>ERZ1643251.1787-NODE-1787-length-23493-cov-6.619165_pt1 | contig 23493 bp, 22 predicted proteins | sample MGYA00579261_ERZ1643251 | MGnify/ENA primary metagenome ERZ1643251 (study PRJEB29033, sample SAMEA4952267) | chicken gut metagenome | biome: Broiler Chicken; feature: Gastrointestinal Tract; material: Caecum | place: Ireland | collected 2018 | study: Broiler... | reverse complement strand
GTAAAGGAAACAGAAAAGCAGTCCAAAGAGACTGCTCCTTTATCTGACTTTCTAAATTCGTACAAAGGCGATAACTCGCCGCCAAAAAGCCGAACGAGATTGTTCTCGTTCGGATTTTTAATGTAAACGTTTTTGGTGAGGGATTCGAGAGTGGAGGCGCGAACGGGAGTGAGCGGTTTGCGCCTGTTTCTCTGCGACACGGCGACCGCTTCAGCAAACTGCACCAGCCCTGCGGGCTGTGCACCGGGGCGCGCCGCCAAAGAAGCTTTTCCGCTCCTTACGCCAAAAGAAAAACAGGGCAAAGCCCTGTTTTTTTCTAAACTTTTCTCGGAACATTTTCAGCCAAAAACGATACGACCGTCCGAGCAGAACTCTCCTTTGACAATGATCTTCAGGAAAGCGTGTTCCGAAGCGCATCCAATGCGGCGACAAAGGACGGTGCGTCGGCAGTGTAACCGTCTGCGCCGATCTTTTGTGCAATCTCCGCATTCAAAACGGCACCGCCCACATAGATCTTCGCCTCACAGTGCGCCTGACGCAGGGCGGCAATCGTCTCCTCCATGCTCCTGACCGTCGTCGTCATGAGCGCGGACAATCCCACAACGAAGGGCTTTTCGCGTAAGACCGCCTCGACAACGCGTTCTTTTGGAACGTCCTTCCCGAGATCGATCACTTCATAGCCGTGCGACTGCGCCACCACTTTGACGATATTCTTTCCGATGTCGTGTACGTCTCCCCGCACCGTCGCCAGCACGACTTTTCCGCGCGAGGCCCCGCCCGTTCCCATGCGGGCTCCGACTGCCGAAAAGGCCGCCTTGGCCGCCTCGGCGGCGGCAATGAGCTGCGGCAGATACACCGTCCCCTGCGCATAGCCGTCCCCCACCTCGTTGAGCGCAGGGACAAGCACTTTGTCCACGACTTCGAGCGGAGGACGCCGGGCGAGTTCCCGTTCTGCAAACGCCGACGCTTCTTTCGTAAGCCCGCGAAGAATGCTCTCGTAAAGCGACGATACAGGAGCGTCCTGTTCTTTCCCCATCCGCACGGCGGAAGACGCCTGATCGGACGCGGCAGTCGATGCCGAACGCATGCCGACTGGCCCTGTCGTATTGGGCACGGCATCGCGATAGAGGGAAATATACTCCGCGGCACCGCTGTCCCTTCCGCACAGAACGTTAAACGCACGCACTGTGCCCATCATCTCGGCATCCAGCGGGTTGAGAATGGGCATCGTCAGGCCTTGTCCGAGCGCCATCGCGAGAAAGGTGCGGTTGATGAGCGGGCGCATGGGCAGGCCGAAGGAGACATTTGAGACGCCGAGCGCCGTTCCGACACCCATGGCGCGCACCGCGGCAAGGGCGGAGAGCGTCTCTCGGACAAGCGACTGCTCGGACGATGCCGTGAGAACGAGCGTATCGATCATGATTTTATGACGGGGAATGCCGTACCGTGCGGCGGTATCGAGAATGCGTTCGGCAATGGCGATACGTTCCTGTGCCGTTCGCGGCACGCCGTTTGCGTCCATCGTAAGCCCCAGCACGACGGCGCCATACTTTTTGGCGACAGGGAAGATGCGCTCCATGACCTTTCCCTCTCCGTTGACGCTGTTCAAGAGCGGAATCCCGTTATAATACCGCGCCCCCTTTTCAAGCGCCGCGGGATCGGAAGAATCGAGCTGAAGCGGAAGCGTACAGCTCTCCTGCACGGCACACATCGCCCGTACCATGACAGAGGGCTCGTCGAGCCCCGGAACGCCGACGTTCACATCCAGCAGATCGGCCCCCGCTTCCTCCTGACGCAGTGCTTCGGCGATCAGAAAGTCGCTGTCTCCCGATCGGAGAGCGTCGCGCAGGCGCGGCTTTCCCGTCGGGTTCAGGCGTTCGCCGCAGACACGGACTCCGTCAAACGTGACGAGTTTTGTCGCAGAGCATACCGCAGTCAGCGGCGAAATTTTTCTTTCGGGGACGGCATGCCCCTTCCACTGCGCCAGACGACGAATAGTCTCGGGCGTCGTCCCGCAGCAACCGCCCAGCACGGCAACTCCCGATTTGACAAACCGCTCGGTCCATGCCGCAAAATCGTCTTCGGAGAGTTCATAGACGGTGCGCCCTTCCCGCCACACGGGAAGACCGCGATTGGGCTGCACGATGACGGGAAGCGATGTCGCCGCGAGCATCCGCCCGACGACGGGCCAAAGCTCCTGCGGCCCGAGCGAACAGTTGACGCCGAGCGCGTCTACCCCGAGCCCTTCCAGACACAGCGCTGCGATCTCGGGCGTGGACCCCGTCAGCGTACGCCCCGTTCGGTCGAACGTCATCGTCGCAAAAATCGGCTTGTCCGTATGCTCTTTCAGCGCAAGAATGCACGCCTTCAATTCGTACAGGTCGGAAAACGTCTCAACGATATATCCGTCCACCCGATCGGAAGTGAGTTCTGCGATCTCTGCAAACGCCGCATATGCCTCGTCGAACGTAAGCGTTCCGATCGGCGCAAGCAACGCACCCGTCGGGCCGACATCGAAAAAGACTGTCTTTCCCGCTTCCCGCGCATGGGACACGGCGGCGAGCGCTACTTCCTCCATAGGAGCCTGTCCGCGGTATTTCACACGGTTGAGCCCGAATGTATTGGTCGTGAGAATATCCGCTCCTGCCTGCGCATAGGCACGATGGATGGCCCGCACGGCATCGGGATGCGTGAGATTGCATTCCATGGGATCGGCATCGCCCAATCCCATGCGCTCCAGCTCGCTCCCCATGCCGCCGTCAAAGATCAGAAGCTCTTTCCCGAGTCGTAACATCTGCGCCCCTCCTTCCGATAGATACAGCCCGCGGCCGCCATGCAGTCCGCACACGATTTGACGGCTTTTTTCCCGAGCCCCACGATCCCGACCATCGACTTCTGCGGCGCCATCATTCCCGACGGCAGCAACTGCATTCCGATGCGCGACGGCTCCAGCTCAGCAAAGAGATATCGGTTGTCCGAAACATCGCTCCCGCCATAGCCCGGGCAAAAACGGTATGTCCGATTTTCCCCGAGACAGCTCTCCCAGCGATCGCCCTCATACTCGATATATGCGCTCAGGCAGGCGTCCAACACGACCGCACGGGCAGGGTCAAGCGTCATGAGCGCGCGCACGCGGCGCTCGCCTTCCGCCCCCAGCGTCATGGCGACAAGCGCATACCCCGTACACCCCGCAAGAAACGCGGCATATGGCTCCTGCCGTAAAAACGAGAGCGGCTTTTCAAATGTCTTTGCCACCGCACGAAAACGGGAAAGCCTCTGCGCTTCGCCAAGTCCTTCCTCCAAAAGCGCCGTCATCTGCGGCGTCACGTCTTTCCGACACCCCAGATAGGAGAGCGCTGTCCTGCGCAGTTCAGAAGAGTTCATGCAACACTCTCCCGATGCGCGAACAGATCGCCTGCGCCGTCTTTGCATTGTTCATGACGTAGAGATGAATCCCCGGCGCGCCCTTGGCTATGAGATCGATGATCTGATATACGGCATAGTTGTAACCGATCTCCTCCATCACCGCAGGCCGCGAGGCATAGATCTCGATCATGTTGCGGAATTCGAGCGGAATGGTGCTTCCGCACATCTCCTTGATGCGGCGAATGTTTTTGGGATTCACAAGGGGCATAATCCCGGGAAGAATGGGCGACGTGATCCCGATCCGCCGCGCTTCGTTGACAAGACGGTAATAATAGGAATTGTCATAAAAGAGCTGCGTGATAAAAAAACGCGCCCCCGCTTCCTCTTTCTTTTTCATATTGACGAGATCCGCATAGAGCGACTCGCATTCGGTATGCCCCTCCGGATAGCACGCCGCCCCAAGCGTAAATCCGTACGGCGCAAGATAGTTTGCAAGATCGGTCGCATGCGGGAAATAGCGGCAGTACTCCGCCTCATAGGATACAGGTCGGTCGCCGCGCAAGCAAAGTACATTTTCCACGCCGCGCTCCTTCAAGGCGGCGGCAACGGCGTCCACGTCCTCCGGCGCGGACGGCCCGCCCGTAATGTGCGCAAGCGCCGTGATGTGCACCTTGTTTTGCAGATAATCCGCGATCTCTACCGTATTTTTGGAATCCGTTCCGCCCGCTCCGTATGTGACGCTGATGAAGTCAGGCGAAAGCGCCTTGAGTTCGTCGATCGTCGAAAAGAGCTTGTCCCGCTCGTCTGCCCCCTTTTTCGGGGGAAAGACTTCAAAGGAAAGCGTACGCTTTTTCTGCAGAATCTCGTCGATACGCATATGCGTGTAATCCTCGCTTTTGTTCGGATTCGCGCGCAATCCCATGCGCGCAGTCATTTGTGTTATTATATCGGACATCGCGGAAAATGTCAAATACAGCTCTCAAAAAAGACGTCCTATCCCTCAATTTTCGTCAGTCCGCAAGAAAATCTTCGCGATTGAGGCCGTCACGCAGTTTCTCGAGCGCGCGCTTTTCGATGCGCGAAACATACGACCGCGAGATCTTCAGCCGTCGCGCGACTTCGCGCTGCGGCATCGGCGCTCCGCCCTCCAGGGCATACCGCATGATCATCACCGTCGTCTCCCGCTCGCTGAGCAGCTGCCGCACGGCGGCGAGAAACTTCTCCTGCATGAGCGATTGTTCCACACTGCCGAAGACTTTATCTTCCTTCTCAAACAACAAATCCATGAGCGTCAGCTCGTTCCCGTCCTTGTCCGTTCCGACGGGGTCGGAGAGCGATACAACGTTGCGGTGTTTTTTTCCCGCCCGGATAAACATGAGGATTTCATTTTCGATACACCGCGCCGTATAGGTGGCGAGCCGCGTCCCGCGCGACGGCTCATAGGTGTTGATCGCCTTGATCAGGCCGATACTCCCCACCGAAATCATGTCGTCCGTCTCCGCCGCACCCGTGTATTTTTTCACGACATGCGCCACAAGCCGCATATTATGCCGCACCAGTTTGTCGCGCGCGGCTCTGTCTCCCTGCCGCGCCAGCTTAAGACAGCGCTCCTCCTCTTCCGCAGAAAGAGGCTTCGGGTACGAGCTCTCGTCCCGCACGGATCCCGTGAAAAAAAACAGTCGGCACAACAGCGAACAAAGCATTTCCAGCATAATTTCACCTCTCGGCTATTTTTATGTCGAACCTCGCTTGTCCCATGTCAAACCGCGAAAAAATCGGCAAAAATACCAACTCTACTGTGAGTAGAGTCCCCTTTTGCGCAAGTGGAGTCCTTTTTCTTCAAAATAGACACAAAGTGAACAAACAGAGAGCGCGCAGAAAAGGGAATAGGGTGTATTTTCCGATCAAATGTGATATGCTGTTTCCAAATACAGCGCGTGTGAATCGCGCCCGAAACAAACTGCGCACAATCGAAACAAGCCGCACACAATTTTGGTCGTCCTGCAAGCTTCAAAGCCATTCACTTGTCGGACACTCCCGCTTTTTTCGTTGCCTTGCAGCGGCTCAAACTTTCTTGAGCCTATGCTCGCGCAGATTACATGAACTTGTGGTCGCCCAAGCATTTTCTTGCCTATGCTTGCATAGTTGAGTTTCTTATAACAACCCAAGTATTTTTTACCTGCGCCAGGAGCAGGTAAAAGACAGAAGCGGACAAACGAGCATTGTATGCGCATTATGCGTTCTGTCTTTCTGAGAAACATCAATTTTGAAGATATGACGGTAATTTCCGTTTTTAAGGGAGAATCAATATGAGTCAATTTGCTATTTTTGTGGATTCGGGAGCGAATATCCCGAATGACATCCGCATCGCACGCGACATCCGCGTCGTTTCGTTCAACTACACGGTAAACGGCGAAGAGCACGCCTGTTTCTCCGAAGACATGCCCTTTGAGGAGACGGCAAAGCAATTCTATGAAGCCATGCGCGCGGGAGCCGAAGTCAAGACATCGCTGATCACGGCAGATCTCTTTGAAGAGGCTCTTCGCCCCACGCTTCGCGAAGGACGCGACGTCCTGCTGTTCACCATTTCTTCGGGCATCAGCGGCACGTTTGCGCAGGCGCAGGAGGCCGCAAAAACTTTGATCAAGGAATTTCCCGATCGCAAGGTCTATGCGCTGGACAGTGCAAACGCTTCGCTTGGAGAAGGTTTGATCGCCATCAAGGTTGCAGACCTGCGGGACCTCGGCGAGAGCGCTCAGGCGTGCGCGGACTGGGTTCGCAACAACACCTATAAAATGAACAGCTACTTCACGGTAGATGACCTGAAATATCTTCGCCGCACCGGCCGTATCTCCCGCACCGTCGCCATCGCCGGCACGCTGCTCAACATCAAACCGCTTCTGCGTGCGGACGAGAGCGACAATGCCAAAATCGTCGCCTGCAACAAGGCCCGCGGCAGAAAAAAAGCGCTGGAGATGATCGCCGACTACTTCTTCAAACGCGCAACCCGTCCCGAGGACAATCTCGTCGCCATCACGCACGGCGATTGCCTGGACGACGCCAACTACCTTGCCGACCTCCTTCGCGCAAAGGGCGTACAGAACATCGTCATTGAATATCACGACATCTGCACCGGCTCGCACGTCGGCCCCGGAATGGTCGGGCTCTTCTTCTGGGGGCAGGACCGCCGCGCCGCACTTCCCGAAACACAGACGCAGTCCGCCGTCAGCCCCCTTGCACAAAAAGCACACAAGGTATAATTGCTTGCCTTTTTACAACGAGCGGTGTATAATCAGGATACGCCGTCGTGGTGAAATTGGCAGACACGCAGGACTTAGAATCCTGTGGAGCAATCCGTATCGGTTCAAATCCGTTCGACGGCATAAGACACACCCCGCCCATCCGTGGGCGGGGTTTTTGTGTATCCGCACTTTCCTGTACGCTTGCCTTCTCTTGTGAACCCGCTCCACTCAAAAATCCCTTTTGCAGGTCTTCATTTCCCACGTTCCCATCAAAACTGCCTCAAAGAAAACGCCGACAACGCGCTCCCTTTGCCTTCCTGCTCCCATATTTCCACCCAAGACCGCCTCAAAGAAAACGCCGACAACACACCTTCTTTCCTTTCTTGCCTCCATATTCCCATCCAAGACCGCCTGTGAAACAGGATTCCGGGCAAAGACTTTCCCGATCGATTGCATTCCACAGACGACGCCGCTTTCATTTTATCGGCATTTTCTGCTTCCGTCGTTCAATTTTGCAACAATTCCTTCCCGATCCCCATGACTTTTTCTCCGCGTCGGGAAAACGGAGCTCCCCTTTCGGAACAACGGAAAGGCGGGGCGGACAAATTGTCCGCCCCGTCTTTTTGTCGAAATGATATTTTCTTGAAATGAGAAACTTGCAACAGTCGGAAAATGATTTCCTGCGCCGATCAGAGACTCTCGCCTTCCCGTTTGGGGACCACGATCTCCATGTCCGAATCCGGATAGGAACAGCAGGGATGGAAATATCCGAATTTCTTATCTGCGAGTCTGCGTTTATCCGCTCCCGCAACGGAGAACTTTCCCGAAATCAACCGACTGTGGCAGAACCCGCAGCCGCCTGCCCTGCACTTGGAAGGCACCTGCAATCCCGCCCGCTCAAGCGCGGTCAAGACGGTCTCACGCGCATCCGCTGTGACAAGATACTTCTCAAATCCGATATGCACGGTGAGTTGGTACTCCTTTGCGGGCACGTCGCGCGTTCCGACGCAGTTTGCCTCTTTGCGCACACGGCGCGCGGGCAAGCCGAGTTTTTCCGCCTCTGCCGATACAAACCGATACATCGCCGCCGGGCCGCACATCATGAGGGTAAAATCTTCCTGCGGGACATATTTTTTGATGAGTTCCGCCGTAATGAAACCGTGTTCGTAGCCTTCCTTTTCCTCATCGCTCAAGACATAGATCACCTTGATCTTGTCTCCGACAAGGGCGTCCAGCTCCTTTTTGAACGCGAGATCGTCAGCCGTGCGCGCACCCCAGAAAAGGACGAGAGAGAAGTCCTCCGTGCCGTCGGCGATCGCCTGCGCCATCGAGTAAAACGGCGTAATCCCGCTCCCGCCTGCACACGCGACAACCAGCGGAGTGTCGCGCACCGATTCATAGAAGAAATCCCCCGAAGGGTCGCCGATGAGGAAACAATCCCCAACCTTGGCCTCGTCACAGAGATAGCCGCTGAAAAAACCGCACTTCTGCACGGTCACGCTCAGGCGCTTTTCCAACCCTGCTCGCGGCGCGGAAGAAACGGCATAGGGACGGCAGACGTCGCTCGCTCCCACCTTACAGCCAACCGTCACATACTGCCCCGCACGGAAATACATGGGACGTTCCAGCTCGAAATTGAGCGTCCGCATATGCCCCGAGCGCGCTTCGACGGAGATCAGTTTTGCCTTCTGATACCCGGGATGCAGAATACGCGCCGTCTCATTGACGCGGTACGTCTTGGGAAGGGGCGTCGCATCCCCCTCCGCAAGTTTTTCACGGCGCTTCGGAACCATCTTCTTGAAGCGCAGAAGATCCATAAACCCGAAAATCTGTTTGCGGAAAATATACATGTCAACCCTCCCTCTTGATGTCGCCGACCGTCTGTCTGCCCGCTATGTCGCCCGCATGATAGGCACTCGAATAGCCGGAAAGACGCATCGCGTACCCGCTTGCAAAACGCAGCCCGCGTACACCGTTGCGATAGTCCTCTTCCATCATCTGAAGGCGCGGCATGAGTCCGTCCCAGTACTGCGATTCATACCCGTAAATCGTCCCCTCCGGATGACCGCAATAGCGCGCATATGTCATGGGCGTGGCTACGGAGATCTCCTCGATATGCCCGCGCAGACGCGCGCCCGTATCCCGCTCGAAACGATCGATCATTCGGTTTGCCACAAAGTCCTTCACTTTGAAATAATCCTGCGGCGCAACCGTCCCCCAATCGTCCGACATATAGAGCGTCGTGAAATACATCATCGTCGTCCCCTTGGGCGAACAATCCGGATAGGCTCGGTTCAGGCACACGGTCGCCTGCACGTCGTTCTCCTTGATGGTGCGCATCCGATCATACTGTGCCACCGTGTCCGTCGTGTCATATAAGAAGTAGTTGTGATTCTCGATTCCGAGCGCATCCGCATCGGCATCCAGGCCGAGGAACATACAAAATCCCCTCCCCGAAAGTTTGCGGGCATTCGTCGCTCGCACCGCGCGCTCGGGGACATTGTCCATGAGCTTTCCGTACAAAACGTGCGGCGAACAGTTGGCAACGACGTGGCGCGTCTCGATCTCTGTCCCATCGTCCAGTACAACGCCGCAAATGCCGTCCTTTCCCGTCAGGATCTTCACGGCCTCCGTATTCATCAGGACATCCCCGCCCAGCTCGAGAATGCGGTCCACAAAGGCAAGCGACATCTCGTGCGAACGCGATTTCGGCATCACGACTCCGCGCAGAATGTATCGATTCACCATCGAGGCATAGTGCAGGAAGCTCATGTTGTCAAAATCAGCCCCCAGATAGCACCAGTAGGCGCTCAGAATATCCTTCGCCTTCTTCGGAATGCCGATCACACGGAACACTTCGTTCACGGAATACGATCCGCACCGGACAAAATTTCCGTAATGCTCGACCATATACTTGGGATCGGTCTTTCCGTTCACCGAATTGCTGTATGCCTGCGCAAGACGGATCTCCTCGGCAAGCGCAAAGAACTTGCGCATCGACTTGGTGCTGCCTGGAACATAGCTTTCCATCTTCCGAATAAATGCTTCAACGCCGAACGGCATGGTTGCATCCAGTCCCTCCGCCTTGCAGATGACCCGATATGCGTCCGGAATGCTGAGCCATTCGATCTTGTGCGTCACGCCAAGCTCATCAAATAGCTGCCGCAAATCCCCCGCATTTTCCGCCGTACCGAAGTCGTTCAGCTCGTGCAGCGACGCCTCAAACTCGAACCGCCCGCGCCGAAAACTCGTCGCAAACCCGCCAGGCAGATTGTGCTTTTCTACAAGCAACGTCTTCATGCCGGCCTGCGCAAGCCGCGCCGCAGCCGTCAGTCCGCCGTTCCCGGCACCGATGACGACCGCATCATATTTTTGTTTCATCAAAACCTCCTCCGGCGGAAGTCCGCCCTTTCCGATTGCATTCATTGTACCGCTCTTCGGGGGAAACGTCAAGACGTCCCCAATAAATTTTGTGGAAAAAACACAAAAAATCACCGTTCGGCAAAAAAATCCCGAATAAATGGTGCAGAACGCTTGACAAGCGTGTGATTTTTTAGTATTATAACCGTTGTTACAAGGGAACAACCCTTCCATATGGGGGCGTAGCTCAGTAGGTTAGAGCGCTTGCTTGACATGCAAGAGGTCACAGATTCGAGTTCTGTCGTCCCCACCATCGAGCCCTGTGTATCGTGCCGAAGGTTCCGTCCGAATGCGCCGATATGTGGGGTTTCTGTTTTTTTCCGACATCGTTCGGATAAAATGCGCGGCGCGCCATCGTTTGGATGGCGCGTCGCGCATTTTGCATATTTCCGATTTTCATGTACTGCCTTCCGCCCGCTTTTTCCTTCGCGCACGGACAGCCTTATGTATTTTCTCGTCTTACAGAATGCCCACAATCGCCGCAGCCCGTCGGACGGCTTCGGACAGCTCTGGACGGCTCTGCCCCCTCTCTACGGAAAAAGAGCCTATCTACGTCGCACCGATGCCTTATCGCATTTTACGAAAAACGGCAGATCAGGACTTCTTTGCCGAAAGCCCGAACAGCGAGCGAAGGCAGGCACATTCCTCCTGCGTGAGCTGTTTCTTGTCCACGGCAAAGACGCCTGCCGAGAGAAACGTCAGATAAAAGAATTGCTTTTTTTCGCGGATCTTCTTGCAGTCGGCATACCGAAGACGGGAGGAGCCGATCTCGCGATCTTCCATCAAGGTTGTGACGACAAACTCTTCGGCAAAAAACTGATACAAATTGGTTCGGACGTGCTTGTCGGCTTCCCGACGCATCCGCGCGACGGCAATCGCCATGACAAGCCCGCACACAAAAAAGACGGCAAAGACCCAGAGCTGTGCATCCCCCGTGAAGAAGGCGAACGCATCCGAGCCCGTCACCGAGAGCGCGATCCAAACCACGAGAAGCAGTCCGCCGACCGCCGCAAGGATCGCTCCGCACGTCAGAAAACCGCCGTACATGCGGCGTATGAGAGCGCCGTCGAGGCGCAGCGCCGCGCGGACGAGAGGCTGCGCTTCCTGTGTCGTTTCAGAGGGTTGAGATGAGCGAATTTCCTCCATAAAATCACCTTTTTCATTGTATTATGTTACGCATAGTACTATGAAACAAGAAGATTTTCCCTGTTTATTCGTACATTTCCGCCTTTGTGGATCGCTGGAAGAGCTTGGCGATCTCCTGTTTGCAGAGCTCGGCATCGTCCCCTTCCTTGTAGCAGACATTGTAGACCGCTTCCGTGATAGGAAGTTCCACGCCGTATTTTTCGCCCAGGAGTTTCATCGCCTTGCTCGTCGCGACGCCTTCCGCCAGCTTTTCAAAGCGCATCCCCTTCGCAAGCATCTCGCCGTACATCCGATTGTGCGAATAGCGGGAAAAGAGCGTCGTCTCGTAATCCCCGAGGTGCGCAAGGCCGTAGGCAGAGAGTTCGTTTCCGCCCATCGCCTTGATTAGGCGAGCGACTTCCCTTGCCCCGCGCGACATGAGCGGCCCCTTCAGCGGGACGCAGACGACGTCGAGAACGCCTGCGGCAATCCCCATGACGTTCTTCGCCGCCGCACCGATCTCCGTTCCCAGAAGGTCGTTTCCGTAGTAAAAGCGGATGAGATCGCTCTTGAAGCGCTCGACGAGTTCCACCTTGAGCGCCCGGTTTTCCGAATCGATGACCATGCAATTCGGAATCCCCCGGACAAAGCTCTGGATATGTCCCGGCCCCACCCATACGGCAATCTTGTCGGGGGAAATCCCGCTTTCGACAAGGATCTCCGAGAGGCGCTTGCCCGTTCCCGTCTCAATGCCCTTCATGCAGAGCACGAACACCTTCTCCGATACGGGGTACTGTATGACGCGCTGCATGAACTCGCGCAGGCCCTGTGCGCTGATGGCAATGACGATTATTTCGGCCGACGTGACGGCCTGCTCCAGATCGGAAGTGAGCGTAATGCGTTCATCCAGGGCGACATATTCGTTGCGCCCCGTCGTGCGAAGGATTTCATAGGAGGCATCTCCCGCCCTGCCCCAGCTCGTCACATGATTGCCGCGCTGTGTCAGATACCATGCGATGAACGACCCCCACCGTCCGCATCCGAGAACAGAGATCTTCATATCTGCTTCCTCTCCATCAGGGCGCGGGAGAGCGTCACCTCGTCCGCATATTCCAGCTCCGACCCGACAGGCACGCCGCGCGAAATCCGCGTGACGAGAATCCCGAGCGGCTTCAACAATTTGGCAATGTACATGGCCGTCGCTTCGCCCTCCACATCGGGGTTGGTCGCCATGATCACTTCTTTGACGCCCCCTTCGTTCACCCGCTCCAGCAGTTCGCGAATGCGGATGTCGTTGGGCGAAACGCCGTTCATGGGATCGATCACGCCGTGCAGGACATGATACACGCCCTTATACTCGTGCAGTTTTTCCAGCGCAATGACGTCCTTGGGCTCTTTTACGACGCAGATCGTGGATTTGTCCCGCGTCTTGCAGATGTCACAGACGTCGTCCTCGGTAAAATTCCCGCAGATCTTGCAAAAACGCACGCGGCGCTTGACGTCCACGATGGCCTCCGCAAAGGCACGCGCCTCTGCCTCCGTCATGGAAATGACCTTGTAAGCATACCGCTGTGCCGTCTTTTTTCCGACACCCGGGAGCTTGGAAAACTCGTTCATGAGCCTGCCGATCGGCTCGATAAAGACTTCCACTTACAGAAGGCCTCCCATTCCGCCGACTCCGGCAAACTTTCCCATCTTCTCCTGATAGACGGCGTCCGCCTTCTTGTATCCGTCGAGGATCGCCGCCATGATGAGATCTTCCAACATTTCCTCGTCCTCGGGATCGATGACCGACTTGTCGATCTCGATTCCGTCGATGATCTTCTTCGCATTCATATAGACAACGACCGCTTCTCCGCCCGCCGTACCGACGATCTCCCACTCATCGAGAAGTTTTTCCGTCGCCTGCATCTCTTCCTGCATTTTCTGCGCCTGCTTCATGAGGTTCTGCATTCCCGCAGCGCCGCCCATGCCGCCTCTGTTGAATCCTGCCATAGTTCCTCCGATTTGCCTTTCCTTACGATGAAAATTTACTTGATTTCGATGGGATAGCCCTCAAAATCTGCCTTGATCTGTTTAATGCCGTCCTTTTCCGCATTGCGCGCGGCACCCGCAAACCGCACCTCAAACGCCTTGACTCCCAGCTCGGAAAACACCTCTTCCATCACCGCGCGATGCCGCTCCGAATTGAGCGTGTCGCAGACCGTCCTGACGTCCGTCGTCAGCACAAGCGTGCCTCCCTCGCGCCCCGGCGCAAGATCGCGGCAAAGCGCGTACACTACGCCGCTTTTGGGAAGTTTGCGAAGACGCCGCAAGAACAGCCCGAATACCGCCTCGGGAGAGTCGTCGGGAGCGCCCGAAATCGGCGCGCCGCCCGCCGCTGCGGGACTTGTCCGAAAAGGCGTTTCCTCGTCACCCGCCGCGGCATCCGCGCCTTCGTTTCCGCGAAATGCCGCTGCCGTCCGTACCGTCGGCGGCGTCTCTTTTTTGGTCTGAGGCGACTCAAAACCCTGACCCGCAGGCTCTTCCCAGGGTGGAAGGTCGTCCTCGGGCGGAGGCTCGGGAAGAGGCGGAAGCTCCTCCTGCGCCTCTCTTGCCGCGCGCTTTGCGACAAGCTCCGCCTTTTGCGGCGCCTTGACGGCCGCAGGCTGTCCCCCGCGCGCCGCGACGGGCATGCCCGCCGCAAGGGATGCGACCTGTTTTTCCAGCGCCGCAATGCGAAGGAGCAACGCGTTCGTATCGCTGTCGGTCTGCGGCATGGCCGCACGCAAAATGGCCGTCTCGAGAGAAATGCGCGGCGAAGAGGCAAAACGCAGCTCGTTCTCCGTCGCGGTAAAGATCTCCGTCGCGCGTAAAATCGCGCGCCCGTCCGCTTTTTTCGCAATTTCCACGACCCGCGCATAAAATTCCTTGGGAAGCGCGAGCAGTTTTTCCGCATTGGAACACATCTTGGCGACGGCGATCTCGTTGAGCACCCCTAAGATGTCCTTCAACAGCACGCCGACACTTTTCCCCGCCGCGAGCGCATCCTCCGCCGCCGCGAGCGCCGCGGACATATCGGCGGAAAGAATGGCTTCCGCAAGCGCGGCGTTTGTCGCAAAATCGGCAGACCCGAGGACGCTCGTCACGCCCTGATAGGTGAGCTTGTCTCCATAGGCGAGACACATCTCGGCGATGGAGAGCATATCGCGGTCGCTTCCCGCGCCCGCGCGCGCAATGGCGGCGACAGCCTCCTGTTCGTACGGCCGGCCCATCTCGTCGAGAATGCCCGCAAGGTGCTTTTCCAGATCCTCCTCGGGAATGAGTTTGAAGCCGAGCCGCATACAGCGCGAAAGAATGGTCGCGGGGATCTTGTGCGGTTCGGTGGTCGCCAGAATGAAGATGGCGTGCGCAGGCGGTTCCTCGAGCGTTTTCAGAAGCGCATTGAACGCGCTGTCCGTGAGCATGTGCACTTCGTCGATGATGTACACTTTGTACTTCCCCGATACGGGCGGATATTGCACCTTCTCGCGCAGATCGCGCATCTCGCCGACGCCGTTATTGGACGCCGCGTCGATCTCGACAATGTCGAGCGTATTCTGTGAAAGCGCAAGACAGGTCGCACATTTCCCGCACGGAGAACCGTTGACAGGGTGTTCGCAGTTGACCGCGCGCGCAAAAATACGCGCCACACTCGTCTTGCCCGTTCCGCGCGGGCCCGTAAAGAGATAGGCGTGTCCCACTTCGCCGCGCTCGATCTGATTGGTAAGCACGCGCACGACGTGTTCCTGTCGCACGATCTTGTCAAAGGTCGCGGGGCGATATTTGCGATAGAGCGAAAGATGCGCCATAGATTATTGGTTCTCCTTTTTCCGTTCGGCAACAAAGGCGGTCTGCAGTTTCTTCTTGGAACGGCTGAGCGCGTTGTCGATGGACTTCATGTCCTTGCCCGTCGCCTGCGCGATTCCCGCATAGCTCATTCCGTCCAGCCAGAGCGAGACAACCCGAAACTCAAAGTCGGAAAGCGTCCCCATGAGCTTGCGGCGAAATTCCGCCAGGCTCTCTCCCGCAAGCAACAGCTCCTCGGGAGAATCCTCATCGGAAATGCTGTCTGGATCGAGATCGTCATACGCCGCGTCTCTCCCCGCCGCGCGCAGTGCGCTGTAAATACGGCGCGAGACGCACAGATATGCAAAATTTTTGAAGGACTTCCCCCCGTCCGCCCGAAAATCCCGAATGGCGGATACCAGTCCGATCATTCCCTCCTGCACGAGGTCTTCCGTTTCCCCGCCCGCAAAAAAGAACTTTCTCGCCCGCGCGCGGACAATGGGTTTATAGCGATTCAAGAGCTCCTCTTCGGCTCCCGCTTCCCCCGCCTGCGCGGCGGCCGCCGTCTGTTCATCCGTTCTGCTCTTCCAGTCTTGCACGAACCACCTCATAGACGCCAATGCCGAGCGCAACGGACGCATTGAGCGAATTGACCTTCCCGAAGAGCGGAATGGACAGAACTCCGTCGCATTTCTCGCGCGTCAGACGCTTGACGCCGCTATCCTCCCCGCCCACGACAAGCCCGATTTTTCCCGTCAGCTTCTTGGAATAAATGCTCTCGCCGCCCGCTTCCAGCGCATACACCCAATAGCCCGCCTTCTGCAGTTCCTCGATCGCATGATTGACGGACGAAACCTTCGCCACACGGACATGCTCCGCCGCGCCCGCCGAAATGCGGATGACCGCCTCGGTCACGCTTGCGCCCTTGGCGTTGGGGATGACGACGCCGTCCGCGCCCGCGCATTCCGCAACGCGCAGAATGCTGCCGAGATTGTGTACGTCTTCGATGCCGTCACACAGCACGATGAGGCTGTTTTCGCCGCCGTAAAGATCTTCCAGCTCCGAATAGGAAAAGGCCGTCGTGATCGCGATCACCCCCTGGTGATGCCCCGTCACGCTCTCCTTGTCCAACACGGCGCGATCGACAAACTGTACGCGCACTCCCTGCCGCCGCGCCTCCGCAAAGATCTTCCCGAGCGTTCCCTGCGCGCCCTTTTCCAGCATGATCTTTTCAATGGTCTTGTCCGTCTTTAACAGTTCCAAAACGGCATTTCTGCCCTCGGTCTTCATACGTTGCTTTCCTCAGAAAAAAACAATTCTTCGATGCGTTCCGCCTGCCCCGTCAGATACAGATACCCGATGAGCGCCTCAAACCCCGTCGAACGGACATATTCGCCCACCGAGGCATGTTTGCTCTTGGTCGGCTTTTTGGCATTCCTGCCGCGGCGGAAGATGTCATCTTCCTCCTCGGTAAGGCGAGGCAGAATGCGCTCCAGCGCCGCGCTCTGCCCGTGCGCGGAGACCTTCTCGGAGGCACGCTTGTTGAGCGCCCCCGTCTTTTCCCCGCTTTCCAGCGCCAGCCGCTGGCGCACGCAGAGCGTATAGACCGCGTCCCCCACAAAGGCGAGGACGACGGGATTCATCTGTCTTGCCCGTTCTCTTGCGACGGGCGCATCGATTAAAAACATTGCTTCGATTATACCACATTCCCGCCCGATTGACAAGTGTTGACGGGAAATTTCAGTTGCGGAGGACGTGTTTCGCAAAAAATAAATTTACCCCGTTGCCTTTTTTCGCATTCCGTGCTATGATGAAAGAAAAAAACGGAGCATGTCTATGAACTATCGCAATCTTGGAAAATGGGGACTGAAGGTGAGCGAAGTCTCCCTCGGAAGCTGGGTCACCGACCTCGCCGGAACGGAAGCGGAAAAAGTCGCGCTTCAAACCGTGAACGCAGCCTTCGACGCCGGCATCAACTTCTTCGACTGCGCCGACGCCTACTCGGGCGGCGCCGCGGAACGCTTTCTCGGCAAGGCGCTGAAAGAACACAGCCGCAACGAGTTCATCGTCTCCTCCAAGGTGTTCTTCCCGATGGGACGGGGCGCCAACGACTGGGGCCTGTCCCGCAAACACATCGTCGAAGAACTCGACAAGACCCTCAAAAATATGCAGCTTGACTACGTCGATCTGTATTTCTGCCATCGCTTTGACCCCACCACCCCCGTCGAAGAGACCTTGCAGGTGCTCTCCGATATGGTCACGGCGGGCAAAATCCTCTATTACGGCGTGTCCGAATGGTCGCCCGTACAGATCACCGAGGCGATCGGCATTACAAAAGAATACCACCTGCGGCCGCTCTCCGTCATTCAGCCGCAGTACAACATGGTCGACCGCTATATCGAGGACGAGATCATCGGCATCTGCGAAAAGAACGGCATCGGCATTACCACGTTCTCGCCGCTCGCCCAGGGCCTCCTCACGGGAAAATACCGCAAAGACGCCCCCATCCCCGCCGGCTCCCGCGCGACATGGCAGGCGGACAAGCAGATCAACAAACTGCTCACCGACGACAACCTCGACAAGGTCGAACGCCTTCTCAAAGTGGCCGATCGCCTGAACGTGCCGCTCTCCGTGCTCGCCCTCGCCTGGATCTTGCGCAAAAACCAGATCACTTCCGTCATCACGGGCGCCAGCAAGCCCGCACAGCTCGAGGCAAACGTCAAGGCAAGCGGGTTCATCATCCCGCAGGACGCCCTCGACGAGATCGAAGACATTCTCGACTATCACCCCTTCGTGCGGAAGATCGGCTAACCGCACGTTTCTCCGCATTTGTACGCCCCGCCGCGCACCACTTTTGCGCGGCACCCCCGCCGTCCCTTTGCGAACCTTCGCAGAAATGACGGAAACGTATAACCCTGCACCGTTTCGGAGACGTTGAGCGTCCGTCGGGACGGTTTGGAACAGAGACGCCCCGCGACAGAAAAATTTTACAAAACAAGATAAACGATCGGCCCTGAAATGCCGATCTTACATGGAAGGAGGTTTAACTATGCAATTTTGTGACGTTCTCAAACTGCGCGTTTCGACGCGCGACTATACGGAAAAGCCCGTTCCGGCGGCGGCCGTCAAGGCTGCTCTGGAAGCAGCGCTCTACGCGCCCGTCGGAATGCACTGCTACGACACCCTGCACCTCTCCGTCATCACGGACAAGTCCGTCCTCGAGCGCGTACGGCAATGCGCCGTCAAGGCATCGGGCGACGCCAACGCCGACCCTCTGCACGGCGCGCCCCTTCTCATCGTCGTGTCCTCGTCGCAGAAAGGCGACATCGGCGCACTCAATGTCTCCTGCCTGATCGAGAATATGCTGCTCGCCGCAACCGATCTCGGGCTCGGGAATCTCTATGTGCGCGGCGTCATTACGGAAGTTGCAAAGGACAAAGCCCTCGTGCGCGACATGAAGACGCCGGACGGATTCACCCCCGTTGCGAGCGTCGCACTCGGATATGCCGCAACGCCCGCCGTACCGCGCGAGGTTCCCAAAAACAATGTCACAAAGATCGACTATGTGACGGACTGAAAACCGAAAACGCGACAAAAGCCGTCGGCGCAATGCGCCGACGGCTTATTGTTTATTCCGCCGTTTTATTCCACCGTAACCGACTTGGCGAGGTTGCGCGGTTTGTCGGGATCATACCCCATCGCAAGCGACACGTGGTAGGCAAGCATCTGCAGCGGAATGACGGAGAGCATGGGAGAAAAGACGGGCTCGCAACGCGGGATGAGGACAGAGGCGGTGATCTCCCTGGCCGCGCACAGGGACTCGAACGGCGTGACGAGAAAGACGGCGGCACCGCGGGCATACACCTCATGCACGGCGTTCATCGTCTTGTCTGCGACAGCTTCGTCGCAAGCAATGGCGACGACGGGCGTGCGTCCGTCCACCAGAGCAAGCGTCCCGTGTTTGAGCTCTCCCGCGGCATACCCCTCGCTGGGAAGATAACTGATCTCCTTTAACTTGAGACTGCCCTCAAGGGCCGCACAGCGATCGGCACCGCGTCCCAGAAAGAACACGCTGCGCGCCCCCGTAAAATAGGGCGTCCAGGAGGCAACGCACTCGCTCGCAAGGAGCGTCTCCCGCGCGAGAACGGGAAACGCCGCAAGCGACTTTGTCGGCCCTTTGTGCAATCGAGCAAGTTCCGCGGCAATCGAATAGAGCGCGGCAAGCTGGGCGTTGAAGCTCTTGGTCGCGGCAACGGCAACTTCCTTTCCCGCACGCGTCAAAAGCACGAAGTCGGCAAGACGGGTGATCGAGGAACGTTCGACATTGGTGACGGCAAGAACCAACGACCCGCGCTCCTTGGCAAGGGCGGCTGCGGCAAGAGTATCTGCCGTCTCCCCGCTCTGACTGACGGCAATCGTGAGCGTTTTCTCGGGGACAATCGGGTCCGCGTAACGGTACTCACTTGCGAGAAAAACCTCTGTCAGAACGCGTGAGAGCCTTTCTGCAGCGTATTTCAGACATAATCCGCTGTGATATGCCGTGCCACAAGCGACAATATGGAGGTACTTTGTCTGACATAGTACTTTGCAAAGTGCGTCAAAATCCCCTTTTGACAGCGCTTTCAGCGTCGATTCAACGGCAAAAGGGACTTCTGCGATCTCCTTACGCATAAAGTGATGGAATTCCCCTTTTTCGGGCGCCGCTTCCTCCGCCCCAAGCGAAAAAACAGGACGTTCGATCGGACAAAGATCCTCGTCAAAGACTTCCGCTCCGCGCATCGTAAGACGGGCAAAATCGCCGTCCTCCAGCACACAGGCGAGGCGGCCCTCCCCGGCGATCGCCGAGGCGTCGCTCGCCGCAAACCCCTCTCCCTCTCCCCACGCTACGATGAGCGGACTGTGCATTCTTGCGCAGACGATCTCCCGTCTTCCCCTGCAGAGTACGGCAAGCGCATAGGAACCTGTAAGCCGCTCCGTTGCCCGACGGACGGCACGCAGGAGTTCCCCTTCCTCGTCCAGATATTCCTCCACAAGATGCGCCGCGATCTCGCTGTCGGTGTCCGACGAAAACACTTCGCCGCGCGCTTCGCACTCCTTCCGAAGTTCGGCCGCATTCTCGATGATCCCGTTATGGACGAGCGAAATTCTCCCGTAGGACTGCGGGTGCGCATTGCGCTCGGAAGGCGCTCCGTGCGTCGCCCAACGCGTATGCCCGATCCCCATTGTCCCCGCAAACGAGCGGGCAAATTCCAGTTCCGAGACCCGCCCCTTTCGCCGTATGACACGAATTTCTCCGCCGTCCGAGAGCGCGATCCCCGCCGAGTCATACCCGCGGTATTCCAGTCGTTTCAGGCCGTCCAGAAGAACGGGCGCCGCCCGCTTTTTTCCGATGTAACCGACGATCCCGCACATCAGAGCGCCTCCCGTTCAGAGAGGACGGCACGCTCGACGCTGTCCGCCGCTTCCTGCGCGCGACTCTCTTCCCCCTCCGCAAGAATGCGGATGACGGGCTCTGTTCCCGAGGCGCGCACGACCATGCGCACGCCGCCCGCTTCTGCCGCCGCGATCGCCTCCTGCACCGCGGGCCGCAGGAGGATTTCCGCGCCCCCCGAAACGGGAACGTTGCGCGTTCTCTGCGGCAAAAGGACAAGCCCGCGCGTCAAGAGAGAGAGCGGACACTTGCGCTCCGTGAGCAATTCGGCGACCTTGATCGCCGTGAGAATGCCGTCGCCCGTCGTTGCGTATTTCCGAAACACGATATGTCCGGAAGGCTCTCCGCCCAACAGACTTTTTCGGCGCGTCATCTCCTCCGCCACATACTTGTCGCCCACCTGCGTTCGGGAACAGACGATCCCCATGCGCTCCAGCGCACGTACGAGCCCGCCGTTGGAGACGACCGTCGTCACCACGCCGCCGCTGCCCAGCTCGCCCCGCTCCGCCATGTCCCGCGCGCAGAGATAGAGAATCCCGTCTCCGTCCACGATATTCCCCCGCTCGTCCACCAGAATGCAGCGGTCGGCATCGCCGTCAAACGCAAAGCCGACGTCAAGCGCTTGCAGGCGGACAAGTTCCTGCAGGCGCTCGGGATGCGTGGAACCGCAACCGTCATTGATGTTGGTGCCGTCCGGCGTCGTACCGATGCACCACACCTGCGCGCCGAGGGCGTCGAACACCGTCTTGGCAATCGCCCAGGCACTGCCGTTTGCACAGTCCAGCCCCACCCGCAACCCGCGCAGGGAGGCGCGCGGAAGCGACAGAAGGTAGGCAAGATAGCGGTTCCGTCCCGCCACATAGTCCACCGTGCGCCCGATCTCCGCACCCGTCGCAAGGGGCAGCGTTCCGCCGTCGAGATACTCTTCCACAAGCAGAAGCACGGACTCGGGCATCTTTTCTCCGTCTCCCCCGAAGAGCTTGAGTCCGTTGTCCGAAAACACATTGTGGCTCGCCGAGATCATGACGCCGCAGTCAAACCCCTCCGTGCGCACGACATAGGAGACGGAGGGCGTCGTCGTGACGTGGAGCAGACACACATCCGCCCCCGACGCCGCCGCGCCCGCCGCAAGCGCATACTCAAAGGCGTAAGAGGAGCGGCGCGTATCCTTCCCGACCGCAATACGCGCGCGCCTTCCTCGGGCAAAATAACGCCCCAGAAAACGCCCCACGCGAAAAGCATGGATCGCCGTGAGCGTCTCGTTCGCCCGTCCGCGGAAGCCGTCCGTTCCGAAATATTTCATAGCACCTCCCTGCGCGGCAGCGCACTGTCATCGTATGCCGCCCGCAAAGAGTTCGGTGCATCATTCCAGATATTTTCCGGCGCCCGATGGCTTTATCGTCTCGCGGCTCCTGCCGATACAAAAATCGCCGTCCGCAAGATCGCGCGTGAGCGTCGTCCCCGCCGCAAGGAAACAGCCGTCCCCCACACGAACAGGCGCAATCAGGTTGCAGTTGCTTCCCAAAAAAGCGCCTTTCCCCACGCGGGTACGGGATTTGCGCTTTCCGTCATAGTTGACGAACACCACCCCGCACCCGACATTGACACGTTCGCCGAGATCTGCGTCTCCCACATAGGCAAGATGCGACAGCTTACACCCGTCGCCGATATTCGCATTTTTGCATTCGACGAATGCGCCGATGCGTACACCGCAGCCGACATTCGTCCCGGGACGCAGATGCGCGTACGGTCCGACGGAACAGTGCGCCCCCACGACAGAATGCGAGATGTAACTGCCCTCGATGCAGGTCCCGTCGCCGATGACGCTTTCCTCCACGACGCTTCCCGCCCCGATGACGGCATCCGCGCCGACGACGCTTTTCCCGCGCAGGACGGCACCCCGCCGTACGATTGCCCCGCCCGCAAGCCGCACCGTGACGTCCACTTCCGCCCCCTCTTCCACCAGCGCTCCGCGGGCGGCAAAGGACAGCGCGCTCTCCCGAAAGGCGCGTCGGCGCATGGACGGATAATCCGCAAGCGAATACAGTCCTTCATCCGGATCGCTTCCCTCACGAAAGCTCCCGCCGCGCTCGAGAAAACCGCCGCGAAAACGCAGACTGCCCGTATGCACGGCCAAAAATCGGTCGAGCTTTTCCCGCGTCAGAAAGGGAAATACGGGATACAGCACAAGTTTTTCCCCCGAAGGAGGCGCCCCGTCGATCGTCTCAGCACCCAGATTGCGCTGCATCCGTGCAAGACAGCTCTCCCCCGCAAGATCTAAATCATAGCTCTTTTTTTGGCGGAACGTGAAAAAAGCCCGCCTGACAAGATAAACTTTCATCCTGACAGTATATGAAAGCGCCGCGTCCGTTGAGAACGGACGCGGCGCAAATAGGCTGTTTTTCGAACAATTCCTCCGGAAGGCAACGGCAGTTAAAGACAATACCTCTGAAAGACAAACGACGGAAACCCGCCTTTATCCTACCTGTCAATCTCTTTGCCGATCTGATTCTCTTTCAGAACGGCCGACGGTTCCGCCGCAAGCCGCCGATGAATTTATTCCTCCGGTCGCAACAGAGCGCGCCGAACGGCCGTGCGGTATGTGCGGTATTCTGCCTCGCATACGTCTTTTCGCGCAAAATTCGGCATAAAAACCTGTCCCGCAAAGCGATATTCGGGAAGCGAATGAAGATCGGCAAGGCCGAGCGACAGAGCGCACAGCATCGCGGCTCCCAGCGCCGTACTCTCCCGCTCCTGCGGACGATCCACGGGAACGCCGAGGACGTCCGCCTGGCATTGCATGAGAAAGTCGTTGGCAGACGCGCCGCCGTCACAGCGCACAAGGGAAATATTCACCCCCTCCGCGCGGATACAATCGACCAGTTCGCGGGCCTCAAAGGCGATGCTCTCGAGGACGGCGCGCACGAGATGCGCCCGCGTCGTCCCGCGCGTGATCCCCGCAAAGAGCGCACGCGCTTCCGCATCCCAATAGGGCGCTCCCAGCCCCGTGAATGCGGGAACAAAGACCACGCCGCCGCTGTCGGGAACGCTCTCGGCAAGCGTCTGCGTCTCTGCGGCATTCGGGATCAGCCCGAGCCCGTC
>ERZ1643251.1786-NODE-1786-length-23497-cov-5.845790_pt1 | contig 23497 bp, 20 predicted proteins | sample MGYA00579261_ERZ1643251 | MGnify/ENA primary metagenome ERZ1643251 (study PRJEB29033, sample SAMEA4952267) | chicken gut metagenome | biome: Broiler Chicken; feature: Gastrointestinal Tract; material: Caecum | place: Ireland | collected 2018 | study: Broiler... | reverse complement strand
GCCGGACCGAGCGGTCAGGTCACGAGTTTTCTCGGACGGATGTTTTACAGCGGCTCCGCGCTGTTGCAGAACAAGCCGGCGTCGGCGGTCGTCAGCTGCCGTAGGGGCGGCGCGAGCGCGGCGTACGCGATGATATGCAAATTCTTCGAGATGTCGAATATGCCGCTCGTCACGTCGCAGTACTGGAATCAGGTACACGGCAGCACGCCGGATGACGTAAGGCAGGATCTCGAGGGACTCCAGACAATGCGCACGCTCGCCGACAACATGGCGTATATGCTGAAATGTATCGATGCGGCGAAGCGGGCCGGAGTCGCGCTCCCCGAGCGCGAGCCGCGCGTACGGACTAATTTTATCAGGTAAACAGAACAAACGGCAGGTCACACGATCTGCCGTTTGAATTTATTTATTGTCATGAACCGGGTAACACAGGGCGTATCAATATCTTCCGTAGTTTTGTATCGCATACATGACCGTTCGCATACTCGTAAGCAGCGAGCCGTTGTTGATTGAGCCGGCGGTGCTGAGATTGACTCCGCGGATGTCGCCTTTGCGCGCCATTTCGCAGTCGCGCTTGACCTCGGCGATGATGTCGTCCTCGTTGTTGCGCATGAATGTGAACGGCGCGAGCTGACCGTCTATGCGGGTTTTAGGCATATATTTGCGGATTTCGTCTATCATTACCGTCGGACCGAAGTTGCAGCCGGTCAAATTCAGCCGACCGAGTATCGGCAAAAGGTGCCCCATAGCCGAGTCGGAGTGCTGGTAGCGGTTGTCGCCCGGGTTCGGACTGCAATATTCGAATATATCCTTGAGGATAGGGTAGCCGAAGCGCTCATACATCTCGGGGGTCAGCAGGTTGCAGTCGTCGTCGGCAAACGAGAAGCCGTGCGGCGCGTTCTCGTGCGTGTAGCCGGCCTCCTCGTTGGCAGTGTCTATGTAGACGTGCAGCACCTTCAGAATCGTCTTGCTGAAGCGTTCATACAGCTCGGGCTCGTCGTAGTAGAGGAAAATCAGGTTCTCGACTCCGTATATCGACGTCGCGAGCGTGACCGGACCGCGGACGTGCCGCCATAGCCCCGGCTTCTTGCCATATTTTTCGAATACCCGCTTCTTCTCGGACTCCCAGTTTTTCGGCAGGATGAAGTCGCGTATGTCCATTTTGTCGACCCGGTCGAGCACCTCCTCAAGCTCCTTGGGAGTCGAGCAGCTGCCCTTGAGCCAGATCACATTGCCGTCGAACACATACTCGCCGCCGAACACCTCGCCGATTCCGCGCAGTCCGGGCAGATATGAATCAGGCTCGGGGTATTTCTCCTGGAGCAGCCGTCTGCCGACGATCTTCTCGGCGAGGTCGTTGTAGCGTTTGTTCAAGTCGATACGCCGTTCGCGGGGCGTATGACCCCACGGATTGCCCGGCTCATCAAGCTCGGCGAATACGCACTCGTCGCTCATGCGTATACCGAGCGCGACCTGCGGCGCGTCCTTCGAAAAGCAGTTGTCGCGATGGGCGAGCTCGTCGTCAGCCCAGAATTTTTCGAGATCTACAGGCAGCATGGTGGTTTCCTCCGATTGCTTTTAGTCGATATTAATTTTATATAGAATTATGGTTATATGCCGCGGCTACGCACATATTTTATCATAAATAATCCATGATGTCAATACACTATTAAACTTCGAAAATACATTAAATCCGTATATCATATCTTATTGGCTGCCTATATTGTAAAATCAAAAGAACAGCCATAATCAAAAACCGCCGATTCGGGAATACGGCGGTTTTTTTCTGCGATATGGATATATTAAATTCAGCCGAGGTCGTGGAAAATAGGCTCCTCGTATTCCTCCGGCTCGGGCTCGGTGTAATACGGGTCTATCATGATTTCCTTTATCTTCGGGAAAGCCGCGTAGCAGGCCATGAACGAGCAGTCGGCGAACAGCAGGACAAACGGAATTATTATGCCTATCGGGAACACCGACATCATCAATAGATAGGTGATTATCACCATAACAGCAATTCCGAGCGTCGCCATGAAGTTGCGCTTGAAGCCGATAATCGAGAAGATGAGCGAGTTTTTCAGTATCTTGAATATCGACAAATCGAAAGTCACCAGCAGAATATAGATGTAGAAGCGCATCCAGAACCAGACGAGCGCGAGCAGCAGGCTCGCGTAGAACATGATGTTCATCATCATCGACACACCGGTGTTGAAGTAGAAGAACACTATGTCGTATACGACCAGCACGCTGAACACAAGATCGATAATGCCCATAATCATTCCTTGACGCAGATTGCGCTTGATCGCGTACCAGAAGTCGTCCCACATGAATATCGGCTCGCCCTTGATCATATTGCGCATTATATATGTCGTGCCAATATTGACATAACCGAATGTGAACAGGAGCAGCAGCGACAGTCCCCACGCGATGTAGGTCAATACCGTCGGGAAGCCGACGCTCGTTTGAGTGCCGAATATACCGAACAGCGCGGCTGTGACCGGAGACTGCTCGTGCTTGATTACGCCCCAGAGCGGAGCGAACATCTTGTACGCCGGAGCCCACGAGTCGCGGTTGAGATTGCCGCTGAACGCGAGCATCGCGAACAGTATCGGGAAATTGCCGAAGATGTAATACATATTCACCGTGACCAGACGCGTGAATTTGCCGGCGAAAGTCTTGAAGAAATTTTTTAGGTTTTTCGGACCCTCAGGCTCCTTCTTGACGCCCTTGCCCTCGAGCTTGTAGTTGAACAGCTTGAATTCTCTGCCAAAAATTTTCAAATTATTTTAACCATCGCTTATGCTTGTGGCGACCGGAATCAGGTCGTCGCTTTAATAGTCGTGTATTTATTCCAGCTCTCGCACACAGGCAACAGCTTCCTTTCTCCCTTTCGATTCTTATTTGCAAAAGGTCAAATGTCCTTTGATTTTGACGTAATAATATAAGACCGCCGGCTCGCCGCGTTAGAGATAGATGTATATCATAAACAGCATGAAGCAGACGTTCGCGAATACCAGCGCGAGCAGCTTCAGAAATACCGAGATATATCCGCGTGTCGCCTGACTTTTCAGCTCGGGGCGCCGAGTCGGGTAGAAGTATCCGAACGCCGACGCGGCGAGTATGCAGAGTAACATCGAGATCGCGAAATAGCAGACAATGTAGCAGAGCGAGTCGAAAAACAGCCCGACCTTGCTCGAAAATTGCAGCATCGTAATCGCGAATCCGAACAGCACTCCGCGGTAGAGCAGCGCGACCGAGCTGACTACTACGGTAAACAGCGTGAACCCGCCCGCGAATACGGCGAAGAACAGCCAGACCTCGTGCAGAAAGCAGCTGACGACGACGCGCAGCACATCGAGTGAATCGGTGCATTTAGAAAACAGCGCGAGAAAATAGCGCTCGATCAGATTGTCGTAAAGCTCGCTCTCGCCAAGTCCGAGCAGCCGGTAGAGCGCGCAGCCGACAAAGCTGCCGAATATGAACAGCGCCGACGCGAACAGCAGCGCGGCACGCCGATCGGCGAGCGCGCTTTGACTGTCTCGCGGCTTATATGACAGAAAATCAGTCGAATTCATTGATTTTGCCTTCCTTTCGCATAGTCCGACAGCAGAGCTGACTGCGGATTCCTGTTTCATTGTATGCAAAAGGGACAGGCAAAATGACTTGCCGCGTGTATGAGCGCGTGAGATTGAATATTCGGATTGATTTGCTTTAATGTGAGTCAGTTCGACTGAATTTGAGGAATACCCGGACTGAACGCCGGTCAGGCAAACCGATTATCCAAATTCGCCGAACTGATGATGCAGGCTTGCCGAAGCGTTCTTGACAGCTCACCCGACTGAATAGACTCGCGTCAGATTCCGAATTCTTTCGGCATCTCCTCGGCGCGCTCGGTGCAGGCGCGCATAGCCTTGTCGATTGTCGAAGCCACATCGGCGGCGTAAAGCTCGTTCATAGCTCGCTCGGTAGTGCCCTTCGGCGACGTGACCGCGCGAATCAGCTCCTCGGGAGTCTTGCCCGAGCGCATCAGCATCTCCGCCGAGCCGATGATCGTGCGGCATACCGCCTCAACGATATTGTCGCAATCGAGTCCCTGCGCGCGCGCCGACTTGACCATCGCGTCGATGAAATAATAGAAATACGCGGGCGAGCTGCCGTTTACGCAGATGACAGTGTTCATCTGCGACTCGTCAAGGTCAATGACCATTCCCGTGGATGTGAATATGCCGCGCGCGAACTCATATCCGGCGTCGCTGACCAGCCGATTTCTCGACAGCGCGGTCACGCCCAGCCCGAGCGCGAGCGGAGTGTTCGGCATACAGCGGACGATCGGAATGTCTTTGCCGAGCCGTCGCGAGATGGTTTCGGTCGAGACTCCGGCGCAGATTGAGATGAAGGTCTTATTGTCAAGGTCGAGCGGCGACAGCTCGTCGAGCAGCTCGCCGAGATTCTGCGGCTTAACCGCGATGAGGACATATTCGGCAGACTTGACCGCGTCGGGCGCGGATTTCGCTACCTCGACGCCGCGCGCGGCAAAGGACGCGCACTGCGTCTCGAAGCGGTCGAACAGCACAAGGTCGTTAGCGGACGCGACCTTGGCTCCGGTTGATAGTATGCCGTTGATGATTGCCGACGCCATATTGCCGACGCCGATGAATGCTAATTTTTTCATAATATGTTATAATCTCTCGGTTCTGCCGGTATCGACCGGCGATCATTTTATATATGGATCTGCGATTAATAAGAGGATTTGCGACTGATATATGAGTTTGAGTGTAGCAGTGTTTCTGCGAGACTTTAAAATTGTGTTTATCTGTTTTTTGCGGGCGAAACGGCTTGTCTCGCATGACTAAACTCCTGAGATAAAACCAAATATAGTCGTATACGACTGTTGTGGTCGTATGAGACCGTTACGGTCGTCTGCGACCGGTCTTGACGAGGTATGCACTCAGGGCTCCGATCCAATCAGTCTGGATTATGTCAAAATTGTCCGCGCACCAGCCCCAGCCGTATTCGGGGTCGCCGGCGAGCGCGGTGTCGTCCGAGTGGTTGGCTGAAAGCACTACCTTGTAGTCGTAGATGATCGTATTGACCCAGCAGAGCTTGCCGTCGCGGTGCAGCATATCGCGGTATTCAGCGCGACCGCACTCGTCCTGCTCGGTTTTGAATATCAGCTCCGAGCCGATGTAGTTGATGCTTCTGTGCTTGAGCTCCTCGTGGATGCCGTTGTCCGCCGAAATTATCGGTAAAAACTGAATATCCGGCGCGTATTTTTCGACGATATCGAGCTGCTTTTGGTTGGGCGAGCACTTCAATATGATCTGATCTTTCATGTCGTGCCGCTTGACCTTTTCGATTATCTCGGCCGGATTGTCTCCGAATTTGTCGATATTTATAAAGCAGCGACCCTTGAGGTGTTCGAGTAGCTCGTCGAGCGTATTCAGCCCGATATTCGTCGGCGTGCCGTCGTAGTTGACATAGCGCAGCTCGCGGATTTCGGCGGTCGACATTTTACGTATATCGATGTCGCGGCGCAGCTGCACGCGCTCCATGCCCGGGTGGAAGATGAACAGCTCGCCGTCGCCCGCGCGAGTGACGTCGGTTTCGACCATATCCGCGCCCTGATTTATTGCGATATCATATGCAAGCAGGTTGTTGCAGGGGATGTTTCCACCCCATACGCCGCGGTGCGCGCAGAGGATATTTTGGTCTGATGCTGCTTCGAAGAGATTGAATTTCATGCTTATGCCCAAGACTTTGCGTTGACAAAGCCTTCCTTTCATTAAGTGGGAAGTTATAAATAAGGAGGGAAGAGTTGCGACGGAAAATCGCCGGAGGCGGTTATTTATTACTGATGTGGAATTGTGAGGGCCGGACCGGTGATGCCGTATCTAATTTATTATCCTTTATGATACCATATTTCCGCGTTATTTTCAAGCGTGACAAAAAATAGTTTACATTAATTCATATATAATTTAATATTCGACAAAACCGAAGAAGTTTCGGCAAGGTACTTGAATTATAGCTCGATTTGTTGTATAATAAACAATAAAGCGGTGTTCCGGTCAATATCCGGAAATATTGCACGCGAATTGGTTACGGTATGAAAAAGGAAAACGTTTACAGGCTGTTTTCGAAGATTCCGACACTCGAAACCGAACGGCTGCTGCTGCGGCGGATGAAGCCGTCCGATTCCCGCGATATGTTTGAATACGCGTCGCGCCCCGAGGTCACCGAATATCTGCTCTGGGAGCCGCACAAGAATCAGCGTCAGACGCTCGATTACCTCGAATATCTGCAAACTCGCTATCGGGTCGGCGATTTCTACGACTGGGCGGTCGTCGATAAGCAAAAGGCGAAAATGATTGGCACCTGCGGTTTTACATCGCTCGATTTTCTGAACAATTCGGCTGAAATCGGATATGTGCTGAACCCCGATTTCTGGGGCTGCGGTATTGCGTCCGAAGCCGTGGCGCGGGTCATGAGCTTCGCGTTCATGGAGCTCAATGTCCACCGTGTCGAGGCGAAGTACATGGTCGGGAACGAGCGCAGCCGGCGCGTCATGGAGAGGTGCGGCATGAGCTTTGAGGGTGTGCGCCGCGCGTCAATGTTCGTCAAGGGCAGCTACCGCGACATCGGCGTCTGCTCGATTCTGTCGGAGGAATATATAAACAAATATTTATGAAACAACAACGCAAATTGATTTCGCTGGTCGGTATGACCGGCTGCGGCAAGACGAGCGTGGGCAAGGTGCTCGCGAGCCGTATCGGCGCGGATTTCATCGACGTCGACGACGAGATTGTCAAAAGGCACGGAAGTATCCGCGCGATATTTGACGAGCGCGGCGACGAGGGCTTCCGAGAGGTTGAATATGAGACATTGCAGAGCATAATCGACGGTGTATCGAGCGGTGGGAATGAATCGTCCGATGGGAATGAATCGTCCGTCGGGAATGAATCATCTGACGGAACCAAATCATCCGACAGGGTTATAATTATCTCCTGCGGAGGGGGGCTGCCTACCTATGAGAAATCGGCAAGGCTTATCGCCGAGCGGACGCTGGTGGTTTGGCTGCGAAGGAGTCCCGATTCGATACCCGACGACAGCGAGGTTCTGCTCCGGCCTCCGGTCAACGGCAGCCGCGAGAACTACAAAAAGCTGCTCGACGCGCGCTGTCCGATATACCGCCGCGTGTCCGACTACAGCTTTTACAACAGCTTCCCGAAGCGCACCGCGCGCGAGATCGCGAAGCGGTTCGGTTTTGCCTGCAAGCTTAACCCGAAAAACAAGCGGAAGTCGAGTAAAACTAACTAAGGCAATTCAAGAACCTCGTTATGCAAAGAAGCGCCGGATAATAACCTTATGCGGTTTTAAATTAACGCAATCGTCTAACACAATTATATAAAAGGAGTACTTGTTATGCTTAAGAAAATACCGAAAATACTTTCGCCCGAGCTGGTCAAGATACTGATGGAAATGGGGCACGGAGACGAGATTGTGCTTGCGGACGGCAACTTCCCGTCCGAGTCGATAGGGCAGAAGACGACGAGAGCCGACGGGCATGGCGTTCCCGAGCTGCTCGCGGCGATACTCGAGCTGATGCCGCTTGATACATACGCGCAGCCGGTATATCTCATGGCTAAGGTGCCTGGGGATAATGTCGAGGTGCCGATCTGGGATGAATACGCGAAGCTGATCGCACCGCATACCGACGCCAAAGTGGAGTTCCTCGAAAGATTCGAGTTCTACGAGCGTGCAAAGAAGGCGTACTGCGTTGTCGCGACCGGAGAGAGCGCGATTTACGCGAACGTGATTCTCAAGAAGGGCGTAGTGAAATAATAAGAGCCGCGGCTTCTGTGCTGACCGCGAATCGGTCGTGCGATATATGTCGCCGCAACGCCGGTCGGAATGACCGTGAAAGGTAATTTTTATTAATTATGAAAATCAGAAACCTAATTGATTTTAACGATATGTCGCTTGACGAGTGGGAGGAGCTTTACCGGCTCGCGCTGCGCATAAAGAAAAGCCCAGCCGAGTTCCGCGACGTCTGCCGCGGTCGGATCATGGCTACCCTCTTTTATGAGCCGTCGACCCGCACGCAGATGTCTTTCCAGGCGGCGATGATGCGGCTGGGCGGCAAGGTCATCGGCTTCTCCGACCCGAACGCGAGCTCGGTCTCAAAGGGCGAGACTCTGCGCGACACGGTGCGGATTGTCACCGGATATTCGGACATACTGGTCATCCGCAATCCTATCGAGGGCGCCGCGTACGCGTCCGCGCTCTATTCGCACGTGCCGGTGATCAACGCCGGCGACGGCGGACATCTCCATCCGACGCAGACCCTGACCGACCTTATGACAATATGCGAGCTTAAGGGCAGCTGCGAGGGGCTGACGGTCGGCTGCTGCGGCGACCTGCTTAACGGTCGAACCGTACACTCGCTGTTGCGCGCGATGTCGCGCTTTTCGGGCAACCGGTTCGTGCTTATTTCGACGCCCGAGCTCAAGCTGCCGTCGTACGTCACCGACGAGCTAAAAGCGGCAGGCTGCGAATTCTGCGAGGTGCAGACGCTCGAGGAGTGCATCTCCGAGCTAGATATACTGTACATGACCCGAATCCAGCGCGAGCGCTTCAAGACGCTCGAGGATTACAACCGGCAGGCGGGGGTATACCGGCTGACCGCCGATAAAATGGTGCTCGCAAAGCCGGATATGGCGGTGCTGCACCCGCTGCCTAAGGTCGACGAAATTTCATACGACGTCGACGACGACCCGCGGACGCAGTATTTCGAGCAGGCCGAGAACGGTATGTTCATCCGCATGGCGCTCATATCGCAGCTGTGCGGAGCCGAGCGCACCGGTCGTCCGCCGGTATACGGCGCGCCCGAAGCCGGATACTGCAAGAATCCGCGCTGCATCTCAAACCATGAGAAGTACCTGCCAAAGCGTGTGAAGGTTGTCGGCGGAGAGGAACGCTGTCAGTACTGCGACAGCCCGATAGCATGAATACCCCGACGCTTGAGAGCGAACGGCTGATACTGCGCCGCTTCACCGAAGCCGATATAGACGCGATTTTCGAAATATTCGGCGACGTCGAACTGAATCGCTTTCTGCCATGGTATCCGCCGAAAAGCCTTGACGAGGCCGCCGAATTCTATTATAATAGATATGCCTCGCAATACAGTCAGACGCACGGTTACAGATACGCGATTACCCGCAAATGCGACGACCGTCCGATCGGCTATGTCAATCTTGACGTCGGCGAGTCGCACGACCTCGGGTATGGGCTGAAACACGAATACCAGCGTCAAGGCTATGTCAGCGAAGCCTGCCGTGTACTGATTGCGCGTGCGAGGGCGGACGGTATGCAATTTGTCACGGCGACGCACGATGTGAACAATCCGGCGAGCGGATATGTGATGCGCGCGGTCGGAATGAAGTATATGTACTCCTACGAGGAGCTCTGGCAGCCGAAAAACTTCAAAGTGATTTTCCGTATGTACCAGCTGAACCTCGACGGAGACGCAAGCCGGATATATCAGAAATACTGGGAGATGTATCCAAATCATTTCATCGAAACGATGTCGTGATATAGAACGGTCGGAAACCCGTATGGGTTTCCGACCGATTTTTTGATATGATTTGATATAAAGCGGTATGCGTTGTAATGTGACGCAGGTCGATATAAATTCGTCTTGTGCGAAAAAAACGACGCTGATTTTGATCGACCGCGGCTATTTTATTTTTGGTTACGCGATTTAACTTGAGCAAGCCTTATGTTTATCCCCGCGCAGGGCCGCTGCGAGCAGCGGGTATAATCGAGACTTATATAATTTGAAAGCGCGAATATGATTGGCGATATCATCGTCTGAATGAATTGGCAATATTATCGTCTGAATGATATGACATACGATACTATCAATTCTGTGTTTTAAGCCGAGTGTGTCTTGCGGACGCATACAGCCGAAATTTGCGCGTTCAGATTATACCCGTGACCGGTCCCCGACCCGCGGGTATCATTATCACATGAGCGCCGGTCGCGTTTCCGACGGCTTCGGCAGACTGCCCCTTACCCGACGTCGATACGCTGACCGCTTCGACCATCGACGGGTTCAATGCTGATATCGCGCCGGTCGTCGTGTTATATCGCTTTGCGATCTGCCAGAGCGACTCGCCGTCGGACGGGTAGCAGAGTATCACCGACGCTGCGTCCTCCGGAGGCTTGCGCGTCTCGGGCGAGAGGGTCACGGACACGACTGTGTCGACGCGCGCTTTCCTTATAAACAGCGCGTTCAGCGAGACCTCGAAGTCGCAGCTTATGCGACCAGAGTCAATGCGAGTGCGCAAATCGGACGTCCGGCAGCCGCAGATAAATGATACCGGTTCGCAAATGTCGCCCGCGCTTAGCTCGCACTTTACCGGTATTGTGAAGTCGGCCGACGCAAAACTGCCGGCGTGGTCGGACAAAATACAGTTCACCTCGGCTTCGCCGGTGAGCTGCGCGCGACCGCGCGCTACCGCGGCTTGGCTCATGCGAACCTCCGCGGTCGTATCGACCACGTTCCAATCTCCGTCGGGTATATTCAGCCCCTCGCGCGCGACCGACTCATTGACCGAGAAATTCGCGGGCACGAGCTTGCCGAGGCTGTACAATTCGAGCTGGCGCTGCTCGCACTCGGTCTCGCGCTCGATTGAATAAACATCAAGCGTCACATCCGACAGTGTGTCGGCCATCAGCCGGATATCGATATCGAACGACATATCGAGCTCGAGTACACGGCGCTCGCCGTAGCTGTCCTCACCGACCGCGGCGTTCAGCTCTGACAGAATTCCTTCAGCTTCGGCACAGAGCGTCTCGGGCAAAACATTCTCAAAGTCGGGCGCGTACTCATCTGCGCTGACCATATACGAAAGCGGCAGCTTGCGCTGGAAGCTGCGGTAATCACCCGCGTCGCCGATCGCCTTGTATATACAGTCGATAAGCGCCTCGCCTTTGAGCGCGACCGTGAAGCCGTCCGAACCTCTTGAGGGCTTGGCTTCATGAAAGTGCAGCTCGGCGTTGCACGAGACGATTTCGTCTATCGCCGGTGCTGACGCGTCCGGCTCGAGGTTTTCGCTCAGCTGCTCGTGGTCGGCGATGAAATGCTTGGAGATAAGGGCGGGGAAGCTCTTTTGCAGCTCCTCGAGCCGCAGCTCGTCCTCGACCGATTTCGCGCCCTCGATTTTAGGCTGGCAGGACATCAGCTCGGTCAGCAATATATCGGTCGCGACGGTCGATTTTATCGACAGCTTGCGCGGATTCTGCAGCTTGGCCGTACAGGAGACGACGCGCGGCGAGATTGATATATCACAGCTGTCGAGATGTTCGAGCTCGCCCGGCGCGCCCGAGTATTCGGCGGCGAAATGGACGGCGTGCAGGGTGTCCGGCTTACTTACAATATTATCAGGGCCGCTCCGGTCGGTCTGCGCCTCGGCGCTGAATATGACTATATAGTCGACCGCGCCGTTGAATTCGAGCCGCTTGCCCGAGATAAAGCGTCCGATCATGACCGGGCGCGCCCTCACGCGGAGTATCTGTTTTACATCCGGGTAGGTATCGGGGAGGATATAGTCGGCTGAAAGCTCGTTTGTGACCGTCCCGTCGTAAAATGGCACGGGCATCCGCTGCGATTTTGTTTTATCGGTTGTGTTCATATACACCATCCTTTTTAGATTTGTCCGGTGTATATATATGCCGCTCGGGGACGGAACAGAACTGCCGGAATGAAATATTGCCGAGATACTGATTGGTCAAATGCTTACATCAGTCACAGCACCGCCTGACTGTCGCCCGCGTCGGCTACTACGGTGTGACCGCAGACAATCTCCCCGGCGGTGCTCAGCAGATATTCGGCGAGCAGCGCGATTTCCTCCGGACGGATGAAGCGTCCGAGCGCGTGACGCGGATAAGGCTGCGAAGTGTCCTTTGCGTAGCCTTTGGTCATATCGGTCAGCGTCGCGCCGGGCGCTATGCCGTTTATCATAATGCCGTATTTACCGTACCGGCTGCCGAACGCCCGCGTCCAGCGCACAATCGCCGTCTTAGCCGCGCCGTATGAGCCGGTAACTCCCATATACGCGGCGTTTGACGCGATATTCAGTATATTTCCCGGGCACCTGCGGGATAAGAGAAATTCGATCTCATCCCGCATCGCGAAAAACGCGCCCTTGTAGTTGATATCATTGAGAGTATCCCATTCATCCGGCGTGATGTCAAACGGTTCATATCCGCGGCCGAGCGCCTGGTCGCAGCCGAGCGCGGCGGCGTTGACAAAGCCGTCGAGTCCTCCGAGCAGCCGTTCGGCTGTGAGCAGCTTTGACGGTATCGATTCGCAGTCGGAAATGTCGAGCGTCAGTGTATATACATCCCCGCCAAGCTCGCTCGCGGCTTGCTTCAGCTTTGATTCGGTTCTTCCGGCAATGACTACCGACGCGCCGTCCGCGAGCAGCCGTTCGGCTATGGCGCGTCCGATGCCGCTGCCGCCTCCGGTGACCAGGAATTTATGCGCGCGCAGCTCCATTAATTGCTCATCTCCTCATATATTGCCAGAATATCCTCGAGTAAACTCATAGTCTTGTCCTTTTTTGACGCGATAAGCGACGACCAGTTTTCGTTTTTCTGGTTGACGGCGTTTTTGAAATTGGTGTCGACAAGGTCGAGTGCGTTTGTAAATACCATTCCGAACGAATAGCTCGCCGACTCACGCAGTAAATCAAACATTTGCGAGGACTCATCGTCGCGCGAATATTTGACCTTGAGCGCGGTCTCAAAGTACGCGGGTGTGACCGTGCGGTAGAATTCAGACGACAGGGCTTCGAGCACCGCGCAGGACGCGTCAATCTGACGGCAGTTGACCGGCAGCGCGAAGTTGGTATAGGTATTGAGTATCGTCGTGTGGTAGCCGTCCTGATTTTCGTCGTATTTCGGGTAGGGGATAATTCCGTAATCAAAGGTCAGCTCGCGGTAGGATTCGGCGCAGGACATCCACCCGCCGGTGAACAGGACATTGCCGTTCCGGAACAGCGCGTCCTCGGCGAGATAATTTGTCGAGTCGTCAGCTCCACGCTGAATCGCGCCGGAGGTATTATTCATAATATCGACGATTTTCTGCACCGCGCTTGTATTGTGCTCGTTGTCGAACGCAAATTCGAACGAATCGCCGGTTTTATTGAATATCGTCATCTCCACCGCGTCGAAAAAGCCGGTCGCGTAATTCGACCCCTCGAGCACTAATCCGAGCTGGTCGCTTTCATCGACATAGGTGTCGCCATTCAGATCCGAATATGCCGACGCAGCCATTTCGTTCAGCTTGTCGAGCGTCCATTTGCCCGAATATACCAGCTCATACATATCATCGAGCTGCAGCTCGTCGTGCAGCTGCTTGTTATAGAACATACACATCATCGACTTGATGTTGCCGATTGAGATATCGCCGGTTATAAACGGCAATACGCCGTTTACTGTTATCTGCTCTGTCATATCCTGCGACCACCAGGGCTTGTCAAAATCGAGATAGGGCGCGTCGGATATGTCGGAAAGGTATCCCTGCAAAAAGAAATCCGCCATGAACGAGGTAGTGGCGAGAATGTCAAAATCATCCGTATCGGCGAGAATGCTTGACGCGACCTGATTCATATAGGTCGTCCGATCATTCCAGCTTTCGTAAGCATAAGCTACATGCTCGATATCCACATTCAGCCTTTCCTCAACCGACAGATGCGCGTGGTATATCGCGTCGTCGACGATATCGCCGGACGATTCCTCGATGTAGAATTGATTAACGCGGTTGGATTGAGTACATATTCTGATTTTGGCTCCGTCAAGGTTCAAGTCGTCCGGCAGCTCGTCGGCTACAAACAATTCGTCCTCGGTTTCTGCCGGCGAAACGGTTGTCTCTTGAAATACCGTATCCGAAGCTATATCGGTTTCGCCGCAGGCGCATGACAGTATCAGGGAGCAGAACAAAATGGGATAAATCCTTTTCATGATGTTATATCTCCTATCATTTGTTTGTATTTACGCATATTTGACTCGTCCGGCGCGTGGTATGCTGTCGGACTGCCGAGTGAGAGCGCGCGATATTTGTTTTCGCCCAACGCGTGATACGGCAAAAGCTCGACCATGCGCGGTCGGTGCGCCCTCAGAAAATCGGCGATTTTATTGAATTCACTGTCATTCGCGTTGAATTCACATATCATCGGTACACGCACGATGACATCCGCGCCGATTGAGAGAAGCCGCAGATAATTATCAATAATGCGTTCGTTTGAGACTCCGATATGCCGCAGATGAAGCTCGGGAGTGACGCACTTGATATCATACAAAAACAAATCGGTATATTCAAGCACGGCTTGGATATTGCTCCACGGCACCTCTCCCGAGGTATCGACCGCGGTATGTATGCCGGCAGACGAACATTTGCGAAGCAGCTCGGCGGCGAATTCGGACTGCAGCAGACATTCGCCTCCCGAAAGTGTGACGCCGCCGCCGGATGCGCGATAAAACTCAACGTCCTTTGCGATAATTTCGAAAATATCGTCAGTCTCGGCGTCATATCCGCAGAGGGCGACCGCGTTATTTGGACAGATCAGCTCGCAACGCCCGCACAAACGGCAGAGCTTCATATCGGCGCTGACCACACCGGTCGAGGCGGTATAGCTGACTGCCTGATTGGGGCATACCTCGGCACATTTTAAGCAGCGGATACATTTTGTGTCGTACCACATACGCTCGGTACGATTTGAGCGCCCCTCGGGATTATGACACCAGCCGCAGCCGAGATGACAGCCTTTGAAAAATACGGTCGTGCGTATTCCCGGACCGTCGACATAAGAGCCGCGCTGAATATCAAACAGTTTTCCTTTCATATAAACGCCACCGTCATTGGTTTGATTTCAAAAAATTTTCTTTTCATATAGACATCACCGCCTTTGGCTGGATGTCAAATAATTTTCTATACATATAAGCATCACCGACATTGGTTTCAACCAATCTTCTTTCCATGTAGGCGCAAACCCCATGTGGGCGTAAGCGCCATGTAGGCGCAAGCGCGTGGTTACCGTCTGACATGATACTCGTTATTTGTCAATCACCGAGCGCCGGATGATATCATCCTGTATGGCCTCGTGAAGATTCGTAAATACACCCGAGAAGCCGGATACGCGCACTCGAAGCGACGGATAAGCGGCGGGATTCTCGCGGGCCTTCAAAAGCTCCTCTTTCGAAACATAGTTCAGCTGTATGTGCAGACCTCCGCGCATGAAGTAGCTATATAGCAGCTTTGCGGTCAAATCGAAATTTTCATCCTTCATAATCAGAGCTTCGTCAAGGTAGGCGTTGCAGAGAAACGGACCGGACAGTATCGCGTGCTCATCCATTTGTGCAACCGAATTGAGCAGCGCGGTCAGACCGCATCTGTCCTTGCCTCCGGTCTGTCCGGCTCCGACCATGAAGGGATCGCCCTTATAACGACCGTCGGGAGTGGCGTCGGTCAGCTCTCCGAACCACGCGTAATGCGGATTATAGCCGGCGAGCGTACCGATTAGCAGATGATTGCCAAAAAGATCGGTCTTGTCACGGGTATGTCGCCAGAGCGCGTCGGTGAAGCGTCGTGCAATTTCATCCGAAAGCTCGTCGTTATTGCCGAAAAAGCGCCCCTTTTTCATTATGTAGGAATGAAGCTCCTCACCGTGGGCGCCGTCCCAGTTGCGGCGCAGAATGTCAATGAATTCTGAAATGGTCAGCCTTTTTTCGTCAAATACCAGCTGCTTCAGGATGCTCAGCGAATCGATAACGCAGGTGATACCCATCATATTCGTTCCGGCTATCGACAATCTTCCGCCGCACTCGGTGACGCTCTTGCCGGATTCTATGCAGCCGTCGATGAATAGGCTCGACAGTATGTTTTTGTCCTTGCCGCGCGCTATGCCGAAGCCGTTCATATATTCGATGATGCGCGTGATATCCCGCTCGAGCTCCTCCTCCCAAAGACCGAACAGCTCGTCAAAGCTGCCGCAGCCGGCGAGCTCATCCGAACGATTATACAAAAGATTCGTCAGCGAGCGCGCGATATTTGAAGTACAACCGCCGAGCCAGATCGCGCCGCGCAGAGCCGGCTCATTGCAGCCAACCATTGTATAATTGACCGCGTCCTCCCACGGTATCTTCGCGATTTCGGTCAGACCCTTCAGCCGCGGGGCGTCGCCGACAAAAGCGAATCGCATATATTTATCGCGCCTCGCGCAGTCAAGCAGCTTATGAAAGATTTCAAACGGTGTTTTCTCGGTGACGCGCAGCGAAAGCTGTGGCCGCGGCAGCGGCAGCGACATTATAGTGTCGCAAATCAGGTCGGACAGCTCGTTGTAGCCGTCCCTGCCGTCGGCGAGCAGACCGCCTATCGCGAAGTGGCTCTCCGCGCCTTTATCGCCCGCCCATTTGTTTTGAAGCGGCGTATGCGCGCATACGGCGCAGAACAGCTCCGCGAGCATATCCGCGGCTTCCTCACGCGTGATACTCCCCCGCGCGAGGTCAGCCTCATACAGACGCCAGAGGTAACGGTCGACAAGCCCGAGCGAATCGGGGAGAAAATCAAAGCATAAATATACTGCCTGCACCCCCTCGCGAAAGCTGCGCGCGGGATATTCGGGAACGCGCCGCAGTATGGCCGCGGTCCATCGCAGCTCCTTGGCCCGCGCGGGCGCAAGGTCGGCTTCGGCTTCGCAGGCGTCGGCGCATTTATGCGCCCATAATATTATTGTTTCGCAGGTATAGCGCAGGGCTTGCAGGAATTCCAGCTTTTCGCGGTCGTCGACGCGGACGGTCATTCGATCGATTTCCGCCTGATATTGACAGAGCCCGCAGTCAATAACCTTCGCGAAATTCGCGGTTGAGTGCTGCCACTCGAAGGTGACGAGATTCTCGCGCGGCTTTTTATAAAATATGCCTGCGGCTTCAGAAAAGCGTTTGTGTCCCGCGCGGTGAAAGACATCGCTGATAACGCTGCCGTCAAAGCGCAGCTTTCCGCAGAAGCGTATGACAGTGTCGACTCTGACCGTTTGAGCCAATATATATTCGCGCAGACGCTTGGCGTTGGCTGTGCAGTCGGGCAGCAGCACGTCATCAGGTGAGTAGTCAACCTTAGTGACCGGCGGATATAAATCCTCACTTTTTATACGCTCGGCAAGCTCAAGTATTTCCTTTGATAACAAATCATCGCCCCCAATTAATGTGGATATTGCTGAAAACCATTATAGCATCGAAGCGATATTAGGTCAATACACATAACAGCGCGATTTGCACGTTTCATCACAATAATCATTAGATTTGATTGACAGATGAGCTGCCGTCGGGTATAATTAATACAGAGGTATTGGGCGGCGTTTTTGATAAATTAGAATTTTGCCGGACGCTTTTTCATTGTAGTTTCCGGCTTCGATTTTTACTTCGCGGAACCACCGCGTAACATCTACTTGAAGGAGGCAGACTTCTGATGAAGTCAGGAGCTTTATTATGATAGACTGCAAGATACAAATAAACCGGATCAATAATGTGTTTTTCGGAAACAAGCCGTTTACGGCGGGAACGGTCAACGATTGGAGCGGTCCAAGTCAAGAATGCGAGCTTGTATTCCGCGTCAGCGGACAGTCGATTATCAATTGGGGCGAATACAGCTACACCGAGCAGCCGTATATAATAAGGCTTATGCCGTCAAGGGAGAAAATGCACAGATATGTGACAAAAACCCTTGAACCGGGCGATTATTATCTGCTTAGTTTCGAGAGCGGCGGCAAACCGTTTGAATTTCAATACGCGCCGGTGAAAAATCACGAGAGCATCGCCGGCATATTCGAAAAGCTCTGGCGGGTCTGGACGATGAGGCAGGACGGCTGGTATAACCAAGCCATGTCGACCGCGTATAACATTTTGTATGAGCTTGAGCAGGAGACCTATCTGCCGAGCGAGAAGGTCGGACTGCTCGCTCCGGCGATATCTCACATTGAAGCGCATCTGACCGAAAATATAGATGTTACAAGGCTGCATGAGCTTTGCGGTATCGGTTATACCTATTTCAAGCAGCTTTTTATAAGAAAATACGGACTGCCGCCGCAGAGGTATATAACGAGGCTGAAAATGAATATAGCCTGTGAGCAGTTGTCACAGGCTATGCTGAGTGTGAGCGAGATTGCGAACCAGCTCGGTTACGGCAGTCTGCACTATTTTACAAGACAGTTTCACAATGAAATCGGATGTGCCCCGAGCGAATACCGCCGGCATATCAAGTCGGCGGTATGCAAGCCGGACGACAGGTCTTGACGTCAAAGCCAGACGACAGGATTTGACGTCAAAGCCAGACGACAGGGCTTTACATCAAAGCCGGACGACAGTTCTTGACGTCAAAGCCCGCCTTCGGCGAGGATTACGCGTATACTGCCGCTGAAAATCAGCTCGCCCGCGTTGGCGGGGAGAAAGAGACAATCGCCCGAGCCAATTTCGAGCTCGCAGTCGGCAGAGCTGATCTTTCCCTGACCGGCGATAACCGCGGCGGCGGCAGGCTTGTTTTGCACATGGCGGCATATGCCTTCGTTTACCTCGCAGCAGAAAAGCTTGAATTTGTCAGTGAGGTCGGCTCCGACCAACGTCACAAACTCATTTTTCCTCGGCTCGGGATGCCGGAAGTAGCGCCGCCGCAGCTCGGTCTCGGAATATCCGGTGTAGTCGTAGACGTCGAACATCCGACTGCCGAGTCCGCAGTCGATACGGCGGTCGGGAATCACGCGTCCGGACGGCGTTAAGCGCTCCATTACGACCATCAGGTCGCTTGGCTCCTGCAGCTCGGCGAGCAGACAGCCCCCGCCGATCGCGTGCGGGACGCCGCCGTCGACATACCAGACGTCGCCCTCGCAGAGCTCGATTTTGTGCAGCAGCGACAGCATATATTCGCTGTCCTGCGCCTCGAACGCGCGAACCCAGTCGCTTCGGGTTATGCCCTCGCGAAAGCCGAGGTAGATGTGAGCGCCCGGGTCGGACGAGACTACATACCAGCACTCGGCTTTGCCGAATTCGCTCGACATATGCTCCCGCGCGAATTCCGCGGTCGGGTGCGCCTGAATGACCAGACGTTCGTCGGCGTCGAGCAGCTTCAGGAGAATCGGATACATTCTGCCAATGTCACTAACGCTTCCCGCGCCGATGAGTGCTGGGTCGGACTCGATGAGCTCGCGCAGTGTCCGACCGTCGGAGATACGGCTCAAACCCTCGGGATTCGTGCTGTCCGCGCTGTACGCGGGCGTTAATGACGCGACCCATTCCTCGGGGTAGTAGCCGTCGCGCGGCTCGGCATCGCCGCGCAGCCGTTCGATGCGCATTCCGCCAAGATAGGTGCGCCTGACGCGGTTGGGTTTTAACAGGTAGATCATAGCGCGAATTCGACTATCGCCGCGTCGTTTGCGGGAACTGCGATGCCGTCGCCGTCGCGCTCGCCGCGCAAAACGCGGACAGGCTTGTAGCCGTTGATTCCGGCGGCGGTTATGGTTTTGGGTCGGCTTGAATAGTTTATCATGACAACGACGCGCCGCGAGCTATCGATAATATGCTCGGTCGTGAGTACCTCGCGGCAGTCGGACTGGTACGCGCGGGGAGAGACACTGAGCGCGTCGGCGGCAAATTTGCGGTAGAAGCCGGCATAATCGGGAGCCGAGTCTGTGAACGAGGACGGGCGGTCGGCAATTATCGCCTCGAGCGGATAGAGCGAGAAGTAGATTTTGCCGTCACCGTAACGATTGACAGTGTAAACCGGTCGTCCGTCCTCGCCGTGTGCGAGCGGCGTGCAGGTGTCCGCGACCGACTCGATGTTGTAGCGGTATCCGCTTTGCAAAGTAAAATATTCGCCGTCGAGCTCGATTCGCTCGGCGCGTCCCCGCTCGCGCGATTCTATTGTCAGTCCGGTCAGCTCGGTTATGCGGCGGAAGAGCGTGTCGCCGAGCGAAATGTACAGCGAGGCTCCGGAGCGCACACGACAAAGCAGGTCGTTCAGCCGATGCAGCGATATCGGCTTCGACGAATATACGCTCGGCATTATGTAGAGCGGCGCGTCGGGCAACGGCTCCTCGGCGTGCGCGAATTTGATGTCGAGGTTCGCCTGCTTCGCGAGGATAAATGTGCTGTCGAGCGTTTTCATCGGGTTTGTCAGCTGACGCGGGACTATGCAGACCGCCTCGGTCGTGTGCGGCGGCAGCTCGGCGTATTCGAAGTCGGACAGAAAGTCACTGAATTCAGACGTGACAAGCGCGGTCGGCTTGGGATCACGACCGGCGCGGAACAGACCGTAGTCGCTGCCGTAGTTGTTCCAGTCATACGGCGCGTAGTCGAACTGACCCTGGTCGAACGCGCACCACCAGAAGAAGCCGTGATTGCCGTGTGCCCAGCTCGAAAATAGCATAGCGCGCAGAGCGGCGGCCTCGCTGCGCTCGCTCGCGTTGACGTAGCCTATCGAGCCGCACTCCTCGATGAACGCCGGCTTGCCGCCGAGATTTTCATACAGCGACGCGCGCACCGCCGGATCTATTTCGGGCAGCAGCGAGTCGACCGGGTCGATCGCGGTATTTGAGAAGATCTGATAAGGGTGCGTGGTCAGTATATCGACACATTCGGCGTGCTCGCGGACATTGAACGACTCGTTGTCGAGCGGAAGTGAAGCGAGTCCGGACACGACCGGACGCGTGGGGTCGCTCTCACGTATCGCCGCGGTGACGCAGGTGTTCCAGACATAGAACTGGTCGGGCGGAATCTTGCTGTAATTCGAGCATTCGTTGCCAAGATCCCAGGCGATTATCGCCGGCTCATCGCGGAAGCGTTTGACAAAGTAACGGACAAAGCGGATCTCCCACTTGATCACAGTCGGGTCGGTGAGAAAGTTCTTTCCCTCGAACGCCTGCGGCGAATAGAAGCGGAAGCTCATATGACCGGTGAGCAGACCGACTATCAGCTTGAGGCTGTATTTGTCGGCAAGCCGGCAGAACTCGGCGAAGTGAGCGCAGGCCTCCTCGCTGACGCCGGCGCGTCCGGCTTCGGTGTCGGGCAGCGGGCGCTCGCCCGGCATCATGCGATATTCGTATACGACGTCGTTGGCCATTATCGCCTTGAGCGGCTGGAAGTCGGGCCAGAGTAAGAACATACGCAGGCAGCTGACGCCATGTGACGACAGCGCCGCGAAGTCGCGCTCGACCGCGTCGGCGTCCCACTCCGACCACATATTTATTGAAGCGTGCGACGCCCAGTAATTCGCGCCGATATAATACCGGTTAGTTTTCATGAAATCATTCACCGAATGACCCTCCTATTTTCAGATTTATGCTTGAATTATACACCAATATGTGATATAATTCAAGTATCAATCGGGGGCGTTTTGTGAGCGATCCGGGACAATACCCACAATGATATCTGGAGGCTGCAATGAACAAGTGCATATACGGCGCGCCGGCGAGCCGGATGCAGGTCAGCGAATACGAAACCCGCGCGGTTCAGAATTCGCAGCGCTACACACGCGAGCTCATGCTCGACCTGCTTGGACAATTCTGTGATTGCGAGCGCAGGCTGAAGCAGAATATCAGTCCGGCGGCAGAATATGATTACACGGCGTTCAAAAACGAGGACGACATCTTTATAAAGGGCAGCTCAATACATATACTGCGGCATCTGCGCTACGATTTACACGAACCGCACAGCCATGATTTCTTTGAGATAGTCTGTCAGGTGCGGGGAGAGGGTATACTCGAGCTGTCAGGTCAACCGATGCGGCTGGCGACAGGAACAATATGTCTGCTCGCGCCGGGCACAACTCACCGAATCGAGGCTTTTGCCGACGACTCGATAATCCTGAAAATAATCCTGCGCCAATCGGATTTTGATGAGATATACCGTCGGATTTTCAAATCAAACACGCTGCTGTCTGGCTTTTTCATGAGCTCATTATACAGCCCGACCGGCAGCGGTCGGCTGATATTCGAAACTGGAGGGGACGATGACATACTCGACACACTTTTGCGTATGCGCTATCATGAGGTGCGCGCGTCCTCGGTCGACGGTCTGATGAAGGAGGCGCTGCTTTGTGAGCTGTTCTGCTATCTGACCGACCGGCATATCGGCAAGGCGTCGTCGGTCGGCGGCAGCGACACGGTCGGAAGACTGATTGTGTATATCAATGAATATTTCCGCACAGTGACGCTTGATGACCTGTCGCGCGAGTTTCACTTCACCGGCAACTACATTTCGCGCATATTGCGGCGCGCGACCGGCAGTTCCTTCGGCGAGCTTATCAGTCGGCTGCGGGTTGAGAACGCGTGCCGGCTGCTCTGTGAAACCCCACTGTCGATAGGAGAGGTTATGAGCGATTCGGGCTTCGGCTGCCGCGAGTTCTTCTACAAGAAATTCCGCGAATACACCGGCACGACTCCGCTCGAATGGAGACGGCAGAATAAAATGGAGTGAATATTTAAGAATATATCGCCGGATACCTGATTGCGGTATCCGGCTTTTCTCATACCCGCATGGAGCTGCGATAGGTCGACGGGGATTCACCCGTGTATTTTTTGAAGCTGTTGCTGAAATAGTATTCGTTTTCGTAGCCGCAGAGCGGCGCGATTTCGGAGATCGGGCGGTCGGTTTCGCAGAGCAGACGCATCGCCTTTTTCATTCGGTACGCGATAATGTAGTTCAGCGGAGTCGCGCCATGCGCGGCGGTGAATCGGCGTATGAATTTTACTCGAGTCATGCCGAACTGCTCGGCGAGCTCGCCCACATTCAGGTGACGGTGCAGATTCAGCTCAATGAATCGCGCCGCTTGTGCCATATCAGCGTCCTGACACTGCGGAGCGCCGCGGCTTAATAGACCGTATTGCCGCATTATCGTATACCAGACGTCGACAAGATAGCTCCGCTCATACGGCAGAAAGCGACCGATTATATTATCTCTCTCGAGCATCAAAAGATCGTCGAGGACACGGCTGTATTCGTCAAGTCGGATGCGACCGGCGGGGAGGGATCCTGCACTCACCGCCGGCGTGGTCTGCAATCGAATCACATACAGCGATATCGGCTCGAGTATGCGTCTGTGCAGCGCGACTCCGGTCGGACAGAGTATGCAGTCTCCGGACTGCGCGACGCCCGAATCGAGCTCACCGACCGAATATTCGAATCTGCCGCCCGAACAGATGAATATGACTATGCAGTGGTCAAAGCACTCTGATTCGAAATCGAATTTCCGCTTGTAATCGAAATGCGCGAACAGGATGGGTTCGGGTTCGGCGGTTGCAAGCTCAGACAGCATGGTATCACCTCGAGTGAAATATTTTATATCTAAAAGTATAACATTTTATATTCATTTTGTAAAGAGCTTCTGGTATAATTAACACGGCAAAAGCATTTACTTTTTACCGAAAGAATGATATAATAGTAACATGGA
>ERZ1643251.1785-NODE-1785-length-23497-cov-7.294173_pt1 | contig 23497 bp, 14 predicted proteins | sample MGYA00579261_ERZ1643251 | MGnify/ENA primary metagenome ERZ1643251 (study PRJEB29033, sample SAMEA4952267) | chicken gut metagenome | biome: Broiler Chicken; feature: Gastrointestinal Tract; material: Caecum | place: Ireland | collected 2018 | study: Broiler... | reverse complement strand
AACAAAAGGCGCGCGGCGGTTCGCCCCGACGCAGTCGGCACGAGCGGCCTGCCGCAACGCTTCTCCTTCTCCCCTGACATACGCTTCATCTGCATCGTACGATGGTCTCTGCTCTGTGCTCTGAGCAGTTCCGCCCGCGGGAAGGCTTCTTTCCTGCAACGCTTTATGCAAAAAAGCCCCCGATGCGTTATACGCATCGGGGGCTTTTTTCACGTGTGTTAAATTTGTGAGGTTACATCGGGATATAGGAGACCGATGCAGAGATCGTCATGGTGATGAAGATGGCACAGCAGACGATCGCGCCCAGCCACACATTTCCCGTGATCTTATAGAACAGTCTGTTGAAGATCGGGAGAAGGAACATCATGACCACGAGGCCGAAGACCATGTTGACATACAGCCAGACTTCGGTGCCGTTGCCGTAATAGCCGTAGAACGGCGAGCCCGTCGTGAAGAAACAGACATAGTTGATGAGCAGGATGAACGCAAGTCCGAGGCTGTTCGCCAGAGCGCCGACGATCAGCACCTTCCATTCGCTCCAACCCTCTTTGCCGATACTGCAGTTGACGCGGATGGAATTGGAGATATAGAACACGAAGATGATGGGGATATACTCCAGGGCTGTCACGAACATACGCGCGTTCAGCGGCGACGCCGAGATCAGCATGAAGCGGAAATCCTGATGGAAGATCCAGTAACTGAACTGAACCATGAAGTAGAAGACGCAGAACAGGATGACGCTCAGAAGGAGCATTTTGAGGACATTGGCGAGAACGCCGAGGGCATTTTTCCCGCCCATGCGGATGGGTCTGAACTTCTCCCAGTCATAGACGGCCTTTTCTCCCGCGGACTTGGAACGGAAAAACGTATAGAGATTTTCCAGAAGCGTTGTCGCAAAGAACAGCACAAGTCCGATCGCGCCGTTGATGAGCGCCCAGAGCAGAATGGCGTTGACCATTCGTGCGGGGAACGTGTAGGTAAACACGCTGGACGAATTCCCGACGGGGAAGATTTCGATGGAGAGATTTGCAAGCGGGATATAGTCCAGACAGGCGATGATCGCGGTCACGATCATGGTTGTCCACAGAATCACCCGATGTGCCACCGACTTCGGTTTTACGACGTCCGTCATGGGCGCCGCCTTTGCCTTGGGCGGCTCTGTCGCGGAGGCCGTTTCCGTGCTGCACAGGACATTCTCCGATGCCGCCGCACACGCTTCCCCTTCTGCCGCCGCCGAAGAAATGTCAGCGGGTGCGGGTTCCGTGTTTTTGAGGTTGTCCTTTTTCATCGTCGCGAAGAACGGAACCTTCATGAGCACGGCGCAGAGCGCGACGATAAAGGTCAATGCCGCCGCAAGCGCAAGGCCGTTGGAGAACTCCTTACCGAACCAGATCTGATTGGAACCGTCGAGCCCCGAGTTGATGCCGAGCGTCTGGTCAAAGAAGTTCACCGTGTTGGCAATGCTCGTCTTGTCATACATTTCAAAGCAGTGGTTGATGACTTCGCGGTGGACGACACGGTACGTCCCCTGCGTCATGTCGCCGTAGCCGTAGTCATAAGATATCGTCGTATAGTTGTTCTCCGCCCCGCCCACTTCATTGATGAAGCGAAGCGCAACGACTTCAAACGCCGTCGTATCCGTCTGATAGCGGAAGGAACCTTCGTCGTAATAGCCATACGAGAGCGCCGCGTTGCAGTTGAGATTCTTGTACTTATTGGCAGAGGAGGCCTTGATATATCCCGAGATATACACCGCCTTGATGACGCTCTCCTCATAGCTGCTGCCTGCCATATCCGACGCAAGCGTGCAGACGTTGCCGCCGCCTGCCGAATGTCCCACCGCACCGAAACGTTTTTTGTCGCAGAAGCGGAAATTGTCGGTGTTATTGTAGACGTATTGGACAAGATACTCCACGCCGTTTGCCCCCGAAGTCGAAGGCTCCGTCGTGGCGCCCTGTCCGCCCGGGTCAAGGCTGAACACCACCGCGCCGCGGCGGGAGAGTTCGATACAGTACTGCGCCATCGTCGCCTTCGTACGGGTAAAGCCGGGAAGCACGAATACGGTGGGCGCCGGATTTTCTTCCGTTGCCGTGCTCGGGACATACATCGTGACCGAATATGTCGTATCGCCCTCGATCGCGTATTGCTCGCCGTTGATCTCGCCGTTGTTGTAGGAGAGCGTCATTTCACGGGTAAGCGTGAAATCCTTGACGCTGACGCTGAATCCGGACGTCTCAAACGCCATTCCGGAAAACCCGAACACGAAGATGAGCAGGAACGTCACGCATATCGTGATGAAAGAACGCGTTTTATAAACGGGCTTCTTCACGGGTGCGGGTTCCGCCGCGACGGGCTGTTCCCGCCGCACAAGCTCGTATTCCCCCTCTTTCACGCGGAAGAAGGCGACGGCGTTGAGGATAAACGCGGGAATGCTTACGATACTCAGAATCCAGCATACGAGATATCGGATCTGTTCCTTTTTGCCGAGCTGCACGTCCGTCATCTTCTGACGGATGTCCGCAATGACAAACCCGTCATAAAGGCTTATGAGCGCAAAGACGAGGAACAGCCAGTAGATATAGTTTGACAGCGCAAACGCGCCTGCCGCCGCGGCGAACCATAAGAAGCTGAATGCATACAGGCATACCGATGCGGATTTCATCAAGTTCTTCTTAATATACATTGTAACCCCTCCTTATGCGAACAGCGCTCTCACGTCGTCCGTCTGCAGCCATGCAAAGACGAGCTTCGTCAGCTCATCGTCCGTGAGGCGGGCGATGTTGCGGCCCTTGCCGCCCATCGTGTAATCGACTCTCTCGAGCGTCTCTATCTTGCCCGTCGTCGTGATATTGTTTCCCATTCCGAGCAGAATATCGACATCGCCCTGACTGTTCACCTGTTCGCCCACATCCGAGACACCGAGGTCTTCCCCGTATTCACGGATCTCAAACGTAACGGTGTCCGTAAGCCCGAGCTGTGCAAGATATGCGTTGAGACTGGTTTCCAGTGCCGAAATCATCGTATCGGTGAGTCCCGTCGTGGAAGTCTTGGCATACCAGCCGATCACGAGTTTGGTATCGGTGAGTTCCACCTTTGCGAGTGCATCCTGTGCGGGCTGCGTCTGAAGCCATGCAAAAACGAGCTTTGCGATCGCCGTATCGGTGATCCGCGTGATATAGCGCGACTCCCCGCCCATGAGGATGTCGCTCACGTTTTCCGCAAAGTCCTTGCCTTCCGTCATGCCGCCCGTCGTCCCGATATTCTTGCCCCAGCCGAGCATGAGATCGATGTCGCCGTCCTGCATGATGGCGCCGCACGACGTCTCCACGTCCCCCTCATAGGGACGCAGTTCGATGTTCATTTCCGCCATGGGATACCCGGTCTGCGCCAGATATGCGTCGAGCGCATTTTCAAAATTCGCGATTATAAGGCGATTGAGCCCGGAGGTCTCTTCTTTGTCGTACCAGGCGATCTTCAGCGTTCTGTCCGAAAGATCGGGCGCTTCAGGCTCCTCCGACGGATCGTCCGAATAGTCGGGAAGCGGCGTCTCAGAATAGGTATCGAAGATCCACCGATACACCAGACGGGTGAGTTCATCGTTCGTCAGACGCGCGGCATAGCGCTCCGTCGTCCCGATGGTCACGCCGCCCACGTTCTGCAAATAGTCCACGCCTTCCGTCATGCCGCCCGTGCTGTCGATGTTGCTCGACCAGCCAAGCATGATGTCCACGTCGCCGACTTCCTTGATCGCCCCGCAGCTGTCCCCGACGGCACCGCTGTATGCGCGCGTCACGATATTCAGCGCCGCTCCGTCGTACCCCTGCGTCGAGAGATACGCGCGCAGTGCCGTGACAAAGCCGTCCATGATTTCCTGCGTGAGTCCGGAGTCCGTACTGTCCGTATGCCTGTCGTACCACGCGATCACGAGATCGGCGTCCGGCTGAGGCTCCGGCTCCTCCGGAAGGCCCGTCTCCGAATAGGTGTCAAAGATCCACCGATACACCAGATTACAAAGTTCGGTGTCGGTAAGCCTTGCCGCATAGCGCTCTTTGGCGCCGATCGTAACTCCGCCGTTGTTCTCGATGAAGTCCGTGCCTTCCGTCATGCCGCCCGTCTCCGTCAGGTTGCTCGTGGACGACCAGCCGATCATGATATCGACGTCGCTGTCCTTTCGGATCTCGGAACAGGTCGTTCCGACGTCTCCCGCATATCCGCGGATCACGATGTCCATCTGATCGGGCGTATATCCCTGCGTCGTCAGATAGGAATAGAGCGCACTCTGGAAGGAATCGATGTACTCCTGATTGAGCCCCGACGTCGTCTCTTTGTCGTACCATGCGATGACAAGATCGCGATGCGGAATCTCGGAATACGCCGCGTACAGCGTGATGCTCAGGCTCTCTTTCCCAACATAATCCTTGATGTCGTCATACCGAATGAGCCCCGTATTCGCGGAGAGCAGATCTTCGCTGTCCACCCCTTCCGTCCAGTTGTCCTTGGGCGACCAGCCGCGGAACTGATATCCCTCTTTCGTCATCTCGGGAACGACGGCATTGCTGAAAATGTTGACGGTGTACGTCCCCACATATTCGCCCTCGTTCTGCAAGATGACCTGAACGTCTCTTTCAAGCCCCTTCACCGCGGAACAGCCCGAAAAAGCCGCCAAACACACCACAAAAGCAATGAGAACTGCTATGAAGCGCTTTTTCATCCCATCTATCTCCTTTTGTTGTTACTTCTTGCCCTTTCTTTCTGTGTACTTGCTCCGTACGCGTTCCCGTCTTATGACCCAAAGACGACTTCATACGCTACGTTCTGCATCAGCTTGGCGTCGTCCTCGCTCAGCTCTCCCGTGAACGTCGTCGTCCTGGGATCGCAGTCAAGGATCGTCGCCAGGTGGACGCATGCCGCAAGGTAGGAACCCACGTACGTCGGGTGTCTTCCGTCCGCGTTGTAGAGTCCGATCTCGCTGTGCTGCGTATAGATCGCCGTAAAGGCCTCGCCGACATTGGAGACGGACGCGCCGATCTCAGCCGCCGCGTTTTTATACGCCTGACGGATGGCCGCTTCCAGATCGGGAATGGTCGCATAGGTGCTGTCCAGCCCCGCAGGGAAGCCCCACGTCGCATACAGATACACCTCGCAGTCCTTTTGCGTCTCGTCGACCTTTTCCTTGAGCGTGCGCGCCGATTCCACAAAGGAATTGTAATTGGTCACAGGCCGCGTGCTCTGTTCCTGCAAAATGACGACATCGTAATCGTCGCTTGCACGGAGCGTCTGATCGACGATCTGCCCGCAGCCCTGCATCGTCACGTCGTCGGTCGGCGCCGCAACGTCGTTGGGATCGGCATATTTTTCCAGCGTGTAGCTGCCGTGTACGATCGAATGCACTTCCACCAGCTCCCCCGCGCCCGAGGCAATCTGTCCGAACAGCTGCGGCATATCATTATAATAGGTGAAGCTGTTTCCGATAAACAGCACTTTCAGACTTTCCCAGACCGTGGGCGTCCCGTCGTTGCGGAAATGCCAGAAATCCCCCCCTGCGGAAGGCTGGTTCTCCGAGTACACATAGACCGTTGTCCCGTCTTTTGCTTCCACCTCGGAATACGCATACACCGAAGTATCCTCATAAAAGGAATGCGTGCCGATCTCCGTCACGCTCGACGGCAAAATCACATAATCCAGCGCGGCGCAGCCGACAAATGCGTTGTCTCCCACAGACACGATCCCGTCGCCGAATTCAATCGACGTGATCCTGCCTGCCCTGCCGTCCCATGGCGTGTCATGCTCCGAAGCATAGTCGGGAATTGCCCCGCTGCCCTCAATTTTAAGAATATACCCGTATTTCCCGTTGTCGGAAAAACTTGCCGTCACCGTATCGGACAGCTTCCAGGTAGGATATTCCTCCGTCTTCGAACACCCCGCAAGGAGCGCCGAAAACAAAACAAGCGATGCCAAAACCGACACCAATCGCAAACTCTTTTTTGTTCCGTTCATATCGTTTTCTTCCTCACAATCGTGTCATCGATTGCAAAATATATCCGTTCTTTTTCACGGCAGATTGTCTCTGCTTTTATGGCAGGCTGCCTCTGCCGAACACTCAAAGTTGCCCTCTTTTTGCTCCTGTCTGTATTTTGCCCGTCGTCACCGTCCTTGTGTGTCCCGTTCGGAATATTTCCTGCCGGATTCACCCGAATTATAACACGCTTTTTTATGTCCGTCAACACTCTGAAAAAAATTTTATCATATTTTCGCAGACAAAGACGTTCGTTTCCGTATGTCACTATATTCCGCAAGCGTTCTCAATTTTTTGTGACCTTTTTTGTATTTTTCCTCTTGATTGCCGTAAGAAACCGTTCGTTTCCTTTCATTTCCGCAATGTCCTTTTCCTGGAAGCGTATTTTGGGCGTTATTGCATAAATCCGTAAAATATCCATGCGCTTCTTGTCCCGAAACGCCCTTCCGATCGGAAAAATTTTCTTGAAAGCAAAAAAAGGACGGGCATTGCCCGTCCCCCGAAAGAGAAATCAACCGCCGTCACGACGAGACTTTATACACCGTCAACGTCACGGCGCTGTACACGAAATTTCCGCCTTCCCCGACAACCTGCAATTCGGACGGCGCACTCTGGACCTGTACCGGTACCGAAAATGCAACCGTTGCAGTATCGGGCGACGTATGAAAGGTTTGCTGAACGATCCCTCCCGGTACGACCGTCCCGTCCTGCTGCAATTCGAGAATGACGTTCAAGGGGAAATTCGCCCCCGATGCCGGAGCAAGGTTCCCATGAAACGCCGCCGTGTAGATGCCCGGCTGGGAAAGCGTAAACGTGCTGTCCCCCGCCGTGTGCGTGATCGCCGAACCGGACGAGACACCGTTGACGTCAAAGAGCAGCGCGTTCCCCGCCGTTCCGGGCGAGGAAGGCGTGGCATATGCCGAAAGCAACTGCGTATCGGGCGCCGCCCCCGTCGCCCCCGTTGCGCCTGTCGCGCCTGTCGCGCCCGTGGGGCCCGTTGCGCCCGTCGCGCCCGTAACTCCTGTCGCACCTGTTACACTGATGCCCGTGGGGCCAGTCGGGCCAGTAGCCCCCGTCGCCCCCGTAACGCCTGTCGCACCCGTGGGGCCAGTCGGGCCAGTCGGGCCCGTTGCGCCAGTTGCACCCGTGGGACCGGTCGGGCCCGTTGTGCCCGTAACGCCCGTTGCGCCTGTCACTCCCACGCCCGTTGCACCAGTGGGACCAGTAACACCCGTGGCTCCCGTCACACCCGTTGCACCCGTCGCACCAGTTGCACCCGTCGCACCAGTTGCGCCTGTCGCACCCGTGGGACCGGTCGGTCCCGTGATACCGGAGCCGCCGGTGCTTCCGGACAGGCTGTCCGATTCCGCAAACACTTCATAGCATTGCTGATTGCAGGAACACGGGAAGCACCCGCAGATGCAGATTCTGTTGTATCTTGTCATTTTTTCCTCCCTTGTACAGACACATATACGCGGCAATCGGAAGCGGCCCCCGATTGCCCGTACGGCATTGTATGCCGCAAACGAAAAAAACGTGACGCATCCGCTTGGCGGGAAAATCATTCTTTCGCAGCAATCGGACGAAACACTACAACACACAAAGCACTACATCGGACGAAGCACCGCAAAAGGCAAAAGCTACAAAAAAAAACAGCACGGATATCCTTCCGCGCCGTTTTTTAAGATGCCGTATTCAAGGCATAAAATTATTTCACGATCTTGCGCCAGCCGTAGACGTCGGGAGCCGTCCCGTACTGAATCCCCGTGATGGTATCGTAGAGCATTTTCGTGATCGCGCCCATTTTTCCGCCGCCGATCGTATAATCGACGTCCTTGTAGCGAATGAGCCCGACGGGCGAAATGACGGCGGCCGTACCCGTGCCGAATGCCTCGTCCAGAGTGCCGTTTTTCTGCGCCTCGATGACCTCATCAATGGAAATGCGGCGCTCGGTGACGGGGATGTTCTTGTCCTTGAGGATCTGGATACAGCTCTTGCGGGTGATGCCTGGCAGAATGGAACCGACGAGCGCGGGCGTGATGACCTCTCCGCCGATGACGAAGAACATATTCATGCTGCCCACTTCTTCGACGTATTTCTTCTCGTTGGCGTCCAGCCAGAGTACCTGGTCAAACCCCTTTTCTTCCGCCTCCTCGCCCGCCTTCATGGACGCGGCATAATTGCCGAGGCACTTTGCCTCCCCTGTTCCGCCGATGGTCGCGCGGGTGTACGTATCCTCCACGACAAGCTTGGTCGGCTCGAGGCCGTGCGCGTAATAGCTGCCGACGGGCGAGAGAATGATGAAGAACAAGTATTCGGTCGAGGCATGCACGCCCAGCATGACGCGCGTCGCGACAATGGTCGGGCGGATATAGAGCGCCGTGCCGGGTTCGGTAGGAATCCAGTCCCGATCGAGTTTCAAGAGCGCTTCCAGTCCCTCTTCGGCGACGTCCGCGGGGAAATTGGGAATGCACATCCGCGTGGCAGAGCGGTTCATGCGCGCCCAGTTCTCTTCGGGACGGAACACGGCGATCGAGCCGTCCGGCTGCAAGAACGCCTTCATGCCCTCGAATATCCCCTGCGCATAGTGAAAGATGCTCGTGGCAAGGTCAAAAGCCTTTGGCTCGTTGGGCTCGATCTTTGCGTCATGCCAACCCGCTTCCTTGGTATACTTCATCGTGAACATATAATCGGTGAAGTAACGCCCGAACCCGAGCTGCGTTCCCTTTGCCGGTTTTTCCTTGAGCTGCTGTCTTCTGATGATCTCCATACGGATTGCCCCCGTTTTTTATTTGGTATTCTGTATCTGTCCGTCCGCTTTGTCGAGCGGAAACGGCGAAAATTCGCGTTTTTGCTCGCAGATCTTCACCCTGCCGTTGAGAAAATCGGCGAGTTCTGCGCAGAACGCATCGCATTCGCCCGCGCGCACGGCCACCGAAAAACAAGCCTGTTCGGCAAAGTCCCGCGCAAGAATCGCACATCTGCCGTCCAGCCATCGGCTGAGCGCTCCCACTTCGGAATAGCCGACCGTGAGCGCAAGCTGCACACGCTCATCCCAAAGCGCGAGCTCAGTTCCGTCCAGGCATTCCGCGGCACACCCCGCATAGGCGCGCGTCAGTCCGCCCGCCCCCAGCTTGATGCCGCCGAAATAGCGCACGACCGCCACCGCGCATTCAAAGAGCTTGCGCGCCCGCAAGACGCCCAAAATGGACATGCCCGCCGTCCCCTGTGGTTCGCCGTCGTCCGAAAAGCGCATAAGGTTGCCCAGACGGTCGGCGACATACGCATGACAGACGTGCGTCGCAAGCGGATGTTCGGCGCGCACGCGCTCTAAAAACGCACGAGCCTCCTCCTCGCCCGCCGTGTGCGCGGCATAGGTGAGAAAGCGGGACTTTTCAATGACCTTCTCCGCCGTGTGCGGCGCGGCGACGCTCAGAAAGCTCATCCGACAATGACCCGCAGACGCACCTTCTTGCCCTTGAACAGGGTGAACGGCGACGCGGGAAGCGGCGCATTGACGTCGGTCACCTTTTCCCCGTTGACGGTCACGCCGCCCTGTTCGACCAATCGGCGTGCTTCGCCGTTGGACTTGCACAGCCCCGTCGCGATGAGCGCCTGCAAAATGGTCTGCGTCTCGGCGGGAACGGTCTTTTCGGGCATCTCGCCCTCGCCCCCGAATGCGCCGCGCGCCTCCGACTGCGCCGCGTTTGCCTTCTCCTCGCCGTGTACCATTTTGGTCAGTTCATAGGCGAGAACTTCCTTGGCGTGATTGATGCGCTCATCCTTGTACTGCGTGAGCGCGGCGATCTCGTCCAGAGGAAGGAACGTAAGAAGTTTCAGGCACTTCTCAACGTCTGCATCTGCCGTGTTGCGCCAATACTGATAGAACTCGTAGGGCGACGTCTTGTTTTCGTCCAGCCACACGGCACCCTTCTGCGTCTTGCCCATCTTCTTGCCCTCGCTCGTCGTGAGCAGGGTGAACGTCATGGCAAACGCCGCCTTGTGCTCCTTGCGGCGGATGAGATCGGCTCCCGCGAGAATGTTGCTCCACTGGTCGTCCCCGCCCAGCTGCAACAGACACCCGAACTTCCGATTGAGCACGAGGAAGTCGTATGCCTGCATGAGCATATAGTTGAATTCGAGGAAGGTAAGTCCCTTCTCCATGCGCGAACGGTAGCACTCCGCCGTCAGCATCTTGTTGACGGAAAAATATACGCCGATGTCGCGCAGGAAATCCACATAATTGAGGTTGAGCAGCCAGTCGGCATTGTTCACCACGATCGCGCCGTTCTCCCCGTCAAAACGGATAAACCGCGCCATCTGCTTTTTGAAACACGAAACGTGATACTCCACCGTCTCGCGCGTCATCATCGAACGCATATCCGTTCTGCCCGACGGATCGCCGATCATCCCCGTGCCGCCGCCGATCAGAATAATGGGCCGATGCCCCGCATCCTGCATGTGCTTCATGGCGATCAGCTGCATGAAATGCCCCACATGAAGACTGTCCGCCGTCGGATCAAACCCGATGTAAAAGGGCACGCTCTCCGATCCGAGCTTCTCGTACAGCTCCTCCTCGTACACCGTCTGCTTGATGAATCCCCTCTCACGCAGGGTGTCCATGACGTTCTTCATAAATATCTCCTTTTTCCCCGCATCTACAAAAAAACGGCCTGCGCCTGCGCGCAAACCGTGTCCGTCAGTGATCTACGCGCGAAAAAAGTATTACGCCAGAACGTAATACGCGTAGTCGTAAATTGCAACTGCGAGCGATCGTTTCATAGCGCTATTATACGACGCCCCGAAAAAATTGTCAAATACTTGCACGCACTTTATGCAAAATTTGCGCCGCTCTGCCCCTGCAAGCATCTTCATATGTCTATGCCGCACGCATCCGATCACGCAAAAATGCCAGAACGGTCTGCTCTGTAACTTTTGCAGTCAAGCAAAAACCGCCGCCGAGCCGTTCCCGAGGTCATGCAAAAACCGCCGCCGAGCCGTTTCCGCGGTCAAGCAAAATGGACGGTTTCGGTGCGCTCGGCGTCTTTGAGTCCGCGCAGCGTACGCAGGCCGTGCAGGCATGTCCCCTGCGCGCGCAGGCGCTCCAGGCGTTCGCGCAGCGCCCGATTGCGGAGCTCGCGTTCGCGGCGGCGCATGGTTTCCAGAAATGTTTCCATAGAGAAGTGATTCATACTCCCTATTCTACGCACCATACTTGACAGATATTGTCATGTATGATAAAATTCTTTTACAAATATTTTTGGAGAACGGGAATATGAAATATGAGATCATGATCAAGATGCTCTTCACGCTTCTGCGCCGGCGCAAGGTGACGGCGAACGAGATGGCGGCAGAGTATGACATTTCTCCGCGGTCGGTCTACCGCTATATCGACGAAATGACGATCGCGGGCGTTCCCATTGACGTGGCGCGCGGACAGTACGGCGGCATCTACATTTCGGACGCCTATAAACTGCCCAAGGGATTTCTGACGCGGGAGGAATACGAGCGGGCCGTCAATGCAATGCAGGCGATGGAGAGCGAACTCAACGATCCCGTTCTGCAATCCGCCATACGGAAGATGACATCGCAGCACAAGTCGGAGCGGCGGGACGACGCCGTCTCGGGAAATATCCTGGTGGACAGCGGCGCATGGGGAAGCAGCGAGCGCTTTTCCGAACGGCTGACGCTCATCGAACGCGCCGTCAACGAACGCGAGGCCCTGGAGATCGACTACGTCTCCCGCGAGGGCGAAAAGACGCACCGCGTCATTCTCCCCCATCTGCTCGTCTACAAGCAGAATATCTGGTACGTCTTTGCCTTCTGCCGTATGCGCAATGAATTTCGGCTGTTCAAGATCGGACGCATGCGCACCATCTTAAATACGGGCGAGACCTTTGAACGGCTCCCCTTCACGCGCGAGGACATTCCGCTCTCCTTCTGGACGGACGACGAAACCTGCGTCAACGCACGGTTTGCCCTTTCCGAAGAGAGCATCCCCTTCGCCGAAGAATGGCTGGGCGTGGAAGCCGTGTACGAAAAAGACGGCAGAAAATATGCCGAGGCAACCCTGCCCGACGACGATTCGCTGGTCGGAAAGATCTTATCCGCAGGGCCAGGCTTTACCGTACTTGCTCCCGTCGAACTCGCCGTACGCGTACAAAAAGCGGCCGAGACGATCGCCGCCGCCTACCATACCCCCGCAACAAAATGACAGACGATCACAACCATCTATCCCGCTCCGCCATAGTAGAAAAGCCACCTGCCGCATCAGACAGAAAAAAGGCGTTCCGTACAGGGAACGCCTTTTTTGTTGCAAATCGGGATCAGAAGGTTGCCGTCACGGATGCCTCACGCGTGGCGAGATCTGTCCGGACAAGATTGCCCGCGCCGTCTGTTCCGCAATAGGTATAGCGGATCGTGACGGTGATCGTCATTTCATCGCGGCCCGAGGCATTGATCTTCCCGTACGCAGAGGAGAGATAGCGCAGTCCCTCGACAGTCGTCGTCCGCTCCACATTGTCGAAAAGCGCCACCTTGGCAAGTTTGAACAAATACGTCGTCTGAATTTCCACGCCTGCCGTATCGTTGGAGAGCAGGCCGGCGAGCATTCCGCCCGAGACGGAAACCGTTGCCGAATGGTCGTACTTGCTGTTCAGGAACGACCCGCCGTTCCGCACTTTGGACTGAGAATCTACATTCGCCCTGAAATCGCTGATCCAGAGAGCGCTGACCTGCGTCACCGCACCGCCGCCCTGATAGGCGAGCGAGGAAACGGCAACGGGCACGTTCTCCTCCCAGACATACCACCCGAGGAAGGTATATCCCTGCGCCGAAGGCGTCACGAGCGTGTACTGCGCGTCAAATTCCGCCGTCGCCTGCGACACAAACGTCGAACCGCCGTCCAGCGAGAACGCAACGCCGTCACTCGTATAGACGACCGAATCGGGCGCAAGCGGAATGCGGATCGAAGCTCCGCTCGTCACGATGTCCGTCTCCGCCTGTTCCCAGAGCACCACGTCATCGCCGATCGCCGCGCCGAGGTCAAACACATTGCCCGATATTCCGACGCGGAATGTCTGCTGACGATCGCCCCATATGAGTGTAAACGTCTCGTTGTAGTACATCTGCGTCTCATACGAATAGGTACCGTCGCCTCTCTCCTGCCAGTTGCCGCCCAGGTTATAGGGCGCAACAAGGATGACGTCATAGAGGTTTGGCGCATATTCCGCTTCGCAGACCGCATCCGCGGCAAAGGTGAAGTCCTTCCAGGAGAGGGTGTATCCCTCCTTCTGCCATGCCCCGAGATCGGGCCGTTCAAGCTCCGTCAGAACGAGGTTTCCCGCATACCAGACATCCTGCGCGCCGATCTCTGTTCCGTCCACCGTATACCGCACGCGCGTACGGGCAGGTTCGAGATAAAATCCTGCGCCCTGCGCATCCCAGTCAAAGGCTGCAAGTTCCTTCCCCGGAAGCTCCTGCGTGAGGTCCTTGGTGATATCCGAATACCCGTTCTCCCATACATTGCACGGGTTGCGGAAGGAGAGCGAAGCATTGATGTCGACAATCCCTTTAATGGACGTGACAACGCCGAGTGTACGCAAAATGTTATCAACGCCGTTGTAATTTTCCGACCCGAGCGTAATGACGATCTGGTCAAGGACGTCGTCCGTGAGCGCGGGGCCGTTCATCGTAAGCGTCCAGTTGCTCCCGTCTGCGTTCTTCTGGTAGGCGTACGCATTGAGGTAGTTTTCGAGGATCAGGCCGTAGTCGCCCGTCTCCTTCGTCTCCGCCTGCGCAGACGAAGCGGGGATCATGCCGAGAATGTCGTCGGAGAGATTGAACAGGAATCCGATCTGTCCGACAAAGTTGGCAAAGAACTCGGAGAGACGCATGACGCGATAGGTCACGACGGGCGTCTCGTAGGTCTCTTCACTCGTCCAGAAGAGGGTCTTCTTCCAATATGTGTACTGCGTCCGTTTCAGATAGATGAGATCGCCCGCGATGGTGAGCTCCACATCGGTGTCGCCGTTGATGACGACCATGTTGAGCTCCTGCACGCCGGGATAGGAGATCTTGATGTTGGCTCCGATGCTGCCGTCCGTCGGCGCGACCTTCACCGAAGCATCCACCGTGATGCCGTCCACATTCACAAGCCCCAGAAGGGACGCCGATGCCGTGCCGCTCACATAGAAGCTCTCGTTGAGGGCGTACCCCTCTCCGTCCGGATGCGTCGCGGAGGCGGCAACCGACCTGATCAGCTCGCCCACGCCCGCAAAGGTATAGGCGGAGTAATCGGAATAGAGAAGCGTCTTAGCCGAACCGTCCGCAAAGGTGAGCGTTGCCGCGCTCTTGTCCTCTGCCTCCGTCATCGTGAGCGCGTCGTACGCAAAGGTGAACCCGACGCTCGTGTTTTCCGTATTCGCATTCCCCCAGATGTTGCCGAGGGAAACGCCCGTAAGACGGCTTCCGTTTTCTCCGTCCGTCTTGGAGAGCGCGATCGTGAGCGGAGCAAGGCCCTCCCCTTCGTAGATCAGATCGGAATTGAGCGTAACACTGAACGTGATCGTGCCGTCCTCGCCGCGCGTGAGGCCGAGCGCGGAGAGATACTTCCCGGGATCGACCGCCGTCACATCCTCCATCGCGCCGCCCACGGCCGCATTCAGATCTTCCAGGGCGTCCGCAAGCGCACGATCGACGCCGAGCGTCATCATCAGCACGCTTCCGACGGCCGAGAGCTGCCCCTTGTCCGCATCCGTCAGATGCTCGGAGACAAAGAAGGCGTTCAGCGTCGAGAAGATCGCGTCCACCGTCTCGGCAGGAAGTCCCAGCCCCGTCAAAAACTGCGTCAGCTGTCCTTCCGCCAAAGAGACACCGCTCGCAAGCAACGTGAGAATGTCGCTCGCCGGAACCGAGAAATGAAGCGGTCTAAAGATCGTCTCTCCCGCGGCATTCGTCGTCCCCTCCGCATACTTGGAAATGTTGACAAAGAAATCCAGCTCACCGTCCTCTTTGGCATCCAGCATCCAGAAGTCCAGATAAAGATCGGTTCCGTTTGCTCGTCTGTCATCGAGGACGAGATGAAAGTACACATACGCATCGGGATTGAGCGTAATCCGCGTCCCGTCCGTATCCACAAATACGGGAAGCCTTTCCGCTGTTTCGCCCGAATGATAGGCAAACTGTCCCGAAATGTCAAAGACGTCCTCGCCGTTTGCGTTCATCGTCTTTCCGCTGAAGGAGATCGTCACATCGCGCGACGCCAATGTGGCAACAGCCGCTCCCGCAAAGTCGAGCAGTTCGCACACGTCGTTCACATTCAGAAGTCCGTCTTCCGCAATGCCCTCTCCCTCCCCGGTTGCCGCAGCGGCCGCAAGCGTTCCGGAGAGCGTCACGTCGCCCATAGCCGTCTCACCGAACACGAGCGAGAGCGCTCCGTTTCGGAACAACAGCTCAAAGAGAAGACTCTGATAGGAAACCGTTCCGATGCTCCCCTCCTGTGCCGTCGCCTCCCCGAAGGTGAGTCCGCCCAGAAGTCCCGAAAGATCCAGCGACGCAAAGAGATCGGTCACCGCCGCGCCCGCTCCTAGCTGCGACGAAAGCTGTTCCACCGTGTCGGGAAGTTCCGCATTCGTCGATTGCGCGAGTATCCCCATGATCCGCGCATAGACGTCAGCAAATGCGTCGGACAGCCGATACAATTCATCATAGCGCAGATCAAGTCCCACCGTTCCGTACAACAGCCGCACACGCGCATCGTCCGCATCCACGCGAATGGTCTGTCTCGTCCCGTTCGCAATGATGACAAGATCCAACGTCAGTTTCAGCCCGTTCTTCCAGGAAAGCACCCCGTTCTCCACCGCAAGCGTGAGCTGTATGTCACGGTAGCGAAGATTGATCGTCCCGCTGAGCGCCACGCGCTCCTCGGCAAGCACCGTCCCGAGCAGTTCCAGAATGGGCGCGCCGTCCACATAGCCGCTCGTGGAATAGCTGAATGCCTTTCCCGGCACGATCGCGAGATTCGCTCCGAGAACGGAGGCCGTCAGCTTGTTCTCCGAAATCGTCAGCGCGACATCGCCGAGCGCGAAATCCATGCCAAACGCCTTCAAAAGCTCCGTGCCGTTGACCAGCACTTCCACGGCGCCCGAGCCCTGCGTCAGCTGCACGAGCTTGGAGAAGTCGAGGGAGAGCACCTGCTCGAGCAGATCCCCCTCTGCGGAGGCCGTCGGGAGCTCCATGCCGAGCACCGAGGAGAGAAGTGTGACGAGCTCGTTGACGTCTGCCTTTACCTTGATCCCTTCAATATTGAGATAAATTGCATTGTTGAGGTACAGGATTTCCGCCGTCTTGGTTGCGGACTTATAACGAAGCGTCAGGTTCGCCTTTGCCGCAAGCGTCGTCATGTCGAGTTGTACCGTACCCGCAACAGACAGATCGCCCGTCGCGTAAGAGATATCGGCCGCGAGATAGTCCTGCGTCAGCAGGCCGAGGAGGTTCTGTGCAAGCTCCACGCCGTCCACATAGCCGCTCGTGGAGTAGCTGAATGCCTTCCCAGGCACGATCGCAAGATCTGCTCCGAGGACGGATGCCGTCAGCTTGTTCTCCGAAATCGTCAGCGCGACATCGCCGAGCGCGAAGTCCATGCCGAACGCCTTGAGAAGTTCCGTACCGTTGACCAGCACTTCTACGGCGTTTGCTCCCTGCGTCAGCTGTACGAGCTTGGAGAAGTCAAGGGAGAGCACCTGCTCCAGAAGGTCGCCCTCTGCGGAGGCCGTCGGAAGCTCCATGCCGAGCACCGAGGAGAGAAGCGCAACGAGCTCGTTGACGTCTGCCTTTACCTTGATTCCCTCAATATTGAGGTAAATTGCATTATTGAGATACAGAATTTCCGCCGTCTTGGTTGCAGTCTTGTAGCGAAGCGTCAGATTTGCCTTTGCCGCAAGCGTCGTCATGTCGAGCTGTACCGTGCCGGCCACCGACAGATCGCCCGCCGCGTAAGAGATTTCGGCCGCGAGGTAATCCTGCGTCAGAAGACCGAGAATGTTCTGTGCCAGCTCCACGCCGTCCACATAGCCATTCGTGGTATAGCTGAATGCCTTCCCGGGAACGATCGCAAGATTCGCTCCGAGGACGGATGCCGTCAGCTTGTTCTCCGAAATTGTCAGCGCGACATCGCCGAGCGCGAAGTCCATGCCGAACACCTTGAGAAGCTCCGTTCCGTTGATCAGCACTTCCACGGCGTTCGCGCCCTGCGTCAGCTGTACGAGCTTGGAGAAGTCGAGGGAGAGCACCTGCTCCAGAAGGTCGCCCTCTGCGGAGGCCGTCGGAAGCTCCATGCCGAGCACCGAGGAGAGAAGCGCAACGAGCTCGTTGACGTCTGCCTTTACCTTGATTCCCTCAATATTGAGGTAAATTGCATTATTGAGATACAGAATTTCCGCCGTCTTGGTTGCAGTCTTGTAGCGAAGCGTCAGATTTGCCTTTGCCGCAAGCGTCGTCATGTCGAGCTGTACCGTGCCGGCCACCGACAGATCGCCCGCCGCGTAAGAGATTTCGGCCGCGAGGTAATCCTGCGTCAGAAGACCGAGAATATTCTGTGCCAGTTCCACCGCGTCCACATAGCCGTCTGTCACGACAGTGAACGGCGCGCCCGTTTCCAGCGTCGCGCGGATGCCGAGCGCCGATGCCGTCACGCGATCCCCGTCCACGCCGATGGCGACATCGCCGAGCGCAAAATCAATGCCGAACGCTTTCAGAAGTTCGGTGCCTTTGAGCGCGATCTGCAATGCACTGTCCTGTTCGGATACCGCAAGGTTGGCGGCAAACGCGGGAGAGAGCACCGTGGAGAGAAGTTGGGAAAGGTCGAAAGAAGGAAGTTCTGCGGGGAGCTCGGGCAGGACAAGGAACTGTTCCAGGAACGCCATGCCCTCTGCGGCGTCCGCTTTCAGGCGAATGCCGTCCGTTTCGAGATAGACTGTGCCGTCCTCGAAGGCGATCCCGATCTGTTTCTGTGCCGAGCGATAGTGCAGAACAAATGTCCCGTTGGCGCGGAACTCCTCCCGCAATGCGAGATCCAGCGTTCCGTCGAGCGAAAGATCGCCCGCCGCGTACGAGACGCCGAGGCGGATCGTGTCCCCCGAGAGGATCTGCGCAACCGTGGACAAATAGGGAACGATCGAGACGTATTCCGCCTTTTCCTCCTCGGTCAGCGCAGGGACGGCGGTGTCGGTATAGGCAAGCGAAGCGCCGATCTGCATTTCGCCGAGCGTAAGATCGGCCTGTACGCCGCCCAACGAGACGGCGCCGTCCTCCGAAATGAGGAAGGTGAAGCGAACAGGGATCTGCAGATTGAAAAGCGAGAGCACGGAGACGAGTTCGGCGCTTCTGCCGTCTTCGGAGAGCGTAAACGTCCCGCCGCCGAGTTGCGAAAGCAAGGCGTCGGTGTCAAACGCAATTTCCCCTGTGCCGTCCCCTTCCGAAGCACCCAAGAACTGTGTCAATTCCGCAACGGTAAGGCGGACGCGTACTCCGTCCCCGTATCGGAGGTAGACGGTGTCGTCCGCATAGTACAAGGCAAGCGCGCCGAGCTGCGCCCGCAGATCGAGATGCGCCCTGTCGGCGGCATTTACCGTGACCGTCCCGGAAAAGGGCGTTCCGTCCAGCGTGAGGTCGAGCGCAAAATTGACGGGCCCGCTGAGAACGGGACCGAACGCCTCGGCAAGGCAGTCGACCGCCGTCAGTTCTTTGTCCTCGGGCGCTCCCGTGGCAGGCCGATCGGCATAGTCCTTGTAGTAGTCCTCATATGCCGACGACTGCGAACGCTGCGTCCCGTATTCATAGTCGGTGTGATAGTTCGCCGTACACTTTGCATTTACGCCCTTGGTGGCGGTGTATGCCTCTTCGATGTCCGACGAAAGCACCTGCCACGTCGCATCGAACGTGTATGTGACCGTGATATACTCAAAGACGGGCAGCGACGTAAGTCCGCCCGTGAACATCATCTGATTGACATAGTACGCAGGCGCCTTGTCGGTCGCGGGATTGAGATAATAGGTCTGCGTGTACGTTCCGTCGCCGTTGTCCGAAACCGCCGAGGCGTCGAGAAGCGTCTCTTCGTTGATGACATAGACGGAAAACTCCGTTCCCGGAAGTCCCCGCGTCGCCTTGAAGTCCTCCACCGACATATTTCCGTACGGTTCGCCCGTCTTCCAGACGGTGTCGACGCCGTTGTACGTGGACGGCCCGCCCGCCGCTTCCCGCCAGATGACGCGATCGCCCACCCAGCAAAACTGCTTGGCGGAGTTGATCAGGCTGGACGTCGTGATATCCGTCTGAATGAGAATGCCGTCCGAAAACTGCTTCCAGGTATTGACGTTTTGCGAAAGCATGGTGTCCACCGTGCCAGCCATCTCCGAATACCACTCGGTCTGCGCACGGAACCGCGCATTCATATACCCGATGTTCTCAAGCGCAGAGTGCAGATCGGGCGTGGAGCCGTCCGTCGGAAGGTCGTATATTACGGTCGCAAACCCCTCCTGCACGGTATTGGGCGACGCCTCGTTGAAAAAGAGCGCGTTGATCCCGAACGTTCCCCCCACAAGAATGGCACACGCCGACGCCGCCGCAAGGCCCTTGAGAAGCCGACGATGATGTTTCGCCTTGAGCCGCAGCCGCCCCTTCTTGCGGACAGGCTGCGGAATGGAGTCTCCCTCCAGCGTCATCATGTCCTGCGCGTTCCGATTTTTTTCTCTTTTCATATAATTCCCTCCGCCATAACAGGATGTCACGGCGTATTGTAACAAATTCTTATGACAGCATTGTATCATGGAATACAACCATTGTCAACAAAATATATGACATTTTTTCAATTCTTTCATGACAGACAGCAATTTCCGAAAGAAAAAAGCGTCCTTACAGGACGCTTTTCCAAACTCCGTTTCAGAATGACTCGATCAGCTTTTTCAGACTCACAAATGAGACGAATCCCGACCGATAACCCTGCGCGGCCGCGAACGGCCGCGGGCTTACGCACATCTGCGATACTTGGGATGCAGGCTTTCGCACATCTGCGAAACTTTGGATAAATCCGCGCGAAACGCAAAGGTACCTTAAGGCTGCATGAGGGCAGGCTGCATGAGGGCGCGGACAAGGACGTCCTCCACGGGCGGCCTGCCCAGGAAGTCGCGGGGGATATCCCCTTCGACGGGGAGGTCGAGCACAAGGCTCCCCCGACGCAAGACGAGGACGCGGCGGGCGAGGACGGCGGCTTCGTGGACGTCGTGCGTGACAAAGACGACCGTCTGACGGCGTTCCTTCCAGAGCATGGCAACGAGCTCGAGAAGCGTCTTTTTGAGCGAGAGATCGAGGGACGAGAAGGGCTCGTCCATGAGGAGCAGTTCATGCGGATACAAAAAGGCGCGCGCGATGGCGACGCGCTGCCGTTCTCCGCCGGAAAGCTCGTGCGGGTACGATTTTTCCCGTCCGCCAAGGCCGACTTTTTCCAACATCTGTCCGATGAGCGGCCAGCTTGTTCTGGGCAGGACAAAGCGCAGATTTTCCTCCGCCGTCCGATTGGGCAAGAGCTTGGGCGATTGAAAAAGATAGGAACAGGGTAACGCCCCTTCCGCCTCTCCCTCAAAGGAAGTCTGCCCCGCAAGGACATTGAGGAGCGTCGTCTTGCCTGCGCCGCTCTCGCCGAGGACGGCGCACAACTCTCCTTCGCGCAATTCGAGCGAGACATCGGAGAGCGCCGTGCGGTCATGATAGCGCTTTGTCAAATGTTTCAGGATCATCGGCGCCACCTCACGATGAGTTTATAGGCCGCAAGGCAGATCCCCTCGAGGGCAAAGCCGAGCAGTAAAACGAGGAGCGTGAGCGCCATGAGCGTGGGCATTTCGAGGTACATCTTTGCCTCCTGCATCATGCCGCCCAGCGATCGGTAGGTCGATGCGAGCACTTCGCCCGAGATGACCACTTTCAGACCGAGCGAAAAGATGCCGCCCGCCTGTTTGAGCAGAACGGGTGCGGCGAGCGGGAGATACATCTCGCCGATGCGCCGTCCGAGCGGCACCCGAAAGGCGCGGACCAAGTCGCCGTATTCCTCGCCCACCTCGTCCAGCGCGGCGAGCGCCGCGGCGTAGACGGCGGGAAAGAGAACGAGCGCGGAGACGACCACGGGCGCGACGGCGGGTGTCGTCCACAAAAGGAGCATGAGGATGACCGCCATCGTGGGAACGGTGCGCACGACGGAGACGATGGGTGCAAAAAAGGCGCGTACGGGCCGAACGAGATGTGCCGCAATCGCCATGACGACGCCCAGCCCCAGCGAGACGAGAAAGGCCCAGAGCGTCCGCAAAAAGGTATTTGCGAAGGCGCGCCAAAAGGACGCGCTCGCAAGGAGGCGTCCCATTTCGCGGCATGCCTCCCAGAACGAGGGAAGCACATAGTCATTTTTCACGCCGGAATAGGCGATCAGCCATGCGAGCCACAGCGCGACAATGGCCAGACCGGAAAACAGCGCGTTCTTCTTTGTCATTGTCCCGCTTCAGCCCGCGTAATAGAAGGCGTCCGCGACCGTCGTCGTAAAGGCAGGATTGACGGCAATCAGCTCCTGCAGGAAGGCATTCACCGTCGCCTTGCACGCCTGCGCCGCCGTAAAGCGCACGGAGCAGTTCGCAATGACCGCCGCGGTGAGATTCTTGGCATTGAGCGAAGGCGTCATCCCTTCCGTATAGAAGGGCGCAAGCGCGTCCACGACCGCCGTCGCATCGGCGGATGCCAGATATTCGGCACTCCCCTCCATGTAGGAGATCATCGTATCCACTGCTGCTTCATCGCTTTCGATGACGTCCGTCTTGGCGACCATCACGGCCTGCGGATATCCGTTTTCGCCGTACAGCTCCTGAAGGCTCCCCGCCGCCTTGAACGGGTTCGCCGTCAAAGCCGTGCCGTTTATCTTGGTCGTTGCGGCGGGTTCGGGGCAGAGATAATAGTCACAGCCGCCCGCAGGCGTGACGTTCGTCGCGTCAAAGGCGCGCAGATTGACTGCCGTGGAAGAGACTTCGCCGTCATTCCCCAGAATATTGACCTCCAGATCGTACTTCTCCAGAACGACCTGCAGCGTCAGACCGGGAACGTTGGTAAGCTGCACGACGCCGACCGTCTTTCCGACAAGCGTGGAGAGATTTTCCGACGTGAGCACGGCATTGTCGCCCGTCGTCAGAAAATACATATTGCCGTTCGTGACGGTGCCGAGCATCTGATAAACGTCGCCCTGTCCCAGCAGTTTTGCCGCCACGTTGACGGGCAGCACGCAGAAGTCCGCAGCCGGATCCTCGCCCGTGACCTGCGCCGCAATGGTATCGGACGCCACGATGTGGAAATCGAACTTGGTCCCGTCCCCCTGCTCCTGAATGGCATTCGCCAACGCCAGCGCAGGCGCTCCGTCGGGCGCATAGACGTCATAGCTCGTCTCGGTCGTCGTGTTGTTATCGCCGCCCGTCGTGCCGTTGTCGTCCCCCGTCGTGTCCTCGTTTCCGTTCGCGCACGCGCCGAACGCAAGAAGAGCCGCGCTCATCACAAGCGCCGTTCCGATCGCAAAAAACTTCTTCATATTTGTTTTCGTCCTCCGAAAATTGATTTCCTGATTGAACTTTCTTCCGTTGATCAGTACTGACTGAACAGCGTCTTTGCCGTCACGCCGTCAAGCTGTCCGATCTTGCCCGTCAAGGCATTCGTGACGGACACGGGCGCGTCCAGTATGATACAAAGCACGCTGACCCCTTTCTCGCGATAGGGAATCCCCATCCGTCCGACAATATATTCCCCGTATGCCGAGAGATACGAATTGAGCTGCTCGGACGATTCCCGCTTCTCCACAATGACGGAGAGTACTGCAATGCGTTTTTCTTCCATAAAAAAATCCCCTTGCCCGAACGGCAAAGGGAGACGACGCGCATACTCTGCGCGCTTGATTCACAATCGTCTCCTTTGCGGTCAGACATCTCTTTCCGTTCAGGCGCGGCTATTATAGCATATCTTTTCACGCAATGTCAAGCAATTCCGCACAGCCCGTGCAACCGCCGATACAGCCAAAGGGCTGATGCGGTTTGCTCTCACGCCACTTTCTCTGCCCGCTCGTCTTCGCAAACCGCTCGCTCCCGCTCGCGCCTCCACCCTCAAGTCACGTCACTTTGCGGACATGAAAAAAGACCGCCGTATAATCGGCGGTCTTTTTTGGTTGAGGTGACGTGACTTGAACCTTTGGCGGGGCGCCCCGGCGCACAGCCCGCAGGGCTGATGCGGTTTGCTCTCGTCCTCTTTCTCTACCCGCTCCCCTTCGCAAACCGCTCGCTCCCGCTCGCGCCTCCACCCTCAAGTCACGTCACGCCCGCGGACATGAAAAAAGACCGCCGTATAATCGGCGGTCTTTTTTGGTTGAGGTGACGTGACTTGAACACGCGACCTCTTGGTCCCTAACCA
>ERZ1643251.1782-NODE-1782-length-23562-cov-22.045518_pt1 | contig 23562 bp, 16 predicted proteins | sample MGYA00579261_ERZ1643251 | MGnify/ENA primary metagenome ERZ1643251 (study PRJEB29033, sample SAMEA4952267) | chicken gut metagenome | biome: Broiler Chicken; feature: Gastrointestinal Tract; material: Caecum | place: Ireland | collected 2018 | study: Broiler... | reverse complement strand
GGCCGGTCACCGAAGAGGGGCGGGTGCTGCAGCATTCCGTCGCGATGAGCTTTTGGGTGCATTCCTCCCCGCGGGCGTGCTTGGCGGCAAGATAGCCCAACACGTTCACCTGCGAAAAGCTCAGAACGAGCGAGCGCAGGTTTCCGTCCAGAAGGCGGTACAAAATGCGCGCCGTGCGGCCGATGGCATAGCCGAGATCGTTGTCCTGGATGCGTTCCATGTCCTCTTCCCGAAAAAAATAATTAGGAACCTATTTTTTAGATTCCTAACTATTATACCCGTTCTCTCCCCCGTCGTCAAGCGCGGGAAGAGAAAAAAATGATGAAGACTGCGTGAAATTTAACGCAGCTTTTCGACGGTGACCGCGAACGTATCGCCGCTTTCCAGGGTGACGGTCATGCGGCCCGTCGCCTCGTCGAGGGCGACCTCCGCTTCGAAGCAGGCTTTGAGCATGGCGAACACTTCTTCTTTGAACTCTTTTTCCGTAACGAATTGCTTTTGTGCTTCCATCATGGTTCCTCCCGTGGATTGGTTTGTCACCATTATACCCGCAGGAAACCGTCGATTGATGGCACGTTTTGTCTCATCCTGTCGAATCGTGCAGAAAACGCGGCAGGAAAGTGCCAAAATTCGCGAAAATTTCTCTTCTTCCCGCATTTTTGCGCTTGACAGCCCGCCCCTTTTCCGCTATAATAGAGGTACGATTTAACGTAGTGTGCAGGGATCGCCGCGTCGGAGCAAGGCAAAAGACTTTTCCCCTCGACCTCTGTCGTGCAACAAAATATGCAGGAATCGCCTAGCGGTATGGCGTCAGCTTCCCAAGCTGATCCCGTGCGGGGGCGTGCGCCAGCCACCGAGCGCGCGAAGCGAAGCGGAGCTGTGCGAAGGTACTCCCTCGTCGCCGCAAAGCCCTCAGGTCCGCCGCTGCGTTCCTCGCGGCTTGATCGCTCGGCTTGCGTCTCCTCTTCCCACAAATCTTTTGCTGACGCAAAATCTTTGCGGGAACCCTGTTTATTAAAAATCTATATGCAGGAATCGCCTAGCGGTATGGCGTCAGCTTCCCAAGCTGATCCCGGCGGGTTCGACTCCCGTTTCCTGCTCCATATGAACAAAGGGCATTCTTTCGAAGGGAGAATGCTTCTTTGTTTATTCTATCCGGCAGAAGGGAGCACGAGCGAAGCCGAAGTACTCCCGTTTCCTGCTCCAACACACCAAGAAATGCCCTTCCGTACGGAAGGGCGTTGCTCGTTTTACAAACGATATCAAAAGAGAGGGATACCATGGAAGAAACGCTGCGGCGCGCCTGCATCGAGCGGCTCAAAGAAGAACTCGTGCCCGCGATGGGCTGCACCGAACCCATCGCCGTCGCCTATGCCGCCGCCCTTGCAAAACAGACGCTGGGCATGCTCCCCGAGCGTGCCGAGATCGAAGTGAGCGGCAACATCTTAAAGAACGTCAAGAGCGTCATCGTCCCCCACACGGGAGGACTGAGAGGCGTGGAGAGCGCCGCCGCGGCGGGCTTTGCGGCAGGAGACGCCGACCGCGAACTCGAAGTGCTCTCCTCCGTGCGGGAGGAAGAGTACCCCCGCATTGCGGAATACCTCAAAGCGACGCCGCTCACCGTCCGGGAGGCGCAGAGCGGCTGCGTGTTCGACATCGGCATCCGCGCCTTCTGCGGCGGGCATACGGCATATGTGCGCATCACGGGGCATCATACCAACGTCGTGCGCCTCGAAAAGGACGAAGAAGTACTTATAAGCCGCGCGGAGAGCGGCGAAGCCGACCCCGACGCCGACCCCCTCACCGTGCGCGCCATCGTGGAATTTGCGAAAGAGGACGACCTTTCGGAAGTCAAAGAAGCGCTTGAACGGCAGATCGCATACAATACCGCCATCTGCGACGAGGGGCTGAAAAACGACTGGGGCGCGCGCGTCGGCAAGACGCTTTTAAGCGCCTTCGGGAATGACATCCACAACCGCGCCAAGGCGTGGGCGGCGGCGGGCTCGGACGCCCGCATGAACGGCTGCCCTCTGCCCGTCGTGGTCGTTTCGGGCAGCGGCAATCAGGGCATCACCGCCTCCGTGCCCGTCATCGCCTATGCCGAGCACCTGCACGCTTCCCGGGAAGAGCTTTTGCGGGCGCTCGCCCTTTCCGACCTTGTGACCATCCACTTGAAATCGGGCATCGGACGGCTCTCGGCGTACTGCGGCGCGGTGAGCGCGGGCGCGGGCGCGGCGGCGGGCATCTGCTTTTTGCACGGCGGCGGGGTGGATGAGATCTCGCACACCATCGTCAACGCCATCGCCATCGATTCGGGCATGGTGTGCGACGGCGCCAAGTCGAGCTGCGCCGCCAAGATCGCCTGCGCCGTGGAATCGGGGCTCATCGGCTTCGAGCTTTACCGCGCGGGCGGGCAGTTCTACGGCGGCGACGGCATCGTCTCGAAGGGGGTGGAGAACACCATCCGCAACGTGGGCGAGCTCGCAAGCCGCGGCATGCGCGAAACGGACGAAGAGATCATAAGGCTTATGCTGAAATAATTCACACTTTTTTGTGCAAGCACAAAAAAGTCGTGAGGGGTGAAGCGCCATGATTTTAAGTAGCATTGTCGCCCACCCACATTTATGTCCTTATCAAACAATAAGTGCATGTATGCACAAATTGGGGCCCGCAGCGGAGGGAAACCCTCCTCGCGGAAGTATTTTGGGAAACTGTTTCGCCGCAAATCTTTCCCTTCGGGAAATCTTCGCGGCGAGGGGTGAGGTTTGTTGATTTTAACAGACGCTATCGCCCGCGAACCTATCTGTCCTTATCAAACAATAAGCGCCAAGTATGGCGCAAATTGAGTGTGAACAAATGCTTTCTCGCAAAGAGCCCGGTGGGCTCTTTGCCATTTGTTCACAGGGAAATTTCCCATTGTGGGGAAATTTCCGTGCGAGTGCGGGCTCTACCGCGCGAGACGCAGCGCAAAAGCGTGGTTTTGCTCGCGGAAATGATTTTGGAAACAAGGAAAAGGCAAGCTTCCTCGGCTCCTTCCTTGAGGGAGCTGGCTCATCATTCGGCGAACGCCGATGATGAGACTGAGGGAGTCGCCTTATTTTCGCAGGTTCGCTTCCGATATCGGCAGTTCTCTCCCCCGCGCGAGAAGGTGCTCCAAAAGGCTGACGGAGGGAGAAAAGGGTTTCCGCAAAAAGCGTTTCGCAAATCTTTTTGCGGGAACAATTTTATTCATAATATAAGCGGCGCGGCGGGAGCAAAAGCTCCCGCCGCGCCGCGTTTTGTTCTTTGTCCGCGTTTTGTTCTTTGTCCGCATTTTATGCCTTCGCCGCATTCCATGCTGCCCGTATCAGGCAAACAGCGTGAACATCTCGTCTTTGTCGTACGTGATGCGCGCCTCTGCCGCGACGCCGTCGCGCTCGTAACCGATGACGACTGTATCCCCTTTGCGCACGTTGAACATGAACGTCGTCACCGTATGCAGATTGGAGATCGTCCTTTCGAGCCCGTTTTCGATGCGGATGTTCTTGATGACGTCGCCCTCTTGGAGCTTTCCGTCGGCGGGAGCGCCCTCCGTCACTTCCATCACGGAGATCTTTTCCACGATGAACGAGCTGCCCGTTTCTTCGTCGTACGTCGAGGTGCGGGAATCCACCTGCACCGTTGTGCCCAGCGTGGCGCGGTATGCGCCCATGCTGTCGTTAGATTTAGAATTGTCGATGATGTTCTGCGCCACGGCGACGGCAAGATTGACGGGGATGGCATAGCCGAAATCGCGGATGCCCGAAGCCTCGTTGCGAGCGTTGACGATACCGAGGAGGCTGCCGTCCGTATTGAAGAGCCCGCCGCCCGAATTGCCGTGATTGATGGGCGCGTCCACGCGGATCTCGAGCAGCTCGATGATGCGCTCCTCGTCCGCCGCCTGGATCTCGATCTGTTCGTAGGGCACCGAGACGACGCCGCGCGTCACCGTCGTGCCCGCGCCGTCCGCATTGCCGATGGCGTAGACCGTCTCGCCCACGGCGACCTGATCGGAATCGGCGAACGTCGTCTTCCGCGCGTTGCTCTCTTTCAGGCGCTCGCTGCCTTCGATGCGGATGACGGCAATGTCGTAATCCATCGCGCCGCCCACATATTCCGCCTCGATGTACTGATCGACATAAAACTGCCCGTAGAGATAGACGCGGATGTCGTCGGAAATGTGCGGGATGGTCTCATCCCCCACCGAGCCCGCCTCGTAGACGACGTGATAGTTGGTGACGATGAGCGCGTCGCCCGCCTCTTTATCGATCTCATAGATGACGCCCGCGCCCGAATAGGTGATCTCTTCGGGCTTCGCGTCGGGCAGGGCGGGAGTCGTGAGGTACTGGTCGAACACGCAGTTGATGGCGACGACCGACTGCACCGCCGTCCCCACGGCATAGGAAGAATCGGTGCCCGCATAACCGAGCTCCTTCAAAAACTCGACGAAGGTACCCGTATAGCCCTCCTCCTGCGCCTCACGGTAGAGACGGTATGCCTCTGTGCTGCCGCCCGTGAAGACGTTCTCCCAGTCCTCCCAGGCGCTGCCGCCGATCTCGCCCGAAACGTCTGCGTCCTCTTCGGGTTCTTTTTCGGGCTCTTCGATCGTAGGATCGTCCTTCCCCGGGTCCTCGCCGGAAGAGCCGGGGGCAAAGAACGTGCACCCTGCAAGCGAGAACATGAGCGCTCCCGCAGTCAAAACGGCAAGAAGTGCCGCCATCCTCTTCTTCATATCTATCCTCCCGCCGCGCGGTGCGGCCGTAAACTTCGTATTTTACAAGTTATCTGTCTCAGGATAGCACACTTCCCTGAAAAACAGTTTAACACAAGATGAAAATTGCATGGAAATGCGCCGCTCTCGGGCAGCGCATGATATTATACCATATCGGGCTACATTTTACAACAAAAAGAAGGACGAAAGCTCGCCCTTCTTTTTCTTTCTTGCTTTTGCGAATGGTTTTCAAGGCGTTTTGATCGCGCCTCAAAGATCGTCCGCATCCTGTTCGGGGACGCCGCCCTCCGCGGGCACGCCCGTGTAAGAGCCGAGCGCGTCCTCTTCGGAGCGCATCTTCGCTCCCTTTTCGAGAAGCTTTTGAAAACGGCTCCCCTTCCCGCCGCGCAGAGCACGGTCAGTCACAGTTCTTTTCCGTCTTGGCGTTCTGCTTTGCCTTCGCGCCGCTTTTCGCAGCGTTCTTTGCAGTGTTCTTCGTGCAGTTCTTACCGCAGTTCTTGCGTTCCGTCATGATCTTCCTCCTCGTAGAAATGGTTTGAAAGGCGCCTTCTTGATAAAGACGCTTTCAGGCCCCTTTGTAAGGCAGATGCAGATCGACTTCCCCCTGCTTTGCCCCGCACAGCGGGCAGACCTTCCACGCCTCTTTTGCGGTATGCATATAGCCGCACTCGCCGCAGATCCAGATGAGCGGATGCTCGGCGGAATACAGCGTGCCGTTTTTGACCGACTCATGCAGATAGCGGAAGACGATCTCGTGATTTTCTTCCACTTTGGCGACCTCTTCGAATTTGAAGGCAACGTCTTCGAACCCTTCTTCCCGCGCGGTGCGCGCAAAGGAAGGATAGATGTTCTCGTGCTCGCTCTTCTCGTCTTCCGCCGCAAACGCAAGGCTTTCTGCGATCGTGCCCGTATGGAAGGGATAGCCCGCATCCACGCGGATATTATCGCGGCTGCCCGCATGCTTTATGAGCAGTTCGAAGAACACGCGCGCATGGTTGGTCTCGTTCTTGGCGATGGTGCGAAGCGTATCGGCAAGCGCCATGAGCCCCGCCGCCGTCGCATCGCGGGCGATGAGCTGATAGCGCATGCCCGCCTGGCACTCCCCCGCAAAGGAACGGGCGAGATTGAAATAGGTCTGAGTTTGGGTAAAGTCCATCGAAATCCTCCGTTACACCGCTTATTTTCCCCCGCGATCGCACTTTTTATGCGGAAAAACATAAAAAAACGCCCGCCCGCCGCGCAAACAACGCGCGGCGGGCGGGCGAAATAACGGCATCGCAGCAGCCCTCATCGGCTTTTTCGGGGCAACTCCCCCGCGAGCGGCAGCTGCAGCTCGTATTCCCAGCTCAGAATACCCGTCAGGCGGATCATACGAAGCACAAAGGGCGGAGGCGAGGCGCCGTATTGTTCCGCCTTTATGAGAAGTTCTTTCAAAGCGGCGCGGTTCATCTCTTCCGTACATCCCGTGCAAAGATATTCCCCGCCCGGGAGCAACAGGACGTCGGCATCAGCAGGGCGGCGTTCGCAGACAGCGAACATCATGCACTTCCCCTCTGACTCATAGATCCCTGCTTCATCCGCAAAGGAAAAGAGCGGGCGCCGCGTCTCCCCCACCTGCGCATAGAAATGGCGGAGATAATCGTGGAGCGTCTCGACCGTAGGGGAGATCGGACGGTCGGAGAGCAGCACGGCACGCTCGGGCAGTATTTTGACGGATACGCCTACGGGCAATTCACGCAGTTTCCCCGCGTAATGCGCTTTCACCTGCGCGATGCGCCGTTTGGCTTCCTGAAGCGCCGCGATCTTTTCATCGGCCCGCCGTAGCGCCCGCTCGAAGCCGTCGATAAGCGCATCGAGCTTCTCCGCCGCAAGCATTTGACCGATCTCCCGCAGCGAAAACCCCATGCTCCTGAGCGCAGCGACTGTTTTTACGCGGATGACGTCTTCCTCCGTATAGCGGCGGTACTTCGTCCAGCGGTCAGTCGCCGCAGGCACGACGAGCCCGATGCGGTCGTAATGGCGCAGAGTTTCCGCCGTCACGCCCGCCTGAGCGGCCGCTTCCCCCACCGAAAAATATTTTTCCATAAAACTTCCCTTTTTCCCTTGACATTTGTGTTACACAAAGGTTTATGCTCATGATAGCACAAAGAAAAAGCCATGTCAAACACGGAGGTATGACAATGAAAAAAACGTTGACTCTTGCGGCGGCGCTCATCTTAGCCGTCCTTCTGCTCGGAACCGCAGGCGGATGTAAGGATCAAGAAAACTTTTCCGAAAAAAGCTATTCGTGCGCGGGGGAAGACGTCGAGCGTGTGAACATCGACGTCCGCGACAGCGCCGTCGAGATCGCCCCGTCCAAGGACGGCACGCTCCGCCTTGCGTATTATGAGAGCGAAAAACGGACCTATGAGATCGCCTTCACGAACGGAACGCTCTCTGTCTCTCTCACGGCAAACGGGGGGACCCTGTTCGGCGTTCAATCCGACACGCGCTTCCGCACGCTCCGCCTGTTCCTGCCGGACGGCCTGCGCGCGCTCAGCGTTTCCACCACCAACGAAAATATCACCCTTGCCCCGCTCGCCCTTTCGGAGCGCATTTGGCTCAGCGCCAACGGCGGAAATATCGGCTTTGAGAGGCTCTCTGCCCGAGAGATCGGCCTCAACGCCAAAAATGGCAGCATCACGGGGAGCGTCGTCGGGGGATGGGATGATTTTTCCATCCGCTGTACGGTCAAAAAGGGAGAGAGCAACCTGCCCGCCCTCAAAGAGGACGGAGCGAACGCTTTGCTCGTCGACTGCAACAACGGCGACGTCACCATCTCATTCGAACGATAACACGTTCAAGCAAACCGCCCGCCGCGCTGATCAGCGCGGCGGGCGGGCGTTTCCAAATGAAACACCGCAATTTACAGACTGTATTTTGCGGAAAGCTTCAGAACGGAAGAGAGGCAGTCGTTGAGGGTGCGCTGTTCGGCGGCGGTGAGCGCCCTGCCGCGGCAGTCTTCGAGCGTGCGCACCACGGCGTCGAGCTCCAAACGGTCGGCGGGCGTGAGCTCTTTCTCCCTGAGGCTCCCGATGAGAGAATCGACGTGGGCAAGCTGCAGCTCCCCTTCTTCGGCGCTCATGACAAGAGGGGCTTCTTCTAAAAGCTCTCCTTCGTCAAGAGGCGCATGGAAGGCGGCGTAAATGTCCTCGTCGCGGTCTTTTTTCTTCTTTTGGGGGAAGGGGATAAAAAAGAGCAGCCTTGTGAGCGCCGCGACGGCGAGATAGAGCGCCGCCCAGACCATGAAATCGCCGAGCGTTTCGGCGATGCTCGCAACCAGCACGAGCCCCACGGCGCCCAAAAAGAGCGCGACGGGCGGGAAGGCGCGGTCGGCATGCACGATGGCGAGGATGAGCCCCGAAAGGAGGAGCAGCGCGGGCACGCCGAAGTAGAGCAGCCACTGAGGCAGCTGCGCCACGAGCTCCAGAAATTCCCTGATGTCCAAGATGATCGATTGTTGCATAAGATACTCCTTTGCGATGATACCCCGTTTTCGGGGGAAAAATTTGCAGGATGACGGCGAAAAAGGGCGTTATCTGTCGTGCCCGTCCATTTCCGTCTCGCGGCAGAGCGCGATGTTGAGGATGCGCGCGCGGATGCTCTCTTCGGAAACGCGCATGGCTTTTGCGACCGCCTTTTTGTAGAGGGCGATCTGCGGGGCGTAGTCGCGGCGCAGCCGCTCCTCGGAATGCGAAGAGAACTTATGATCGAGCAGCAGCCATCCCTCCTTTGTCTCGGCGAGGAGATCGACGGCGCCCTGGAAGACGATCGTATCGTCCGTCTCCGCAAGCCCCGCCTCGCGCGCGGTGAGGGAAAGAAGGAAGGTCTGTTCGCGCAGGACGCGCCCGCACGCAGCCGCTTCGCGAAGGGAAGGGAGCGAAAGGATGCGCCCGAGCTTCTCCTCGTTGAGCAGGGCGAGCTGTTCTTCGGAAAGCAGCCCCTCCCCCCGCATGCGGGCAAGCTCTTCGCGAACGGGCGCTCCGAAGCGCACATGCTGCAAAAAGGCGTGATAGGCAGTGCCCTCTTCGGCAGAATGCCCGCCCCCCGCATGCTCATCTTCGGGCGGGAGCTGCTGCCACTCGGCGCGCCGCAGCTTTAAAAGCTCGGTCGCGGAACTCTTGACGGGAAGGCAGGTGCTCTCTTCGAAGGGATAGGGCCGCGCATAAACGGCGGAAAGCGCGTCCGTCTGCACGGAAGGCGCCGAGGGCGGGAAAAAAGAGGCGCTTTCTTGTTCTTCGGGGAGATCTCCGAGATAGCGGCGGAAGCACACCCCGCCGACAAGATCGGAAAAGCTGCGGGCAAGGGCGGGCGGCGTGCCCGAAGGCTCCTTCAAAAAGACGAGGAACAGCTTATACTTGGCGCGCGTCATGGCGACGTAGAGAAGGTTGAGCTCCCCCTTCCGGTCCTCTTCTTCCTGTTCCGCCGCGATAAGGCTGCGGTGCAGGGTGGGACAGGCGGCGCGCGCCTCTTTTTCGAAACTTTTGGGGGCGAAAGAAAGCCCGTCCGAATAGAGCACTTCGTCCGTTTCCGCCCCGTGGAAGGTGCGGTCCATATCGAGGAGGATGACGACGGGATATTCGAGCCCCTTGGACGCGTGCATGGTGAGCACCTTGACGGCGTTCTCGCCGCCGCTCTCGCGAAAGTCCACTTTATATTCCGCCGCCTTCAAGCGGCGCAGGAAAGCGGGTACGCTCCCTTCCGCCTCTTCCGCAAGGCGCAGGACGCGGCGCAGGCGCAGCTCCCCTTCCTCCTTGGAAAGGATCTCCGCTTCGAGCCCGTCCGAAAGGAGCATGCCGATCGTCTCGCGCGCCGACCGCACGCGGGCGAGCAGGCGGTAGCGCTCCGAAAGCGCGAAGAAATCGTTGAGACGGGCGGAGAGCGCGTCGTTCATCTTTTCCGCATACGCGCGGCAGGCGGTGCGGAAGGCGGGCGCGGAGGGGAAGCGGATGCGCACGGCGGCAAGGTCGCGCTCCGTGAGCCCGCCGAGGACGGAGAGCATCGCCCCCGCCATGGGGATGTCCTGTTCGCCGTTGTCGAGGAAGGAGAGCCAGTCGAGGATGAGACGCGCTTCCCAGAAATCGCAGACGTTGACGTCCGCCGTGGCGGCGACCGGGATGCCCGCGTCGCCGAGCGCGCGCACGGCGCGCGCCGCCGCGCCCCCGTTGGTGCGCGCAAGCACGGCGATGTCGCCGTACCCGACGGGACGTTCCTTCCCTTCGTCGGCGTCGAACCACATCGTGCCGAGCTGCTGTTTGACGAGCCGCACGACGGCATGCGCCAGACGGTCCTCCTCCCCTTCGGGCTGCGGGGCGAGCACGGAGTAGACGCCGCGCTCGCGCGCTTCCCCCTTCTCGGCAGACGGAACGAGCACGAAGCGCACTTCGCCCCCGTGTTCCCCGTAGCGCGCGCCGCCCCGCATTTGGGCGGTATTTTCGTAATCGAGCCCGCACGTCTCCTCCGTCATCGCGCGGGAAAAGACGGTATTGACGGCTTCGAGCACGGCGGAAGAGGAGCGGAAACTTTCGCTCAGCGTGAGAGAGAGGGGGAATTCCTTGGTCTTTTGCAGGAAATACTGCGAACGGCTGCCGCGGAAGGCATAGATCGCCTGCTTCGCATCGCCGACGAGGAAGACTTCCTCCCCGCCCGCGAGGCGCAAAAGCTCCTCCTGCACGAGGTTGACGTCTTGATATTCGTCCACGAACACATAGCGGTATTTCTGCCTGACGGCGGCGCGGACGTCCTCGTCCCGCAGCACGCGCAAGGCGCAGTGTTCGAGGTCGTGATAGTCGAGAAGCCCCGCCTCCCGTTTGAGCGAAAGGAAACGGGCGCGGTAGGCAAGAGCGAGCGCGGCGAGCGCGCGGGCACGGGCGGAAGCATCCTCGTGGCGGAGGCGCTCCGTCTCTTCGCTCTCCAAAGAGCGCAGCTCCTTTTTGAGTGCCTTGAACGCTTCCGAGACCGCTTTGAGCCTTAAAACGCGGTCGAGCTCTTCCCCCGAAAGCTTGGTCGCGGGCGGGGCATTGGGCAGGCGCTCGCCCGCAAGCGCTTCGGCGCGCGCGGCGGCAGCGAACAGCCCGTCCGCTTCCGAGAGGGCGAAAAACTGCGCAAAGAGCGCGCCCGAAAGCTTTTCCGCCGCCTTATTGCCTGCAAAAGCCGGAGAAAGCGCCGAAAGCTCCCCCTTCAAGCGGGAAAGCCGCAGCCGCAGACGGTCGAAGGCGAGCGCCGAAAGCTCCTCAAAGGAGAGCGTGCCCGCCCGTTTGAGCGTCTCTTCGGGGTCGGCGGTATCCTCTGCCGCGGCGTTCATTTTCAGTACGAGCGCTTTCAGCGTCCTGTCGCTCTTTTTGCGGAAATAGAAGGAGAGCAGGGCGCGGAACTCCTCTCCGCCGTTTTTGTATGCCTCGTCGAACGTCTCGTCGAGGGCGCGGGCGGAATAGGTCTTCCACTCCGCGTCGTCCTCCCCCGCGATGCGGAAGGCGGGGTCGATGCCCTCCACATAGAAATAGGTGCGCACGAGGCGGGCGCAGAAGACGTGCATGGTGCAGATATCGGCAAGGGGCAGCGAAGAAAGCTGTGCTTTGAGGCGGGCGCGCGCGCCTTCCTCCCGCGTCTCCCCCACCGCTTTGACGAGCGCCGTGCGCAGTTTTTCGCGCATCTGCGCCGCCGCCTTCCGCGTATAGGTGACGGCGAGCACTTCCCTCACGTCTGCGCCGCCCACGATGAGGGAGACGAGGCGCTCGATCATGACGAACGTCTTGCCGCTCCCCGCCGAAGCGGAGACGATGACCTTGCCGCGCGCAGATACCGCGGCCTGTTGTTCGGGTGTCGGTCTCGGGCTCATTCTTCTCCTCTCTCCTTTTTGACAATGCGGGCGATCTCGCGGCACTTGACGGCGCTTTCGCTGCGTTCTTCGCCCGTGAAGCCGCACAGCGAACGGAACTTGCAGTACCTGCACGCCCCTTTATAGGGCGAGGGGGCGATGTTGCCCTCCCTCATCTCGCGCTCGGCCTTCTCGGAAACGAGCACCGAATAATCGAGGAAGGCGGCAAACTCCTCGCCGTCCATCGCCCTGTCGGACGCACGCCCGCCCTGTTTGTAGTCAAAAACGGCGCTCTCGCCGCCCGCTTCGAGCGACTTGTCCATACGGCGGACGACCTCTTCGTCCCCGCTGTAAAAACCGCGCATCCGAAAGCGCCTTGCGGCGTCTTCAGGGGAGGAAATATCGCTTGCGGCGGGGAAGTAGAACGCCCCCGCGGGTACGCCGCCTTGGGATGCGGCCTTCAAATACAGTTCAAGCTGTAACTTCCTGCCCGTATAGTAGGCGGTCGGGGAATCTTCGATCTCCCCCGTTTTATAATCGATGACGCGCACATAGGCGTCCGAGGTGTCGATGCGGTCGGTCTTGCCTTCGAGGGCGAGCTCTTTGACGGAGACGCGCGCCTCCGTCTTCAAGACGGAAAAGTCGGAAGCGGCGAGCTGACGGTAGGCGGCGGCGGCGACTTCCACCCCCTCCGAGATCAGCCGCTCGCCCGTGTAGGCGCCCGCATCGGTATCGGCAAGCGCCGAAAATCGGGGCGTTTTCAAAAGTTCTTCGCCCGTCTTCCGCGCAAGGGCGCGGCACTCCTCTTCGGAAGAGAGCGAGGAAAAGCTGCGCGCCGCCGTTTCGAGGACGGCGTGCATGAAGTTGCCCGTGTCAGTCGCCATCACGGTGCGCTCTTCGCGCTCTTGGAGCCTGAGCCCGCGCGAGGCGAACCCCTTATACGGGCAGTCGAAATACGTTTCGAGCAGGGTAGGCGACGCCGTGCCGCGGAAATACAGCTTGTCCCCCGCGACGCGCGGCTTTTGTTCCGCGTGCAGAAAGCGGGAGACGGGCTCGCCCCGTTCCTCCAAAAAGGCGGCAAGCGAGGCAAAGCGCCCGCGTTCGCGCTCGCTTCGCGCGTTTTTCAAACGCAGCATCGCCCGAATCGCGGGCAGCCGCTCCGAACAGTCGTAGGGAAAGAGTTCGGGCATCGGGGGCATGAAAAAGAGCTTTTCCGCAGAGCGGTATATTTCGCCCGGCTCGCTCTCCTCGCCGCCGCGGCGTAAGGGGCAGGAAAGATACAGTTTATTTTCGAAGGAGCACAGATTGAGCGCCAGCCCCTCGCGAGCGCGGGCGTTGACTTCGGCGATCGCGGGTTCGATGACGACTTCCAGCTCGGAAAGGCGGGAAATTTCCCCGTCCGAGATGACGGCGGTATCCTGCGAGGCGCGGGGAAGACCTGCGTTCAGGCCCGTCGCGAACAGCACTTTGACGCGCGCGAAACGGCTGTCCGTCGCGTCGCCCACAAAGACGGCGTCGAGAGACTGCGGGATCATGGAAATTTCCAGCGCCTCGAAGCCGCTTTTGAGGAGGGATGTAAATTCTCGCAGGCTCAGACTGCCCTCCGAAACGCAGGCGATCTCGGAAAGCACCCCGTCGAGGGGAGAAAGGTCCAAAAAAGCGTGTTCCGCGCCCGTGAAATTTTCCCTGAGCTCTTCGGTGAAGCGCTCCGCCTCCGCAAGCTCCATGAGCTTTTTTACGCCCTCCGCATACCGCGCGCCCTTTGCCTTGGCGGGAAAGAGCGAAAGGAAGGAGAGCATTCTTTCACGGCAGGAGACGAGCTTTTCGCGGTCGAAGCCCTTGACGGCGTCGCCCTCCTTGATCTCCCGCCGCACCGCGCCGCGGTAGCCGCCGTATTTTAAGAGATAGTTGCGGTACTGCCCGCCGTCGCCGAAATAGAGAGAGGAGGCGACGGCATCCGCTTCGTCGGGCAGCGCCCCGTCCGCCGCCGCCAAGAGCACGTTGAGCACGAATTCCGCAAAGGGATGCTCGGAAAAGGGCCTCTTTTCGTCGGCAAAATAGGGGATATGATAGGCGGAAAAGACGCGGCGCACGAGCGGGAAACTCTCCTTATCCTGCACGAGCACGGCAAAGTCCGAATAGCGGAGCTTGTCTTCCGCGACATGTTTTTTGATGAGCGCTGCAACGGCGGAAAATTCCTCTTCTTCGTCGAGCACGGTAAAGGCGCGCACGCGCTCGGTAGGTACGGGCTCGCCCGTAAGCTTTTCGGGGGTATAGAGCCCTTCGGAAAGGCGCTTTGCGTCCTCGCTTAATGAACTTTTGAGCTGAGCGGGCACCGAGACACCGCGCTCCGCTGCGATGAGGCGGAAAATACGCGCCGCCGCGTTGGTGAAGAGCCCCTCCCGCCCCGCGAGGAAGATGCCCGAAACGCTCTTTGCGGCGTCGAACGCCGCCCCGATGCCCTCCTGCGCCTGACGGGTGAAGGAAGGAAAGGCGAAAAAGATGACGTTCGTCTCTTGAAGACCCGCACCATGCAATGCTTCGGGCAGCAGGGCGAGATAACCGCTCTCGTCGACGAACCCCCGCGTGCGCAAAAAGTCCTTGTAGGCGGCAAGCAGCAGGGCGAGATCTTTGAGCTTTGCGGCGAGCGTCCCGCCCGCCTCTTCCGCACCGCGCAGGAGCAGCTCTTCGTCGACGCGGGACGCCATGAGCTGGGCGAGCGTTTCGTAAACGGCGCGCGCCGCGCCCCGCTTGAAGCAGGAAAGTTCGCCTTCGCGCGCTGCGAGAAGGGAAGCGATCGCCATCACCGAGCCCTGTTTGGACAAAAGACGCGCATCCGTCTTCGCCCCCGAAAGGAAGCGCGCAAAGGTGGTGACCTCGGTGAGCATGGTCCCTCCTTGCACGTCGAGCACGGCGCGCTCGGCAAGCAAGGTGAGCTTGTCTTCGCAGAAAATGAGCGTCCTTTCCCCCCTCTCTTCGAACGCCGCGACGGCGGCGGAAAGGGCGGAGAGCGCATCGTCGAGCGTGGGCGCCCCGATGATGTTGGGCATAGTCTCCTCCTTCGGACGGCGGCGCCGCCCGTGTCGGCTTTATTATAGCACATTTGCGGCGCGATTTTCATGAAAATTTCTCTTTATTTCGGCGATTTGTTTTTACAAACGCAAAAATATATGCTATAATATGTTCCGACATCCCTCAAACGGAGGCTTCCATGAAGAAGATCCGCCTTGCGGGGCTCATCCTTTTGGCCCCGCTCACCCTGCTTTGCGCGTGCAGCGGCGGTACGCCCCTTTCCTTTTCGGCGAACTGGTACCGCAACACGGCGCTCGGCGACTCCATCGGCCAAACGCACGAAACGCTCACTTACAGCGTCACCTTCACCCATTCCGAAACGTCCGAGGAAGGCCTTACGGTGGAATACGACGCGGGCACCTATACGACCGAACTTATCAACGACAACGTGACCCTCGCGGACGGCAGCACGAAGGAAGGATATATCTACACGACCGAACTTTCCATTTCGGGGAGATACCGCTTCGGCGGCGAAGTGAAAGAATTTTCCGATTTCGTGACTTCCAAGGTCACCTTCCTGCCCGTCGGCTACGGGTTGCAGCCCGTCAAGAGCGAAAAGGAGGTCTCCTCCACTTCGCCTCGAAACGCCGCCGCGGAAACGCTGGACGGCGCCGTCGGGGAGTTCCACTATACCTACGACGTCACATACGACGCCTCCCTCTCTACGGCGACCGCCGTCTATACCGACCTCGTCGAGCGGGAGCAGGAAGACGGTTCCTCGGCGCTGCCCGAGCCCGAAACGCGCGAATTCGACATCGCGGGGGATACGACCTATCTCGACAACGAACAGATCCTCTTTGCTCTGCGCGGGCTGACGCTCACGAACGCCGTCGCCTTCCGGACCCTCAACACCGTAACGGGGATGGTGACGGAAGTGACGAACTCTTCCCAGGCTTCGGCGCCCGGCTCCGTCAAAGAGAGCGTGGACTTTATGAAAGACGGCGAAGCCGTCAAACAGGAGATCGACGCCGTGGAGCTCTCGCTCTCCTACCGTACCGCGCATTCGGGCCAGCCGCAAAAGCTCGTGTACGCCGCGACGACGAGCACGGGCGACAATACCTACCGCAACGTGCTCCTCAGGATGGAAGTGCCCGTTTTGCAATCGCTCGGTACCCTCGTGTACCGACTGACAGAGGCAGATTTTACCGATAAGTGATCCGCTCATGATACGCTTTGCGTTTACAACAAAACGGTCGGGGGAATGTAAGCCCTGAAACCATATGCCCAGTGATAAGAACTCGGGGGTCCCTGAGTTCTTATCTTTTTTTTGAGCGAATTGAATAAAGCGCGTTTCGCCCGCCCGGCGAATGCCGCCCGTGAAAATAACGCAGGATGCTTTCTGCGATGTTATAAATCAAGAAAAAAGAGAAAATAAGAAAAAGGAGTTTCCAAAGTGCAAAGACAAGAGTTTTACAGCTGCCCCCAAGACGACGTCGTAAAAGACCTTGCGACGGACGCCCGGAAGGGACTCACCGAGGAAGAAGCGCAGGCCCGCAGCGCGCGCTACGGCGAGAACAAGCTCCAAGAACAGAAGAAAAAGAGCATGTTCGTCCGCTTCATCGAGCAGTTCAAGGACGTGATGATCATCATCCTGCTCATCGCGGCGTGCGTTTCCTTCGGCGTCATCTGCTATGAGGTGGTCAACGGAAAGGCGCCTGCCATCGAATTCGTCGAGCCCGCCCTCATCGTCTTCATCGTCGTTTTGAACGCCGTCATGGGCGTCGTGCAGGAGAGCAAGGCGGAAAAGGCGCTCGAAGCGCTCAAAAACATGTCCGCCCCCCATGCGCGCGTGCTGCGCGACGGCAAGGAAAAGTTCATCCAGGCCTCCGCGCTCGTCCCGGGCGACATCATCCACCTCGAAGCGGGCGACTTCGTCCCCGCGGACGCAAGGCTTCTGACGAGTTCCAACTTAAAGTCGGAAGAATCTGCCCTCACGGGCGAGAGCGTGCCCGCCGAAAAGGACGCGCGCGCCGAAGTCAAGGGGAACGCCTCCGTCGGCGACAGGACGAACATGGTCTTCTCGGGCTGCTCGCTCACCTACGGTTCGGCGACCGCCGTCGTCACGGGCACGGGCATGAACACCGAGATGGGCAAGATCGCAAACCTTCTTGCAGGCGAGAAGGAGACGCGCACCCCCCTTCAGAACAAGCTCGCGCAGCTCGGGAAATACCTCGGCATCGTCGCCCTCGCGGCGTGCGCCATCATCTTTATCATCGGCGCGTGCATGCCCAACAACCGGGGCATCGACCACTGGATCGAGCTCTTCATGACGGCAGTCTCGCTCGCCGTTTCGGCGATCCCCGAAGGGCTGCCCGCCGTCGTCACCATCGTGCTCTCCATCGGCGTGACGCGCATGGTCAAAAAGAACGCCATCATCAAGCGCCTGCCCGCCGTGGAGACGCTGGGCTCCGCTTCCGTCATCTGCTCGGATAAGACGGGTACCCTCACCCAGAACCGCATGACGCTCGTCAAGACGTATGTGGACGGCGGCGATGCTGCCCCCTTCGACCCCGCGAATACCGACGAAAAGACAGCGCAGCTCCTCACCTGGGGCACGCTGTGCTGCGACGGCTCCGTCGAATTCGAAGGCGACAGGGAAGTGCACCTCGGCGACCCCACCGAGACCGCCATCGTGCTCGCCGCGCACAAATTGGGCAGCGAAAAGGAAGCTCTCAACGAGAGCTGCCCCCGCCTCGCTTCCATCCCCTTCGACTCCGACCGCAAGCTGATGACGACCGTCAACAAGATCGGCGGCAAGCTCGTCGCCGTCGTCAAGGGCGCGTTCGACGTCATGGCGCAGCGCTGCGTTGCGGGCGACATCGAAAAGGCGCGAAAAGTCAACGACGAAATGAGCGCGGACGCCCTGCGCGTGCTCGCCGTCGGCTATAAGGAGCTCGACGCCCTTTCCGAAGAGCCCACGAGCGAAGAACTCGAATACGGGCTCACCTTCCTCGGGCTCGTCGGCATGATCGACCCCCCTCGCCCCGAGGCAAAGGAAGCCGTCGCCGTCTGCCGCAAGGCGGGCATCAAGCCCGTCATGATCACGGGCGACCACGTCATCACCGCCTCCGCCATCGCAAGGGAGCTCGGCATCCTGCTCGAAGGCGACAGAGCCATCACGGGCGCAGAACTCGACGCCATGAGCGACGAAGAGCTCGATAAAGAAGTCGAACACATCTCCGTCTATGCGCGCGTTTCGCCCGAAAATAAGATCCGCATCGTCAAGGCATGGCAGAAGAAGGGCCAAGTCGTCTCGATGACGGGCGACGGCGTCAACGACGCGCCCGCATTGAAGGCCGCCGACATCGGCTGCGCGATGGGCATCACGGGCACCGACGTTGCGAAGGGCGCTGCCGACATGACGCTCACCGACGACAACTTCGCGACCATCGTCGACGCCGTCAAGGAAGGCCGCGGCATCTACTCCAACATCAAGAAGGTCGTGGGCTTCCTCCTCGGGACCAACATCTCCGAAGTCATCGTCGTCTTCCTTTCGATGTGCATCTGGCAGATCTCCCCCTTCATCTCCATCCAGCTCTTGTGGATCAACCTCATCGGCGACTCCCTGCCCGCCATCGCGCTCGGCATGGAAAAACTCGAGCCCGACGTCATGGACCACAAGCCGCGCTCTAAAAACGAGAGCATCTTTGCCCACGGCTACGGCATCCAGATCGTGCTGCAAGGCTGTATGTTCGCAGGACTGGCGCTCGCAAGCTACTGCATCGCCCGCTTCGGCTTCGGCCTCGGGGAACAGGGCTGCTCGGCGGCGACCTTCTTCGTGCTCGCCCTCTCGCAAACGCTCCACGCCTACAATATGCGTTCGGGGCACTCCCTCTTCAAAGTGGGGCCGTTCACGAACAAGTTCCTCAACATCGTCACGCTCATCGCGTTCGCGCTCATCGCGTTCGTCATGTTCACGCCGGGCGTCATGACGGTGTTCAACTTTGAATATCTGCCTTGGGAACTCTATGTCATCGGCATCGGGCTTTCCATCGTTCCCATCATCGTGATGGAGATCGCAAAGTCGCTCGAACTCGTGCGCCATCACAAATAAAACCCGGCCGCGGTTTTCCGACGGTTTTACGGCTGCCCCGCGGGGCAGCCGTTTTTTTTACAAGCTCCCTTGTAAGGGGTGAGCAGGCGCTTTCTTGGCAAAGCCCCGGTGGGGCTTTGACCGCCTGCGAACTTGGGAATGCCCCATTGTTCGGGGCATTTCAGGATTCCCCTTGGCTCCCTCTTTGAGGGAGCTGTCTGCGAAGCAGACTGAAGGAGTCACCGCGTCGCCCGTTCTACCCTTCCCATAAATGCGGCGCGCCGCGGCAAAGCCGCGGCGCGCCATCTCTATTCTATTATCCTTCTTACTTCTCGTAAATTTCGCGCTTTAAAACGCCGATATAAGGCAGATTGCGGTAGCGCTGGGCATAATCGAGCCCGTAGCCCACGATGAACTCGTTGCCCACCGTAAAGCAGGAATAGTCCGCCTTCACGTCCACTTCCCGCCGCGAGGGCTTATCCAAAAGCGACACGACGGTGAACGACTTCGCCCCTCTGCCCCCCAACAGCTCTTTGAGCTTGACGAGCGTATGACCGCTGTCTACAATGTCTTCGACGAGCAGCACGTCCCGCCCCTCCACGGGCGCGGAGAGGTCCATCACGATCTTGGGCATACCCGAAGAAGAGGAGCCCGAGCCGTAGGAAGAGAGCGTCATGAAGTCCATCTGCACGGGCGTCTTCATCGCGCGCACCAGATCGCAGAAGAAGATGACGCTGCCTTTAAGCACCGAGACGGCGAGCGGCACCGTGCCGTCGAAGCGCTCATCCAGCCACGCCGCCGCCTTCTTCACCTGTGCCGCAATGTCTTCCGCCGTGAATAAAATGCGTTCGCAGTCATTGCCTTGTTCCATCATGTGTATCGTACCTCACTTTATGATTTCGTAAATGTTATGATCTCGTAAATGCGATAAGCCCCGCCCGCACCGTATTTTGCGTGCGTTTGATGCGCTCGGAAAGCTCCACGCCCGCGATGCAGAGCACTTCGCTCCCTTCTGCAAGGACGGGCAGCTCCCGCCCCACGCGCGCGGGGATCTTTCTTTCCGTCAGGAATTTTTTTAAGCTCTTTTGATGCCCGTTGCAGGGGAGGAAGGTATCCCCCTCCCGCCGCGTCCGCCACACCGCCCCTTCGGGTACGGCGGCAAGGTCGACTCTCAGCACTCGCCCCTTTTCTAGCGGCGGCTCGCCCGTGGTCTGCCCGCCCGCAGTCTTAGTCGGTTCGCCCGCGCCGAAGTCGCCTTCCCCCACTTCGAGCACGCCCCCGAACGCTTCTTTGCGCCCGAGGAAAAAGGGCAGCTCCCGCGCCTTCTGCGCCTCTTCCGCGTCCTTTTTTTGCGGCAGGAAGACGAGGTCCGCCCCCTCGCGGTACACCGTGATGCCGCATGGCAGCCGCGTGGACCTGCCCGCCTGCGCCACGGCGAGCTTTTTTAGCTCTTTCAAGTTGCTCTCCGTATAGTCGCGCGTGAACCCCAGCGCCTTCATCGCCGCCAGGCAGGCGCGGAAAAAGACGGGCTCGGGGAGGTCGACAAAAACGCGCTTCTCCCCCTCCCCTCTCACTTCGCGCAAGGCAAGTTCCTGCAAAAACGCATCGTCGCGGACGGCGCGCTCGGCAAAGCGGACGAGGTTTTCCTTCGCTCCCGGCACCGCCCGTTCGAGCGCGGGCAGCACCTCGTGGCGGATGCGGTTGCGGGAGAGGGCGACGTCTGCGTTCGTCTCGTCCTCCCGAAAGGGCAGGGCGTTCTCTTGGATATATTCGTCGATGCGCGCCCTCGTGACGCCGAGGAGCGGCCGCAAGAGCCCTTTTTGCGCAGGGAAGACGTCGAGCCCATGGAGCGACGTGCCGCGGGCAAGGCGGAAGAGCACGGTCTCGGAATAATCGTCGCGGTGATGGGCGGTGAGCACGGCGTCCGCGCCCCTGTCGAGCATCTTCCGATAGCACTCGCGGCGGAAGAGGCGCCCCTCCTCTTCGAGGTTGCGGCCGCTTTGTTGGGCTCTTGCGGGCACATCCGCGCGGAACACCGTGAGCGGCACCCCCCACGCCTTGCAGAGCTCTTCCACAAAGGCGACGTCCGCCTCTGCCGAGGGGCGGATGCCGTGGCAGCAGGTGAGCGCCGAAAGCGAAATGTGCGCTTCCTCTGCGTTTTTATGAAGATAATGAAGGAGGGCGACGGAATCTCTGCCGCCCGAAACGGCGACCGCCAGGGAAAGTCCCCGATAGGGCGCGAGGGAAAAGAGCTCCATGAAAAGAGTATAGCATGAACGGCGGCAAAATGCAACGGACGCGGAGAAATTTAAAAAATAATTTCGGAAATTTGGCGAAAAAGGGTTGACAAAAGCGCGTTCTTCGATTAGAATATAAAAGCTATTCGCGTGACGGATAGGACATCGCGGGGTGGAGCAGCCAGGTAGCTCGTCGGGCTCATAACCCGAAGGCCGCAAGTTCGAATCTTGCCCCCGCAACCATTTATGGCGATGTAGCTTAGTTGGTTAGAGCGATCGGTTCATACCCGATAGGTCAGCGGTTCGACTCCACTCATCGCTACCAAAGCAAAAACTCGGCAGAGCCGGTTTTTCATAAAGGCCCGTTGGTCAAGCGGTTAAGACATCACCCTTTCACGGTGGTAACATGGGTTCGATTCCCGTACGGGTCACCAACACAAAAACAGCACCTGCAATCAGGTGCTGTTTTTGTGTTGGCGCTCTTTCAGAGCGTCGAACCCATCGGTTCGCGCGAGGCGTTTACGCCGAAGCCCAACCGAGGGGACCCCTTTAGGGGTGTCGGTTGATTCCCGTTGCATGGTTTCGCTTATGCCTGCTCAATTTGTGTTTTGGTGCCCGTACGCGGGAGCGGACCCATCGGTTCGCCCGACGCCGAAGGCGGCGCACGAGGCGGCTTTGCCGCCGAAGTATTCCCGTACGGGTCATTCAAAACGCCTTTTTGCCTTCATTCCCCCAAATTTACCCCCAAAAATAAAGGCGCTTTTGCCGTGCGCCGACCATTCTCCCATATCCGCCCCCGCAGCGTGCCGCGCTGGGCGCGTTGGGCGCTCCGAGATCAAGCCGCAAGCAGTCGGAGAGCGAGGAGATGACGGGGCTCCTCAGCTCCGCTTTGGCGATCTCGATGTCAAGTTTGCGCCGCCCCGCGCTCGGCGCGGGGCGGCCCCATATAAAAACTGTTTAACTTCGCTTTACACCAGATACTTTTCGCGGAGCAGCGCAATGTCCGTTTCGGTGATGCCCAGCACCATCATGCAATAGCCGACGATGCTGCCGTAACGCGCCTTCATCTCGGAAATGACACCCTCCATATACTCGCGCTTGATGCGCATGAGCCCGAAGAGCACCTTCTTGAATTTGAGCGTGATGGGTGCGATCAGCACGCCCAGGCGGTTGATGAAGAACTTATTGCGGCAGAAGCGGCGGGAAGCGAGGTAATCTTGCAGGATATCCTCCTCCTTTACGCCGAGGAGCGCTTCAAGGAGCATCGCGCAGATGCCCGCGCGGTCCTTTCCGCCCGTGCAGTGCCACAAGAGCCCGTCGCGCTCCACCGCAAGGCGCAGGAAGCGGCGCAAACTCTCCTGCGGCTTCTCGTCGAAGACGATACCGCGGTAGGTGTGGATCATGTAATTATCCGCCGTGCCGAACTGCTCCTTGATGCGACGGCTCTCCGCTTTGACGAAGAGGCGGGAGGAACGCTCTGCCGTGATGCCGCCCGTGGGCGCGCAGAGAAGGGGCAGCGCGATGTATTCGGCGCCTTCGAGAAGGGTGTCGGGATGTTCGCAGCGCTCGGTATCGGTGCGCAGGTCGACGACGGTGCGGATGCCGAGCCCTTCGAGCGCCGCCTTCGTGCGCTTGGGGAGGCGGGAGAGCCTGCCGCTCCGGAAGAGCTTGCCCGCTTTGACGGCGCGGCCGCCCTCCGCAGGGATGCCGCCGAGATCGCGCGTATTGTTGAGCTTTTTGAGTTTCAGCCTTTGGATCTTCATACGCCTATATTGTACGCGAAGGGGCTTTGTTTGTCAAGCGAGCAGCTTCCGCTGCCCGAGAAAAACGCAAAACAGGCAGCCGAAACCGCCTGTTTCGATCGTTAAAACCAACTTTGCACAAAAAGGCAAGAATTAAAATAAGGCGACTCCCTCAGTCTCGCTGCGCTCGACAGCTCCCTCAAAGAAGGAGCCAAGGAAGTTGGCGTTCCCCTCCGCTGCGTCTAAAAATGAAATCCCGCGAGGAGGGTTTCCCTCCGCTGCGGGACTCAATTTGCCCTATGCTTAGGGCTTACTGTCCAATAAGGACATTCAAGTTCGCGGGCGACACCGCTTGTTAAAATCAACAAAGTTCGTTCCTCGCGGAAAGATTTTTGCGTCAGCAAAAAGATTTTCGCGAAATCTCCTCACGACTTTTTTGTGCTTGCACAAAAAAGTGTGAACTTATTTCGTTCCAAATAACCTATCCCCCGCGTCGCCGAGACCGGGCAGGATATAGCCGTTCTCGTTGAGGCAGCGGTCGAGCGTCGAAACATACACGGGCACGTCGGGATGCTCGCGGTAGAGCTTTTCGATGCCCTCGGGTGCAGCGATGATCGCCATGAACTTGATCTTTTTGCACCCGCGCGCTTTGAGCGCCGCGATGGCGTCGCACGCGGAACCGCCCGTTGCCAGCATGGGGTCGATGAGGAAAACCGTCTTTTCCGCAATGCCGTCGGGGAGCTTGCAGTAGTACTCCTGCGGCTCGAGCGTCTCCTCGTTGCGGTACATGCCGATGTGCCCCACCTTTGCCGTCGGAAAGACGCGGTGCACGCCGTTGACCATGCCGAGCCCCGCGCGCAGGATGGGCACGA
>ERZ1643251.1781-NODE-1781-length-23573-cov-8.973977_pt1 | contig 23573 bp, 19 predicted proteins | sample MGYA00579261_ERZ1643251 | MGnify/ENA primary metagenome ERZ1643251 (study PRJEB29033, sample SAMEA4952267) | chicken gut metagenome | biome: Broiler Chicken; feature: Gastrointestinal Tract; material: Caecum | place: Ireland | collected 2018 | study: Broiler... | reverse complement strand
CTCCTTAAAATCATGGCAAATCGCAGCCGTCTCGTTCGGCGAGATTTGCATGAGGAAAAATTACTATGAAACACATCCAATGGTTCCCCGGTCACATGACCAAGGCAATGCGCATGATGGAGGAGAGCGTAAAGCTCGTGGACGGCGTCCTCGTCGTCCTGGACGCGCGCGCTCCCATCGCCACGCGCAACAAAAACCTGAATAAAATTCTGGCAGGCAAGCCGATTTTGTATCTTCTCAACAAGAGCGACCTCGCGGACGAAAAAAAGACGGACGCCTTCGTTTCCGCATTTGCAAAGAGCGGGGCGTTTGCCCTTCCCGTCTGCGCGGCGCGCGCGGGTGCGGCGCAGAAGATCGCGGCAAAGCTTCCTCTCCTTTTAAAGGAAAAACTGGAGCGGGACGCGCAGAAAGGCATCACCCGCCCCGCGCGGCTGATGGTGTGCGGCATTCCCAACACGGGCAAGAGCACGGTCATCAACGCGATGAGCGGGGAAAAGCGCGCCGTCACGGGGGACAAGGCGGGCGTCACGCGCGGAAAGCAATGGATCCGCTGTGCGGGGTTCGAGCTTCTCGATACCCCCGGCACCATGCCGCCCGCGTTTGAAACGCAGGAGCTTGCCAGACACCTCGCCTACATCGGCAGCATCAACGACGACGTGCTCGATCTGGACGACATCGCGCTGGAGCTTTTGCGCGAACTTTCGCAGACGTACCCCGATTTTCTCGCCGAACGCTACGGGATAACGGATTTTTCCTCGCCCCTTGCCATGTATGAAGAGGTCTGCAAAAAGCGCGGATTTTTGCTGCGCGGCGGGGAGTTCGATTACGACAGAGGCGCCAAAGCCATTCTGGACGATTTCAGAAAGGGCAGAACGGGCAGGATCACGCTGGACGATCCGACGGGGTTTTGTCTATAAAATAAGCATACGTATCCGAAAAAAGCGAACATTATGAAAGAAAAGACGGATAAACTCTTTTACGAGCGGGAAATGCTGCGCCTGGGCGCGCAGTACATAGCGGGAGTGGACGAAGTGGGCAGAGGCCCCTTTGCCGGCCCCGTGGTGGCGGCGGCGGTGATCCTGCCGCTGGACGACAAGAGCCTCATTGAGGGCATCGACGACAGCAAGGCGCTGAAAGAAAAGGAGCGGGAGCGGCTCGCCGCCCTGATCAGAGAGCGCGCCGTCGCCTATCAGATCTGCGAAGAGGACAACCGCGTCATTGACAGGATCAACATTTTACAGGCGACAAAGCTGTGCATGAAACGCGCGGTGGAGCAGTTGTGCGTGCAGCCTGACGTGGTGTTTGTGGACGGAAACTTCAAAATAGACATTTCCCTTCCCCAGCAGAGCATCATCAAGGGGGATGCGCTCAGTTACAGCGTCGGCGCGGCGAGCGTTCTCGCCAAGGTGTACCGCGACGCGCTGATGACGGAAATGGACAAAGTGTACCCCGGCTACGGCTTTGCAAAGCACAAGGGGTACGGCACAAAGATGCACAGGGAAGCCATCAAGGAGCTGGGACTATGCGAAATTCACCGCAGGACGTTCATAAAAAAGCCCTCGGACGGGCAGGGGAAAGAGCGGCCGTAAAGTACCTGAAAAAGTCGGGGTACAAGATCTTAAAGAGAAATTACCGCACCGCGTACGGGGAGGCGGACATCGTCGCGCTCGATAAGGACACGGTGGTTTTCTGCGAGGTAAAGACGCGGGGAAGCACGCAGTTCGGCACGCCCGCGGAGGCGGTGGAGCGCCATAAGCGGGAAAGGTACGTCAACATTGCGCGCGATTTTCTCATGCGCGCGGGCAGGGACGTCAATGTGCGCTTCGACGTGATCGAAGTGACGGACAAGGGGGTCAATCACATTCCCGCCGCCTTTCTGGCAGGGGAATGAAGTTTTTTTGCACAAGCTTTTCAAACGGTTGACAACCCGCACAAAAGGGAATATAATAGAATAAATTTTAAAAGAATTCTTTGGGGCGGGGTGCAATTCCCCACCGGCAGTATAGTCTGCGAAAGGCGCAAGCCTCCGAACGGGTGCAATTCCCGTACCGACGGTAAAGTCCGGATAGGAAAAGAATTTTCACCTGCGCGCGCACTTTGGTGCCGCTACAGCGCGAAATGACGCTCCGTTCGTGAGAACGGGGCTTTTCTGTCGCCCCTTGAAAATCATTTTTTTCGAGGTGTTTTATGAACGAACAGGTCCCTGCAGAACAGGAACAGAAAACTCTGCCTGCCGAACAGACGGCGGAAAAAGCAAAGCGGAAATTCTTTTCCGCTTCCAACATCGCCAAGATCGGCATGTTTGCCGCTCTGACGACGGTATTGTACTATTTCCCCAAATTCCCCATCGTGGCGCTGTTCCCGTCCTTTCTGGAACTCAACTTTTCGGACATTCCCGCGCTGATCGGTACCTTTTCGCTGGGGCCCGTGGCGGGCGCGATCATCGTGTTTGTCAAATTCCTGCTCAAACTTCCCTCTACGTCCACCATGTGCGTGGGGGAACTTTCCGACCTCGTCTGCGGGCTGGCGTTTGTCATTCCCGCGGGTATCATCTACCGCAGACACCGCACCTTCCGCGGCGCATTGGTCGGGCTTGCGGCGGGAATGGTCAGCTCGGTCGTCTTTTCCATGCTGTCCAACCGCTTTGTCATCATTCCTGCCTATATCAAACTGATGGGATTCCCCATGGAAGCCATTGTCGGAATGCTCACGCCGCTCTTCCCTTCCTGCACGGCGGAAAATTTCTATTCCTACTACATTCCTTTCTCCGTGCTTCCCTTCAATTTGCTGCGCTGCCTCATCGCTTCGGCGGTCACGCTGCTGCTGTACAAGAGAATTTCCCGCCTTTTGAATAAGTTTTAATTGCAAAATGCGGCGTTCTATATTATAATGGAAGAGGTGTTTGATAAAACGCCTCTTTTTCTTTTGAGGTCAGAGATGAGATCGCACAGTGCGGAAGAGACAATTCAGATAGCGGAACAGTACGCAAAGAGCCTGCAAAAGGGGGACGTCGTTCTCCTTTGCGGCGAGATGGGTGCGGGCAAGACGGTGTTTGTCAAGGGCGTGGCGCGGGCGCTGGGCATTGACGAGGAGATCACCAGCCCCACCTATGCGTACATGAACGATTACGGCGGCAAACTGTACCATTACGACTGTTACCGCCTTACGAGCGGCGCACAGGCGGAGGCGCTGGGCCTGACCGACTATTTTTACGCGGACGGGATCTGCGTCATCGAGTGGTCGGAGAACATCGCCGAGGTGCTCCCCGAACACTGCAAAAAAGTGACCATCCGCAAACTTTCGGAAACGGAGCGTGAGATCGTATGCGAATGAACAGATACCTTGCCATAGACACTTCGTCCTCCTATCTCACCGTGCTGGTGTGCGGCGGCGGGGAACCCGTGTGCATCTTTGAAAAGGACGGGGCATTGCAGCATTCCGTGCGGCTGATGGACGCGGTGGACGAAGCGTTCTCGCGCGCGGGGATGCGCCCGCAGGACTGCGATTTTTTCTGTGCGGTGACGGGGCCGGGATCCTTTACGGGCATCCGCATCGGCGTTTCCGCCGTCAAGGGATTTTGCGAGGGGACGGGAAAACCCGCCCTGGGCAGAACCTCTTTCCGGGTGCTCGCATATAATGCAGAAGGCAAAGTGCTTGCGGTCGTCCCCGCGGGCAGAGGCAGCTACTATGTGTGCGGATTTGACGGGGAAAAGAGGGTGAGCCTTGCACCCGCGTATGTGGGGGAAGAGAAGCTGAAAGAGCTTTCCGCTCTCTATACCGTTGTTTCGTACGAGGCGCTGCCCGTGCCGTACGTGCAGGCGGACCCCGCCGCGGGATTGCTGTGTGCGGTGCGCGCGGCAAGAGAGGAAGACTTGGGCGATCTCGCCGCCTTTTATCTGAAAAAGAGCCAGGCGGAAGAGGAGCGCGAACGCCGTGAAGGCTGAACGGGAGAGAAAAAATATGGACATCCGTCCCTGGACGTACGAGGACATCTATGCCATTGCGGAGCTGGAAAAGCAGTGCTTTTCGGACGCATGGAGTTTTCAGATGCTTGCCGATTCCTTTTTCGGCGAGACCACGCTGACCGCCGCCGCCACAGAGGGGGAAACGCTGATCGGCTATGCCTTTCTGGTGGGCGCGGAAGAGGATGCGGACCTCGCAAACATTGCGGTGGCTCCCGCATTCCGCGGCAGAGGCGTTGCCAAGGCGCTCTTAAACGCTCTGGAACAGGCGGCAAAAGCGCGCGGAACAAAGCGCGTCTTTTTGGAAGTGCGCGTTTCCAACGCGCCCGCCATGAAGCTGTATCTTTCCTGCGGGTATGTGGGCAGATATGTCCGCCCGCGCTATTACGGGGACGGCGAGGACGCCGTCATCTTTGTCAAAAATCTGTAATGGGAGGCCTTTGATTGGAAGATTCCCTCATCCGCTGCGGAAAGGGGGAAGATCTCGTCATGCTGCACGGGTACCTTTCCTGCAAGGAGAGTTTCTACCATCAGATAAAATACCTTTCAAACTTTTACAAGGTCACCGCCTTCGACTTCCGCGGCATGGGCAAGAGCGCCCCGCTCGCGCAGCCGTGGTCGGTGAAGGACTACGCCGATCACACCCGCCGTCTGCTGGACGAACTCGGGGTGCGGCGGCCCCGCCTGCTCGCCCATTCGTTCGGGGGGCGGGTGGCGATCAGGCTGCTTGCGGACGGCTTTCCCGCGCACAGCGCCCTGCTTACGGGTTGCGCTGGCGTTCCGCCAAAGCGCGGCCTGCGCTACCGCCTGCGGGTAAAGACGTACCGCTTTGTCAGAAAAATTGCGCCGCGCTATGCGGAAAAAAAGTTCGGCTCGGCGGAATACCGCTCCCTTTCCCCCGTGATGAAGGAGAGCTTCAAAAAGATCGTGGGGGAGGACCTCACGCCCCTTCTGCCCCGCATCCGCGTGCCCGTGCTGTACGTGTTCGGGGAAAAGGACACCGCCACGCCGCTGTGGATGGCGCGCGTCCTGCGGGAGAAGACGCCGCACTCCGAACTCGTCGTCATGCGCGGCTGTACACACTTTTGTTTTTGCGAAAAATGGGAAGAATTCAACGCCGTCGCGCGCGAATTTTTCCGTTGCTAAGAGAGGATCAAGATGTTCACACTCATCTCCGTAACCGAATACGTCGTCATCGCGCTGGGTGCGGCGCTGTTGTTCGGGCTGTGCGTTTTCAACGCATTGGGCGCCCTGCAGCAGAGCGGCTATGCCGCAAAGCGCTACGCGCATTGGCTGGGGCGAAAGGGCAACATGACGCGCTCGCGCTTCACCCTGCTCGCCTTTCTCATCGCGCTGTCCATGCCGGTGCTGGGCATCGCCTTCTCGTTTGCGGGCAAATGGGCGGGGTATGTGCCGCTGGTCAGCATTCCGCTGTTCGTCAGCCTGTACTGCGTTGCCGAGCGCCGCGCCCTCAAAGTGCCGCTGCGCGGCACTGCGCGCGCAAAGCGCGTGTACGCCCTCAACCTGTTGGTGCTCGCCGTGCTGGCGTTTGCGCTCATCGTGGGCGCCAACGCGCTGGCGTATTTTACCGAGGTCGCCCTCATTTCCCACCTGCGCTATCTGCCGCTGGCGCTCTTGCCCCTGCTCCAGCCCTGGCTGCTGGTCGTTGCAAACGCGCTGGAAAAGCCTTTTTCTTCCGCGCGCAACAAAAAGTACCTCAAAAAGGCGGCGCGCATCCTGCACGAAGCGAAATGCGTGAAAATCGCGATTACGGGCAGCTTTGCTAAGACGGGCGTCAAAAGCTATCTCGCGCAGATCCTCTCTGCCCGCTATAAAGTCATCGCCACGCCCGAGTCCTTCAATACCCCCTTGGGCATCGCCAGGAGCGTGGAAAAGGGGCTGGACTGCGACTTCTTCATTGCGGAAATGGGCGCGCGCCATGCGGGCGACATCGCCGAGCTGTGCGAACTGGTACAGCCCGATCACTGCATCCTCACGGGGATCTGCCCCCAGCATCTGGAGACCTTCGGCTCGGAAGAGGCGATCGTGGCGGCAAAGAGCGAGATCTTTGCAGGCACCAAGGCGGGCGGCTTTGCCGTGTATGGGGACATCGGTACGGAAAAAGCGGTACCGTACATAAAAAATCTGGTCAAAGTGCCGGTAGGGGAGCACGGGGAATGCGGCGCGCTGGACGTAAAATGCACCGCAAAGGGAACGTCTTTCAAGCTGGCTTTGGGCATCCGACAGGTAGAATGTTCGTGCAAACTTCTCGGCGCGCACAGCGCGTACAACGTCGCTTTGGCGGCGGCAATGGCGTACAAACTCGGTATGAGTGCGGAGGAGATCGCGCAGGCGGTATCCCGCCTCGAATGCGTCCCGCACCGCCTGCAGCCCATCCTATCGGGCGGCGTCACCGTGCTGGACGACGCGTACAACGCCAACATCCGCGGGGCGGCGGAAGCCGTTTCCGTACTGCGCCTGTTTGAGGGCAGAAAGATCGTCGTCACGCCCGGCATCGTGGAACTGGGCGTTCTGGAAGAGAAAGAAAACTTTGCCTTCGGCGAAAAGCTGACGGGGCTGGACCTCGTCCTGCTCGTCGGGGATACGCTGGTGGGCGCCGTCAAAAACGGGTACCTCAAAGCGGGCGGCGACGCGGAAAAACTCGCCGTCGTTCCCACGCTGGAAGACGCAAAGAAAAAACTTTCCTCTTATTTGCAGGCAGGGGACACCGTCCTGTTCCTCAACGACCTGCCCGACGTGTACTGAAAAGAGATCGCATAAGAAACACCAAAGCGGAAAAATTTTCTGGCGGAGGTGTTTTTTATGCGCAAAAACATCGCGGTAGTCTTTGGCGGCAAGTCCTGCGAAAACGAAATTTCCATCATCACGGGCGTGATGGCGGTCAATCTGCTCGATCCCGAGCGGTACGCCGCCTTTCCCGTTTACCTCTCGCAGGCGGGGGATTTTTACACGGGCGCGGCGCTGTCCGACGCCTCTTCCTTTCGTCGGGAAGGGTATCTGCAAAAGGGAAAAAAGGCGCTCTTTTGCGGGCAAAACCTGTGTACGGTACATAAAAATAAGATCAAAACGGTGGCGAAGATCGACTGCGTGCTCAACTGCTGCCACGGCATGGGCGGGGAGGACGGCGCGCTCTCCTCGCTGCTCGATCTCAACGGCATTCCCAACGCCTCGCCGGACGCCGCGCCCTCCGCGCTGTTCATGGATAAGACGCTCACCAAGCTCGTCGCCAAGGCGCTGGGGGTAAAGACGGCGCCCTATTTCCGCATCGGGGAGGAGGAGTACCGCAAGCGCGGCGCGTTTGCCCTGCGCGTCATCGAGGAGCGGCTGGGCTATCCCGTCATCGTCAAGCCCGCGCGGCAGGGTTCGAGCATCGGCATCACGGTCGCCGAGGACCGCGCTCGGCTGGTTGCCGCCATTCAGGCGGGCTTTGCCTACGACGATCTTCTCATCGCCGAAAAATATTTCGAGCGCCGCCGCGAGATCAACTGCGCCTGCTACAAGAGCGGGGATAAGTACGTCGTTTCCCCCTGCGAGGAACCGAAAACGGAGCACAAATTTCTCACGTTCGGCGACAAGTACCTGGGCGGGGGAAAGGAACACGCCTCTCAGTTCCCCGCCGATCTTCCCCGCGCCACGGCGGAAACGGTGCAGGGCATCACGCGGATGCTGTACCGCCGCCTCCATCTGCGCGGCGTGGTGCGGGCGGATTTTCTGGTGGTGGGGAAAGACGTGTACTTTAACGAGATGAATACCGTCCCCGGCTCTCTGGCGTGGTATCTTTTCTGCGATAAGCTTTCCGATTTCAAAGAGATGCTCACCCGCCTCATCGAGCAGGGGATCTGCGATCACATGGCAAAGAGCGGCAAAAAGATGCTGAAAAACTGCGGGGTGCTCTCTTCTCCCGCCCTCACGGGGAAAAACAGAAACTGAACGTCCGCCCGCCGCGCTTTTCGCGGCGGGCGGTTGACATTTTCTGCAAATTTATTTATACTGTTGAAAAAAACAGGAGGCAGGGCATGGGCTTCGTCAGAAAAACCGTCCGCAGATGTATGGACAACTATACTTTCCGCGCATTCTGTATTCTGTGCGCAAGCCTGGCCGTAAACCTGTTTTACCTGATCTGGAACGCCGTCCTGTGCTTCGTAAAGGCGGGGCTTTGGGAAAGTTCCCAGCTGGCCTGGTTTGCGCTCCTGGCGGCCGCGCGGGCGCTTCTGCTGTTGTTTTACCTGCGGAAGCTGAAAAGGGAGACTTGCTTTTACGTGCAGTCGGTATTGCTCGGCCTGTCGGGCATTCAGCTGATTTTGCTCTCCTTTCTGGTTTACAGATACAACGTCGCGCCCGTATTTTCCTTCTGGTATCTGATGGTAAGCGGCGGATATATCTGCGTCAAGCTGGTGTTGGCCCTGACGGGCAGGCGCAAATTCCGCAAAAGGACGTCGGGCGGACTGTTTCTGCGGGCCAAGAAATATCTTTCCCTGGCGGAAGGGCTGTTTTTGTTTCATCTGCTGTTCAACAGGTTGATCGAATATTACGGCTGGACGGACGGGATGCTCCTGCTGTCCAATCTGCTCGCGGGGATTTTATACGGCGCGATCATTCTTTTGCTCGCTGGTTTGCTGGCGGTGCGCGCCTTTTTGCAAATGCGCGGCAAATGCTTGTCAAAAATCGGATTTTCTGTTAAAATAATTCGAAAGAAATTAAACGAGGTGCCTTGTATGTCCAAAATTCAGATGAAAAACCCCGTCGTGGAAATGGACGGGGACGAAATGACGCGCGTCCTTTGGCAGTGGATCAAGGAAGATCTCATTCTGCCCTTTGTCGACCTCAAAACGGAATATTACGATCTCGGGCTTGTCAACCGCGACAAGACGGACGATCAGGTGACCGTCGACGCGGCAAACGCCAACAAGAAGTATAAAGTGGGCGTCAAGTGCGCCACCATCACCCCCAACGCACAGCGCGTGGAGGAGTACAAACTCAAACAGATGTGGAAGAGCCCCAACGGGACCATCCGCCGCATTCTGGACGGAACGGTGTTCCGCGCGCCCATCCTCGCAAAGGGGATCACCCCGTATATCCCCGGCTGGAAAAAGCCCATCGTGCTCGCCCGTCATGCCTACGGCGACGTGTATTCGGGCGTGGAAACGCAGGTAAAGCAGGGGAATAAGGCGTACCTCGTCGTCGAGGACGAACAGGGCGGCGTCGTGGAAAAGCTGTTCATCCACGATTTCAGGGAAAGCGACGGAATCGTGCAGTCCATCCACAATCTGGACAAATCCATCGCAAGTTTTGCCCGTTCCTGCTTCAATTACGCGCTGGACGTGAAGATGCCCCTGTGGTTTGCCACCAAGGACACCATTTCCAAAAAGTACGACCATCACTTCAAGGATATCTTTGCGGAAATTTACGATAAAGAATATAAGGAAAAATTTGCGGCGGCAGGCATCGAATATATGTACACCCTCATCGACGACGCGGTGGCGCGCATCGTGCGTTCGGAGGGCGGCATTCTCTGGGCGTGCAAGAACTACGACGGCGACGTGATGAGCGACATGGTCGCCACGGCGTACGGCTCTCTGGGACTGATGACTTCCGTGCTCGTTTCCCCCGACGGAAATTACGAATTCGAGGCGGCGCACGGCACGGTCACCCGCCACTATTACAAGCACCTGAAAGGGGAGGAGACCTCCACCAACTCGGTCGCCACCATCTTTGCGTGGACGGGCGCGCTGGCAAAGCGCGGCGAGCTGGACGGCACCTCCGAACTGTGCGCATTCGCCAAAAAGCTGGAACAGGCCACCGTCGCCACCATCGAGAGCGGAAAGATGACGGGCGACCTCATCCCCCTCTTCCATGCGGAGGGGATCGTGCCGCAAAAGCTGGATTCGCGCGCTTTCCTGAAAGCCGTCGCGGCAAGAATGCAGTAAAGGATGATTCGGGGCGGCAGCCCCCGTGTAAAAGGGAGCGGGTTCCGCTCCCTTTTTTTGCGCGCCCGCGCGCGGCAGTATAAAGAAAGGAAAAAGACAAAGAGGGAGGAAAGTGCAGTTTATGTAAAAAAAAGCACAGATTAGGACAAAATCTTGTTTTTTGAAAATTTCTCTGTTATACTATTAGTGAATTATGGTTTTCTGCGCGCTGAGCGGCGGAAACGGAAAAAATAAAGCGGGGCGATCGGTATGAAATATGCGGAAATCATTCAGAAAATGACCATAGAGGAAAAGGCGGCTCTCATGTCGGGCAGGGACTTCTGGTCGACGACGGAGTACGAACAGTACGGCATTCCTTCGGCGTTTTTGTCGGACGGCCCTCACGGACTCCGCAAACAGGCGGCGGCGTCCGACCATCTCGGCCTGAATGCCAGCATTCCCGCCACCTGCTTTCCCACGGCGGCGGCGATGGCAAACAGCTGGAACACCGCTCTCGGCGAAAAGCTGGGTGAAAAGTTGGGCGAGGAAGCGGCTGCCCAGCGCGTCAACGTGCTGCTGGGGCCGGGCATGAACATCAAGCGCAATCCCCTTTGCGGCAGGAATTTCGAGTATTTTTCCGAGGATCCCGTCCTGGCGGGCAAGATGGCGGCGGCCTACGTGCGCGGCATTCAGAAAAACGGCGTTTCCGCCTGCCTCAAACACTTTGCCGCAAACAACCAGGAAGAGCGCCGCATGGTCATCGATTCCGTGGTGGACGAGCGCACCCTGCGCGAGATCTATCTCACGGGGTTTGAGATCGCCATCGAGGAGGGGAATCCGCAGACGATCATGTCCTCCTACAACCGCCTCAACGGCACGCACACCAACGAGAATATGCACCTCATGCGCGACATTCTGCGCGGAGAATGGGGTTACGGCGGCGTGGTGGTCACCGACTGGGCGGGCTGCAACGACCGCGTGGAAGGCGTCAAGGCGGGCAACGAGCTGGAAATGCCCTGCTGCAAGTACGGCAACGAAGACATCGTCAGGGCGGTCAAAGAGGGCAGGCTGGACGAAAAGCTGGTGGACGAGTGCCTGGACAGGCTGCTCTCCCTCATCTTCGATACGCACGCAAGCATCGTAAACGCGCCCGAAAAATTCAACGAAGAGGACCACGACGTGTTCGCGCAGAAGTGCGCGGAGGAAAGCCTCGTTTTGCTGAAAAACGAGGGGGGCGTCCTCCCGCTTTCCGCGACAGAGAAGGTTTGCTTTATCGGCGATTTCGCCAAAAATCCCCGCTATCAGGGGGCGGGTTCCTCGGTGGTCAATCCCACAAAGCTGACGAGCGCGGTGGATTGCGAGGAAGAATTTGCCCTGAATTTTGCGGGCTACGAACAGGGTTACGACCGCTACGGAAAGCGCAAAAAAGGCCTGAAAAAGAGGGCGCTCAAGCTTGCGAAAGAGTGCGACACGGTGGTGTTTTTCATCGGTCTGGACGAGGTGAGCGAGGCGGAGGGCATCGACCGCCGCGACATGAAGCTCCCCGCCAACCAGCTGGAAGTGCTTTCCGAAATTTTAAAACTCGGCAAAAAAGTGGTCGCCGTGCTCGTGGGCGGCAGCGCGGTGGAGTTCGGCTGCATAGAAAAGGCAGACGCCATCGTCTATGCCTGCCTGGGCGGACAGGCGGGCGCCCGCGCCCTGCTGGGCGCGCTGACGGGCAAGGTCAACCCGTCCGGCAAACTTGCCGAAAGTTTCCCGTATAAATACGAGGACTGCTCTTCCGCCTCCCGTTTCCCCGGCAAGGCGATGAGCGTGGAATACCGCGAAGGGCTGTACGTCGGCTACCGCTATTATTCGACGGCAAACGTCGCCGTGCGCTATCCGTTCGGCTACGGGCTCAGCTATACCACCTTTGCCTATTCCGACCTGCACGCGGACGAAAAGGGCGTCACCTTCACGCTGACAAACACGGGCAGGACGGACGGCGCGGAAGTCGCGCAGCTGTACATCGGCAAAAAGGACGCAAAGGTGTTCCGCCCCGCCATCGAGCTCAAGGGCTTTGCAAAGGTCTTTTTAAAGGCGGGCGAGAGCAGGAAGGTGGAGATCCCCTTCGACAAGCGCACCTTCCGCTATTACAACGTCAAGACCTCCGCATGGGAGGTGGAAGGGGGCGCGTACGAAGTGTACGTGGGCGCCTCTTCGCAGGATCTCAAACTCATCGATTGCATCGAAATTGAGGGAACGGGTGCGGAAAATCCGTACAATGCGGAGCAGCTCCCTTCCTATTACAGCGGCAAGGCAAACGACGTCGAGAAAGAGGAATTTGCCGTCCTTTTGGGCAGGGAAGTGCCGTATGCGGGCTATCGTTTCTACAAAAAGCGCCGCATGGTCATCGACGAAAACTGCACGATGGCAGATCTGCGCTTTGCGCGCCGCTGGGTGGCGAGATGGGTCTCCGGAGCCGTGCGCTTTGCGCATATGTTCTTGTGGGGGATCGGCAAACGCACGCTTGCCAACACCATCATGATGGGCGTATACCACCAGCCCATCCGCGGCGTTGCAAAATTCGGCGGAATGTCCCGCAGACAGATGGAGGCCATTCTCATGATCTGCAACGGGCATTTCTTCAAGGGACTGGGGCAGTTCCTTTCCAAAGAAAAGAAAGACGAAAAAACAAACGGATAAAGCGGCCACCCTCCGCGCACAGGAGTTTAATTTATGAAGCTGATCAGCTTTGCTGTTCCTTGTTACAATTCAGCGGGATATATGCGGCGGTGTATCGATTCTCTGCTCAAAGGCGGGGAAGACGTGGAGATCATCGTCGTCAACGACGGATCGAAGGACGAAACGCCGCTCATCGCGGCGGAATACGCCGCCATTCATCCCAACGTCCGCGTGGTCAACAAGGAAAACGGCGGGCACGGTTCGGGCGTAAACAAGGGGCTGGAACTGGCGCAGGGACTTTACTACAAAGTGGTCGATTCGGACGACTGGCTGGACGGGGACGCGCTGGAAAAATTGCTGGCCCTGCTCAGGGAACACCGCGACGCGGGCAAACTTGCCGACCTGTACATCACCAACTTCGTCTACGAAAAAGTGAGCGACAATGCGCGCTATGTGCGCAGTTATGTTCACAATTTCCCGCAGGGGCGCTTTTTCGGCTGGGAAGAGGTAAAGCGCTTTCATAAATCCAACGTGCTGCTGATGCACTCCCTCCTGTACAGGACGGACAAACTGCGCCAGAGCAACACGGTTTTGCCCGAACATACTTTCTATGTGGACAACATTTTTGCCTATAAACCGCTGCCGTTCATGAAAAAGCTGTACTATCTCAACGTCGATCTGTACCGCTACTACATCGGCAGGGAGGACCAGTCGGTCAGCGCGAAAAATATCGTGCGGCGGTACGACCAGCAGATCCGCGTGATGAAAGAGATGATCGGCGCCTACACCTACGAACAGCTGGAAGGGCTGGAATCCGGCCTTTGCGGGTATATGAAGCATTACCTTTCCGTGGTCATGATGCTGACGATGATGTTCACCACGGGCGGCAAGGAAGATATTCCGGGGCGCAAGGCGGCGCTTGCGGAACTGTGGAACTACGTGCGCGAGCGGGACGGGCAGATGTATGCTTTTCTGCGCCGCAGCTATCCCGCCCTCGTCAACTGGCTGCCTTTCCGCCTGCGCGGCAGGGTGATGGTGGCAGGGTATCTCTATTACAGCAAAAAGATCAAGTGCAGCTGAAAACGGGGACGATGTCCCCGCCGATAAAATAAGAATGGAGGGAAATCATGGCACAATCTCAAAAGAGCGGGGCATCCTTTTTTAACAACCCGCTCACGCGGACAAAAGTCAGATCCGCAAACGTAAAGCCCGTGGAGGCGCTCATCGGGTACCTCGTCGGCCCCTTCTGCGGAATGCTGGCAAACTGTCTGTTCGGCACCTATCTGGTGGAATACTTCCAGAAAGTCCTGTTTGCGGACGAGATCGCGGCGGGCAACAAGGGCGTGGAAACCTTCCTCGTTCTCTTCCCCATCCTCTCCGCCATCCTCATCGTGGCGGGCAACCTCGTCGCAGGGCAGATCATCGAGCGCACGCGCACCAAGGCGGGCAAAGCGAGGCCGTATATCCTGCTTTCCGCCGTCACCATCGCTGTTGCAAGCGTGCTGATGTTCATTCAGCCCATCGACAACGCCGTGTTCAAGATGGTCTGGCTTGCCGTCGCGTACAACCTCTTCTATGCCGTCGCGTTCCCGCTCTATAACACGGCCAACAGCGCTCTCGTCCCCGTCTCCACCCGCAACAGCAAGCAGAGGAGCGTTCTCGCTTCCTTTGTCAATATGGCGTTTCTGGGCGGTGCGGGCGCAGGTTCGATCGTGATGCCTATGGTCATCCTCCTGTTCGCCAATGCGTTCCCCGGCCCCGAGGGCAGCAACCTGCCTTCCTCCAACGGCTACCTCATCCTGTTCATCATCGTCGGGATCATCACCTTCCTCGGCTGCATCGTGCAGTACTATTTCACCCGCGAACGCGTCACCGAAGAGACGATGGCCTCCGGCGAGGACAAACAGGAAGAGAAAAAACAGGGCCCGTCTATGGGAAAACAGGCCAAGGCGATCTTCAGCGACAAATTCTTCGTCGTCACCATTATTTTCTATCTGCTGTATCAGCTTGCGGGCGGAATCAAAAACGGTTCCATGCAGTCCTTTACCAACAACGTCGCTTTCGGCGATCTCGACCCCGCTTTTGCCATGTCCATTCTCGGCGTCATCGGCGCCGTCCCCATGGCGGTGGCGGTCCTGTTCGTCGCACCCCTTTGCAATAAATTCGGAAAACAGCTCATCGTGTTCATCGGCATGGTCATCGGCGTCATCGGCGGCGTGCTTGCGGGCATTTTCTACAACAACTTTGTCGTCGTCGCCATCGGCGTGGCGGTCAAGTGCCTCGGTTCCGCACCCGCAGGATACATGATCCTCGCCATGCTGGCGGACTGCCTTGATCACATGGAAGCGAAAAACGGCTTCCGCTGTGACGGGTTCGGAATGTCTCTGTACAGTTCTATCATGATCGCGTCCGTGCCGCTGGCTACGGGTATCATCAGCGGAATGTTGGGCGCGTTCGGCAAAGAAATGGGTTCAGTGGTTTCTTATATCTGGATAGAGACGGGTGCGTATGCACTTGCCGCCATTGTCGTCCTCTTCTTCGGCGTGGAGAAATTCCTCGGCGAGGACAGGAAAAAGGTGCTTGCCCGCCAGAAAGCGGAGGCGGAAGCCGCCGGCATCGAGTGGGTGGAACCGGAAGAACGTCTGCGCCGCGAAGAGGCGGAAGCAGAGCGCATGGCGGAAGAGGCGCGCGTCAAAGAATTGCAGGCCTATTGCGAAAAGAAGGGGCTTTCCTTCGAGGAAGAGGAGGCAAAGTACCAGGCAAAGCTGCAGGCCAAGCGCGCAAAGCAGGAAGCCAAAAAGAAATGAGCGCACGGCGCTCCGAAAAAACAGAGGCGGTTTCCGCCTCTGTTTTTTTATGCGGCAGCCGACATATGCGGGAAATCGGCAAAGAGGAAAAAAAGGGCCGGACTTGCGCGGCAACGCATTTGCGTCGCCGCGCAAGTCCGGCTTTTTGTTTGCGGGTGCAGGATTTTTTCCCGTGCGGCGGGGCGCCTTTGCAAAAGTCCGTGCGCAAAAATCACTCTTTGTCCGCGGGCGTTTCTCTCTTTTTGGTCAGGCGGAAGGTGAGTTCGGTCATGAGGATCATCAGCAGTGCAAACGCCGCCAGGTACCAGGGCAGGAAGGAAAATCCGATCCGCCTGCCGAGCAGTCCGAACAGGGGCGGGATAAAGGTGGAGCCGACGTAGGCGCTCGCCATCTGGATGCCGATGATCGCGCCCGAGTTTTCCGCGCCGAAGTTGTTCGGGGTGGAGTGGATGATGCAGGGATAGACGGGCCCGCACCCGAACCCGACCACGATGAATCCCGCCACGGCAAGGGGCGTGGGCGCGGGGAGGACGAGCAGGACGATCCCCGCAAGGAGGATGCACGTCCCCGCGACGATCATCTTTCTGTCTCCCAGTTTTTCGGTGAGAAAACCTGCAACAAATCGGCTGGCGGTGAGCCCGATGTAGAAGAGGGAGGCAAACTGTGCCGCCTGTTCCACGGAAAGCCCTTTCACCTCGGCAAAATAGGTGCTTGCCCAGTTCATGGCGGTCGCCTCCGCCGCGCAATAGGCAAAAAATCCGAGGAGAAGGAAGGGGACGCCGCGGATCTTCAATGCGCCGATCAGCCCCACGCTCTTTTGCTCCGTCACGGCGGCGGCCTTGTTCACTTTCCACAGGGGCAGGGTGCAGAGCAGCACCAGCGCAATGCCCAGCTGGATAAATCCCACAATGCGGTAGCCGTTGTTCCACACGGAGGAGGCGAGGGCGTAGCTCATGACAAAGGGGCTGATGATCGTCCCCATGCCCCAAAAGCAGTGCAGCCAGCTCATGTGCCTGGATTTATAGTGCAGCGCCACATAGTTGTTCAGCGCCGCGTCGATGGCGCCCGCGCCCAGTCCGTAGGGGACGGCAAAGAGAATGAGCATCCAGAATTTGCTCGCAAAGGAAAATCCGAACAGCGCCGCCGCGGTCAGAAAGACGCTGACCACCGTCACGATGCGCGCGCCGAATTTTCTTGTCAGCCTGTCCGAAAGCAGGCTGGAAAGGATGGTCCCTCCCGAAATGACCATGGTCACGATCCCCATATAGGAGACGGGAACGCCCAGTTCGGCGTACATGGCGGGCCAGCCCGCGCCGAGCAGGGAATCGGGCAGCCCCAGACTGATAAAGGCGAGATAGATCAGGGCAAGCAAGAGCGAGTACATTTTTTATTCTCCCGAAAGAGTTTTCTCCGCGCAGTCCGCACTCTGCGGATTTTTTCGCGGCAACAATACCGATTATAATAAAAATCGCCGCAAAGTGCAACTTTCCGCACCCTCTCTTTGGTCAGCTTCAAAAAAATTTTTGCGGATCGCGCTCTGCCCTTTCCCGACCGATTCTTTTTGCAGGACACAAATCTGAAAATAGGCTTGACTTTCTCATATTTCTCTGTTACTTTATATATGCCTACATAAAAAAGGAGCAAAATCATGCAAAGAATTTTACCTGCTTATCCCCTCTGGGTGATCGATCCCATGTTTTCCGTCTGGTCCAAGACGGACGCCCTCAACGGCGGCGACACCGTGTTCTGGACGGGTCTGGAACACCGTGCCTGCGGATTTGTCCGCTACAACGGCAAAACGTATTGCTTTCTGGGCAGGCGCGACGGCGCAGAGCCTTTGAAGCAGACCAACGTTTCCGTCACCGCTTTTTCCACGGATTACGAGTTCCGCGGGGAAGGATTTACCTTGAAGGTCAGCTTTGTTTCTCCGCTTCTGCCGCAGAATTTAAAGGTGCTCTCCTGCCCCGTCTGCTATACCGAGTACGAAATTTTCCCCGAAGGGGAGCTCCCCGCCGATTTCTCCGCGGCGATCTCTCTGGACGAAGAGTTCTGCTACAACGGCGAGCGCGCCTGGGTGGTGGGCGGCGTCCTGCCTCTGAAAGGGTATGAGGCGGCATATTTCACCCGCGGCCGCAACATGGTCCTCTCGGACACGAGCGACTGCGTCGCGCCCGACTGGGGCGACGTGTACATCGCCGCGGAAGAGAGCTGGCTGGTCAGCGATGCGGGCGTCAATCTCTACGTCTCGGAAGGAAAGACGGACTACATCCGCAAGGACTGCGAACGTCTGTATATTCTCGGCGTAAACAGGTCGAAAAAAGGGTATTTCATGACCGCGTTCGACGACAAGGTCTCCATTTTCTATTTCGGGGAATGGCTGAAATGTTACTTCTTCGAGGGCGGCAAGACCATCGTGGACGCGATGGATTTTTCCAGAGCGGAGCACGACAGCATTTTAAAGCAATGCGCGGATTTCGATGCAAAGCTCAAAGAGGATTGCGCCAAAGTGGGGGAAGGGTATTACACCCTCGCCTGCGCCGCTCTCAGGCAGTCCGTGGGAGCGCACAAACTTGTGCAAAACTCCAAGGGGGAACTGCTGTTCCTTTCCAAGGAAAACAATTCCAACGGCTGTATCGGCACGGCGGACGTGAGTTATCCGTCCATTCCCGTATTCCTGCTGTACAATCCCGAACTTGTCAACGCCATGGCGCGCGGCATTTACGATTTTGCCAAGATGCCCGTCTGGAATTACGATTTTGCGCCGCACGATCTGGGAACTTATCCCTGGTGTTCGGGGCAGGTATACGGCACGGCGCGCCGACACGACAAATATTGCTGTGATATGTTTTCCTCGTGGACTTCGCCGCGCACCAATCAGATGCTGTACGTTCGTCCCGCGGAGAGCAACGTCTACGATAAAAACTGCCAGATGCCCGTGGAAGAATGTGGCAATATGCTCATCATGACGGCGGCGGCGATCGTTGCGGGCGGGGACAAGTCGCTTGCAAAGAAAAACTTCCCGCTGCTTAGAAAGTGGGTGAAGTATCTGGAAAAATTCGGACTCCGCCCCGATAACCAGCTGTGTACGGACGACTTTGCGGGGCATCTTGCGGGCAACGTCAACCTTTCCGTCAAGGCGCTGGTCGGCATCGAGAGCTTTGCGATCGTGTGCCGCGCTCTGGGCAAGGAAGCGCTCGCCGAGGAGTACGAAAAGCGCGCGCGTACTTTTGCGGAAAAATTCAAGGCGTCCGTTGGGGAGGGGGTCATGCCGCTCGCGTACGGGCAGAAGGATACCTATTCCATCAAATACAACATTCTGTTTGACAAGCTGTTCGGGTACGATCTCATCGGACAGGACGTCTGCGAACGGGAAACGGACTATTATATCCAAAAGAACCTGCGTTACGGCGTCCCGCTGGACACGCGCGAAAGCTACACCAAGGCAGACTGGATCCTCTGGGCGGCGGCTCTGACGGACGACAAGAAAAAGGCGGAGCAGATCTATCTGCCCGTGGTGCGCTACCTTGCCGAAACGCCCACCCGCGTTGCCTTCGGCGACTGGTACTATGCGGGCCGCGGCGACATCGTGCATTTCATCAACCGCAGTGTCGTCGGCGGGATCTTTGCGCCCCTGCTCAAAGAGAGCGGAAAGATGCTTTTGAAATGATTTTCGGGGTACGTATATGAAAAAATTGACAGTAAAAGATCTTACGGCGGAGGAAAAACTCAGGCTTTTGTGCAGCGAAGGGTTCTGGCATACCCATTCCCTCGGCGGAAAACTTCCGCAGGTCACCGTGTCCGACGGGCCGGTGGGGGTGCGCAAATCCGAATACGACGAAAAGGGCGTCTGGAAGAGAGACGTCCCTTCCATTGCCTATCCCGCCATTCAGATGCTCGCCAATACCTGGAACCGCGATTGCGCGCGCAAAATGGGCGAATCGCTCGCCGACGACTGTATCGACAGCGAGGTGGACATTCTCCTTGCTCCGGGCGTGAATATCAAGCGCAATCCGCTCAACGGGCGCAACTTCGAGTATTTTTCGGAAGATCCGTATCTTGCGGGTACGCTCGCCTATGAGTACATAGACGGTTTGCAGAGCGGCGGCGTGGGCGCCTGCCTCAAACATTTTTACGCAAACAACCTCGAATACAACCGTTTCGAGCAGTCCAGCGAAGTGGACGAGCGCACCCTGCGCGAGATCTACTTAAAGCCGTTCCGGCTTGCCTGCAGGGCAAAGCCCGTTTCGGCAATGTGCGCGTACAACCGTATCAACGGCGTCTACGCATCCGAAAACAAGAAGGGGTTTGACATTCTGCGCAAAGAGTTCGGCTTCGACGGCGCCATCTATTCGGACTGGGAAGCGGTGCGCAACCGCACCGCCGCCGCAAAAGCGGGGCTGGACGTCGAGTTTCCCTTCAATCAGAAAAATTACGAGGCGTTCGTCGCCGATTATAAGGCGGGGCTCATCTCCGATGAGGAGCTGGACGCCTGCGCCGCGCGCGTATTGGAACTTGTCTATCGCTGCGAGGAAATGCGCAAGACGAGAAAGGTGAAAAGGAGCAAACAGGAACGGCTTGCCGTCGCGCGCGAGATCGCGCAGGAAGGCATGGTGCTCCTCAAAAACGACGGCGTCCTTCCCCTTTGCAAGGGGACAAAACTCTCCGTCTGCGGAGAGTTCGCCGCGCCGGGCAGGTGCTCGCTCGTGGCGGGCGGCGGTTCCTCCATGGTGCCCTGGCAGGGAGAGCTCTTCAACCTGCCCAAACTCCTCGGCGAACGGCTGGGCGTTGAAGTGAAGTTCGACGCCGCTTTCTGGCCGAAGGGGATCGGTTCCAACTGGCAGAAAGCGCATAAAGCTTTGCTGTATGCGGAGGAAAGCGACGTTGCCATTGTCTGCGCGGGGACGGGTGCGGACATCGAGTGCGAGGGCAACGACCGCGACAGTATGCGCCTGCCCGCCGTGCAGGAAAACATGATCCTGGAAACGGCGCGCCGCTGCAGCAAGACGGTGGTGGTGCTCTTTGCGGGCAGTGCGCTGGACATGAGCGCCTGGAAAGACAAGGTTTCCGCCATTCTCTGGGCAGGGTTCTGCGGCGAGGGCGGCGGCGAAGCGCTTGCCGATCTCCTCACGGGCGCCGCAAATCCCAGCGGAAAACTCTCCGAATCCTTCCCGCTCTGCCTGGAAGATTCCACTTCCTACGGAACATACAACGATCCCTGCGTCGCCCGCTATCAGGAAGGGCTGGACGTGGGCTACCGCGGCTATGACAGGCAGGGCAAGGAAGTTGCCTTCCCCTTCGGCTTCGGGCTGAGCTATTCCTCTTTCGAGTATGAAGGATTGGAACTTTCTGTCGGGGAAAAGGGTCTCACGGTGCGCTTTACCCTGAAAAACGTTTCGGACAGGGACGGAAAGGAGATCAGCCAGATCTACGTGCGCCCTGCGGTCTGCTTCGTTTACAGGCCTGAAAAGGAACTCAAAGGCTATACAAAGACATTCGTCGCCGCAGGAAAGACTGCGGTTGCGGAAACGACGCTGGAGGCAGACGCCTTTGCCTACTATTCCACGGCGCAGGATCGCTGGAAGACGGAGGACGGCATTTACGAAATTCTGGTGGGGGCCTCCTCGCGGGACATCCGCCTGCAGGCAAAGATCGCCGTCAAAGACGGAAAGATCGTTTTATAAAAAATAGGCGGGCGGCGCTTTTGCGCCGCCCGCTTTTTCAGTGAAAGACCGGGTTATAAAAGAAAATTTCAGAGATGGCCGTTTCCGCATTTGTTTTGCGGCGCAAAGAGGGCGCTCCGCCCGTTCTTATGCGGCAAACGACACATGAATGCTGCCGCAACTTGTGCTGACTTTCAGGGTGCGCGTTCCGCTTTCCGAAGGGTAGAGGTTGGATTCCCCGACGTCCCAGGTCACTTCGGCGGCGTAATCTGCCCGCATTCCCGTAAGGAAGGCGCTTATGTCGCCCAATGCCGTGGAAAGGGCGAGGCTTTGCGCATCCGTTGTCCCCTTTGAAAGGTCTATGCTTCCCGTATCGGCGGTCATTTCCGCCTGCGCGGCGGAAAGAGAGCCCAGCAAAGAAATATCGCCCAAATTTGTATTGACGGAGATCTTGCCGCCGTCAAGGTCTTTCATCTGCACGTTGCACACGTCCCCGTCTATGGTCAGGGTGCCGTTTGCGCTGCAATTTTCCGCCGTGATGTCGCCTACCCCGGAATGCAGCTCGATTTTTTCAGCGGTCACGTTTTTGCACACAATTTTACCCACGTCCGTTTTCAGGAAAATGCTCTCTTCCGCCGTCAGACCGTCCAGTTCAATGTCGCCCACGCCCGTGCTGACAGACAGGGAAGCGGTGTTTTCCGGCACGGTGAGAACGAGCGTCGGCGTGTCCGTATCCCAACGAAAGAGGGAAAATCCCAATTTCTTTTCGGTGAAGGTCAGCACGCCGTCCTCTTCCGAGGTAGTCACCTGCGCACTCTTTCCGCTGACGAGATCTTTCGCAACGGGGTAAGAGCAGGTCATCTTTTGCGTATTCTTGTCTTGTACGATGCGGATGCCGCTCACATCAAAATTCAATACGACGTCTGTAACGTCGCTCTGCGCAACGTATTCCTGCTGTTCGTAGCGGACGGTGGCAAGTTTATCAAAATCCCAGTTTTTTGCCGCTATGCCGCACACAAACAGGACGGCGCCTGCCGCAAGGAGCAATCCTCCTGTCCACAGACAGATTTTAGTACACAATTTCATGTCACGCCCTCCCTTTTCCCGTCATCATTCTGCCCGTAAAGGCCAGCGATTTTTTGCAGACAAAAAACAATCCCTTTACGCAAAGTGCAAAGCAGGGGATCATTAAAAGTCCTGCGCCCGCCGTAGCAATCCCGATGCCGAGGTGCGCCACGGCGGCGACTTCCGTCCCCTTTGCCAGGACGATCAGGGCCCAGACAAAGTCGGCGATGCCCGCAAGACAGACAACCGCTCCGCTTGCGCACAGCGATGCGGCCGTGACGATGAGCGAAAAGAGGACGGCAAACACGGGGATCCCGACGCAGATAAACAGGAAAAAGCCGCCCACCCAGCGCGCGACGGTACTTCCTGCACTTGGCGCGGGAGGCAGGGGGTCTTTCTCGCTGAGAATGTTCGCCGCAACGCTTTCGGGAAGTCCGAATCCTGCCAGAATATCCGCTTCCGTTTCGCCGTTTTCCCGCTTGTCCTCATACATTTCTGTGTAAAATTGTACGGCGGCGTCCCTTTCGTTTCGCGGAAGGGAGCCGAGCGCGCGCTTCAATCTTTTGAACCACTGTTTGCTTGTCATTGTTTGTCTCCTTTGGAAATAAAGCGGTAAATGCGCTCAAATTCCCTTACGTCCTGGATAAATTCGTCTATCTTTGTCAGCCCCTTTTGCGTAATGCGGTAGTACTTGCGCAGCCTGCCGTTAAATTCGCGGCTGTGCGTCGTCACCGCTCCCGCACTTTCCAGCCTTTTTAAAATAGGGTACAGGGTGGATTCCGAGATCTCTATATAGGGGGCAATGTCCGTGATGATCTTGTAGCCGTACGATTCGCCTTCCCGCAGTACGGAAAGCACGCATACGTCCAGCAACCCCTTTTTCAGTTGTGTATCCATGCCGCCTCCCGTTTCAATACTACTTTATACACAATACTATACATTACATAGTATTGTTTGTCAAGTCTTTTTATGAATATTGCGGAGAAAAAAATGATCGAAGGCGAGGGCGCACATAAAAAGCCGCCCCTGCAGAGGCGGGCAGAAGGGGCGGCAGAATGAAGGGAAAGAGCAGGAATAAATGCTAAGTGCGGCAAAGGGAAAGTGCAAATGCACACAGAAGAATAAAAAGCCGCTCCGAGAAGGCGGAGCGGCGGGGATACAAAAAGAAAAGCCGTCCTGCAGGGCAGGACGGCAAAAGTTTTATCGGATGGAATTGCTGTAAGAATAGATCTTTTCCAGCAGTCCGTCGGAAATGACGTTGCGGTATCTTCCCATAAACACGAAGATCTTGGTGAAGAATTCGCGGTTGTCGCCGCCGATGCGGTAAGCGGGCAGACGCTTGTTGTCCCCGTAAATGCGGGAAATGAACAGGCGGTCGAACTCGTCGCGTTCGGCAGGGGTCAGGCTGCTGATAAACGCATCGGGGATGAATCCCGCGCTGTAATAGCCGCCGGGCGCGTTCTGCTGTGCGCCGTAGTAGGGCTGCTG
>ERZ1643251.1776-NODE-1776-length-23634-cov-12.609695_pt1 | contig 23634 bp, 22 predicted proteins | sample MGYA00579261_ERZ1643251 | MGnify/ENA primary metagenome ERZ1643251 (study PRJEB29033, sample SAMEA4952267) | chicken gut metagenome | biome: Broiler Chicken; feature: Gastrointestinal Tract; material: Caecum | place: Ireland | collected 2018 | study: Broiler... | reverse complement strand
GATTTAATATAGAAAATATCAATTTCTAAAGAAGTTGGTATTTTTTTGTTAATTAGGGTTGTCCGTAAACTAAAATTTTGCAAATTCAAAATTGTAAATGCCACAAATAAAGGTCATATATAATTTAAAACTTTTTCTTCGATTCCTAAATCTTGTGCTAACTATTTTAAATTTCTTTATAAAAGCATTTACGTGTTCTATTGCTATTCGAATCTTTGAAACTTCGATATTGTACCATTTTTCTTCTTCGGATAATTTATGATTCTTGCTTTGTTTAATAGGAGCTATACTATTTTTATGTTCTTTATTTATTCCTATGTATCCTTTATCTACAATTAAATAAGTATCTTTAAAATAATCAACTTTAGAATGCGTAAATAATCGAAAGTCATGTGTGCTTCCTTTAGCAAAATTAACTGAATAAATAAGATTGGTACTTTCTCCAACTTCTATTTGAGTCTTAATAGTATGTGATTTTTTCTTTCCCGAATACCAACTTCGTTGATTTTTACTAGGTCTATCTATTCTGGTCTCGGTGGCATCTATAATTCTACTCTCTGAATGATCAGATATACTTTCTTGTTTATTAAAAAGCGAAAAAGACTTGCTAGCCACCAAAATTTTCATAGTCCACTTTATAGCAGGAGAAATACAACTTTTAGCTACACCATATTCCAGAGCTAAATATCTTTGAGAAGAATAATGCCTCAAATATTTTAAAGTTACTTCGACTCTTTGAGTAGGTGTTAGCCCATCTTTGCGTCCCCTTTTTTATGAATAAGAAAATATTCTTCTTCTACAATTTTCACCATTTCATCAAAAGTGTTTTTTTCTACACCATAAACAACTCTATAATCTTGTTCTATATAATTTTGCATAAACAAAAATAGCTCTTATAGACTGATTCCGAAAGAATTTATATCGCTGAATACAAATTGGAATCAGTCTATAAGAACTACTTTCTAATTCTCTCTTATCTGTATTCAGCAATATAATTATAGCATACGGCAGACTACGTCCGCAACCTAACTTGCATTATTCCATAAACCAATATATAATAACAAATACAAATTTCAACTGTCAGAAAAAAGGCCGACAGATAAGTCCTTTTCTTAATAATAGCTATTAAGTTTTTTACGTTAGGATTATAAGATTCAATATTATACAGTTGAACATAATAAAATTTTTTATCAACATATAAATTTATATGGGGAAAGGGGCTTTATTGCCTTTTTTACAAAAACTTGTTTTTTATTTATGTATTTAGAATGCAATAGCATATTCTTAGTTTACGGACAACCCTATTAAAGAATGGTGAGAAGATAATCCAGAACTAATTAGAATGAATATTAAACGAACTGATAGATTAGTTCAATTAATGAAAATAAAAATATTAAAGAACTGGATGTATACAACAATAAGTAAGTGAAGATAACAAATATTTGATAGGAAAATTTTCCTTTTCCAAAACAAAAAAGGCCAAGAAAAAAGCTGTATGAAATCATTTCATTTCATTACAGCCCCTTTTAATAATTTGTAATTGTTTTTAAATCAGAAATATACTGATTCATAATTGAAATATAAGTCTCGTTATTAGCGCGATTTTCTTCACTTAAAGTATGCATCATATTAACCGGTACAGAAGTAATATTCGTACCACTTTTTAATTCTTTTAAAACCTCGCTATCTTCCTCATTTGCTCTAGTAAGAATATAACGGTAAATACCAGAATTAAAGTTGCTCTTTAAAGAACTTAAATTAGATGTATTTGGTTCATAATCTTCTAAAGAAATAACCGTAAAACCATAATCTTCTAAATACCTAAATACGTTTGATGAAACAACAATAGTTTCTTGACCACGACTTTGAGCATCCTTAGCAATTCGTCGTATTTCAGCATCCATAATCGATAAAGTCTCTTCTAATTCATCATACTTTTCTTCAATCTCAGCATTAATATATTTAGAACCAATCTGTTCTTGAAGACCATCTTTAATATTAGAAGCAAGCATCAGATAATTACTTGGACTTAACCACAGCTCCTCAACACCATACTTATATTTCAAACCATAAGCTGCATCAACAATCTTCAAACGTTTATTCTCATGAACAAAATTATTAGCAATTTGCTTTTCACTCGTTGTGCCATTATAAATAAACAAAGTACCATTACTGTATGTCTCAATTTGTTTATCTGTTAAAGTGTAATTTGCCGCATCCGTACCATCTGGGTAAATCGAAGAAGTAGTGGAATGACTTCCATACAATTGCTCAGTTAAATATGAAATAGGATAAACTGTGGTATAAATCGTTGCATTTTCTAAATCGTTGCAACCGGTCAAAAGTAAAATAATTCCTCCTAAAATAATACTACTTAATATCTTTTTCAACTATTCCACCTCCTTTTAAAGGTTGATAGCCATATAACCCACCTGGACGACATTTTAATATCCTTTTAATTCCTAAATAACAACCCTTAAGACAACCATACTCATTAATTGCTTCAATAGTATACTCACTACAAGTAGGAATACAACGACAAAAGCTATGACTTGCTAAAGGCGTAATCTGATAACAGCGAATCAAAAAAATGAAAACTCTTTTCGTAACTATCACCTAATGGTATTTTACTACAAAAAGGTTTTCTTGTACAATAGGAAAGTAATACATAAATCTACAATTTTTCTCGAAAATTAACTTTTTGTGTAGTATAATGAATAAGGAGGTAATAGATATGGAGTTTGAAAATTTTTTTCTACAACGAGGAATCAACCTAAAAAATCCTAAGCAAATGCAAACTGCCTTTACCCATACATCATATGCTAATGAACATCGTGTAGAATCGTATGAACGTTTAGAATTTTTAGGAGATGCCGTTTTAGAAGTTATTACAAGTGAATATTTTTATTTAAACACTGATTTAAAAGAAGGAGATATGACCAAAATAAGAGCAAGTTACGTTTGTGAACATGCCTTAGCAACATATGCCAAAGAAATAGGCTTAAATAAATATATTCGTGTTGGGCACGGACAACTAGAAAACATTAACGATACCATTATTGCTGATGTCTTTGAAAGTGTCCTAGGAGCTATATATTTAGATGCGGGTTATGATGCTGCTAAAACCTATGCATACCAGATTATTGTTCCATATATAGAAAAAAAAGCTGTTTTTTTAACGGATTACAAATCAGCCTTACAAGAAATGGTCCAAACAGATAAAGAAAGTCTAACCTATGAGCTAGTCAAAGAAGAAGGACCAGCTCATGACAAAACTTTTACTGTAAATGTTGTCATTGATGATATTATCTATGGTACAGGAGTAGGCAAAAGCAAGAAAGAAGCAGAACAAAAAGCTGCCTATGATGCCTACCAAAAGAGGGCGAAGTAATATGAAACTAAAAAGTATTCGCGCATATGGGTTTAAATCCTTTGCAGATAAAATTGATATTGAACTAAAAAGTAACATAACGGCTATTGTCGGGCCAAATGGATCAGGGAAAAGCAATATCGTTGATGCAGTTCGTTGGGTCTTAGGAGAACAATCAGTAAAAAGTCTTCGTGGTAGCAGCGCAATGAGCGATGTTATTTTTGCTGGAAGCGAAACTCGCAGTCCCTTAAAACGTTGCGAAGTAGCCTTGACATTTGATAATACTGACCATTTTTTAAATACCGATCTGACAGATGTCGAAGTAAAAAGAATTTTATATCATACGGGTGAAAATGAGTATTACATTAATAATGCCAAAGTTCGGTTAAAAGATATTACTAATCTTTTCTTAGACAGTGGCATAGGTGTAGATTCTTTTAATATTATTAGTCAAGGAAATATTGAATCAATTGTCAATTCAAAACCTTATGACCGTCGCGTAATCCTAGAAAGTGCTGCTGGTGTCTTAAAATATAAAAATCGCAAAAACGAAAGTGTTCGTAAATTAGAAAAAACCAAAGACAATCTAGAAAAGGTCTCTTTAGTAACCGATGAACTTGCCTTAACTGTCGAACCTTTAAAAGAGCAAAGTGCTGTTGCCAAAAAGTTTTTGGAGTATAAGAAGGAACTAGAAGATCTTGAAATTTCCTTGACAACCTATGATATCACCCATATTCATGATACGTACAATGCCTTACTAAAAGAAGTGAAAGACTTAGAAAGTCAAAAGGAAACCCTAGAATTTAAAAATGGTAAAAAGGATTCTGAAACCGAAAAACTAAAAGTAGAACAACTTCATTTAGATGAACAAATTGCCATGCTGAATCAAAAGCTCGTAGACTTAAACGAAGAACTAGCTAAATTGAATAGTGAAAAAACATTACTTTTAGAACGGCAAAAATATGAAATTGATCAAGCAAAAATTGATGAAGATTTAATGAATTTAAAAGAGACAGAACTGGCCATTCAAAAAGAACTAGCGGTTGTAACCTATGAAGTAGAAGAAAAGAAAAAAACAGTAGATAAAATCAAAAGAGAATTAGGAGACCTAGAAGAACGGCAAAGTCTATTAACTATTCAAAAAAAGCATTTAGATGCCGAATACGATAACACTTCTAGAAACCAATTTATTTTAAGAAACAAAATAAACCTTTTAGAAGCCAACTTAGAACAAGATATGACTTTACCAACATCTGTAAAAAACGTCATTAATCATCCAAGATTAAAAGGAATATTAGGAACAATTGGAAAAGTAATCGATGTTCCATCTTTATATACAGTCGCGATAGACATTGCCTTAGGTGCTTCATCGAACTTTATTATTACCGAAGATGAAAAATGTGCTAGTATGGCCGTAAACTACTTAAAAGAAAATCATCTAGGTCGTGCTACCTTTTTCCCGTTAAATATTATCAAAGAGCGCTTTATTCCAGCTAGTGACTTAAACCTAGCCAAAGAAGTTGACGGATATATTGGGATAGCAAGTGATCTAATTGCCTATGATTCCAAATATACACCTGTAATAAAAAATCAACTTGGTAATGTTCTAGTGGTCAAAAACATTGAAACCATGAATAAATTAGGTAAGGCCTTACAATATCGTTATCGGATTGTTACCTTAGAAGGAGAAATACTCCATGCAGGTGGATCTATCACCGGTGGTTCGCTTAAAAGACAAAATAGTACTTTAAAAGATCGTCAAGATCTAGCTAGTCTAAAAATTGAACTAGAAAATAACGAGTATTCTCTAAAAGAATTAGAAAAAAAGAAAGAAACATTCTCTGAAGAGGAAAGAACAATAAATGAAGAAATCTTTACACTCGAAAAAGAAATGTATTCCTCTTTAGAAATCTATAATCAAAAAGAAAATGCTCGAAAGATGCTTGAAGAAAAACTAAACGAAACCAGTGCCAAAATTAAAAATGCGAATATGCTCAGTGCTGGAACAATTGAAGCATCTTTATTTGAGGCAATGGAAAAGAAAGAGCAAGTAGAGATAGAAAAAACGAAAACTACTAAAATGCTAGAAGAGGCCCAAAAACAAAAAAGCACCATAGCTTCTGAAATAGCATCTTTAGAAAATGCTTGCCGTGAACAAAACAGCGCTTATCATAAGATCGAAACAGAATTGAAAAATCATGAAATTGAGATCGGTAAATTAGATACAAAAATGGATTATTTACTAAACATTTTAAGCGAAGAATATCATATTACTTATGAAAAAGCAAAGACGGATTATCTTTTAGATCTAGAACCAGAAATTGCCCGTAGTAAAGTCTCTTCATTGAAAAAACAAATGAAAGACTTAGGAGAAGTAAACTTAGGTAGCATCGCTGAATATGACCGTATAAAAGAAAGATATGAATTTTTAACAACTCAGAAAGCAGACTTAGAAAAATCATGTGATGAATTATATAAAGTCATTGCCGAAATGGATGAAATAATGAAAGAAAAACTTGTTGTTGCCTTTACTAAAATCGAAAGTGAATTCCAAAAAGTATTCAAAAAAATGTTTAAAGGTGGCACGGGTTTACTTAAACTAACTGATCCTGATAATATCTTAGAAACAGGCATTGAAATCATTGCTGAACCTCCAGGTAAAAAACTAAACAACATTCAGCTTTTATCTGGTGGTGAAAAAACACTCACTGCGATTTCACTATTATTTGCAATTCTAAATGTTTATCCTGTTCCATTCTGTATCTTAGATGAAGTAGAAGCAGCCTTAGATGAAGCCAATGTCGATACCTTTGGAGCTTATTTACAAGAACAAAAAGAGAAGAGTGAATTCTTACTCATTACCCATAAAAAACGAACAATGGAATATGCAACAACTTTATATGGTATTACGATGCAAGAACAAGGTGTCTCTAAAATTGTCAGTGTAAAATTAGAAGAAGATAAATAAAACGAAAAAATGCGAGATTTAAATTTCTCGCATTTTATCTTGGTCTTTATAAGGATTTTTAGGATCAATTTTATCAACGAACAAAATTCCATTTAAATGATCAATTTCATGTTGAAAAGCAATCGCAATATCCTCACGTACTCGAATCTGATATTTTTTACCATTTTCATCATAAGCTTCAATCGTAATTCTTGCATACCTTGGCACAATACCTTCAACAGGTCGATTAATAGAAAGACAACCTTCACCCTCACCAACATAAATCTGTTCTTCACTATGAGACAAAAGCTTAGGATTAATAACAATGTAATCCTTAAAACCATCATCAGTTTCTTCCACAATAACAAAAATTCTTTTTAAAACCCCGACTTGTACTGCAGATAACCCCATACCAGCACGTAAATGATATTTCTCTTCATATTCCTTTATTTGACTCATTTTTAAATAAGTAATCATATCTTGAATCATTTGCTTATCTTTATCTGTAAGAGGAAAAGTAGCTTCCTTACTAACTTCCCGAAGTCTTTTATCAAACTCTTCTAAGATCTTAATTTTTGGTAATTCCATAGTCACCTCTTCAAAACAGTAATATTTCTTCCCTTGGAGTACCTCACGGTAGCCCATTTTTCTTTTTACAGAGGCCATACTCGTGATGCGTCGCCCCCGTACTTTCTGAATTCCACATACAGGACATTTATACTTTCTTATTCCGTAATTTTTCATATGTTGAATACAACCTAAATGGATAAGCTCATCTGACAACTCCCACCTGATTAGCCAAATTATATAATGCAAACGCATGTTTGTCAATACTGAATGGCGGGCTATTTTATTACTTTCCTGTTATCCAAAAAAGTTTTTAAAAATAAACCCTTTTCCGACTCAAATTTTGCTTCTCTTGTATATAATCCCAATCATTTTTAAAAGAAAGGTAAAAAGCTTTATATTCCTTTTGTTTATAAATACTTTTAGCAAGTTCTCGATAAACAGTAGCAACATAATCGCTGATTTCACGCTGATAAAAGAAGCAATCTAGCTCCTGTCTTGAACATACATTCCATTTTATATTTACTATTGCAAAAGAATAAATAAAGCGCTGGTAAGGTGTATAAACCTCCTCAACAGATGGTTGGCGATAAAAATTTAAAGCAGAAGTCTTATACAACATATTTAACGAAGTAGATAGACGGCTTTTAATAGACGAAATTGGTAAATCGGTTAATAAGCTCAATTCATGAGACGTCAAAGGTTGAGTATTTTGAAGCCCAAATTTTTTTGCAACTAATATTTTCTTGTCATTAGGTAATACACGCAAAGCCCTTTGAACAAGTAAAGGTAATTCTAATTTTTCAAGAGCAATCACATAAAAACAATCTTGACCAAGTATAGGCTTACTGAATTCTTGTGTTTTCTTCATTGTGCTATAAACTCTCTTAAGATCGTCAAAAAACTTTTCTTTCGTAAAATTCTCCACAGAAAAATTTTGATAAAGTAGAAGCATAGCTTCCTGAATAAAATCCTCAAGTTCAAACAAATCTTCGTCATCACTCTTATAATGCTTAACAATAAACTCTCGAATCCAATCCAAATGTTCTTCCCAAGGTTCATTAGCAGTCAAAATTCTAAAGTCAAGAACTTTCATAGCAAGTAAATCATTTTTCATATTGTTACCCCCTACAGGTATAAAATATATCATAAAATAACTGAATTGTCAAAAATCTGTTATAATATAGAGAAAGAAGGTGCTTAAAATGATTGAAATAAAAGAAAATCTAACCGATGCCAACTGCATCACCCATGCAGGAACTTTTCATGCAGATGACATCTTTGCTACTGTTTTTTTAGAAAAAGTATTTCAAAATATCCATCTTTATCGTACTAATGAAATTACTAGTGACATGAAATTAGAAGATAAGATTGTTTATGATATTGGCTTAGGTAAATTTGATCATCATCAAAAAGAGGCCAAAACAAGAGCAAACGGTATAAAGTACTGTTCGTTTGGTTTACTATTTGAACATTTTGGCCGGGATTATTTAAAAAAACTTTGTTCAGCTAATGTCGAAGAAGTATATCAGATGTACTTAAATGAATTTGTCTATCAAATTGACGCGATAGACAATGGAATATTCCCAGAAATCAATTGTTCTTATAAAATAACAACCATATCTGACATCATAGCTTTATTTAACAAAACTTGGTGTGAAGACAAAGACTCAAACCTTTGCTTTTTAGAATGTATATCTATAGCTAGAGCCATATACAATCGCATCGAACAAAGAATACTAGACAAAATCAAAGCCAAATCTTTTGTTGAAAATGCCATTGCTAAGTCTGAAAGTGCAATTCTTGTCTTAGAAAAATATATGCCTTTCATGGACTTTATCATTACCTCCTCAAACCCTAAAGCAAGTCATATTCTCTTTGTAATCACACCCTCAAATCGAGGAGGTTATTCCATTCAAACTGTTCATAAAGCCTTAGATACTTATGAAAACCGCCTTGATTTTCCAAGCGAGTGGGGTGGTTTAACGAAAGAAGAATTAGTTACAAAGACTGGTATTAAAACGTTCCGCTTTTGTCATAAAAACTTATTCTGTGCTTCCAGTGATACCTTAGAAGACGCCCTTGCCATTGCTTCATTAGCCACACAAAAAAGAAGGAACTAGCCTTCTTCTAATGAATTAATTATGGTTGTTATTAAAACTCCAACCAGCACCTATGATGATGACTAAAAGAATGAATAACACAATCCATATTGCTGCACCAGCACCATAACCTGATGTATATCCAGCATAGCCTGTATTACAGCATGGCATTTGATACCCATAGTTACCACCATAGTAGCCATTATTTCCGTAATAATACATATATTACCCTCCTAATCTATCTACTATAGTTTATTAATCTTTTCAATATTTGACATTAAAAAATAGGAAAAGTTCTTCCCTCAGAAATAACTTTTATGATATCATTATACTGGTGGTAGAATGAAATCTTTATTCCAGAAAATAGATAAACCTCTTTTTATCTTAATGATTGTCTACAGTATTCTAGGTGTAGTGATGATTTTAAGTGCCTCAAGTGTTTCAGCCGTGCTACGTTACCAAGTCTCACCATCATACTTTTTCATTCGCCAAGTTATCTTTGTCGTCTTTTCATTTATTTTAGGCATTTTCTTTATCTTAAAATTACCAACTAAAAAATATAAATATCTTGCTCCATTTTACCTTGCTATCGTTATAGCCTTACTATTTTACGTTTTTAGTTATGGTTTTGTTGCCGGCGGCGCACAAAGTTGGATAGACTTGTATTTTTTTAATCTACAACCAACGGAATTTGCCAAGACAGCTTTGATCATATATATGGGAGTCTTTTATGAAAAAAGCATCAAAAAACATAAACCATTTACTCATAATTTTATTCCTATATTGATTGCTGTTATCATCTTCTTCTTCGTTGCCCAACAACCAGATTTTGGTGGAGCAGCCATCATTGCAGGCATTGTTTTTTTTACTTTTTTAAAAGTTCCCTTTGAAGAAAAAAATAAAGTAAACGTTATCAAGTATATTGGTATAGGCCTTATCGTTGCCGTCATAGCCTTACTTTATAGTGGTTCAGACATCTTTAACAGTGCTCAATTATCTCGATTAAAATTCGCAAACCCTTGCCAAAGATACACTGAAGACACAGGTTATCAGGTATGCAACGGTTTTATCGCTTATCACAATGGTGGTTTATTTGGTGTAGGCTTAGGAAACTCTAGCCAGAAATATCTATACTTACCTGAAGCCCATACAGACTTCATCTTCCCAATATTAGTAGAAGAACTAGGCCTTATGGTTGGAATACTGGTCATCTTTGGATACGCCTACATGTTATATCGCATCCTAAAAATAGCTAAATCTGCGGACAATATTCGCAACGCCTTAATTTGCTATGGTACATTCATCTACTTACTCCTGCATTTACTCATCAACTTTATGGGATCCTTAGCCCTTATCCCTTTAACGGGTGTCCCAATTCCATTCTTGAGTTACGGAGGATCATTTAATATGAATGTTATCTTAATGCTCTTTGTTGTTCAAAGAATTGCTATTGAAAATAAGCAAAATCAAGAAAAAAGAGCCCTAGCTATGTTGAGTTAAAAATAAACTTATGTTATACTTATCTAAGATAGAGGAAGAGTGATACTATGAATCAGAATGTCGAAAATTCGCCTTTAAAACCATTAAAATATCCAGGTTTAGGCCTGTTTATGTCCTTTAAAATCATCTTTGAATTAATTCTTTATATTTTTAAATGTGCCTGGCGTGGTTTTCTTTTTGTTTTTAAAGACATGCCCGTATATGCCTGGCAAAAAATGAGTGGCAAAGTAGATGAAGCTTATAAAGGAACCAAAAAAATTACCGAAAAAGCCAAAAATACTAAAGATCCAAACAAAAAAAGTGCCTTAAACATGGATATAAATGACTTATTGAAAAACACCAAAATGATGAAACGCAAAATGGAAAATCTTGAAAAAGAAAAAGCAAAACTCCAAGAAGAGTTAAAAGGGCAGGGGGGAATCCGCGTCAAAGAACCTAAAGTCTTTAGATTCACAGCTAAAAATAAAGATGGTAAACTAGAAACTGGAACCATTAATGGTCTATCTAAACTAGACGTCCATACTTTTTTAATCCAAGATGGTTATGACGTATATAAAATTGATTCAAACAAATATATAGATTTTATCTATGGCCAATCTAGCCTTTTCGCTGTCCGAATGAAAAATAAAGATTTACTCTTCTGGTTGACCCAACTATCCACATATATAAAAAGTGGTATTACGCTGACAGATTCTATTAAAATACTAAACATGCAGATGAGTAAAAAGTCTGCTTATAAAAGAGCTTTTCAATCTATTATTTACGAACTCACAATGGGAGAATCTTTTTCGGCAGCTTTAGATAAACAAGGAAACATGTTTCCTGCTTTATTAATTAATATGATTCGCGCAGCTGAAGCAACTGGTGAACTTCAAGAAACCTTGGAAGATATGGCCACGTACTACGAGGAAATTGAAAAAACACGTAAACAAATGGTATCTGCTTTAACATACCCAACAATTATCCTCATCTTCAGTTTGGCAGTTATTACCTTTGTTATGGTCTGGGTTGTTCCAAAATTCGTTGATATTTATGCAGACGCCGGAGCTGAACTAAACGGTATTACTTTAGCCATTTTAAACATAAGTACATTTCTTCAAGCAAACGTCATCTATCTACTATTAGTTATCATTCTCATTGTTGTCGCCCTTGCTGTAGCCTACAAAAAAATTAAAGCCTTCCGTAAAACTATTCAAACAATACTAATGAAAACCCCTGTTATTGGCAAAATTATGATCTACAATGAAATGACTATCTTTTCTAAAACTTTCGCATCATTACTAAGAAACAACGTATTTATCACAGATAGTATTACCATATTGAGTAAGATCACCAATAATGAAATCTACAAAGAAATCATGTATAATACTATTGACAATATCGTTAAAGGGGAACGAATTAGTCTTGCCTTTGAAAATCAATGGGCAGTTCCAGATGTAGCATACTTTATGATTCAAACTGGTGAATCCACTGGCCAACTTGCTGAAATGATGTTTAAAGTAAGTACATATTATCAAGAACTACATCGTAGCATGGTTGGTAGCTTAAAAGCCTTTATCGAACCAATAACAATCTGCCTTTTAGCCGGAATAGTAGGTGTTATTATCATGGCAGTACTATTGCCAATGTTTGGCCTATATGGTGAGATGGGAGTGTAATTATGCAAGCAGTATATGCAACCTTTTTCTTTATACTGGGAAGCGTCCTCGCTTCCTTTTATGGAGTCCTCGCCACAAGACTACCTGAAAACAAATCTATAATTACACCTCGAAGCCATTGTGATTCCTGTAACCATACTTTATCTTGGTGGGAACTTATACCTATTTTATCTTACATCATACTAAGAGGAAAATGTCATAAATGCCATAAACATATTCCTATCACCAGCTTCATCGTCGAAATCTTTATGGCCTTATCTTTTATGTTTTCATATCTATACTTTGGCTTTTCCTATAACTTCTTTGTATCCTTACTTTTAATTTCATTATTTATCTTAATCTTTTGGACAGACATTACCCATATGATCATCCTAGACTCACCATTACTTATCACCATGATAACAGTATTCTTCCTAAAATGGCATTATTTTAGTTTAAAAGATGCAGGACTATCTTTATTAAATGGTCTATTTCTATTTCTCCTTATGCTTTTCATAGGTTTTCTTGGCAAATGGATGTTTAAAAGAGACGCTTTAGGAGGAGGAGACATTAAACTAGCCTTTCTGTTTGGTCAAATCCTAGGTATCCCACATGCTTTAATAGCCTTAGTCCTATCAACGTTTCTTGCCTTACCATATGCAACATTTAGCTTATTCCATTCTGAACAAAGAGAAGTCCCATATGGGCCATTTCTAATCGGAGCTTTATGCATTGTCTTCTTCTTTTATGATAAATTCAACTATATTGTTCAATTATTTTAAAAAATGTCAAACAATTGTAAATTTACTTTACAGTTGTTTTTTTGATATAATAATTATCGTAATAAATACGATAGTATGAACCATAATAGAAATAGGAGTGAGTAGTATGATCAAAGATAAAAGTAGATATTTTCTTATTGGAGGGATAGTTCTTCTTATTTGTGTATTTGTAGGTATATCTTATGCTTATTGGCAACTTACATTACAACAAAGTGGCACTAATGTTGTAACTACAGATTGTTTTAATATTACTTTTACAGATAGTAATGATATTAACTTACAAAAAGCTTATCCCATTACGGATAGTGAAGGATCCTCATTAGCTCCATATACATTTACAATAGAAAATACATGTGATAGTCCAGCAAGCTATCAAATTAACTTAGAGACAATGAGTCAAGATGAGAGTGTTAAAGTATTACCAGAAGAATACCTTAAAGCTAACTTAATTGAGACAGGTAGTAGTAATATTAGTACAAATAACTTAACAAGTGATTATGAGGTAAATACTACAATTGATGGGGCTATAAAAGCCTATAAATTAGATACAGGAATCATTCAAGGAAAGACGAGTAAAACTTTTGAATTAAGATTGTGGTTAGATTATGATACGCCAGTTATTGATGAAGTTATGAATGCAACTTATAACGGTAAGATCTCTGTTAATAGTAGTTATAGAGAGGCACCAAGTAATATGATCATGGCTAAAGATTTTACTATTGATTCAAAAACTGGAGAAGGTGATATGAATCCGGATACTGGTGCATCATCAGTGATTCTTTTTGGCAACATAATCGAAATATCAAAACGATCACTTTTGAGGACACCTTAACTCCAAAAGACAATGCAGCATACACATATGATATTTCAGCAAATCAAGATAATAGTGTCATGACCTATTTAGTAGAAAATGGAACTCTTGAAGATGATGCACTTGGTACTATCCCAGCTTATGATATGTATATCCAGTCTAATGGTAAAGTGTATGCCAATTATGATAGTTCATGGTTGTTTGGGCTGTTTATGAATTTAACAGAAATAAATAATCTTCAAAATCTAGACACAAGTTATGTAACCAATATGAGTGATATGTTTGATAGTGTATCATCTTTGACTGCTTTAGATTTAAGTAATTTTGATACTTCAAATGTCACTGATATGAGTTATATGTTTTATAGTGTATCATCTTTGACTGCTTTAGATTTAAGTTCATTTGATACTTCGAATGTCACAAATATGAGTGGTATGTTTAGTGGTATGGAATCTTTAACTGAATTAGATCTGAATTCATTTGATACCTCGAATGTCACGGATATGAGCGCTATGTTTGATAGTGTATCATCTTTAACTACTTTAGATTTAAGTTCATTTGATACTTCGAATGTTACAGATATGAATTGGATGTTTGCTAATATGAAATCCTTAACCAAATTAGATTTAAGTAGTTTTGATACCTCGAATGTCACGAATATGACTCAGATGTTTTATGGCATGACCTCCCTAACAAGTTTAGATTTAAGTGGCTTTGACACTGGTCGTGTTACTAGCATGAATCGAATGTTTTGTTATTCATCTAGCTTAAATAATATTACCTATGGGGCTAAGTTTGTTCATGCGTCTGGTGCGGGAGTTTCTTATATGTTTTACGATTGTCCTGCCAATAAACCAACTGATCCTTCTTGGAATGGAGTATTTTAAACTCTGCATAAAGTAAATCTAGTGTGTAAGCTAGATTCTTCTTTTGAATTAGAACTAGCACTTAAGTGTTGACAGTGCTAATAAATTGTGCTATAACAATAACGTAGAAAGAAGGAATAAATGTGGCTAAAAAACAATTCAAAGCTGAATCAAAAAAATTAATGGATTTAATGATTAATTCCATTTATACAAATAAAGAAATATTTTTAAGAGAGATTATCTCTAATGCAAGTGATGCAATTGATAAATTACACTACGAATCTTTAACAAATAAAGATATTAAAGTAAACAAAAAGAATTTTGAAATTCGTCTTACTCCAAATAAAGAAGCAAGAACTTTAACCATTTCTGATAATGGATGTGGTATGAGTAAAGAAGAACTAGAAAATAATCTAGGGACAATTGCTAAAAGTGGTTCATTAAACTTCAAAGAAGAAAATGAACATAAAAAAGATATTGATATCATTGGCCAGTTTGGTGTTGGTTTTTACTCTGCTTTCATGGTTAGTCAAAAAATAGAAGTGATAAGCCGTGCTTATGGCAGTGATGAAGCCTATAGTTGGACTTCAAGTGGTATTGATGGCTATACAATTGAAAAGGCAGTAAAGGATAGCTATGGTACCGATGTCATTTTAACATTAAAAGAAGATACAGAAGATGATTCTTTCAGTGAATACTTAGAAGATTATCGTCTAAAGGGTCTCGTTCGTAAATATTCGGATTATATTACTTACCCAATTAAAATGGAAGTTACGCATCAACATTTAAAAGAGGGTAGTGATAGTGAATATGAAACACATACTGAACTTGAAACTTTAAATGATATGGTTCCATTATGGAAAAGAGATAAAAAGAAAATAAAACAAGAAGACTATGATACTTTTTACAGCGATAAATTCATGGATTATGAAAAACCATTGAAAGTCATTCATACAAGCGCCGAAGGATTAGTAAGTTTCAACGCTTTACTCTTTATTCCATTTCATGCTCCATATGATTTTTATACGAAAAACTATGAAAAAGGCTTACAACTTTATTCAAATGGCGTTTTGATTATGGAATCTTGTAGCGATTTACTTCCAGACTATTTTAGTTTTGTCAAAGGTGTTGTTGATTCTCCAGATCTATCTTTAAATATTTCTAGAGAAATTTTACAACAAGATAAAAACTTAAAGCTTATCGCTAAAAATATTGAAACAAAATTAATCAAAGAACTTACGAGTATGATGAAAGAAAATCGCGAAGACTATGAAAAGTTCTTTAAAGCCTTTGGAGCAAATCTTAAATTCGGTATCTACGATCAATTCGGAATGAATAAAGATAAACTAAAAGATCTATTACTATTTTATTCTTCTGAAGAAAAGAAAATGGTTACTTTACAAGAATATGTCAGTCGTATGAAAGAGGGCCAAGAAGGTATTTATTATGCTTGTGGTGAGACAACGGGTAAAATTGATTTAACTCCTCAAGTAGAACAAGTAAAAGATAAAGGATACGAAATTCTTTATTGTACAGACTATGTCGATGAGTTTGCTCTTCAAACCTTGATGACATACGAAGAGAAAAAATTCTTAAATGTGGCTAAAGATAATTTGAATTTAGATACGGATGAAGAAAAAGAAGAGGTCAAAAAATTAAATGAAGACAACAAAGATATGTTTACTATGATGAAAGAAACATTACCGGATATCAAAGAAGTTCGTTTTACAAATCGTTTGAAATCACATCCTGTATGTTTAGTGAGTGAAGGTAATATTTCAATTGAAATGGAAAAAGTTATTAATGCAATGCCAACAGATGAACAAATTAAAGCTGAGAAAGTCTTAGAAATCAATAAAGATCATAAAATTGCAAAAAAGCTCGAACATCTTTATGAAACGGATAAAGACGCTTTAAAAGATTATACAAAGATTTTATATGCTGAAGCTAGACTTATTGAAGGTCTTCCAATTGATAATCCAACGGAAATAACTTCTCTTATCTGTGATAAATTAGCTGAAGAATAGGAAAAAACTATTCTTTTTCTTTACTTCGGTTTTAGCTGTGTTATAATTTAGGCACGGGTGGTAAAAGTGAAACGTAATGAAGTAGATTATGATAAATTAAGTCCAATGATGAAACAGTATTTAGATATCAAAAAAGAACATGAAGAAGAACTACTTTTCTATCGAATTGGTGACTTTTATGAATTATTCTTTGAAGATGGTATAACTGCATCTCGGGAACTAGAATTGACTTTAACGGGTAAAAATGCTGGTTTAGAAGAACGAGTACCAATGTGTGGTGTGCCATTTCATTCTGTAAAGCCTTATATTGAAAAATTAGTAAACAAAGGTTATAAAGTGGCAATCTGTGAACAATTAGAAGATCCGAAAAACACCAAAGGAATGGTCAAACGAGGTGTAATCCAAGTCATTAGTAAAGGGACTGTTGTTGATTTAGAACTTTTAAATGAACATAGTAACCATTACATTGCAAGTATCCTAGACTTTTCTTATATGTATACCATTTGTTATGCCGATATTTCAACTGGAAGTATCTATGTTTCAATCCTTCCTCATCAAAAAGAAGAATTAATTAGTACCATCTTAAACTTAAATATCTTAGAATTAGTGGTCAAAAAGGATTTAGATTATGAACTACTTGCCGCTTTAAAAGGAAACTATGGTATTGAAGTCTCTTTCAGTGATGAACTTTTAGAAGAAAAGTATGAAAGAGTCTATGAGCATTTAGAAGATCCTCATTACATAGAAGCAATCAAACATTTAATGTATTATCTTGTCGTCAAAGAATTAAAAGACTTGAGTCATTTAAAACCGGCTGAAGTTGTCATTCCTGATGATTATTTGATGATGGATATTCATACCGTTCGTAATTTAGAATTAGTGGAAACTCTACGCTTAAAAGAACGAACATATTCTTTACTATGGCTTTTAGATAAGACCAAAACAAGCATGGGTTCACGTAAGCTGAAACAATGGCTAATGAACCCTTTAAAAAATAAAGAACTAATCGAAAAAAGATATGATGAAATAGAAATTTTAAATTCTGAGTTTATCTTAAAAGATGAACTTCGCGATTGTTTATATGAAATCTATGATATTGAACGTCTCTGTGGAAAGGTAACTTGTGGTTCTTTAAATGCTAGAGATTTATTGCAGTTAAAATTAAGTTTAAAAGTTCTTCCGCGTATTAAAGAAATCATCAAAGAACTCCATTTTGAAATGGATTTAAAAACGCATCAAGACCTTTTTGACTTACTTGAAAGTGCTATCGCTGAAAATCCTCCAATTACGGTAAAAGAAGGATCAATGATCAAAGAAGGATATAATAAAGAATTAGATGAATTAAGAAGTATCCGCAGTGGGGGGAAAACTTTCATTGCCAACATTGAAGCGAGTTTAAAAGAACAGACTGGCATTAAAAATCTCAAAGTAGGTTTCAACAAAGTTTTTGGTTACTTCATTGAAATTACCAAAGGTCAAATCAATAATGTTCCTGAAGAACTCCATTGGGAAAGAAGACAAACACTTACAAACTGTGAACGTTATATCAGTCCAGAATTAAAAGAAAAAGAAGCACTTATCTTAAATGCTGAAGAAAAAATTATTGATTTAGAATATCAGTTATTCTGTGAAATCAAAGAAGAGATCAAAAAAAATATTTTAGCACTTACGGATACGGCAAATGTCTTAGCCGAACTGGATACTCTTTGTGCTTTGGCTGTCGATGCCGAAGAATATCACTTAGTAAGACCAACCTTAAACAATACACATAAAATTGAAATAAAAAATGGTCGTCATCCAGTTATTGAAAAAGTAAGCAATAAAGAATATGTGTCTAATGACTGCATTATGGATGAATCCATTTGTACTCTTTTAATCACCGGTCCTAACATGAGTGGTAAATCCACTTATATGCGTCAACTAGCCATTATTATTATCATGGCTCAAATGGGTTCTTTCGTCCCAGCTTCCAGTGCCAATCTGCCAATTATTGATCAAATCTTTACTCGTATCGGGGCCAGTGATGACTTAGTCAGTGGGGAATCAACCTTTATGGTCGAAATGAAAGAAGCCAAAAATGCGATCTGTCATGCTACCGAAAACAGTCTAATTTTATTTGATGAACTTGGTCGTGGAACAGCTACTTATGATGGAATGAGCCTTGCTGAAGCGATCTTAGAATATGTTTCTACCCATATCAAATGTAAGACTTTATTTTCAACCCATTATCATGAACTAACCGTTATGGAAAGTAAAATCCCGGCTATTAAAAATGTTCATGTCAGTGCTGTCGAAGAAAACGGCAACCTCATATTTTTACATAAAATTAAAAACGGAGCCGTAGACAAAAGTTACGGTATTCATGTTGCCAAACTAGCTGGATTACCTTCCGAGATTATCTCACACGCTGAAGAAATTCTCACTTCCCATGAAGGTGGCAAGAAAAAAGTACGCGAAGAAAAGCAAATACAATTTGTCATGGAATTTCCTGAAGACAAAAAAAGTGATCCAATCCATGACAAACTAGAAAAAGCCGACATCTTAAGAATGACTCCAATGGAAGCGATTAACTTCCTATATGAATTAAAAGAAGCATTAAATGAAGAAAAAAATCATAAATAATGATAGGTGATATCATTGGAAACACAAAAAATCTATATCATTAATCATTTAGGCTTACCGGATCTAACAACCGAAGCTAAAATAAATAATCTCGCGGCGAAACAAACTATTTTAAAAATATTACAATCAGAAACCTATGAAATAGCTATGCAAAATTATCTAGAACTATATTTAAGTATTCCTAAACGCATTTTAAAGAAATATCTAGAAATGCCTATTGGCAGATTAAATAAGCCTTTAAAAGACTTGCCCGTAATGCAAAAAATTCTAGAAGATTTTCATGAACAAAACATCTTTTACTATCAAGTCGTCTTAGGAATAGATGATGAAGGTAAATTAATTCATGGTAAAGAAGCTGAATATGTTTTTCGTAAAGACAAATGCGACAGTGAAATATATCAAAAATACAAAGCCAAGCAAACATTTTACCATCGCTTAAACGAAGCCATTTTAAAACGTGATATAGCATATTTGCAAACAGAAATTTCCTTTTTAGCCCAATCTCAAAGCTATGCATGGACTTGTTTTTACTTTGGATTATCTCCAGTAATGTCTACAGCCCAAAAATTGTGTAAAAAAACTAGTATAACCTAGTTTTTTTTGATAAAATAATGAGGAATGAAGGTGATTTAGATGCTTAGTCGTAGTGAAGCAAGAAAAGTTTGTATGACTTGTTTATATCAAATAGATATTTTAAAACAAAACAAATTAGATGTCCAAATAGACAATGTGTTAAAAGAAAATTTAGAAGTAAGTAATGATTTTGTCAAAGAAATCGTTGAAGGAGTAGATAGTCATTTAGAAGAGTTAGATAATTTAGCTAATAAATATTTAAAAGATTGGCATATATCTCGTTTAGATAAAGCTGGCGCGGCTATTTTACGCATGGCTTTTTATGAATTAAAATATATGGATACTCCACCGGTAGTGGTGATCAATGAAGCAGTTGAGCTTGCTAAAACATACACAGACAAAGAACTAGCTCAAATGATCAATGCATGTTTAGATGCGTACTTAAAAGAAGAATAGAAAAGAGGCTTATATGGCTCCAGAATACATTACAATCACGGCCATAAACCAATTTATTAAAAATATGTTTGATAGCAATACCTACCTAAAAAAGGTTTATTTAAAAGGGGAAATTAGTAATTTTAAACATCATACTTCAGGGCATTTATACTTAACTTTAAAAGATGATGACTCGAGAATTAGCGCTATTATGTTTCGCAGTGCAGCTTCATCCCTAACCTTTGTCCCTGAAGATGGAATGAACGTCCTAGTTACTGGGCGAATCAGTGTCTATCCCAATGGGGGTAACTATCAAATCTATATTGATAAAATGGAACAAGATGGTCTAGGAAATCTCTATATTGAATTTGAAAAACTAAAAAAGAAACTACAAGCTGAAGGTTTATTTGATCCAAATCATAAAAAACCTCTTCCCAAATTTCCTACTAAAATAGGAATTGTCACGGCACCTACTGGTGCAGCCATCAAAGATATATTGAGTACAATTAAAAGACGTTTTCCATTATGTAAGACAATTTTATTCCCAGCTTTAGTTCAAGGTGTCTCAGCAGCAAATGATATTGCTGGGAAAATAAAAATGGCTGATTCTTACAATTTAGATGTCTTAATTGTTGGACGGGGTGGGGGATCCATAGAAGACCTGTGGGCCTTTAATGAAGAAATCGTTGCCAGGGCAATCTATAATGCCCAAACCCCTATTATCAGTGCTGTTGGTCATGAAATCGATTTTACCATTGCCGATTATGTTGCCGATAGACGAGCCCCGACACCCACTGGTGCAGCTGAAATGGCTGTCCCGACAACAGATGAAGTGGCCTCTCTTTTTGCCTCTAAGCAAAGTGAAATCACCCATCTGTTTCATGCCAAAATTGAACAATCTAAACACGCTTTAGATAGTCTCAAAAAACACTATATCTTAAAAAATCCCATGGTTTTATATGAAATGAAAATACAACGTCTAGACACAATGACAGAAGATATCTATAAAGCTATTCAAAGATTTATAGAAAGAAAAACAAATTCCTTAAAGGAGATAAAAAATAGCTATATTTTGCAAAATCCAAACATATTATATAAAGAACAAACTAGTATGCTAGACACATTAAAGATAAATCTAGACAAAACCATTCAAACAATACTAAAAGAAAACAATCAAAAAATTCAAAATATTATTCAAACAGTAAAATTAGTCAATCCATTAAATATTTTAGATAAAGGTTACTCGGTAATTTATAAAGAAAATACCATTATCAAAAGCATTCACGAAGTAAATGTTAAGGATAATTTATCTGTTCGTTTAAGCGAAGGAAAAATGAAAGTAGAAGTAAAGGAGATTATGAATGAAAGAAATTACATTTGAAAGTGCATTAAAAGATTTAGAAGTCATTATAAAAGATTTGGAAAGTGGAAATATTCCTTTAGAAGAAGCTATCACTAAGTACACAGATGCCATGAATTTAGTGAAATTATGCCAAGAAAAGTTAGATAAAGCAACAGAACAAGTCAATAAAATTATTGGGGAAAATGGTGAACTTCAAGACTTTAAAACAGATGAGGGGGATACAAATGGCTAAAACAGTTGAAAAAATTACTGATCGTGATCAAGACTTTGCCAGTTGGTATACCGATGTCGTTCGTGTAGCTGACTTAGTAAGCTATTCTTCAGTCAAAGGAAGTATGATAATAAGACCTTATGGCTATGCAATCTGGGAAAATATTCAAAAAATTCTGGATAGAGAATTTAAAAAACTAGGTCATCAAAATGTTCAAATGCCTATGTTTATCCCAGAATCACTATTAAATATTGAAAAAGAGCATGTTAAAGGCTTTGCCCCAGAAGTAGCTTGGGTCACACACGGAGGAGATACCCCCTTAGAAGAAAGAATGTGTGTCCGTCCAACCAGTGAAACTCTATTTTGTGAGCACTTTAAAAACATTGTTAAATCCTATCGTGATTTACCAATTCTATATAATCAATGGTGCACCATAGTTCGTTGGGAAAAAACAACAAGACCTTTTTTAAGAAGTAGGGAGATTCTTTGGCAAGAAGGACATACCTTACATCGCACTGCTGAAGAAGCCAAACAAGAGACACTTAGAATGTTTAAAGTTTACGAAGACTTCCAACGAAACGTTCTAGCTTTACCGGTCATTACAGGTAAGAAAACGGAAAAAGAAAAATTTGCTGGTGCTGAAGAAACCTATACTTTAGAAGCAATGATGTATGATGGAGTAGCCTTACAAAATGGTACTAGTCACTATTTTGGTGACCATTTTGCCAAAGCTTTTCATATTGAATACTTAGATGCAGATAATACATGGAAAACACCTTTTCAAACGAGCTGGGGAGTTTCAACGCGAATGATTGGAGCTCTAATCATGACTCATGGTGACAATCATGGTCTTGTTCTTCCTCCTGCTATTGCCCCAATAAAAGTGATTTTTATTCCTATTCAAGAAAATGAAGAAGTTAATAAAGTAATTGATAATCTAACTCACGAATTACCAGAAGATATTCCTTTTGAAATAGATCGTTCAGGAAAATCACCAGGCTACAAATTTGCTCAAGCCGAAGTAAGAGGTATCCCATTACGTATTGAAGTTGGACTAAGAGATTTAGAAAAGAATGAAGTAACTATCACGAGACGTGATACACTTGAAAAAAAAGCAGTAAAATTAGAAGATGTAACTGAAGAGATTAAAAGTCTCTTACCAATTATTCAAAAAGATATGTACGATAGAGCCTTAAAACGTCGTGACTCCATGATTTATGAAGTAAACAATAAAGAAGAGTTCCTAAAAACAGCGAAAGAAAAACCAGGCTTTATTCTTATTCCCTGGTGTGGAAAGACAGCATGTGAAGATAAAATTAAAGAAGAGACCGGTTTAAAAAGCCGTTGCATTAAAGAAGATATTGATACTGGCCTATGTGCTTACTGTGGAAAAAAAGCTAAACATAAAATCTATTTTGGAAAACAATACTAAAAATATAGTGGTCCATTATACATGGACTATTTTTTTTGCATTCTTTCGACAAAACCTTACAAAACCTCCCATTGCTTTATAATAAGACGTTATCTTAGAATAAAGAGCCAAGGAGGTGACAAGATGAAAGTTTCTATGCGTAATGAAGAAAAGACATTTTATTTGGGAATGAATGATCGGGTTTTTAAAGAAATCTTTTTAAAAGAAAAAAATAAAGATTTATTATCTATTTTACTGTATACTTCTTTAAAAATGAATTTTAGTAAGATAATGCTTTTGAATGCAGAAAGAATCGAAGGAAATGTTTCAGTTAGAAGAAAAACACTCGATGTCTTATTGGAAACGGATTCAGGACTCATAGGAATAGAAGTAAATTCATCGAATCAAAA
>ERZ1643251.1773-NODE-1773-length-23648-cov-5.589624_pt1 | contig 23648 bp, 22 predicted proteins | sample MGYA00579261_ERZ1643251 | MGnify/ENA primary metagenome ERZ1643251 (study PRJEB29033, sample SAMEA4952267) | chicken gut metagenome | biome: Broiler Chicken; feature: Gastrointestinal Tract; material: Caecum | place: Ireland | collected 2018 | study: Broiler... | reverse complement strand
AGCTTGTCCTTTTCCTTCATGAAATACTCGAACATGGAAAAGAGCATGCGCTTGGCTCGCTCCTCCTCCTTCATGGAGATGGGCGTTATGTATACCTTTTCAAACATGAAGGAACGAAGATCTTCCAGCGCCTCCGCCTCGCGCCCGCCCATCTTCACCTCGCCTTTGCCCATGCTGTTTTCATAGATGGAGGTGATCATCGTGTTGATGCGCTCGCGGGAGCTGGAGCCGAGCACCTTCACGTCTTTTGCGGGAAGCTCGTCCGCGCGCAGAAGCCCCGCGCGGACGGCGTCTTCTATGTCGTGGTTGACGTAGGCGATGCGGTCGGCAAGGGAGACCGCCTTGCCTTCCAGCGTGGCCGGCCTGCCGCTCTTTTTGTGGTTGATGATGCCGTCCCGCACTTCAAAGGTGAGGTTCAGCCCCTTCCCCTCCTTTTCGAGGACGTCTACGACGCGCAGCGACTGTTCGTTGTGCGCGAAGCCGAGGGGAGAAATGGCGTTGAGCACACGTTCGCCCGCGTGGCCGAAGGGGGTGTGCCCGAGGTCGTGCCCCAGCGCGATCGCCTCGGCGAGATCTTCGTTGAGGGCGAGAGAACGGGCGATGGAGCGCGCGATCTGCGACACGTCGATGGTGTGCGTCATGCGGGTGCGGAAGTGATCCCCTTCCGGCGAAAAGAAAACCTGCGTCTTGTTTTTCAGCCGCAGGAACGCCTTGCTGTAGATGATGCGGTCGCGGTCGCGCTGGAAGTCGGTGCGCATGTCGCAGGGCTTCTCGCCGCGCTGCCTGCCGCGGGTATCTTTCGATTTGCAGGCATAGGGCGAAAGGAACATCTCTTCCTTTTTATACGTTCTCTCTTTTGCGGAATGATCCATATATCCCCCGTGCGGGTATCCCCCGCGCTTTCGTTCCATATATTATTTCGCCGCGGAACGCGAAAACCCTTTTTTTCGGGCGAAAAATTTTACGATTTTTTGAAAAAACGCCCTTTCGGGCGAATTTCGGAAATTCCGGGCACTTTTACAGCAGCCCGCCGTCCAGCCGCAGCACCTCGCCCGTGATATACGGACTGTCTGCCAAAAAGAGGACTGCCGCCGCCGCCTCTTCGGGAGAAGCCGCCCTGCCGAGGGGTACCCCGCGCAGAAAATCCGCGCGTTCTTCCGGCGTAAGGCGGGCGTTCATCTCCGTGTCGATAAAGCCGCAGGATACGCAGTTGACGCGGATGCCGGCGGGCGCGAGCTCTTTCGCCGACGCCTTCGTGAAGCCGATGACCGCAGCCTTGCTCGCCGCATACGCCGCCTCGCAGGAGGCGCCCGCCTCCCCCCAGACGGAGGAAACGTTGACGATGCAGCCGCCGCCCGCGCGCACGAACTTCTCTTCCGCCGCCCGCGTACAGAGGAACACGCCGCCCGCGTTCACCGCCATGACCCGCTGCCACGCGGCGTAAGACGTGCGGGAGATCTCGCCGTACAGGGCGATGCCCGCGTTGTTGACGAGCAGGCGGAGGCCGGGCAGGGAGGAAAACATCTGCTTTACGGCAGCCTCGTCGGAGACGTCGCAACGGAAGGCGAGCGCACCCGCCCCGCGCGTTTCGATGAGCCGCGCCGTCTGCTCTGCGGCGGCATCGTCGGACGCATAACAGAAGGCGACGTCGTACCCGCGCTCCGCGAGTGCGAGGCAGACCGCCCGCCCGATGCCGCGCGAGCCGCCCGTGACCAGAGCGAGCGCCATGTTTACAGCTCCTTCGCGCCGCAGCGGGCGATGACCTCGCGGGCGACTTCGTCGACGTTTTTGCCGTTGGTGTCTATGGTGACGTCGGCACAGCCTTCATAGACCGGCGTGCGGAAATCGAGGAGCGCCTTCATCTTTTCAAAGGTCGTGTTTTTGAGCAGCGGGCGGTCTGCGCCCGTGTGCCCCGTGCGGCGGAACAGCTCTTCGATTTCCACTTTCAGGAAAACGATCTTGCCGCCGCCCTGCTTGAACGCGGCGCTGTTTTCGGGGCGCAGCACGCAGCCCCCGCCCGTGGAAACGACGCAGTTGTCTTCCGAGGCGATCCTGTGCACCGCCTCCGATTCGAGTTCGCGGAAGCGCTCTTCCCCGTAAAACTCGAAGATGTCCGAAATCTTGCCGTGCCGTTCGGTGACGAGATCGTCGGTGTCGTACCAGCGCATCCCCGTCAGTTCGGAGATGCGGATGCCGACGGTGGTCTTGCCCGAACCCATCATGCCGCAGAGTACGATGTTCATAACAGAAAACTCTCCGCCGCCAGTATATAGCTGTTTTTGCCGAAGCCGACCACGCTGCCGCGGCACACCCCGGAGATGACCGACGTATGGCGGAACTCTTCGCGCGCGTGGATATTGGACATATGCACTTCGACGACGGGAGTATCGACGGAGGCGATCGCGTCGCGCAGGGCGTAGCTGTAATGGGTGAAGGCGCCCGCGTTCAGCACGATGCCGTCGGCATCGCTCTGCTGTATCTTCGTGCACAGTTCGCCTTCGAGATTGCTCTGGAAGAACTCGCACGCGGCGCCCCGCGCCTTGCAGAAGGCGGCGACCTCCGCGTTGATCTCTTCGAGGGTCTGCGTCCCGTAAACGCCCTTTTCGCGCCTGCCCGTCATGTTCAGGTTGACGCCGTTCAAAAACAGAAGTTTCATTCGCTACGCTCCTTTGCCGTGTATTTCCCGCCCGCGGGCGGGCGTTCAGTCTGTCTATTTCCGCTTATATGCCGCAAACAGCCGCTTTGCCTCGGCGGCGTCGGGCTGCTTTCCGAGCACGATGCAGTCTCCGTAATATGCCTGATAGAAGAGCATCCCCTCCCCGTTGAGGATGGGCTTGCCCAGACTTTCGGCAATGCGGAGGAACTCGCTCTTGCGGGGGTAATAGATGAGGTCGATCGCCGCCCCCGCGCGGGAAAGAAGGTCTTCTCCCACGGGAGAAACGCCCTCCGTTTTGTGCATCCCGACGCCCGTGACGTTGATGACGATGTCGTAATCGGCGGGTTTAAGCTCCTTCAACGGCGTGAAACAGCCGAATTCCGCATATACGGCTTCGAGATTTTGGGCACGAAGGTCGTAAGCGTACACATCGGCGCCCGCATCGGCGAGCTTTTTGATGACGCTCCTGCCCGCCCCGCCCGCGCCGAGCACGAGCACCTTTTTGCCGGCGGGGCGTATGCCGCCGTTTTCCAGCATGAGCATGAAGCCGACGCCGTCGGTGTTATATCCCCTGCCGCCCTTCACGACGTTGACGGCGCCGAAGGTCTTTGCGTCCCCTTCCATGCCGTTCAGGTACGGGATGATGTCCAGCTTGTACGGGATGGTGACGCAGAAGGCGTCATACTCCGCAAGCAGCTTTTTCGCGTAAGCATCGAAATCTTCCTTCGCCACGGAGAGGAGATCGAAGGTGCAGCCGCTGCCCAGCCCCTCCATGTCGAAGGTGTGCATTCTGGCGCTGTCTGATTTGGAGACGTCCTTTCCGATGACTGCCATCCTGTATATCTTTTTCATAGGTACCTCCGCCGCTTATCGCGCGTTTTCCAGCATTTTATAAAAATCCGGGAAGGATATGCCGACGCATTCCGCGCCCTCGATGCTGCCGCCGTACCCGCTCGCAATCAGCCCGACCGCGCCGCTCATCGCGATGCGGTGATCTTCATGCGAACGCACGGCGCCGCCGCGCAGGCTCTCCCTGCCGCGGATGACGAAGCCGTCCTGCGTGGGCGTGCAGTCGCCGCCCAGCGCGTTTATCATCTCCGCCGTCGTACGGATGCGGTCGCTCTCCTTTACCTTCAGTTCTTCCGCGCCGGCGATGACGCTCTCCCCGTCCGCGAAGGCGAGCATGAGCGCGAGGACGGGAAGCTCGTCGATGAGGGCGGGCATATCCTCTTTTTTAAGGGAGATCGCCCGCAGTTCCGATTTTTTTACGCGGATGTCGGCGACGGGTTCGCCGCAGACGGTGCGCACGTTTTCGAGGGAATATTTTACGCCCATCTTATCGAACGCGGAGAGGATACCCGTGCGGGTGGGGTTGACGCCGACGTTCCGGCACACCGTTTCCCCGCGCAGCGCGCCCAGCGCCATAAAGTAAGCGGCACTCGATATGTCTCCCGGGACTTCGACGTCGACGGCGCGCAAAGGGCCGCCGCGTACGGCGACGCGCGTGCCGCTTGCGCGGATATCCGCCCCCATCGCCGCGAGCATGCGCTCGGTATGGTCTCGCGTTTTCAGCGGTTCGACGACGACCGTTTCCCCTTCGGCTCCGAGGGCTGCGAGCAGGAGCGCGCTCTTCACCTGCGCGCTGGCGACCTGCGTATGTACCTCCCGCCCCGTCAGCCGCGCGGGGCGCACGAGGACGGGAGCGCAGCCGTCCGTCGTTTCAATGTCTGCGCCGAGCAGCCGCAAAGGTTTTGCAACGCGCTCCATCGGCCGTTTGGACAAAGAAGCGTCTCCCGTGAGCGACGCGTTCAGCCGCTGCCCTGCGATAAGCCCCATCAAAAGGCGCATGGTCGTGCCGCTGTTGCCGCAGAAGCACTCCGCGTCGCGGAAGCGGGGAACGCCGCGCACGCGCACCTGCGTCCCCTGTACATCCGCCTGTGCGCCGAGGGCGCGCATACACGCCGCCGTGGAGAGGCAGTCTTCCCCCAAAAGGGCGTTGGAGATCAGCGCCTCCCCCTCCGCCGCCGCGTTGAACATGACGGCACGGTGGGTGATCGATTTATCCCCGGGGATATCGAAAGTTCCGTAAAATTCTCTGCGCGGGGCGATGTTCACCTGTTTTCCTCCAGAAGTTTCAGATACCGCGCGTACTTTTCCGCGGGGAGGGAGAGCTCGGCATATTCTCCGCGCGCCTTCGGCAGGAGGAGGGCGACCTCGCCCTTCGCGCCGTTCTTTTTGTCAAGAAGGGCATAGCGCAGGGCGCGCTCCGCGCCTTCGATGCGGGGAATACGCGGTTCGGCGAGGCGCACGAGGGCGCGCACCTCTTCCGCACGGGCGGGGGTGCAAACGCCCTCCCGCTCGGCGATGATGCTTTCCAGCCACATGCCGATGAGGACGTACTCCCCGTGCGAACGCCTGCCGCAGAGGAGTTCGAGGGCGTGCCCCGTCGTGTGCCCTAAATTCAGGCACTTGCGCAGGCCGCTGCTCTCCGTTTCGTCCTTTTCGACGACGCCCGCCTTGAAGCGGATGCACTTTTCCGCAAGGGAAAAGAGGAAGGTAAGGTCGCCGAGTTTTCCCTTGTTTGCGCATAACGCATCGCCGATTTCGGGGTCAAGGACGCCCGTCTTGATGATCTCGCCCAGCCCGCACTTTACTTCGCGCGCGGGGAGAGTGGAGAGGAAGAACGGGTCGCAGAACACGCGCTCGGGCTGGTAAAAGGCGCCGATCACGTTTTTGACGCCCTTATAGTCGATGGCGGTCTTGCCGCCGACGGAGCTGTCTACCTGCGCGAGCAGCGTGGTCGGGATCTGTATGAGGCGGGTGCCGCGCATATACAGCGCCGCGGCAAGCCCCGCCATGTCCCCCACCACGCCGCCGCCCAGCGCGGCGACGACCGAAGTGCGGTGCAGGTTCGCCTCCAGCATCCCGTCGAGGATGCGGAAAAGCGACGCCTTGTTTTTGTGCCTTTCGCCCGCGGGGAGGACGCACAGGCGCGCATCCGGAAAGAGCTTTCCGATCGTCTGCCCGTGCAGGCGCGCGACGTTGGCGTCGGTGACGATGAAGGCGTCTTTGCCGCGGAGGAAAGCCGCTGCCTCCTCCCGCGCGCCTTCCCCGCACAGCACGGCGGAAGGGCGCGATTTCGTGTGTATCTCGATGCTCTGCATTTGTCTTTTTCCTTTACGGCAGTTTCTCGTAGCGTTCTTTTACTTCGCGCATATTGTCTCCGCCCAGCCGTTCGAGCACCTTCTGCGCGAGCGCGAAGCAGACCGTGCTCTCGACGACGACCTCGCAGGCGCAGACAGCGCAGACGTCGCTGCGCTCCGTCGCCGCGCGGCAGGGCTCGCCCGTTCCGATGTCGACGGTGTTCAGCCCGCGCATCAGCGTCGGGATAGGCTTCATCGCGGCGCGCAGGACGATCTCTTCGCCGTTGGACATGCCGCCCTCGATGCCGCCCGCGTTGTTGGTACGGCGGACGAATTTTCCGTTTTCGAGGAAGATCTCGTCGTGTACGGCGCTGCCACGGCGCACCGCCGCGGCAAAGCCCATGCCGATCTCGACGCCCTTGATCGCCTGTATGCCCATGACCGCGCCCGCGAGGTGCCCGTCCAGCTTTTCGCCGTAGGACATACAGCTGCCGAAGCCGCTTTTCAGCCCGTTCACGCGGATCTCGACGATGCCGCCGGCGGTGTCTTTCTCTTCCTTTATCCTGTCGATCTCCGCCTTCGCACGCTCATACAGGGCGGGGTCGGGCATGAACAGATCATTCTCCTTCACCCGCGAGAGCTGCGCGGCGGTGTACTGCTTTTCGTCGGTGATCCCCGCGACGGAACGGACGTAGCCGCAGACTTCGACGCCCAGCGCGCGCAGGAACATCCGCGCCACGGCGCCCGCCGCGACGCGCACCGCCGTTTCCCGGGCGGAGGCGCGTTCCAGAATGTTGCGCGCGTCCGTCTGGTCGTATTTGAGCACGCCGGTGAGGTCTGCGTGGCCCGGACGCACGCGGGTCAGGCGGCGCGACGAAAGATCCGCCGCCGCGGGGGACATATATTCTTCCCAGTTTTTGTAATCCCTGTTCTCCACCATGAGGCAGAGCGGAGAGCCGAGGGTCAGCCCGCCGCGCACGCCCGAGAGGATCTGCACGCGGTCGGTTTCGATCTTCTGCCGCGCGCCCCTGCCGTAGCCGCTCTGGCGGAGGGCGAGCCAGCGGTCTATCTCTTCCGCGTCTATTTCCAGATTGGAGGGAAGCCCCTCTATGATGGCGGTGAGCGCACGGCCGTGCGATTCCCCGCCCGTCATCCATTTGAGCATGGTCATATCTCCTCGATTGATTTACCCGACCGCACAAACGTCATAACTCCCGTCCGCGCGGACGGAGATCATGATGCTGCCCAGCTCGTCGGTGCGCAGGATGCGCGCATCGGGCGAGGCGGCGAGCACGTTGCCTATCGCCGTCAGCGAAGGATGCCCGTATGAATTCCCCGCGCCGCAGCTTATGAAAAATTCCGCCGGACGGCACAGGGAAAGCAGCGCCGCGCCGTTGGATGAGGCGCTGCCGTGATGCCCGGCTTTGAAAAAATCTATGTCCGCAAGGGCGGGAGAAAGGGTGAAAGTGCCGTATCCCGTCTGCACGGTGCGGGTGAATACCTCCCCTTCCGTTTCCGTATAGGCGCGCGCGATGCTCTCTTCGACGGAGACGGGCGCGTCGCCCGTAAAGAGAAAGCGCCTGCCCGCATATTCGAGATAGAGCACGGCGGAATCTTCGTTGTCGCTCTCCGCGTCTCCGTGCGGCAGCAGCGGCGAGAGGAACATCCCGTAATAAAAGGGGCCGTCTTCTTCCGGAAGGACGGGGATCAGGGCGCGCGTGCGGATGAGTTCCGCGCCGGAATCTTCCGCCGCGGCGAAGAAGCCGGCATATTCTTCCTCACCGCTCTCCGCGGGGAAACGCATGGGCAGGTAGATGCGCTCCGCGCCGAAGGCGGAAAGCACGGCGTCAAGCCCGCCCGCATGGTCGGAATCGGGATGGGTGAGCAGGACGCTGCCGAAGCGCTCTATGCCCAGCGCCATGCAATAGCCGATCACGGCGCGGGTATGCGCGGGCGTGCCGTCGCCGCCGTCGATCATCATCGAAGAACCGTCGGGAAATTCGACGATCGCACAGTCGCCCTGCCCCACATCCACGATGTGGACGCGCATCTCGCCCTCGGCGCGGAGCGGGATCTCCGGCGCGCCGGCACGGGCGCGCAGAAGCCCGAAGGGAAAGAAAAAGAGATCGGTAACGATCAGCGCGGCGATGACCGCCGCAACGCAAAGGGAGGCGACGGCGCGGCGCACCGCCTTCCTCCGCTTTGCGCCTGTCTCCGCACGCATGGCCGCCAGCCGCGTCAGCCCTCGCGGGAGAGGGCGTAGGCGCCCCAGATGCCCGCGTCGCCGCCCAGCTGTGCGCGGACGATGACGAGAGGGATACGCTCCGCGTCGGCGGCGATGCGCTCGCTGACGCACTTGCGCACGGGCTGAAGGAGATACTCCCCTTCCCCCGAGATACCGCCGCCGAGCATGACCGCCTGCGGACGGAAAAGGTTTATCAGGTTTGCGAGCCCTTCGGAGAGATAGAGCACATAATTTTTGACGACCTGCTGCGCGCACGCATCGCCCGCGCGCGCCGCTTCAAACGCGGTCTTGCCGTCTACAAGCTCGGGATTGCCGCCCGTGAGCTCCCACAGCGCGGAGTTCTTATGCTCGAACATGGCGCGCTTGGTATCGCGGATGAGCGCGGACGCGGACGCATACTGCTCGAAACAGCCGCGCCTGCCGCAGGGACAGGGTATGCCGCCCACGACGACGGTCATGTGCCCCGCCTCCGCCCCGCCGCCGCGGTAGCCCTCGAAGATCCTGCCGCCGATGATGATGCCGCTGCCGATGCCCGTGCCCAGCGTGACGAGGATGCTGTCTTCATACTTTTTCCCCGCGCCGAACTTCGCTTCGCCGAGCGCGGCGACGTTGGCGTCGTTGCCCAGCCTGACGGGACAGCCGAGCGCTGCGGAGAGATCCGCCGCCAGGGGCTTGTCCTTCCAGCCGAAATTCGACCAGCCGACGACGAGCCCGTTTTTTCCGTCGATGATGCCCGGGGACGCGATGCCCGCCGCGTTCACCGCCTTTATCCCCGCCTTCGCGCACATATCGCGCACGAGCTGCGCCATTTTGGCGACAACGGTGACGTAATTTTCGTTCTTCGACGTGGGAACGCTGCCCTTTGCGAGCGGCTTCGCGTTTTCGTCGAAAAGACCCGCCTTCGCGCTCATGCCGCCGAGATCTATCCCTGCAAAGTACTTCATACCGATCAACCCTCTTTGTGCGCGGACTCCTCCGCGCCGGTCTCTTTTTCAAGTTCTTTCAGAACGCGTGCCGTGCCGCCCTCGCGCGCGAGCGCCAGGAGCGTATCGGCGCGCGCCTTCCCGCCTGCGCCGTACAGCGCGTCCGCGCGGCGGGAGAAGGAACGGGTGAAATCCACCGCCGGGATGATGCCCGACGCGGCGATCTCCGCGGAAAGATAAACGACCGCGTTTGCCGCAGCGGAAAGCTCGCGGCAGGCATCGGCGATCTGCGCGTCTTCGGGAAGCGTGGCGAGGATGGTCAGAGAGCCGCCGCCTTCCAGCCTGCGCGCCGCCGCAAACATCTTCTTTACGGCGAGCAGCGCCGCCTGCGCGTTCCCCTCCTGCGTTCCGGAGGCGAGCGCCTGTATCAGCGCGGCGAGGGAATCTATGAACACCACGGCGTCTTTCCCCTCCTCCGCCACACGCTTTGCGTGCTCTATCGCGAGGCGCGCGGCGCGGACGCAGCGGGACGCGGAGCTGTCAAAGGGCGCGTCGGTGACGGACGCGGAAGGGACGGCTTCCAGCAGTTCCTGCCGCTCCTCGGGACGCTGCCCGAGCAGCACGAAATGTATCTGCGCCCCCGACGTTGCGGCGACGGAACGGGCGGCTTCGCGGACAAAGGTGGTCTTGCCTGCGCCCGCGGGAGATACGATGAGAGCGCGCTGCCCCTTCCCCATCGGGCAGATCAGGTCTGCCGCCTTCAGAACCGCGCTGCCGCAGGCGCCGAAGCAGAGTTTTTCGTTGGGATAAGCGGCGGGGAAATCTTCAAAGCGCCTGCGCTCGGAAAAGACGGGCGGGTAGCCGTTGACGGCGGCGATCTGCGCGATCTCGGGGGCCGTGCCCTTGCCCGGAACGACGTAACCGCTGACGACGTCGCCCTCGCGGAGGCCGTATTCGCGGATCAGGCGTTCGGGAACGACCGGCTCGGGGGAGCCTTCCTGCGTATACAGGCGCCCCTGCCCCGACGGGGCGAGTTCGAGCAGACCGACCATGCACTCGTCGCGATAGCCGAAGGCGCGGTCGGCGCTGTCGTGAAATTCCATTCCCTCCTCCTCGCGGAAATCGGGATAGGGCGCGGACGTCTTACAGTCTTCTATGATCCTGCGAACCTCCGCGATGCTCGCGTCGGATGCCTTGTCCGCCTTGACCCTTGCGCCGCGGCGGCTGCGCGGAGGCAGCTCTTCCAGCCCCGCGGCAAGCCTGATGAGATATACGATCAGGTCGTGCTTGCGGGTGGACGTGACGCGAACGACGCCGAACGCGCGCGCAAGATTGCGTACTTCATAAATATTTTTGCGATCGAGATGATCGTATGCCGCCGAATAAATGCGGAGCAACTCTTTTTCAGTCATCGGTCTTTCCTCTCGGGTATAAGTATTTTCCCCGCATATTCGTCCATGCGGGACAGGTCGATCTCATAAGGGACCTTCAGACAATGCGCGCCCGCATCTTCCAGCGACCGCGCGGGGGCGATGTCGAGCGTGCAGCCCGGGGCGCGGAAGTGCATGGCGACGGCAATCCCCGGACGGACGGCTCTGACCCAATCCAGCGCGCCCGCCGCGTCTACGGTATACGTTCCGCCGACGGGGATAAACAGGACATCCGGCCGGCCTATCGCATCGAGAAGGCGCGCGGAAGGCGCTTCGCCTATGTCGCCCATATGGCAAAGGCGCAGCCCGTCCGCTTCAAAGACAAAGACGATGTTTTTGCCGCGCCTGGCGCCGCGCACTTCATCGTGAAAGGCGGGGATCCCCTCCAGCTTCCATCCGCCGCGCTCGTACGCCCCCGGCGAGGAGATCACCTCGCGCACGCCGCCGACGCCTTCGACAAACGTATGGTCGAAATGCCCGTGACTGCACGTTACATACTCCGCCTCCGCGCGGGGCATATCATACCCCACGCCCGTATACGGGTCGGTCAAAAAGCGCACCCCGCCTTCCGACCGCATCAGAAAGCAGGAATGACCAAAGTACTCAATTTTCATCTCTTCCCTCCTTATCCTCTTCGCTCACCGCGAGCGGTTTTGCCGAAAAAGTGACGTCGTTGCGGCGGTCGTAACCGTCAAAGCGCAGGATATAGCCGCATTCCAGCACAAGGCCCGCGCCCTGCTCCCGCGTGCGGGCGTAGAGCGTGTGCACTTTCACGTCGAAACAGCCGTATGCGGTGCAGATGCGCGCATCCGTATCCTTTCCGACGTCGAGCTCGAGGCGGTACCCGAGTTCGCCCCTGCGGGTTATGCGGGGCGCTCCCTTCCGCGGGATACTGACAGCATAGAATGCACCGTCGCTGCCGAAAATATATCTGCGTTCTCCGCGTTCCCGCGCCGTGAGGCACAGCCGCTCGGCAGCCCCTTCGCTCTCCGTGCGCAAGACCACGCGCACCCTGCGCTCCTGCATTTTTCTCCCCGCGGCACAGTGCCGCTTTCCCGGATTTCTTACCCGTTCATTATAGCACATCTGCGGCAATTTGTAAATAATTTGCACCGTCACGCAGAAAAATGAAAATTTTGTAAAAAAATTTGTACGCTTTACAAAATTTTCTTCTCGCGATCGAGCACTGCTTTGCATTCCCTGCCCTCGCGCAGCAACTCGCGAAGCGCGGCTTCGTCCCCTGCGCGGAGTGCGCGGAGGTACTCGTTCAGATGGGCGACCAGCGTCGAAAGCTCGTCCGTGACGGCGGACAGGTTCAGCATATACAGACGCGACCAAAGCAGTTCGTCTACGCCGGCGATGCGGGTCATATCCTGAAAGCTGCCGCCCGTAAAGCCCGAAAAACCCTGCGCGGAGGGACTTTTGACATAGGCGTTGCTCACGATGTGCGCGAGCTGGGAGGTATATGCGATGCGGCGGTCGTGCTCCCGCGCGGAACAGTGCACGATGCCCGCAAAACCCATCTTTGCATAAAGCTCTTCCAGACTGCGCACGGCATCCGGATCCGTCCGTTCGTTGCGGGTGACGATCATGCTTGCGCCGTCGAAGAGGTCTTCGCAGGAATTTTCGTAGCCGGATACCTCCTTCCCCGCCATCGGATGGCAGCCGACATAGCGGAAGGCGCGCACGCGGGAGCCGACGAGCTCCTCTATCGCTCCCTTGACGCCGCAGAAGTCGGCGACAATCGCGCCCCGTCCGAAAGAGGTGCCGTCTATAAAACGCATCGCGGCGTCGGGCGGGAGCGCGACGAACACGACGTCGTAACCTGAAAAATCCTGCACGGCTGCGCCGATACAGCCGTCGCGCACCGCGCGCGCGGCGATCTCTTCCCTGTCCCATCCGTCCGCAATATACCCGGCACGGTGCAGAGCCTTTGCGGCAGAACCGCCGATCAGGCCCAATCCGGCAACTGCTATCTTCATGACTTACCTCCCCGCAGGCAGCAAACGCCCGCGTCCGCGAAAAGCAGCCCGGAACCGCAGGAAACAGCGGCCCGCGCGCAGCCTTTCCGAAAAAATTTGTTTATTATTATACCGCGCGATGCGGGCGCCTGTCAAGAAAAACCTTGCAACGGCAAGCCCGCAAACAGTTGACAAAAGAGCCCTTCTTCTGCTAAAATTACAATGATTTTACGTCAGACGGAAAAAAGAGCGCGGGCTTTGCCTTGCCCGCCCGATTTGTTGCTTTTTTCATACAGACGTATGTATGATTTTGCGACCATGTTTACGGAAGGTTGGCAGAGTGGTCGATGGCGTCAGTCTTGAAAACTGAAGACCTGCAAGGGTCCGGGGGTTCGAATCCCTCACCTTCCGCCAGAACATGGGGGCGGGCACCGAAAAGTGCCCGCCCCCATGTTCTGATGGAAATGATGATCCGGACAGGCGCGCAAGGACAGCACGCCTTTTGTTTTGGCGATGCGCGGCTGTTCGGGCGAAGCCCGGCCGAGGGGACCCCGCAAGCGGGGTTTCGGCCGTATCCCTCACCTTCCGCCAAAGCAAAGGCGCGGCAAAAACCGCGCCTTTTGCCTGTCGCCACGAGCGACGGAGCGACCGCGCTTTTTGCTCTTTATTATATCACGAAGATAATGACGACGAAAATTTTATAAAAAATCCGGCAGTTCTGCCGGATTTTTTTATACGCTCTGCGCAATCTTTTCTGCTTTCTGCCTTGCCGGATTTTCCTCTGCTGCTTACGAAGAGCGTCCCGCTTCTCCCTTTTCGCTTTCCGACTGCGTCCGGCCCGCAGGATCCTCCGAAGCGCGCATCTTCCGCAGAAATCTGCGGAACTGAAAAAAGAACAGGATCGCCGTAAACAGTACGGCAATGATATCCGCAACGGGTTCCGCCATGAATACCGCCGTCGCCTTATCCGCCGTATAAATAAGCGGCATGATGTAGATGAGAGGCAACAGCAGGACGAATTTGCGCACGACTGCCACAACGACGGACGCAGCAGCGTTTCCCATCGCCGTGAACGCCATCTGACAGGCGACCTGTATGCCGAACAGCAACAGGACGCCCAGATAAATGCGCAGCGCCGGCTTCGTGTAGGCGACGAGATCCGCGTTCGTATTGAACATCATGACGAATGCCTGCGGGATCGCCATGACGAGCACCCACAGCATGACCGAATAGCAGAGGCTGGAGATCAGAAGCATTCTGAATGCCTTTTTTACGCGATCCGCTTTTTTAGCGCCGTAGTTGTAGCTGATGATGGGCTGCGCCCCCTGCCCCAAACCCTGCAGAGGCAGCATCGCAAACTGCATCACGCTGGAAAGCACCGTCATGGCGCCGACGGCAATGTCGCCGCCGTACTTTTTCAGCGATGAATTGAAGCAGATAAGGATGATGCTTTCGCTTGCCTGCATGACGAAGGTGGAGAAACCGAGCGCGAGGCTCGGCAAGATGATCTTTGCCTGCAGGCGGAAATATTTCGGACGTATTTTCAGAAACGATCTTTTGCCGAACAGAAAAATCAGTACCCATGCGCAGGATGCCGCCTGCGATATGATGGTGGCGAGCGCCGCGCCCTGTACGCCCATGCCGAACGCATAGATGAAGAGCGGGTCAAGCGCGATGTTGGCGACCGCGCCGATGAGTACGGAAAGCATACCCGTCGTGGCAAAGCCCTGCGCGGTAATGAAGGCGTTCATCCCCAGCGTGAGCTGCACGAAGATCGTGCCGACGGCGTAGATATTCATGTAATCGGCGGCATAGGCGATGGTGTTTTCGCTCGCGCCGAACAGCCACAGGAGCTGTTCGTTGAAAACGAGCAAGACCGCCGTGAGCACGACGGATATGATGATCTGCGTGACGAAACAGTTGCCGAGCGTGCGTTCCGCCGATTCGTTGTCACCTTTACCCATGTAAATGGACGCACGCGGCGCGCCGCCGTTCGCGATCAGCGCCGCAAACGCCGATACGAGCAGGATGAGCGGCATACATACGCCAAGCCCGGTGAGGGCCTGCTGCCCGTTTACAGGCATATGCCCTATGTAAATGCGGTCGACGATATTGTACAGCATATTGATGAGCTGTGCGACGACCGTAGGCAACGCGAGTTTCAGCAGCAGCTTCCCGATCGGATCTCTGCCGAGAAACTCTTTGCCGTCCTGCCCTTCGGGCGGTACGCCCTGTACCTTCGCTGCTTCTTCGCTCATTTTCCGTCTCCTTCCGCCAACGCCTCTTCCATGATCGTTTCCGCGTTCTGCATGAGCAATTCTTTGAAACGGTCGTATTGCTGTTTTTCCTCTTCGCCGAAACCGCAAAACAGCTTTGCGTCGAATGCCGACCATTCCCTGTCTATCCTGTCCGTGACCGGTGCCGATGACGGCAACAGGTACAGATATACCCGCCGCCTGTCCGCCGTATCCGGGACCCGCCGCAGATACCCCTGCCGGATCAGGCTGTCCACCGCGCGCGATACGTTGCCTTTTGAAAGCAAACGGTATTCCGCGATATCACCCGCCGTGTTCATTTCCGGATTGTTATGCAGAAAGCTGATCACCTTGACTTCGAGAAGCGACAGCCCGCGCTCCGAACAGATCCTCTTCAGGACACCGTCATACGCCTTTGAAATACATCGTATACACCGCAACAGATCCGCGCTCTGCATCGTCGTCCTTTCCTCCGCCTTTATGCCTGATAAAGTTGTTTTCAAAACAGTTTTAATTATAACTATTTACGTCCTTCCTGTCAAGCGACATACGGGGACGGCGGGCTTTTTTGCTGAATTTTTGCGGCGGAGGCGGCACAAAACGATTTCGGCGCGACCCGACTGCGGAGCGCGCTTGCAACGGAAAGATTTTTATGATATAATATAGAAAAAGTACGCAAGAGGAAAGTATGCACCTTACGAGGCGGATACCGAACATCCTGCTCGCCGCGGTAACTGCGGCGGCATACATATGGGCCTGTTTTGCCGCAAATTTCGCGGAACAGTTCGTCTGCCTGAACAGTGCCGCAGCCGTTCTCGGAAGCGCCGCCCGCTGGATAGCCTCCGCGGGCTTTATCGCCCTGCCCGCCGCACTGCTCTACGGCGAACAGCGATGCCGCGCCGCGGCGATCTTTGCCGTGCTGCCCGCTACGCTGTTCGGACTCGCGTTCAGCGGCCCGTACTTTGCGGTGTGCCCCGCCGAGACTCACGAGATCGCCGCCTACGCGGCGGTCAACCTCTCCGTGCTCGCTTCCTGCACATACCTTGCGTTCGGCGGGCTGCCCACGAAAAAAGAGGCTGCGGGCGCTGCCAAACTGCTGCCCCTGCTTCTGCTCGGCGTGTTCCCCCTGAACATCTTCATGCAGGTGCGGCCGCTCATGACGGCGAAATTTCTGCTCTTCCGCAACTTCGGGCCCTGGCATATCTTTTTTATCCTGCTGCTCGTCGCGGCGACCGTCGCCGTGTACTTCCTGTTACGCAAAAAGAGCGGAGAAGAGAGGTTCGTCGCCCTCTTTCTTCTCTCGCTCGCACTTTTCTTTCAGCTGGCCGCGCGTTTCTCTTTTGTACGGCTGAACGATTATCAGACGGCAAAAGGCATCGTGGGCGCGCTCCCGCTGTATGTATGCAGTTTCGGGATCATGCTGCTGCCCTTTGCGATCATATCCGGCTCCTCTTTTTTCCGCGGGGCGCTGTTCATGATCAACTGCCCCGGCGCGATCATCGCCTTCGTCTGGCCGGATACCGGGCCCGTGACCGTGCTGCATTACAATGTGACCTATTTCGTCTTTTCGCACATCCTCCTGTTCGTCGTAACGGCGCACCTGGCGATCTCGCTCGGCGGGGCGCCGCGCAGGGCGCACCTGGGACATCTCGCCTATGCGATAGCCGCATACTATCTGCTGATGGTGATCCTCAACGCGGTGGCCGTGCGCTTCGGCGGAGGGTATGACCCGAACTTTTCCTTCGTGGCAAAATGCCCCCTGCCGCTGCCGCTGCACGAGCTGCTGCCCGTACACCTCGGGATCCTGTGCTTTTCTCCGCCCTATATCGCCATACTCTGTGCGGTACAGTTCGCGCTCTGCCTCGTCACATATTTCCTGTACAGGCTGATCGCCCGCCTCGCGGGCGGCGCGAAGGGAGGAAAAGGCGGCACTCCGGGAGAAATTCAGAAAATATCCCGCTCGACGGGGGTATAGAACAGTCTTTCCGCTTCCTCGCCGCCGGCAAAGGACAAGATCCACATGAGCTTGGCGACCGTCGCCTCCAGCGTCATACAGCGCGCCTCGAGCACCCTGCCGCAGGCGCGCAGTTTTCTGCCTACCGCATACTTGTCGAGGGCGCTGCCCTCGCGCTCCACCTGCGTGGTCAGCACCGCCGTTTTGCCGAGGGACAGAAAATGCGTAAGCCGCGCGCAAAAGGCGTCGTTTTCGTAGTTCGGCAGCCCGCCCGCGCCGAAGGACTCGATGATCAGGCCGTCGCAGTGACTGTCGAGATAATCGAAGATATCCGCGCGCAGGCCGGGGATCATTTTCAGCACGGACACGCGCTCGTTGAGCGAGCGGTAAAAGACGGGTCTGCCTGCGGGCTTGTTCCCCTCTATATAATAGAATGGTCTGCCCTCGCGCATGACGGCGACGGCGGGGAAATCTATGCTGGAAAAGGCGTTGAAACTGCGCGTGCGCGTCTTTTTGGCGCGCGTGCCGAGAATGACGCTGCCGTCGAACACGATGCGGACGCCGTATGCACCGTCATCCGCGCAGAAGAGAAAGGCATCGGCGAGGTTGCGGCGCGCGTCGGTATCCCGCGAATACACGGATCTCTGCGACCCCGTGAGCACGACGGGCTTCGCGCTCCCCTGCACGAGATAGGAGAGCGCCGCCGCGGTATACGCCATCGTATCCGTGCCGTGTGTGACGACGAACCCGTCGAACAGGTCGTAATTTTCTTCGACGATGCGCGCGATCTGCAGCCAGTGCGCGGCGCAGATGTTCGTGCTGTCGAGATTGAAGGGCTGGACGGTATGCACGTCGCACACCGAACCGATCTCCGGCACGCAGGCGAGAAGTTCCTGCGAGAACACGGCGGGCGCGAGCCCGTTTTCCGTTTCCTTCGAGGCGATCGTTCCGCCCGTCGCGATCATGAGGATTCTTTTCATATCTCTCTCCGAAAGGAAATATAGCCAAAACAGGCCTGCCGTCATACGCAGACCTGTTTTTTTGAAATCAATTTGCGAGAAGCATCAGGATAAGAAACAATACGGCGAGCACGAACAGGACGACGCACATGGGAAGGAGCATCATCTTGACGGCGGAGATATACGTTTTCCACTTCTCTTTGAAGGTGGAACGCGGGGGCGGATCGCCGGAAGGCTTCTTCTGCCCCGCGCGCGGCACGTTGGACATATCCGCGATCGTGCTGTTGTCGTCGTAATAGACGACCTTCTGCTTCTTTTTCTTCTTTTTGGACATCAGTCCTCCTGCGGATAGCAGTGGCACGCGACAAAGTGCCCCTCTTCGTACTCTTTATAGACGGGAGCGATGTGGCTGCAGATCTCTTTTGCCTTCGGGCAGCGAGTATGGAACTTGCAGCCCATAGGCGGATTGGCGGGCGAAGGAATGTCGCCGGTGAGAATGATCCTCTCCGTCTTTTCGTCGGGGTTGGGGTTGGGAACGGCGGAGAAGAGCGCCTCGGTATACGGGTGCATCGGGTTGCCGAAGATCTTTTCTTTGTCGCCGTATTCGACCATAGAGCCGAGATACATGACGCCGATCTTGTCGGAGATGTACTTGACGACGGAAAGGTCGTGCGAGATGAAGAGATAGGTGAGCCCGCGTTCCTGCTGCAACTTTTTGAGCAGGTTGATGATCTGCGCCTGAATGGAAACGTCGAGCGCGGAAACGGGTTCGTCGCAGACGACGAAATTCGGGTTCACGACGAGCGCGCGCGCGATGCAGATGCGCTGGCGCTGACCGCCCGAAAACTCGTGCGGGTAGCGCTCGTAATAGTAGTCGCGCAGGCCGCATTTATCCATGACGGAAAGGACGTAGTCTTTGATCTGCGACGGAGGCACGATCTTATGGACGCGCGCGGCTTCCGCGAGGATGCCGCCGACCGTGCTGCGCGGAGGCAGCGAAGAATACGGATCCTGAAAGACGATCTGCATCTTCGTGCGCAGCGGACGCATCTGCGAGGATTTATAGCCCGCGATGTCCTGCCCCTCAAAAAAGATCTGCCCGGCGGTGGGCTGGTACAGTTTGAGGATAGTCCTGCCCATCGTGGTCTTGCCGCAGCCGGATTCGCCGACGATGCCGAGCGTTTCCCCGGGATAGATCTTGAAGGTAACGTCGTCGACCGCTTTCAGCGTGCTCAACGGCTTGCCGCCCAGCGACTTTTTCAGGGTAAAGTACTTTTTGAGATGGCGCACTTCGAGAATGGCGTCCGGATCGGGCGGGAGCGCCTTGTCGAGCTCGGACTGCGCGTCCATCTCGCTCTGTTCCTTCTCGCGTTCGGCGGCATCGTCGAAGCCGGCAAATTCTTCTGCATCCTCCGCGGGAGCGATATTCTGTTCCCCTTCCGCGGCTGCCGTGTTTACGGATTCTTCCGCGGCGTTGGTCTTATTTTCGTTCTCTTGCATATCAGTCCTTCCGCTCTTCCTCGTCGTACAGGTGGCACGCAACGTAGTGCGTGGGGCTTACCCTGACCATATGCGGGTATTCTCCGGAGCATTTTTCGATGCAGCGGGAGCACCTCTCCTTGAAATAACAGTTGTCGGGCATATTGATCGGGTTCGGCACGTTGCCGGGGATGTTGAACAGTTTATCTGCCGTAGACTTCATGGTGGGCTTGGATTTTTGCAGCCCCTGCGTATACGGGTGGCACGGGTTGTGGAAGATCTCCGAGGCGGTGCCGCGCTCGATGATCTTGCCCGCGTACATGACAACGACGTAATCCGCCATCTCCGCGATCACGCCCAGATCGTGGGTGATGAGGAGAATGGAGCCGTTGATCTTGCGTTTGAGGTCGTTGAAGAGGTTGAGTATCTGCGCCTGAATGGTCACGTCGAGCGCGGTGGTCGGCTCGTCGGCAATGATGAGGCGGGGTTCGCAGGCGAGCGCCATCGCGATCATCACGCGCTGGCGCATACCGCCGGAAAGTTCGTGCGGGTATGACGCATACACGCGCTCCGGCATGGCGATGCCGACGAGGTTGAGCATCTCGATGGAACGCTTCTTCGCAAACTCTCTGGTCGCGTCCGGCACATGGATGAGGGTGACTTCGTCGAGCTGGTTGCCGATGGTGAACACGGGATTGAGCGACGTCATCGGTTCCTGAAAGACCATCGACATCTGCCTGCCGCGCAGGCGGTACATCTCGTGCATGGGCATCTTGGCGATGTCGAACACCTTTTCTTCCTTTTCGTAGACGCCGATGCCGTTTTCGTCTTTCTGCTGTTTGGGACGCAGGATGGGGTTGCCCTCTTTGTCCGACCTGATGACGCCTTTTTTGTCGAGGACGGGTTCGGTGACGATCTCGCCGTTCTCGTCGCGCTCCCAGACCGGGATGAGCGCGCCTTTTTCGTCGCGCTTGTAATCCAGCGCCTTAAAGCGGATGGAACCGCTGACAATCTGCCCCGAAGGCCCCTGCAAGAGGCGCATGACGGACATGGAGGTGACGGACTTGCCGCAGCCGGACTCGCCGACGACGCCGACGGTGGAGTTCATGGGCACTTCAAAGCTGACGCCGTTGACCGCCTTGACGACGCCCTGATCGGTGAAGAAATAGGAATGCAGATCCTCTATTTCGAGGATATTGCCCTCATCCTTCATCTCCGTGACGTATGCGGAAGGCGGGAGCTTGCGGCGCTTTGCCTTTTCGAGGCGGCGCATCTCCTTGTTGTTCGCCTTCGCGATCGCGCGGGCCTCTTTGCCCGTCAGGTAATGTTTGGAGGGGGCGGAGCTCGCTTCGCCCTCCTCTTTTTTCTTAAACCATTTCAAAAAATTCATGCCTATCGCCTCTGTTTGGGGTCAAGGGCGTCACGCAGCCCGTCTCCGATAAAGTTGAAGCCGAGTACGGCTATGACGATACAGACGCCCGAGGGCACCCAGACGCAGGGATAGTTTTGCAGGATATCGCTGCGGCGGGAGATGACTTCGACCATCGTGCCCCAGGAAGCATACGGGATCTGCACGCCCAGCCCGAGGTAGGAGAGCGTGGATTCGTAGAGGATCATGCTGCCGAGCGAGAGCGTCATGGTGACGAGGATCTGCGGCAGGACGTTGGGGATGAGGTGCTTGAAGATGCGGCGCATCGTGGAATACCCCATCGCCTCGGCGGCGACCATGTATTCCTGTTCGCGCAGGTAAAGGATCTGCCCGCGCACCAGCCGCGCCATGCCCGTCCACGACCATAGCGACACGAGGCCCATCAGCAGGTATATGTAATATTGCGCGGGGACTCCGTTCGCGTCGAGCACCGTGCCGAGGATGAGCATCAGCGGCAGCGTGGGGAAACACATGAGGATGTCGCACAACCGCATGATGACGTTGTCGACGACGCCCCCGTAGAAGCCCGCTATGCCGCCCAGAACGATGCCGATGAACGAGGTGAGGAATACGGCGAGGAAACTCAAAGTGAGCGAGAGCCTGCCGCCGTACATGAGGCGGGTGAACACGTCCATGCCCTGCTCGTCCGTGCCGAGGATATGCTCGGAAGAGGGCGGCGCGAGGGCGTTGATGGAGTCGTGCGTGACGATCATCTGCACGAAGGAACCGTCTTCGGTTTCGACGTCGTACACGGTGTAGCTGTATGTACCGGAACGGTCTACTTCTATCTCGCCCCATTTATCGTAAACGACGGGCCCGAGCCAGCTGAAAACGATGAGGAAAGCGAGCATGATGATGCCGGCGATGGAGAGCTTGGAGCGGAAAAACCTCCGCAGCACCATGCGCATCGGCGACATCAGCTTTATGTTTTTGTCGAGAGGCGTTTCGCCGTCGGCGTCGTCCGCGATATTTGCGAGCGATACGTCGCCCGCGCCCTCCGCGGCGAGCTCTTTCAGTTCAAGTTCGTCTTTATCCATATCTCCCCTCTCTTTAAGCGAGTTTGACGCGCGGGTCGACCACCGCATACATCAGGTCAGCGAGCAGCACGCCCAGAACGGACAGGCAGGCGAGGAACATATTGTACGTCATGATGACGGGGATATCCCCCTGCTGCATGGCATTCAATGCGTAGCTGCCGATACCGGTGAGGCTGAACACCTGCTCGGTGATCATCGCGCCGCTGAAGAGCGAAGGGATCAGCCCGGCGAGGCTGGTGACGAGCGGGATCATCGTGTTGCGGAAAGCGTGCTTATAGATGACCTTCCGTTCGTTCAGCCCCTTTGCGCGGGCCGTGCGGATATAATCGGAGTTGAGGACTTCGAGCATATTCGTCCTCGTCATCCTCATGCGCGAGCCGATGCTCAGAATGACGACGGTGAGGATGGGGAGAACCATATGCCACACATAGTCTCCGATCTTGGCAAAGCCCGTGAGAGAGCTGCCCGCGGAGGTCATGCCCGAAACGGGGAACCAGCCGAGCTTGTTCGCAAAGATATCTTTGAGCATCTGCCCGAAAAAGAAGGAAGGCAGAGAGATGCCGATGAGCACGAGCACGGTCACGACATAGTCGCGCACGGAGTACTGGTGCGTCGCCGCGGTGATGCCGAGCGGGATGGCGATCATGAACTCAAAGATGACGGCGATGAAAGCGACGAAGAAGGAAGTGCCGATCCTGTCCGCGCTGAAAATCTCGCTCAATACGGGGCGCTGGCTGATAAAGCTGTTGCCGAAGTCGCCCTGAAACACGTTCCCGAGCCAGGTGAAGTACCCGACAAAGATGTTGCCGTCAAGCCCGTAGGTATGGTACATCTGCTGGATGAACTCCTCGCTGACCTCGCCGCCGTTCTGCACGAGGGCGAGGATGCGGTTTTCGACAAAGTCGGTGGGCATACAGCGGAGGAGGACATACAGGATGACGGAAACACCGAGCAGCAAAAATATGGAAATTATGATCCTCTTCAGAATGTATTTCAGCATTCCTGTTTACCGTTCCATTTGTGGTGTGATCAAGCGACCAATTCGAGTTCCCAGACCTTTTCGAGGGGCGAGGAATAAGGGTTGACGTCTTCGTTGAAGCCTCTGACGGTGTTGCTGTTGTAGGCGAACAGCTCCTGCCTCTGATAGACGGGGAGTTCGACGGCGAGGTCAAGGACAAGCCCCATCGCATCTTCGTAAAGCGGCTTTCTGACCTCCGGATCCATGCTCTCGCGAGCCTGGTCGATGATGTCGCTCAACTGACGGATGATGGCGTATTCGGTGCTGTACTGACTCGTGTTCGCCTTGATCTCGCGGTAGCCCCAGGCATAGGTGGAGGTAGCCGTGGAGTTCATGTGATAGACCTGATACATATCGGGATCGACGGTGGAGCCCCACGCTGCCGCCCAGACCTTGAGGGAGCCGGTGGCGAGCTTGGTGAGCGCCTGCGAGTCCGCTTTAAGTTCGACGTTCCAGCCCATATCGTTGAGGATCTCCATCGCTTGGCGGAATACGCTGTAGCAGGGATGCTCGGTGATGGACGCGCCCGCGATGGTGAAGGTGATACTCAAGTCGGAAGCGGTTGCCCCCGTGCCGTTATTGGCAGCGTTCATGAAGTTCCGTATTTTTGTGCGGGCATCCGACTCTCCTGTCCACTGCGTATAGCTGTGCCCGTTGGGTTTGGAAGCGTTGCCGTCGTCCTGGAAGGGATACGCCCAGCTGACGCGGGACATGGGCCAGTCGATATTGACGCAGGTGCCCGTCTGATAATAAGACAATGCGAGGGAGGTATCCATAGCAGACATGATCGCCTTGCGGATGTTGATATCGGGAACTTTGCCCGCGTTGATGCCGATGTAGCCGTAGCCGAGCTGCCAGGTGCTCATACGCCTGAACCCGTCCCCTTCCATCGACGTGAGGCGGTCTGAATTGTCTTTTGTAAACTGCGGAACGACGTAGTCTACCGCGCCGCTTTCCAGAACGTCGATGGCGTCGGACGCGCCGACGACCTGCATACGCAGTTTCTCTGCCTTGACGTCGAACATGAAGTTTTCGTTCGCCTTGAAGTAGACGACGTTGCTGCTCCAGAAGGAAGCGCCGCTCGGGTTGTCGTTATTGTCGGCATCCGTAGCCTTGAAAGGGCCTGCACCGACGGGCACTTCTACATGCTGCTGCGACT
>ERZ1643251.1772-NODE-1772-length-23650-cov-6.517991_pt1 | contig 23650 bp, 23 predicted proteins | sample MGYA00579261_ERZ1643251 | MGnify/ENA primary metagenome ERZ1643251 (study PRJEB29033, sample SAMEA4952267) | chicken gut metagenome | biome: Broiler Chicken; feature: Gastrointestinal Tract; material: Caecum | place: Ireland | collected 2018 | study: Broiler... | reverse complement strand
ATTGTCCCGATGAAGTTGTTGTTACCGAGACAGAAGAAAATGACGCAGTCCTTGTAGAGCTTAAAGTAGCGCCTTCCGACATGGGTAAAGTGATCGGACGCCAGGGACGGATCGCAAAAGCTATCCGCACAGTGGTAAAGGCCGCATCTTCAAAGAGCGACAAAAAGGTAGTCGTTGATATTTTGCAGTAAGTGTTTCGCTTATGACAGCATAGAAAGGGCTGTTGCAATAAAAGATTATTGCGGCAGCTCTTCTTTTATATAGGAGAGAAAAAATGGAAGATTTGCTTCAGGTTGGAGTCATTACCACCACCCATGGCATTCGGGGAGAGGTAAAGGTATTTCCCACTACAGATGATCCCCGGAGGTTTGAGAAACTCCCCAGCGTGCTCCTGGATACAGGGAAAGAATTGTGTGAACTGGAAATCCAGAGAGTGAAATATTTCAAACAGTTTGTGATCCTGAAATTCCAGGATGTAGATGATATTAATGAGATCGAACCCTATAAAGGAAAAAGTCTCTATGTGACCAGAGACATGGCAGTGCCTTTAGGAGAAAACGAATATTATATCGCAGATCTTATAGGTATGGATGTTTTTCTGGAAGACGGAAGCCTTTTTGGAAAAATAAAAGACGTTATGGAGACAGGGGCCAATGACGTATATATTGTCCAGACCCAGGAAAAAGAAGTGCTGATCCCGGCGATCAAGGACTGTATCCGCCAGGTAGATGTGAAGGAAAACAAGATGGTCATCCATCTTTTAAAAGGATTGGTCTAGGAGGAAGGGTATGAAATTTCATGTACTGACTTTATTTCCGGAAATGATCGAAAATGTAGTCCACACCAGCATTACTGGACGGGCGGTAAAGAAAGGGACCATATCCCTGGATACGGTAAATATCCGGGATTTTTCGGATAATAAGCATATGCGGGTAGATGATTACCCTTATGGAGGCGGCGCCGGCATGGTGATGCAGCCAGAGCCTGTATACCGTGCCTGGACATCGGTGGCAGAACCATGCAGTAAAGAGGGAAAAAAGCCCAGATGTATCTATCTGACCCCTCAGGGCAGGGTTCTGAACCAGACACTGGTAGAAGAACTGGCTATGGAAGAAGAGCTGATACTTCTCTGCGGCCATTATGAAGGAATAGATGAACGGGTTTTGGAGGAAGTGGTCACAGACTATGTGTCCATTGGTGATTATGTCCTGACAGGAGGAGAGCTGGCAGCCTGTGTGCTCATCGATGCGGTATCCAGATTTGTGCCGGGGGTGCTGAGCAATGAGGAGTCTTTCCAGTTTGAATCCATCCAGGATAATCTTCTGGAATACCCTCACTATACCAGACCAGAAGTATGGCAGGACAGAAAGGTACCGGAAGTGCTCCTGAAAGGAGACCACAAAAAAATCCAGTCCTGGCGTATGGAACAGTCTTTGGAGAGGACCAGACAGAGAAGACCGGACCTTCTGGAGAAGAACCGGCAAGTGACTGCTGCTGTTTTCAGCCCTACAGGAGGTACCAGAAGAGCGGCAGAGATCTTTACAGAATATCTCACCCAGAATCCCAGATATATAGATTTGACCAGAAGAAAGCTGAGAAAAGAAAAAATAAAATTTTCTTCCAGAGAACTTCTGATCGCAGCAGCACCTGTCTACGGAGGACAGCTTCCGGTTATGGAAGAGCCTCTTTTTGCCAACCTTCAGGGAGAAGGAACTCCCTGTGTTATTATAGCAGCCTATGGAAACCGGCATTATGACGACACACTGGCTCAGATGAAGGAACGTCTGGAGAGCCAGGGATTTATCTGCATCGGAGCAGCCGCCCCCATAATTCCTCATATCTATTCCCCTGTTCTGGGAAAGGGAAGGCCAGATGAAAAGGATCAGCAGATACTCCGGAGATTGGCAGTGGAGATTAAGAAAAGACTGGAAAAAGGCCAGGAAGAAGGTTTCCTTTCTGTTTGTCTCCCGGGAAATCCTCGGCCAGAACCGAAACAGATGAAGCCGGTAGAAAAACATTTTGACAGAGGACTGTGCACTAACTGCCAGGCCTGCGTTCAGAAATGTCCTGTAAACGCTATTTCTCAGGAGACCCTGGAAATCTGTGAGGACAGATGTCTGAACTGTATGTCCTGTACAAAAGTCTGCAAGGCCGGTGCCAGAGGATTTGACTGTTCCCAGGTAAGGCAGTATCTGGAGAGTAATTACAGCAGTCCCAGAAAAATAGAGGTTTTTTAAACCTTTTTACTTGACAGGATAGTATCCCCATAGTATAATGATATCCGTTGTGAATGGTGGGAGCAGTGCGCCCTCACTTAAAAAAAGAGATGGTCCTCTGCTGCGTAGTGCATTAAGAACATCCAGAGATAAAGGAGAATAATTATGAACGAAATCATCAAAAACATTGAAGCTGCTCAGCTGAAAGCAGAAGTACCTCAGTTTAACGTAGGTGACACAGTAAGAGTACACGGAAAGATCAAAGAGGGAAACCGTGAGAGAATCCAGGTATTCGAAGGTGTTGTTTTAAAGAAACAGGGCGGAAGCAGCCGTGAGACATTTACTGTAAGAAAGAATTCTAACGGTATCGGTGTAGAAAAGACATGGCCTCTTCATTCCCCAAATGTAGAAAAGGTAGAGGTTATCAGACGCGGTAAAGTAAGACGTGCAAAACTGAACTACTTAAGACAGCGTGTTGGTAAAGCTGCAAAAGTAAAAGAGTTAGTAAGATAATATGGTGATAAACAGGGGGCCGCTGTGTGGAGAGACATTCAGCGGCCCCCTGTTTCTTAAACATATAAAAAAGTACCGAGCGAATTTTGCTCATCCACTATATACAGGATTCGGGGGTCAGCATGAAAAAGAGAAAAAAGAAAAAAATACAGAAGATAGAGTTTCAGAGAGAAATGGCTCTGGAGTTTATTAAAAGCGAAAAGGGACGTCCTGTTTTTGCCTGGGTATTCCAGATCGCAGTAACCCTGGCCCTGGCGGCAGTGGTGGCCATCTTTTTTTTCCAGAGTATTGCAATGCAGGAAAGCAGTATGGAACCAACTATAGAGACCGGGGAGAGATTCTTTATCAATAAACTGGCCTATAAATTTACTAACCCTGGCCGGGGAGATATCATCGCTTTCACTAAAGATGGCAGCGATGATGCACCTGTCCATATTAAGCGGGTGATCGGCCTGCCGGGAGAGACTATAGAAATCCGTGATGGCGTTATCTATATTGACGGAGAGGAATATGAAGAGGAAGGAGACCTTCCCCAGATCAGCAATCCTGGTCTGGCAGAAAATGGAGTGACATTAGACGGAGATGAATATTTTGTACTGGGAGATAACAGGAATAACAGTGAAGACAGCCGGTTTGCGGAAGTACAGAATATAAATGAAAAGTATATTGAAGGAAAGCTCTGGTTCTGCTGTTATCCCGCAGACAAGATAGGGTTTGTAAAACATTAGAAAAGCGAGGAAAAATATGAATTATCAATGGTATCCCGGACACATGACAAAGGCGAAGCGGATGATGGAGGAAAACATCAAGCTCATTGATCTGATCATAGAGGTGGTAGATGCAAGAATCCCCATATCCAGCAGAAACCCTGACATTGACCAGCTGGGAAAAAATAAGGCAAGACTTCTCCTGTTGAATAAATCAGATCTGGCAGACCCGGATCAGAATGAAGCCTGGAGCCGTTTTTTTCAGGAAAAGGGATTTCATGTGCTAAAACTGAATTCCAGAAGCGGAAGCGGAGTGAAAGGTGTGCTGCCGTTGGTCATGGAAGCCTGTAAAGAAAAAATCGAAAGAGACAAAAGAAGAGGTATAAAAAATCGGCCTGTCCGGGCTATGGTAGTGGGAATCCCCAATGTGGGAAAATCTACTTTTATCAATGCTTTTGCAGGAAAAGCCTGTACCAAAACAGGAAATAAACCGGGAGTGACCAAAGGAAAACAGTGGATCCGGATCAATAAGAGCCTGGAACTTCTGGATACGCCCGGTATTCTCTGGCCAAAATTCGAGGACCAGCAGGTAGGTGCCAGATTGGCTATGGTCGGCTCTATAAAAGACGAAATATTAAATCTTGAGGAATTATCTCTGGAGCTTCTGAAATATCTCCACAGAGACTATCCTGGGTTGTTAAAGGCCAGATACGAAATAGAAGAATCTCCGGAGCCTCTGACTATGCTGGAGCAGATCGCATCAAACCGGAAGTGCATCCAGAAAGGCGGAGAGCTTGATTATGGAAAAGCCGCAGGGATTCTTCTGGAGGAATTCCGAAATGGAAAGATTGGGCGGATTACTTTGGAGAAACCTCTGATACAGGAGCAGTAAAGAATGAAGAGCATACAGGAAATAAAGGAAGAGTTTAAAAGAGCTGCGCTGAAAGAACTTCCGGCTTTTATGGAGAATTACAGGGAAGACCAGCGCAAAGGGGTCATGAACCTTCTGGAACAGGCTGGGAAACGGCTGGAAAAGCTGGAGGCAGAGAGAGTACGTCTGGAGAAAATGAGAGCCTATGAGCATGAATATGAACATCTGGGTTATGTCTGCGGTATTGACGAGGCAGGAAGAGGTCCTTTTGCAGGACCTGTGGTGGCAGGGGCGGTAATCCTGCCAAAAGACTGTGAAATCCTGGGCCTGAATGACTCTAAACAGATTTCCGAAAAAAGAAGAGAAGAACTCTATGAGGAGATCATAGAAAAAGCAGTGGCTGCAGAAACAGGCTTTGCCAGTCCGGCCAGAATTGATGAGATTAATATCCTGCAGGCCACCTATGAAGCTATGAGAGAAGCAGTAGGAAAACTCCCTGTGAGACCGCAGATTCTTTTGAATGATGCAGTTACTATACCGGGAATAGAGATCCCCCAGGTGCCCATTATAAAAGGAGACAGTAAAAGCCTTTCCATTGCTGCAGCTAGTATTGTGGCAAAAGTTACCAGAGACCGGCTGATGCGGGAGTATGATAAGATCATGCCGGAGTATGGATTTGCGTCCCATAAGGGATATGGCTCCAGGGAACATATTGAGGCATTGAGAAAATATGGCCCCTCTCCTATACATAGAAAAACTTTTATAAGAAATGTTTTTGAGGACAGGACATGACCGGCGGGAGAAAAGGCCCGGACTCTTCTAAGAAGATTGGAAGCCGCTATGAGCAGGCTGCTGCAGATTTTCTCCAGGACCGGGGCTATAAAATTCTGGAGCGGAATTTCCGCTGCCCTGCAGGAGAAATTGATATTATTGCCAGAGAGGGAGAATATCTCTGCTTTCTGGAAGTAAAGTTCAGAAGCGAAAAGGACCGGGGGACTCCCCAGGAAGCTGTGAACGGAAGAAAGCAGCGGAGGATATCAAGAGCAGCCCTTTATTATATGATGAAAAATGGGCTGAGTGATACCACACCCTGCAGGTTTGATGTAGTGGGAATTTTGCCAGAGAAGACCACATTGATAAAGAATGCGTTTTCTTTTAAGAGGTGAATGATGAAAATTAAATGGGACAAAGACACAGAAGAACATATGGCAGTACAGGAAAAGGAAGGGGTCGTTTATCTTACCTATCCGGCATTTGAAAAATTTCCCCAGTTCTGTCATGGCTTTTCTACCAGGCTGGGAGGCGTGAGCCAGGGAATTTACAGCACTATGAATTTAAGCTTTCAGAGGGGGGACCTGGAAGAAAATGTGTCTGAAAATTACCGGCGTATTGCCAGGGCCATAGGCTTTGACCTGGAGGGGGCAGTGTGCTCTCAGCAGACTCACACAGTCAATATCCGTCAGGTAAAAAAAGAGGATGGAGGCAAGGGGATTCTGAAGCCCCTGGACTATCAGGACATTGACGGATTGATCACAGATATACCAGGCATGACTCTCGTAACTTCTTTTGCAGACTGTGTTCCTCTGTTTTTTATGGATCCAGTTCATAATGCTATAGGTCTGGCTCATTCCGGCTGGAAAGGAACAGCGGCCAGAATGGGACGCCATATGCTGGGAGCGATGAAAGAAGCCTTCGGTTCAAAGTCATCAGAGATATATGCGGCTATTGGCCCCTCTATCTGCCAGAAATGTTATGAGGTGAGCCAGGATGTGGCAGAGATTTTTTTTAGAGAGTTTCCCCAAAGCCAGAAGGAAAAACACTTTATTTACAGAAAAGATAATGGAAAATATCAGCTGAACCTTTGGAGAGCCAACGAAATAATCTTTCTTGAGGAAGGGATTCCCAAGGAGCATATTAGTTTTCCCGGAATCTGTACCTGCTGCAACCCGGAGCTGCTCTTTTCCCACAGGGCCAGTAAAGGAAAAAGGGGAAATCTGTCAGCTTTTCTGGAAATCAGGCCGTCAATGGAATAGTTGCATAAAGTTTACAAAGCATCTTAGGCAATATTACATAAATGTTACAAAAAAATGAAAAACCACTGTTCATTTCACAGATTCTATGATATAATCTTAAGCGTTAGTGAAAAGGAGCTTTGGTATGAAGAACAAAACAACTACAAGCCTGCTTATGGGGCTGTTGGCAGTGAGTCTGGCTGCATCCCCCTGTTACGCTTCCACCCAGCAGAAGATTACAGATACTCAGAATGCGCAGCAGGAAAACCAGCAGAAATTGGACGACGCTCAAAGCCGGATCAACAGTCTGGAATCAAAGAAAGACGATCTGGAAGGGTACTTGCAGGAGTTAAATCAACAGCTGGGCGACTTGGAAGAAAATTTGCAGGAAATTCAGACAAAATCAGATGAGACACAGAAGACTTTGGAGAAACTTGAAAAGGAGCTGGAGGCTGCCAAAGAAAAAGAAGCGCAGCAGTATAACGATATGAAGCTCCGCATCCAGTATATGTACGAAAATGCAGAAGGCTCATATGTGGTTATGCTTTTGGAGTCTAACTCTATTTCTGATTTTCTGAGTCAGGCAGAGAATATGTCTCAGATTACAAATTACGACAGGGACATGCTGGAAGAGTATAAAAAGACAACAGAAGAGATACAGGAAAAAGAAGCCAGTATCCAGGAAGAACAGCAGGAACTGGAAGAATTGAAACAGCAGAGCCTGGACAAGCAGGACGAAATCTATGAGGTTGTGAAAACAACCAATCTGCAGATTCAGGATTATGAAGGACAGATTTCCCAGGAAGAGGGAAATGCAGAAAAGTTAATGGCTCAGATTGAAAGCCAGAAGGATACGATCAATTCTCTGATCAAACAGCAGAAAGATGAAGAGGCTGCACAGATTCAGGCACAGCGCCAGGCAGAGGCTGCGGCAGAGCAGCAGCAGGCTGCATCAGAATCTTCTCAGAGCAGTCAGGAGAATACCCAGACAACAACGTCATCTTCCTCATCATCTTCAGAGTCATCCTCAGGAAGCCAGGAAAGTCAGTCCTCTGATTCTGGCAGCGGCAATACATATCTGGGAAGATTCCGGCTTACAGGGTATTGTCCCTGTGCTCAGTGCTGTGGTAAGTCTGACGGAATCACCGCCAGCGGAACTCAGGCTACAGCAGGAAGAACGGTTGCCATGGGCGGTGTTCCTCTAGGAACAAAACTGATGATCAATGGAACGATCTATACAGTGGAAGACAGGGGAACTTCTTATGGACATGTGGATATTTTCTTTAATACCCATGGAGAGGCTCTTCAGTTCGGAAGCGGCTATGCAGATGTGTACCAGGTTAATTAAATAATTTATACATAACAAAAAACAGAAGGAATTTTCATCCTTCTGTTTTTTGTTACCTTTGTTAGCTTCTCTTGAGAAGCTGATTGATCTTTTGGGTTGTGCTCCTTACCTTTTCCACAGACAGGTCGTGATTCAGGATATCCATAATACTAGCCAGATATTTACTCATATCTGCTTCCAGGTAGTAAGGTCTTTTCAGAAGCTCCGGATTACGGTAACTCAGGTTTGTAGTGATAACACGATAGATATACTCCTTTTCGTAGTATTCATCGAATTTTTCCAGACCATCGGTGAACAGGCCAAAAGTCGTGCAGACAATTACCCGTCTGGCTTTTCGGTCTTTCAGTTTTTTGGCGACATCCAGCATGCTTTCTCCAGAGGAAATCATATCATCAATGACTACCACATCTTTTCCCTCTACAGAATCGCCAAGGAATTCGTGAGCTACAATTGGATTCTTTCCATTTACAATTGTAGAGTAATCCCTGCGCTTATAGAACATTCCCATATCTACACCGAGAATATTGGAAAAATACACAGCTCTCTGCATAGCGCCTTCGTCAGGGCTGATGATCATCAGATGCTCATTATCGATTTTAAAGTTATCAATAGAGGCGACCATTGTCTTTAAAAACTGGTAGGTAGGCATGAAATTGTCAAAACCGGACAAAGGAATGGCATTCTGCATTCGGGGATCATGGGCGTCAAAAGTGATGATATTGGAAACACCCATCTGCACCAGTTCCTGAAGGGCAAGAGCACAGTCCAGAGATTCTCTCTTGCTTCTCTTGTGCTGGCGGCTTTCGTAAAGGAATGGCATGATCACATTGATCCTGTGGGCTTTTCCTGCTGCTGTAGCGATGATCCTCTTCAGATCCTGATAGTGATCGTCCGGAGACATGTGGTTGGTATGACCGCAGATTTTATAAGTCATACTGTGATTGCATACATCTACCATAACAAACATGTCGGTTCCACGGATGGACTCGCTGATCACGCCTTTGGCTTCACCGGAACCAAAACGTGGGCATTCACAATCAATAAGGAAGCTATCCTCTGCATAGCCTCGGAAATTAAGTCCGGACTGATTGTGGGAATTTAATTCTTTTCGAAATTGAACCAGATGGGCATCTACCTGAGATGCCAGCTGAGCGCAGCTTTCCAGAGCTGCTATTTTGATAGGGGCCACTGGAATAGATTTTTCCAGCAAACTGATATTGATCATAAAGACCTCCATGTAATTTCTTGTATTTTACTTTCTTTTTACATCATACACATTAAGTTATAACATTCGACATAATATCCAGTCAAGGAAAAATATTGCTTTTTTATTGCTTTGTTGGTATACTAGCCGCAGAGCAGCTGGTATTTCCGGCTGCTGCCGGATGAACAGAAACGCTTATTTTTGCGGAAAAGAGAGAGGTATATATGACAAAATCCAGACACATAATCAGAGAAGTGGAAGAGGGAAGCATTGCCTGGGAACTGGAGCTGGAACCTGGAGATGAGCTTCTTTCTATAAATGGAAATGCCATTGAGGATGTTTTCGATTATCACTACCTGGTGAATGATGAAGAAATACTGCTGTTAGTCAAAAAGGCAAACGGAGAAGAATGGGAACTGGAAGTGGAGAAAGAATATGAGGAAGATCTGGGAATCGTCTTTGAGAACAGCTTAATGGACGAATACCGTTCCTGCAGCAACCACTGTATTTTCTGTTTTATCGATCAGATGCCTCCAGGAATGCGGGAAACTCTTTATTTTAAAGATGATGATTCCCGGCTGTCTTTTCTTCAGGGGAATTATGTGACCCTTACAAACATGAGCGATCACGATATTGACCGGATCATAGAGTATCATCTGGCCCCTATAAATATTTCCTTCCATACGACAAATCCGGAGCTTCGGCGAAGGATGCTCCACAATCGATTTGCAGGAGATATCTTTCCAAAGGTGGACAGGCTGTACCAGGCGGGGATTGAGATGAATGGACAGATTGTTCTGTGCAAAGGGATCAACGATGCTAAAGAACTTGAGAGGAGTATAAAAGACCTTTCCGAATATCTTCCTCATCTAAAAAGTGTTTCTGTGGTACCTGTAGGCCTGAGCAGGTTTAGGGAAGGTCTATATCCTCTGGAACCTTTTGATAAGGAGGATGCCTGCAGAGTCATCGATCAGATTGAGATATGGCAGAAAAGGCTGTATGAACAGTATGGTCTGCATTTTATCCATGCCAGTGATGAGTGGTATCTTCTGGCAGAGAGAAAATTGCCGGAAGAAGAGCGGTATGACGGATATCTGCAGCTGGAAAACGGTGTGGGAATGCTGCGGCTTTTAGAAGAGCAGGTGACTGAGGCGTTAGAAGGCCAGGAGGGAGATGACAGAAGAGAGACCCTGGCCTTTGCTACGGGAAACCTTGCTTACCCCTTTATCAGTCGTTATATGGAAAAAATCCAGAAAAAATTTCCAAATGTACAGGTTCGGGGGTATAATATAAAAAACCGTTTTTTTGGAGAGCAGATAACTGTGTCCGGCCTTCTTACCGGACAGGATCTGATCCAGCAGCTGAAAGGAAAAGAATTGGGGGAATACCTTCTTCTCCCTTGCAATATGCTGAGAAGCGGAGAAAACGTTTTCCTGGATGATGTGACTGTGGAAGATGTGGAGAGAGAATTAAAGGTGTCTGTGAAGATTGTAGGAGAAGAAGGAGCTGATCTTATAGAGGCTGTTCTGAACAGAGAAGCAGGCAGAGAACATAAAAGGAGACAAATGTATGAGCAAACCAATTGTAGCTATAGTGGGACGGCCCAATGTGGGAAAATCCACACTTTTTAATGCTCTGGCGGGAGAAAAGATATCTATAGTAAAGGATACCCCGGGAGTTACCCGTGACAGGATTTATGCCGATGTTACCTGGCTGGACAAAACCTTTACGCTGATCGATACCGGAGGTATTGAGCCAGAGAGTAAAGATATCATTCTTTCTCAGATGAGGGAGCAGGCACAGATCGCCATTGATACGGCAGATGTGATCATTTTTATTACCGATGTCCGCCAGGGACTGGTAGATGCAGACAGTAAAGTTGCAGATATGCTTCGCAGAAGCCAGAAACCTGTAGTATTGGTGGTAAATAAGGTAGACAGTTTCCAGAAGTATATGATGGACACTTATGAATTTTATAATCTTGGAATCGGAGAACCAGTGCCGATTTCTGCAGCCTCTATGCTGGGGCTGGGAGATATGCTGGAAAAGGTAACAGAGCACTTTCAGGATATTCCCCAGGATGAGGAAGAGGATGAAATCCCCAGGATTGCTGTGGTGGGCAAGCCCAACGTAGGTAAATCTTCTCTGATCAATAAGATTGTAGGAGAGGATAGAGTTATCGTTTCCGATATCGCCGGCACCACCAGAGATGCTATTGATACCAGAGTGGTCTATCAGGATAAAGAATATATTTTTATAGATACTGCAGGTCTGAGAAGGAAAAACAAGATCAAAGAGGAGCTGGAACGCTACAGCATTATCCGTACAGTGACGGCTGTAGAGAGGGCAGATGTAGTAGTTATGATGATCGATGCAGAGGAAGGGGTTACGGAACAGGATGCTAAGATCGCAGGGATTGCCCACGACAGAGGAAAGGGAATCGTCATTGCTGTAAATAAATGGGATGCTATTGAAAAAGATGATAAAACCATATATAAATTTACAAATAAGGTAAGAGAAATCCTTTCCTTTATGCCCTATGCGGAAATTATGTTTATTTCTGCAAAGACAGGACAGAGAATTCCGAAGCTCTTTGAGACCATTGACATGGTGCTGGAAAACCAGACCCTGCGTATCCAGACGGGAGTTCTGAATGAGATCATTACGGAAGCGGTAGCTATGCAGCAGCCTCCTTCTGATAAAGGAAAAAGGCTGAAGATTTTCTATGCTACTCAGGTTTCTGTGAAGCCGCCTACCTTTGTTATCTTTGTAAACAGCAAAGAACTGATGCATTTTTCCTACACAAGATATCTGGAAAATAAAGTTCGGGAGGCTTTTGGCTTTAAAGGAACTTCTCTGAAGTTTATTATCAGAGAAAGAAAAGAGGGGGAATAGAAAATGCTGGAACGTATCGTATGTCTGGTTATCGGATATGCTTTAGGGCTTTTCCAGACATCCTATATTTACGGAAGAAAACAGGGAATTGATATCCGGGAGCACGGCAGCGGGAATGCTGGTACGACTAATGCCTTCCGGACTATGGGAAAAAAGGCAGGAGCGCTGACACTGCTGGGGGATATCCTGAAGTGCGTACTTGCCATGGCTGCCGCAAGACTTTTGTTCGGCAATAGTTTCGGAGACAATATCCGTCTTCTGGAACTCTATGCCGGAGCAGGCTGCATCCTGGGACATAATTTTCCCTTTTATCTGAAATTTAAAGGAGGAAAGGGAATTGCAGCGTCAGTAGGACTTCTCCTTGCCTTTGACTGGAGAATTTTTCTCATCTGCGCAGTAGTTTTTTTTGCACTGTTTTTTGCCACCCATTACGTATCCCTTTGCTCTCTGGCAGGATATCTGTGCTTTGTGGTGCTCCTTTTTGCTTTTGGGCAAACAGGCATGTACCCCTGCAGCCAGCCGGTGCTTTATGAAATGTATGTGATAGCGTTTCTGCTCATGGTTTTGGCATACTGGAGACACAGACAGAACATTGGCCGTCTGCTCCATGGAAATGAAAACAAGATTTTTCTCAGTAAAAAGAGGTAAGGGATATGGCAAATATTGGAATTATTGGTGCTGGCAGCTGGGGAACGGCTTTGGGAATACTTCTGGTAAATAACGGACATAACACTACGCTCTGGTCTCACAGACTGGAACAGGCAGAAGAGCTTGTCTGGACAAGAGAACACAGGGAAAAACTTCCTGGTGTTCAGCTTCCGGAATCTCTGGAGATTACCAATGATCTGGAAAAGACCCTGGTGGGAAAAGATATCCTGATCATGGCAGTCCCCTCTGTAGCTGTGCGGCAGACTGCCAAAAGAATTAAACCCTATATACGGTACGGGCAGCTGATCGTCAATGTGTCTAAGGGAATAGAAGAGGGAACACTGATGACCCTTACTGACATTATAGAAGAAGAGATACCTGAGTCGGTGGCCTGTGTTCTTTCAGGCCCCAGCCATGCAGAAGAGGTGAGCCGAGGGCTTCCTACCACCTGTGTGGCAGGTGCAAAAGAGCGGAAGACTGCAGAATATATACAGAATATTTTTATGAGTCCTGTGTTCAGGGCTTACATCAGTCCAGATGTGCTGGGTATTGAGCTGGGGGGAGCTTTGAAAAATGTCATTGCTCTGGCAGCAGGAGCAGCAGATGGTCTGGGATATGGAGACAATACTAAGGCAGCTCTTATTACCAGGGGGATTTCAGAGATTACCAGACTGGGAATTGCCATGGGCGCCAAAGCAGAAACTTTCTATGGCCTTTCCGGTATCGGAGATTTGATCGTTACCTGTGCCAGCAGACACAGCCGGAATCGGAGAGCGGGAATCCTCCTGGGACAGGGAAAAACTGCAGAAGAAGCTATGAAAGAAGTAAAAATGGTAGTAGAAGGTGTGTATTCCGCAAAAGCCGGATGGGAACTTTCTCAGAAATACCAGGTTGAAATGCCTATTATCCAGCAGGTATACCAGGTCCTTTTTGAGAAGAAGTCTCCGGACCTTGCAGTTCAGGATTTGATGCTGAGAGACCGGAAAATAGAGTCTTGGGATGTTTCCTGGAAACCAGAGTGATCAGCTGGATAGATGAGATAAAGAGAAATAGAAAGAGGCCTTTTCTCACAGAGGGAAAATAGATATTCCGGTCCCTCTGTGAGAAAAGGCCTCTTTTGTATGGGATATGTACGGTTGGGTTCTTCCAACAAAATGCCATGGCATGGAAGAAAACTTATAATATATAAGGAGCCATGTCTTCGGGAACTCCGGCTACCCGCTGCTGTACATCCATTGCTGTAATAGCAGCCATCTCTTCTTCGGAAAGAACAAAATCAAAGATCTGACTGTTTTCCTCCAGCCGCTCTTTATGCACAGATTTGGGAATTACGCCGATGCCTTGCTGAACAAGCCAGCGCAATCCTACCTGGGCGGGGGTTTTCTGATGATTCTTTCCTATTTCAATCATCAGAGGACTGTTCATATAGGCGCCTCTTGCCAGAGGAGCGTAAGCCTGAAGGACAATTCCCTTTTCTTCACAGTAAGTTTTCAATTCAGGATGGTTAAACAGGGGGTGAAACTCTACCTGGTTTACTGCGGGAACTACATCTGAAACAGTCTTCAGCAGTTCCAAGTCTGCAATACTGAAATTCGATACCCCAATAGACTTTACTTTTCCATCTGTCCGAAGTTTTTCCATTACTTTCCAGGTATTTCCAAAACATCCAGGCACAGGCCAGTGGATAAGATAGAGGTCCACATAGTCCAGCCCCAGACGCTCCAGGCTCCGGTTAAAACTGTCTTCTATATCTCCGATTCTCTGAGCAGTATTCCATATCTTCGTCGTGATAAATAAATCTTCTCTTGGTGTGTCAAGAGCCTGTATTCCTTTACCGACTCCTTCTTCGTTTTTGTAGAAAGAAGCTGTATCGATCAAGCGGTAGCCAGAAGACACGGCATCTGATATTGCCTGTTTCAGCTCTCCGTCGTCAGTGGCTTTGTAAACGCCAAGGCCTAACAGCGGCATTTCTCTTCCGTCATTTAGATGAATTACATGTTCGCCAAAAGACATAACACCAAACCTCCTTTTTACAATCGTTGATAGTATACCATGAAAATATGAAGAATGTTAGTCGTATTTATTAAAATTCACAATTTATTCAAACACAAATCAAAATCCACAAAGGTCACGGGCTTTAAAATAAGAGGTTTTTACATAAATTATAATTTCGGAAGAAGACGGTAAAAAGGGGAGGGAAAGCACTAAGAAAAATACATAAAATAGCTTGATAAAACATAGTAAACCATGTATAATGAAGCTAATTGATAAATTATTGTCATTCAGTGTGCCCAAATATGAAAAAGGGCCTGGAAAGGATGGAAAAATGCATTTAATCAAAGATGAAAATGGTAATGTGATCCCTCATGGAGGGGAGGCTCATCAGCATGAACATTGCGGAAGCTGCAGCGATAACTGCCAGGAGAATTGTTCTCAGGAAGTGGTAGCTTTATTGAATTATATGCTGTCACACAATGAACATCATGCCCAGGAGTTGGATCAGATGGCTGAGAATCTTCAGAAACTTGGAATGGAAGATGCAGCTAAGACGATTAAAGAAGGAGTGGCAGATTTTCAGAAAGGAAATATGCGCCTTGGACTGGCTTTGACACTGGTAAAAGAACACTTAAAGGAGGCGTAGATCATGTGTCTTGCAACTGTTCAGAAAGAAAGTGACAATACCGTAATTTTGAAAATGGTCAGCCGTATCGATGTGGATGGGGATAAAGTGATTCTCCGAGATATTATGGGAGAAACGAAAACCATCGTTGGAAGGATTTTGATGGTAGATCTGGCCAACAGCATTGTGAAGCTGGACTGTGAATAACAAAAGGTTTTATGGGGAAACCCTTAAAATAAAACACAATATGCGGAGGTAAAGACCAATGAAACTAGCAGAGGCTATGAAGGAGAAAATGCTCCTTTCCTTTGAACTTTTCCCCCCGAAGACCGAGAAAGGCATGGAAAATCTTCCGGGCACGATTGAGCATCTGTGCAAGTATAAACCGGAATATATTTCCTGTACCTACGGCGCAGGAGGGGGAAACGTAGGAGCAAACAGGGAAGTCTGCCAGATGATCAAAAAAGCTGGCCCTATTCCTGTGACTCACTTCACGGTTATCCGTAACACAAAGGAGGGCATCAAAGAGCAGCTGGATCAATATCTGGCGGAAGGCGTAGATCATATGCTGGCTCTTCGGGGCGATCTTCCTCTGGGGGAAACCACTACCTGCGGGGATTTTGATTATGCCACAGATCTTGTGAAATTTGTAAAAGATCAATATGGCGACAAATTTGAAATCGCAGTAGCAGGCTCTCCGGAAGGACATATCGCATGCCGCAGCCTGGAAGCGGATATTTCCGTTTTGAGGCAGAAGCAGGATAACGGAGCTGATTACATCATGACTCAGCTTTGCTGGGACATGGAACAGTTCAAACGCTGGCTGGACGCTATTCGTAAAGCAGGCGTGACCATGCCGGTGGATGTGGGGATTATGCCGATTCTGGATCAGGCCGCCACTATTAATATGGCTCTGTCCCGGAATGGCTGTGTAATGGACCGTGAATTGTCCAGACTCATCTCCAGACACTGGCTGTTCCCGAATCCTTTCAATCCTAAGGACGCAGAGGGTAAGCCCTTTGATATGTTCTATGATAAAAAGGTGAAAGAATTTAAAGAAGAGGGTATCGAGTATACCATCAGACAGATTGATGAGTACCGGGCACTTGGTGTTAATGGTATCCATCTGTATGCGTTGAATAAGTGGAAAGACGTATCTGAAATTATTGAAAGATCTGGACTTCGTACACTTGTTTAAAATTTAAATTCAGGAGGCGCCTGATTTATGGCACATGTAATTGCAGTCGCAGGAAAAGGCGGCGTAGGTAAGACAACATTAACGGGACTGATCATACAGTATCTGGGCGAAAAGGGAAAAGGTCCCATCCTTGCAGTGGATGCGGATGCAAACTCCAATCTTAATGAAGTGTTGGGAGTGGAGGTAGAGACTACTCTGGGAGAAATCAGAGAAGAGGTGGCAGGAGCAGAGATGGCTTCTAAAAACCCGATTCCTTCAGGCGTGTCAAAGGCAGATTATATGGAGTATAAGTTTGACGATGCTCTTGCAGAGTCTGACGACTTTGATCTGCTGGTTATGGGACGCACTCAGGGGAAAGGCTGTTACTGCTTTGTAAACGGACTTCTTCAGGCACAGATTCAGCGACTTGAAAAGAATTACCCCTATATTATTGTGGATAATGAAGCTGGTATGGAGCATATCAGCAGAGGTGTGCTTCCGAACATGGAAACAGCGATTCTGGTCAGCGACTGTTCCAGAAGAGGCGTTCAGGCTGCCGGCAGGATCGCCCAGCTGATTAAAGAGTGCAATATGCACCCCAGACAGGTAGGACTGATTGTAAACAGAGCCCCTGATGGAAAACTTAATGAAGGAACCAGAGAAGAGATCGAAAAACAAGGTCTTCATCTACTGGGAGTAGTACCACAAAATGATACAGTCTATGAGTATGACTGTGACGGGACGCCAACCGTTGACCTTCCCGAAGACTCGCCTGTGAAAAAAGCCATTCGGGAAATTGTGGACAAATTAGAATTTTAAGAGAAGAGGCGACATAAAGGAGGATAACATGAGTGAATTCAGATTAACTACAGTAGAAGAATTTGAAGCTGCTACTGCGAGACTGTTGGAGACAGGGGCTAAAGTAGGCGCTGATTCCTGGCAGGCTCGTGTAAAGAACCAGACACCCCATTGTAAATTTGGTGAAGAAGGCGTTTGCTGCCGTATCTGTACAATGGGACCATGCCGTATCACGAAGAAAGCCCCAAGAGGAATCTGTGGATGTGATGTACACGGTATCGTAGGACGTAATTATCTGAAGTTTACAGCAGGCGGAGCTGCTACCCATTCCGATCACGGACGTGAGATCTGCCACACTCTTTATGCTACAGCAGCAGATGGATGCTATAAAGTAAAAGATCCTGATAAGCTGATCCGCATTGCAAAAGAGTGGGGAATTGAGACAGAAGGAAAAGACATTTACGACCTGGCTCATGAAGTGGCTTATGAAGGCCTTATGGAATACGGAAAACCTTTCGGAACTCAGAGATTCTTAAAGAGAGCTCCGGAATCCCAGCAGAAACTGTGGGAAGAAAATGAACTGGCACCACGGGCTATTGACCGTGAAGTATCATGCTCCTTACATATGGCTCACATGGGATGTTCTTCCAAACCAGAAGCCCTGGTAAAACAGTCTATCCGTGCAGGACTTTCTGATGGATGGGGCGGTTCCATGATGGGAACAGAGTTTTCTGACGTACTCTTCGGTACACCAAAGCCTATTGAGACAGAAGCGAACCTGGGTGTTATGGTAGAAGAAAACGTGAATATCGTTGTTCATGGACATGACCCAAGTCTTTCCGAAATGATCTGCGAAGTAGCTGACAGTCCTGAAATGGTTGCATATGCAAAAGAAATGGGTGCAAAAGGAATTACTATTTCCGGTGTATGCTGTACCTCTAACGAGGTTGCCATGCGTCGTGGAATCCCAATGGCAGGTAACTTCCTTCAGCAGGAAAACGTAGTGCTCACCGGAGCCTGCGAAGCTATCGTTGTAGATGTGCAGTGTATCTTCCCTGCATTAGGACCTCTGAGCAAATGTTTCCATACCAAGTTCATTACAACATCTCCAATCGCACAGATGCCGGATTCCGAGTTTATTCGCTTTGATGCTCATTCCGCACTGGAAAAGGCTACTCAGATCGTGAAGCTGGCAATTGAGAACTTTAAGAACAGAAAACCGGAACTTGTTTACATTCCTCAGATGAAACAGAAAGCAACTGTTGGATATTCTACAGAAGCTATCGTAAAAGCTCTGGACGGCGTTGCCAATACACAGGTTGACGAACTTGGAACCACAAAACCGCTGCTTCAGTGTATTACCTCCGGTGTATTAAGAGGAGCTGTAGCTATGGTTGGATGTAATAACCCAAAGGTTCGTCCTGACCTGGCTCATATCGAATTGATGAAGAAGCTGCTGGCAAACGACATCATCGTCATTGCTTCTGGCTGTTCTGCACAGGCTGCTGCTAAGGCAGGTCTTATGGATAAGGCAGCAAAAGATGTGTGTGGCGATGGCCTGAAGAGAGTATGCGAACTGGCAGATATTCCTCCGGTACTTCATATGGGATCTTGTGTAGATATTTCCCGTATGCTGGTTCTGGCAGCAACTCTTGCTAAAGATGCAGGTCTTCATATTTCACAGCTGCCGGTTGTAGGCTGTGCTCCAGAATGGATGTCTGAGAAGGCAGTATCTATCGGAAACTATGTTATCGGTTCCGGTATTGATACATTCCTGGGCGTAGATCCATATGCATCAGGCTCCAGCGAAATGGTTGAAATCCTGACAAACGGCACCAGACAGTGGTGTGAAGCAGCGTTTACTGTAGAAAAAGATATTGATAAATTAGGTGATGCCATGATGGCAAGAATCGAAGAAAAGAGAGCTGCCCTGGGCATCTAATAATTCTGAAACATAACTAGGAAAGGTGAATGACATGAAAATAGCGGTTACAGGAAAAGGCGGCGTTGGAAAGACCACTTTTGCCGCAACTCTTGCCCGGCTTTATGCTGACGAAGGAAAAAACGTTCTCGCAGCAGATGTAGACCCGGATGCCAATCTTGGATTGGCTCTGGGGTTTGACGAAGAAACCCTGGATTCTATAGTCCCCATTACTAAAATGAGAAAACTCATTGAAGAAAGAACAGGGGCCGGAGAGGATAATCAGTTCTATACACTGAATCCTAAGGTCAGCGATATTCCGGATACATACTCGAAAGAGGTAAACGGTGTAAAGCTTCTTGTTCTGGGAACAGTGGAGACAGGAGGAGGCGGCTGTGTATGTCCGGAGCATGTTATGCTCAGAAGGATCATCAATAACCTGGTCCTGCACAGAGACGATGTTGTGATCATGGATATGGAGGCCGGTCTGGAGCATCTGGGCCGTGGAACTACAGAATCCATGGATCAGTTTATCGTTGTGATCGAACCGGGAGCCAGAAGCGTACAGACTTATAAAAATGTAAAGCGCCTTGCAGATGATCTAGGGGTCAAACAGGTACGTGTAGTTGCCAATAAAGTAAGAAATGCAGAGGATGAAGAATTTGTCAGAAGCCGTATACCGGCAGAGGATCTCCTGGGCTTCATTCACTACAACACAGAAGTTATGGATGCAGATCGTCAGGGAAAATCCCCTTACGATTTCAGCAATACAGTAAAAGAAGAAATCACACAAATTAAAAACATAATCGATCAGGGATTATGAGATGTTAGGAGGAAAAAACATTGACTTTATTTGAAACAGTATTCAGCGGAAATGACGCTGTCTATGGATTGACAGAAAATGCAATTAATGCTGCTATTGAACAGCACGGTGCTGACAAAGCTGTCAGCTTTCCAAACACAGCATACAGCCTGCCATGCTACTATGCTGTAACAGGTGTAAAGGTTGGCACTTTAGGAGAATTAAAAAATGCTCTGGGCGTAGTAAAAACTCTTATGACAAGAGAAAACAGAACCCATGACATTTTCATGTCCGGTGTTGCAACTGCTCTTTGCGCTGAGTTTATCGAAGTATTAAAATATATTGACGGAGCAACTCCATATGAAGAGCCATGCTACGGACATCTGGCAGATGCTGTGATCCGTGAGCTGGGTGTACCCCTTGTAACTGGAGATATCCCAGGTGTAGCCGTTATTTTAGGCAAAGCTCCTACTACAGAAGAAGCTGTAGCCCTGGTTAAGAGCTATCAGGCACAGGGTATTCTGGTAACACTGGTTGGCGATATCATTGATCAGTTATCAGAGGCCGGTATGAAGACTGGTGCAAACCTTCGTGTTATTCCTTTAGGAAAAGACGTAACAGCTGTTATCCATGTTGTATCTGTTGCTCTTAGAGCAGCCCTGATCTTCGGTAACATCACACCGGGAGATGCAGGAAATCTGATGAAGTACACAATGGAACGTGTTCCTGCATTTGTAAATGCTTTTGCTCCTTTAAACGATGTGATCGTAGCATGCGGTGCCGGCGCTATTGCTTTAGGATTCCCTGTAATCACAAACCAGGAAGGCGTAGCTGAAGTACCAAAGAGCCTGATCTGCCAGCCAGATGTAAGCAAATTCAACGCAACATCTCTGGAAGCCCGTGACATTAAGATCAAAATTACAAATATCGATATTCCTGTTGCTTTCGCTTCTGCATTTGAAGGTGAGATCATCCGCCGCGGCGATATGCAGGTTGAATTTGATGGTTCTCGTGTAGACTGTGCTGAGCTGGTACAGGCTGTAGACGCTACAGAGATTGAAGATCACAAGATCACCATTGTAGGTCCTGACGTAGACGAAATGGAACTGGGAAGTAAGAATACCATCGCCTATGTTGTAAAAGTCGCTGGAAAGAACATGCAGTCTGACTTTGAGCCGGTTATCGAGCGTAAGTTCCATAACTACATCAACTGTATTGAGGGCGTATATCATACAGGACAGCGTGATATGCTCCGTATCCGTATCGGAAAAGAAGCTTTTAACGCAGGCTTCCGTCTGAAACATATCGGTGAAGTACTTTATGTTTCTGTTAAAAACGAATTTGACGCAGTTGTTGATAAATGCGAGGTAACTATCTATACAGATCCTGCTGAATGTACAAGAGTACGTCATGAAGTTGCTATTCCAACCTTTGACAAACGTGACGAGCGTCTGGATACTCTTACAGATGAATCTGTTGATGTTTACTACAGCTGTATCCTGTGCCAGGCATTCTCACCATCTCACGTATGCGTGGTAACTCCGGAACGTCTGGGACTTTGCGGAGCTGTTTCATGGCTGGATGCAAAAGCTACCAACCAGCTGGATCCTAACGGACCTTGCCAGGTGATCACAAAAGAGAGACCTATCGATGAGAGAATCGGTGAATACGAAGATGTAAACGAAGCAGTTCAGAAGCTGTCTCAGGGTGCTCTTCAGGATGTATCTCTGTACTCCATCATGGAGAAACCAATGACCTCCTGCGGATGCTTTGAGTGTATCTGCGGTATTGAGCCATTCTCTAACGGTGTTGTTATCACAAACCGTGAGTATGCAGGAATGACACCTCTAGGTATGACATTCCCAGAGCTGGCTTCTATGACAGGCGGCGGCGTTCAGACACCTGGATTCATGGGACATGGAAAACACTTTATTTCTTCCAAGAAGTTCATGAAGGCAGAAGGCGGTATCGAGCGTATCGTATGGATGCCTAAGGAACTGAAAGATACCGTTGCAGAGAGACTGAACAAAACAGCCAAAGAGCTGTACGGAATCGACAACTTTACAGATATGGTCGGAGATGAGACTATTGCAACAGATCCGGAAACACTGGTTGCTTTCCTGACAGAGAAAAACCATCCTGCATTGGGCATGGAACCAATGATGTAATAATTTAAAATTAAGCAGTATCGGGAAATGGGAGATGCCTCGCAGGAGGCCTCCCGTTTCCTGTGTAAAAGTAAATTGACAAAAAAACTCCAAATAAGTTACAGAACAGACCGTAGTTTTATAAAGTTTTTTGTATAATATTACAGGGGAAACTTGTCAATATTGCATGTAATGTAGTATAATGTAGGCGGCAAAATAGAGGGCTGCCATTTTCCTCTTTGCCGTTTATATACAATGGGAGGGTACCTCTGTCGGACCGCCTGTTGTAAAGAATAATATGAAGGAGGCTCATAGAAATGCCGTTTAATCAGAAACCACAGAAGTTCAATGCAAGCATTAATACAGTTGAGATTGGATGCGGAGACAAAGCGATCAAATTAGGAGGAGAATGTACTTTTCCTTTCTATACATTTGATGCTCCTATGGAAAATGCACCGAAGATTGGTGTAGAAGTTTCCGATCTGGGTATTGCTTCCAATATTCCTGGTATCCAGAAGTTTTACGAAGGCGCTTCTACTATCGGAGAAATTGCAAAAAAAGCCGAAACAATGGAAGGCGCTGATTTTGTCTGCCTGCGCTTAGAGGGCGGAGATCCTAACGGAGAAGACAAATCCATTGATGAACTGATCGAAGTTGTAAAAGAAGTTGCAGACGCTGTTACCTGTCCTCTGGTAGTAGAAGGATGCAAAAATGTTGAAAAAGACACAGAACTGCTTCCAAAGGTAGCTGAAGTTCTGCAGGGCAAGAACGCTCTGGTAATGTCTGCAAGAGAAGAAAACTATAAAGCTGTAGGTGCAGCTGCAGGTCTTGCTTACAACCAGAAAGTAGGCGCTGAATCTGCTGTTGATATTAACCTTGCAAAACAGTTAAACGTTGTTATGACTCAGCTGGGAGTTAAAGCTCAGGATATCGTAATGAACGTTGGTTCTGCTGCAGTTGGTTATGGCTTTGAATATGTTGTTTCTACTATGGACCGTATTAAAGGTGCTGCTTTATCTCAGAATGATAACATGCTGCAGATGCCTATCATCACAGCTGTTGCTGATGAAGCATGGAGTGTAAAAGAGGCTATGGCTACTGAAGAGGATATGCCTGAGTGGGGTCCTCTGGAAGAAAGAGGAATCAGCATGGAAGTTCAGACAGCAGCTGCTGTATTAGCATCCGGTTCTGACGCCGTTATCCTGAAACATCCTCAGTCCGTTGCAACTATTTCAAAAATGATTAAAGAATTAATGTAATCGTAAAACAGGAGGATATTAAAAATGGCATTAACAGGTATTCAAATCTTTAAAATGACACCAAAGAAAAACTGTAAGGAATGCGGCTGTCCTACATGTATGGCTTTCGCTATGAAAGTTGCTCAGGGCGCTCTGGAAATATCCAAATGTCCGCATATGTCTGAGGAAGCTCTGGCAGAGCTGTCTGAGGCTACTGCTCCCCCAATGAAAACAATCAAAGTTGGAACTGGCGAAGGCGAATATACTTTAGGCGGTGAGACTGTTTTATTCAGACATGAGAAAACTTTTGTCAGCAAGACAAGATATGCAGTTGCTATCTGCACAGACATGGATGACGCTGCAGTTGATGCGAAGATTGCTGAACTTCAGAAGGTTGATTATGAGCGTATCGGTGAGAGAATGCACGTAGAAATGGTTTACGTGAACTATCAGGACGGTGCAGACAAAGACCGCTATGTAGAAATGGTTAAGAAAGCAGCAGCAACAGGAAAGACTCTGATCCTTGGCTGCAA
>ERZ1643251.1771-NODE-1771-length-23658-cov-8.945346_pt1 | contig 23658 bp, 22 predicted proteins | sample MGYA00579261_ERZ1643251 | MGnify/ENA primary metagenome ERZ1643251 (study PRJEB29033, sample SAMEA4952267) | chicken gut metagenome | biome: Broiler Chicken; feature: Gastrointestinal Tract; material: Caecum | place: Ireland | collected 2018 | study: Broiler... | reverse complement strand
GACGGAACCTACGGTCTTGGCGCAATTGCAAAATAAGTAATTGAAAACAAAAAAAAGACTTGCCCACAGGGCGAGTCTTTTTTTTGTAATTTTTGCCATGAATTTGGCTACGTGTTTGAAATGCTTTAGTCTGTAATTAGGAATGCTTTTGCCGCAATGCAAAAAGGTTTTTGCATGCAAAGTTAAAATGAAAAATCTATTTTCATTGCAATTACAGCAAAATTTTTTGGTACAACAATGTTTTTTGCCGTTGTTTTTCCTTTTTTGTCGTCGGATTTTACTCAAACCGTCTTACAACAGTTGCGGTGATGAAATTACTTGTACAAACATCTTTTACAAATCATGTCTGACAGTGCTGCAAACGCTTTTGCTTGCAAAGTTAAAACGGCAAATCTATTTTCATTGCAATTACAGCAAAATTTTTTTGGTACAACAATGTTTTTGCCGTTGTTTTCCCTTTTCCGTTGTCGGATTTTACTCAAACCGTCTTACAACAGTTGCAGTGGTGCAATTACTTGTACAAACATGATTTCGCACGGCATGCCTGACAGTGCTTGCAAAAAGGTTTTTGCTTGCAAAGTTAAAACGGCAAATTTATTTTCATTGCAATTACAGCAAAATTTTTTGGTACAACAATGTTTTTGCCGTTGTTTTTCCTTTTTTGTCGTCGGATTTTACTCAAACCGTCTTACAACAGTTGCGGTGGTGCAGTTACTTGTACAAACATGATTTCGCACAGGTGTTTTCGGCGGTTTTCCCTTGCATATTGCATTTTACGACAAAAAAGACATTTTTCGACAAAATTTGCCGTTAACGTGCGCTTGGCGTGATGTACAATTACAGCGTCAAGTCCCTTGTACTGCCAAATCACAGCCATTTTGCACGGTCTATTTCCTTTTTGGCGGCACGGTCGAGGTTTTCGTCCGATTGCGGTAACGTTATTTTCATTGCGTCAATGTCCAGCAACACGAACTTTGGTTTGTTGTTTTTGAAAATCACAACGCAACCGCAGTCTTCGCAGCGGCGTACCACTTTGGAAAAGTTTTGGTTTGCTTCCGTCATGGAAACAATCTGATTGCTGTTTATCATCATGATGCATTACCTCGCAGTATTTTTACGGCGTTTTGCCTTTGAATTATGATAGCATATTTCTAGGATGAAAACAACCCCTATTTTTCCTGTTTTACATAAAAAACAGCAAATTAAATGTTTAAGCAAAAAATATTATGTCATTAAAATATTGTGAAAATGTCCGTTTTTCAGTGAACATTAGCAAAAAATTTTTCATTTTGTTGCATATTATTGAAATATTACAAACAGAATGATAAAATTAAATCAGTTAACGGCGTGTTGTGTGGTTTCCTTTGACACGCAATATTCTGCTGTAACGAAACACAAACAAAATTTGCAAGAAATTGCAATAAATCAGGAGGAAAAAATGAAAAAACTTATTGCTGCGGCACTTACATTAGTGCTACTCATTGCTTGCGTGTTCACGCTTGTGGCGTGCAGCGAGACGGAATTGGTAATTTGGGTGGGCGAAGAATCCGCCACCTACTACGCAGGCGTAATGGAACAGTACGTTGCCGACTACGCCGAGAAGAACGGAAAGGAATTTCCCTACAAAGTCGTGGTCAAGGGAGTGGACGCTTCTACAGCCGCCGAGGCAATTTTGAAAGACGCACAGGCAGGTCCTGCCATCTTCACAATTCCTCACGACAACCTTGGTAAACTTATCGGCACAAACCCCGTTATTGCCGCATTGACAAGCCAATCGTTGCTTGCTCAGATTGAAGCGGACAACCCCGACGGCTACAAAAAGGTAGTTAAAAACACCATCGGCGGAACGGAATACACATTTGCCGCTCCCTACATCGGACAGTCTTTGGTGCTGTTCTACGACAAATCCAAAATCACCGACACAGAGGTGGAAACATGGGAAGGCATCATGGCTGCGGCAAAACGTGCAGGCAGCGACGTCAAGGCTATGACGGTCATGGGTAACGACAGTTACAACCTCAGTTTCCTTATGCTCGCCCGCAATGCCGAAACCAACACAACTTCCGTAAAAATTTACGAAGGTTCCACACTTTCCGAAATGCTTGAAAACAGTTACTGCACGGGCGACGACACGATGGCCAGTTTCAAGTGGGGACAACGTTTCTTCAACGACCCCAACGGCGGTGCGCTTTCCGGCAGTACGACATTTGACGCTTTGATGAAGGACGGAAAAGTTTTGTCCCTTGTCGGCGGTGCATGGAAGTACGACAGCGTTAAGGCGGCTTTGGGTGACAACCTCGGTATTGCTCAACTTCCCACCTACACAATCACGGCGGAAGACGCTTACGGCACCTGCGAAGAAGGAACGGTTATGAAATCCGGAACATTTGCCGACTGCAAAGTGCTGTGCATCAACGGTATGAACAAAATCGTTACAGGCGGCGACAAACAACTTTGCGAAGACATCGTTGAATACCTCACCGGCAAGGAAATTCAGGAAGGCTCTTTCGAAGAATGCAACAACCTTCCCGCTTACAAAAACGCTGCGGCGGAATTTGAAGCAATGCAGGCAGACACAAACGAAGCACTGCTTGCCAAAAAGCAGGTGGAAATGGCAAAATGGGGAATTCCTCAACCTTTCGGATACGACAGTTTCCTCAACCTGTACTTCTATCAGAAGGGTGCCGACACCTACACACAAGACATTTTGCTGATGCGTGACTCTGCAAACAACAACGCCACGGCTTACGACACCGACGAAAAGTTGCTTGCCGGTCTTACGATAATTCAAAACATTTGGAAAACGGGAAAGGCTTCGGGTAACTGAGCCAAAGGATAATCCGGGAGAAAAACTATGGCTGCGCAAGTAACGACAAAAAAAGAAAATATTTTTGTGCGTTTTGGTAAGCGTATCGCCGAAGGCTTCAGATACTTCGGCGAACGTTTCTCCGACGGAAGCGTCGGCACCAAACTTTCGCACTTTATCATGGGCGCAGGAAATTTCAGCCACAAGCAGATTGCCAAGGGAATAATTTTCTTTTTGGTGGAAGTTGTTTTCATTTTGTTTATGGTGCTGTGTCCGTCGGTAAACGACACTCCGTTGGGATACAAAGCGTTGATAAATCTCGGCGACTTGGGGTACATCGAAAATGCAAGCGGTAGCACTGCCATCGACCCCGACACGGGCATGCCTATTGCGGTACCCAACTCCATGCTGATTTTGCTGTTTGGCGTAATTACAATCGGAGTGATAATGTTGTTTCTGGTGGTGTACTTTGCCAATATTTCCAGCGCCTACAAGGCAGACCTTGACGAGCGCTACGGCGAAGGTGCGTCCACATTCAAACAGGACCTTGCATCCATGTTGGACAGCAAGTTCCACATCACGATGCTTTCCCCCACAATTTTGGGAGTGACGCTGTTTACGATTTTGCCCACGCTGTACATGATTTTGGTGGCGTTCACCACCTACGGCGGTACAACGGCAGGTTCCGGTCAAACCAACTTCGGTTGGGCGGGATTTAAAAACTTCATTGAAATTTTCACACAACCGGACAATGAAATAGGTCAGCGTTTCCTTTCGGTGTTGGGCTGGACGCTCATCTGGGCGTTTTTTGCAACGGTAACCAACTACTTTGGCGGAATTTTCCTTGCCGTGCTCATCAACCGCAAGGGAATCAAGGGAAAAGTGTTCTTCCGCACGGTGTTCATCATGACCATTGCCATTCCGCAGTTTATCTCGTTGTTGGCAATGAGAAACCTGCTTTCGGCAAACGGTCCCGTAAACGCAATGCTGATGAATTTGGGTCTTACACAAAACCCCATCAACTTCCTTGGTCATGACTTGGAAAATCAAAACGAGTACCTGATAAAGTTTATGATTATTCTCATAAACATGTGGGTGGGCGTTCCCTACACAATGCTTATGACAAGCGGTATTCTGATGAACGTTCCCACGGATTTGTACGAGGCGGCAAAGGTGGATGGTGCCAAACCGCTGACGATTTTCTTCAAAATCACCTTCCCGTACATATTCTTCATCACCACACCGTACCTTATCAGTTCCTTCATCGGCAACATCACATCCTTCAACATCATCTTCATGTTGAGCGGTGGCGGTCCCGCCGTGGCAGGATTCAAAGCAGGCAAAACCGACTTGCTTGTTACATGGCTGTACAAGTTGACAATTGATAACTCCAACTACAACCAAGGCGCAGTAATCGGTATCATCACCTTCATCTTCACGTCGGTGATTACGCTTCTGACTTACAGACGCAGTAAGGCTTACAAAGAGGAGGATACTTTCCAATGAGAAACGAAATTACCTATTCTCAGAAAAAGCACGGAAGTATGCGTCGCCACAGAATAATTGCCAACATTGCAACCTACGTCATTTTGGCAATTTTGGTGGTAATCTGGCTGTATCCCATTCTTTGGATATTCCTCAACGCTTTCCGTTGCGAGTACAACGAAAACGGCGACCTCATCGGTATCGTAGTTTCCAACTACATTCCCAAACAGTTGGGCTTTGAAAACTTCAAAAAACTGTTCACCGAAACGCATTTTTTAAGACAGGTGGGCAACACCCTTATCGTGTCGGTGTTTTCCTGCATTTTGTCAACGCTTTTGACCCTTTCCACGGCGTACATCATGTCCAAGATAAAGTTCAAAATGCGCAAGCCCTTCATGAATCTGGCAATGATTTTGGGATTGTTCCCCGGCTTTATGTCCATGATTGCCATCTACTTCATTTTGAAGGCTTTGGGTCTGACGCAAACGCTGCTGGCTCTGATACTTTGCTACTCGGCGGGCGCAGGATTGGGATTCTACGTTGCCAAAGGCTTTTTCGACACCGTACCCAATGCGTTGGTGGAATCGGCAAAACTTGACGGCGCAACGCAGGCGCAGATATTCTGGCACATAATTTTGCCTTTGTCAAAACCCATCATCATCTACACGGCGTTGCTGGCATTCACGGGACCTTGGATGGACTTCATCTTTGCAAGAGTTATCCTTGGCGAAGCCAACACGGAATTGCACACCGTTGCGGTGGGCTTGTATCAAATGATGTACGGCGCTCATGCCGACAACAACATTTTCACGACGTTTGCGGCAGGCTGCGTATGTATTGCAGTACCCATCGTCACGTTGTTCCTCTGCATGCAGAAGTACTATATCGAAGGCGCAACTGCAGGCGCTGTAAAAGGCTGATATCTGTACAAAAAAAGGCGGATTTTCCGCCTTTTTTGTTTGCCTTAAACACAAAATTGCTCGTACTTGCCAATTTTTCGAGTCATGCAAAAGCAAATTGACGCAGTGCCTGTTGTTGCAAATGTTTTTGCAGTTGTTTGTGTTTGCGGAAGGCAACGTCGTGTCTGAACGCACAACTGGCGTACATGCGCAGTGTTTTGTCAGCGTGTTTTTGACGTAAACGCAGGCAGGAAGCCTTTTTCTGCGGTACACCGAGGCATCGTTGTTGTTGCCGTTGTTGCCCTTTCCCTTGCCGCAGTTGCAACGTGCATTGTAATACCCTAAAGAAGTTTTTTAGTTACACGGGCGTTTGAACGGTGGTGCAAAAGCAGTGTGATTGACAGTAATTGCAAAACTTTTTTTGTTTGAAAATTGGCAGTGAGCGTTGTACTGAAATTCTTGTTGCAACACAATTCTTTTTGTTTCGGCACACAGGTGTTATTAACAGCGGTGCAAAAAAGTAATTGCAAGACCTCTTTTTGTTTGAGGATTTGCAGTGTGTGGCGTTGTACTGAAATTCTTGCAGCAAAACAATTTTTTGTTTCGGCACACAGGCGTTATTAACAGCGGTGCAAAAAAAGTAATTGCAAGACCTCTTTTGTGTGCGAAATTGCAGTTGATGCGTTGTATTGAAATTCCGTGCAACAACAACGATGAAAAACGTTGCGGCGTGTGTTTTACAGGGGGCAGTTTAACCCGTTTTTTCAGCAAAAACTGCAAGCATTTTGTTGACCGTATTGACAAATACCGTTACGGTAGTGTAAAATTATGGGTGAAAATTTGTTTGACAATTACAGACAATTAGTACAAAAACTATGTTAAAATGTCATCTCGGAGGAAAACATGAAAAGGAAAATCTCTGTGTTTAGTGTAATGCTTTTGTGCATTCTCGTTGCGACAGTGTTTTTGTCTGGCTGTGGGGAGTATCGTATGCCTATTGACGAAAATTTCGAACCCAACATTATCGACGATAACTACCGCACATTCTACGAAATTTTTGTCGGCGGTTTTTCCGACAGCAACGACGACGGAATGGGCGATTTGCAGGGCGTCATCAACCGTCTGGACTACCTCAACGACGGCGACCCCAAAAGCGGCAAAAGTTTGGGCATAACGGGAATTTGGCTCATGCCCGTTATGGTTTCTTTCAGTTATCACAAGTACGACGTAATCGACTACAAAACAATCGACCCCGACTACGGTACCATGGAAGACATGCGCAACCTTGTTGCAGAGTGCCACAAACGTGGAATAAACATAATAATCGACCTTGTTCTCAACCACACAAGCAAGTACCACGAATGGTTCAAGCAGGCGCAACAGGCAAGGGCTACGGGGGACACCGCCAATCCCTACTACGACTACTATTCCGTAAAAATAGGCAACGAAGGGGGAGGCTGGTACAATTTTGCCACCGATCCCAACGGCAACAAATGGGTTTACGAAGGCAATTTCAGCAGTGATATGCCGGAACTAAACTACGACAATCCCGCCGTCAAGGAAGCGGTGGAAGACATTGTGCGTTTTTGGTTGTCCGACGTGGGCGTGGACGGTTTTCGTCTGGACGCCGTAAAGTACTTCTATTTCGGCGACGACGCACGCAACGTGCAACTGCTCGGATGGCTTAACGACACCTGCAAAAAGTACAATGAAGATGTGTACATTGTGGGGGAAAACTGGTCCAACGAAATTTCCGTCATCAACTATTACCGGTCCGTCAACTGTTTCGACTTTTCCTTTGCCGACATCAACGGCGCAATTATGACCTACGTCAAGTACGGCGGCGGAAGCATGTTCAGCAACGAAGTGGAATACTACTACAACGCCGTTAAGGAAAGCAATCCCGATGCGATAATGGCTCCCTTCCTTTCCAACCACGATATGGACAGGATAGCCGGCGCTCTTTCCACCGAGGACAAATCGCTGCAACTTGCATCCAGCATGTATTTGCTTATGCCGGGCAATCCCTTCATCTATTACGGCGAGGAAATAGGCATGAAAGGCAGTCGTGGAGCATCTAACACCGATGCCAACAGACGTCTTGCAATGCTGTGGGGGGACGGCGACACCGTTACCGACCCTATCGGGGCAGACTACGACATTTCTTTGCAGACCAACGGCACCGTCAAGTCGCAACTCGGCAAGGCAGACAGTATCTACAACCATTACAAAAAACTCATTGCCATTCGCAACGCCAATCCGGAAATTGCCCGTGGCAGCGTTACCGCATCCGACATCTTCGGCGAGGACATTGCCGTGTTGAAATTCACCTACAACGGAAGTACGGTGTACGTCATTCACAACATGACGGGAATGCAACTTCCTCTCAACGTGCAGGCTTTGAACGTTTCCGTTTTGCGTGGATGGACCACATCGGAAAGCGTTTTGGAAGGCAACACTCTTACAATAGGCGCATTCGGCTCGGTAGTGCTTAAATAGTAACGGGCAAATATGAACAAATGCGGATTTTTGAAAAAGGGAAACGTCGTGTTTCCCTTTTTTGTTGTTTTTTTAGGCTCAAAGCACAAATTACATTTTCAGGTACTAAGCAAAATTTTTTCAGGTGTAAGCACAAATTACCTTTCAGGTGCAAACACAAATTGCCTTTTCAGGTGCAAGGTACGAATTGCCTTTTCGTGTGCAAACATAAATTACATTTTCAGGTACTAATCAAAAATTTTTCAGGTGTAAAGTGCAAATTACCTTTCAGGTGCAAGGTATGATTTGTCTTTTCGTGTGCAAACTTAAATTACATTTTCAGGTATTAATCAAAAATTTTAGGTGTAAAGTACAAATTACCTTTCAGGTGCAAACACAAATTGTCTTTTCATGCACAAGCACAAATTACCTTTTAAGGTGCAAGTTCAAATTGCTTTTCCCGACGCAAAATTTGTAAACCAAAAGTCCAACACACCCCCTGCATTTTCAGGGTTTCAGGCAGGTTTTGCGGTAATTGAGTGAAAAACGTTTTCTGCCCCCGGGTTTTCAGGTTTTGGAAGTTTCACAAGGTCGCCAAAGTGTTTGGATTGTTCCCCTTTTTCAACGTCGTAAAAAATGTGTAAACTAGGATAAAAAACACCTACATTTTTATTTGTGAACAGCGTTTTTTATTGCGCAAAGATATTGACATAACAAATATCCTCTATTATAATTGTTAATGACAAGGGCTCAGCCCAAAAAAAAGCAACAATGGAGGAAATATGGCAAGTTTACAACTCAACCACATTTACAAAGTGTACCCCAACGGGGTAAAAGCGGTAAATGATTTTTGTATGGACATTGCCGACAAGGAATTCATCGTGTTTGTAGGACCTTCCGGTTGCGGAAAATCCACAACGCTGAGAATGATTGCCGGATTGGAAGACATCACGGCGGGCGAATTGCGTATCGGCGACGTTGTAGTAAACGATATGGAACCCAAGGACAGAGACATTGCAATGGTGTTCCAAAACTACGCACTGTACCCCCACATGACGGTGTACGACAATATGGCGTTCGGTTTGCGTCTGCGCAAAGTTCCCAAGGAAGAAATTGACAGAAAGGTCAAAGAGGCAGCCCGCATTTTGGGCATTACCGACTACCTTGACAGAAAGCCCAAGGCTATGTCGGGCGGACAGCGTCAGCGTGTCGCTTTGGGACGTGCCATCGTGCGTGAACCAAAGGTATTCCTTCTGGACGAACCTTTGTCCAACCTGGACGCAAAATTGCGCACGGCAATGCGTTCGGAAATTTCCAAATTGCATCACAAGTTGCAGACGACTTTCATCTACGTTACCCACGACCAGGTGGAAGCAATGACGATGGGCACACGCATTGTGGTAATGAAAGACGGTTTCGTGCAACAAATAGACACACCCAGAAATCTGTACCGTTTCCCCGGTAACAAATTCGTTGCCGGCTTCATCGGAACGCCGCAAATGAACTTCTTTGACGGCAAACTGTTGCTTCACGACGGCGTTGTGCGTGTAACATTTGACAACACCGACGTCAGTCTGGACGTTCCCGCAACCTATTTCCACAAGGCAGACCGTTCCTACCTCAACGGCGACAAACCCGTTACCATCGGTTTGCGTGCGGAACACATTTCCGTCGATCCCAATCGTTATCCTTTCAAAGCAAAGTGCCGTGTTTCCCACACGGAAGAATTGGGCACCGACTGTCAGGTGTACGCCGATTTCAACATTCAAAGTGAAGAAACGGTTGCCGAAAGCCCCACAAGAGTTATCGTCAAGGCACCTGCCGGCAGTTACTACGACGTAGACGAGATAATCGAAGTTTCGTTGGATATGTCGCACCTGCACGTGTTTGACGCCGAAACGGAAAACACGATTGCTCCACGTATTCCCAAAGAAGTGGTTGTGGAAGGCGTCGTTACCAAGAATTCTTTGTCCGTTTTGGGCGAAAAGATAGCGTTGCCGGAGGCCATTCGTGTGGAGGACGGCAAGTACAGCGTTGTAATACCCACCACGGCAGTTACTTTGGGCGGAAAAATCACCGCCAACGTCGTGGACGAAGAGGATGTCAACAAGCAACGTCTTGTTCACCTGCAACTTGGCGACACAATTTTGTTTGCCATTGTGGACAATGACGCAACCGTGGGCGAAAAGGTGAAAATCGACATCGACCTCAAACAAATCACTTTGAAGAGGGGCGAAGAAGTCGTCGTGGCTCCGTTGGAATGCACCAACAGTCTTGCAGGAAAGGTTTCCAAGCACAAGTGCGTTGTGGAAAAGGAAATCAAGGGCAAGATGAAGAAAATCAACGACCTTGCATTCACTTTGGACGTTGCCGACGCCAAATTCGAGTGTCCCAGAAACCTGGCGATGCGTTTGGTGAACGGTGGCGGACAAGACATTTTCAACAAGCAGTTGGAATTGCAGTTTGACGCCTATTCCACCGAAGTTGTGGACGCAGGCGACAGCGTGGTAGGCATCACGGCACAGGTGGAATCCGTCCTCGACTACGGCGCAGAAAAGTTCCTGCGTTGCAAAGTGGGCGAAAGCACCGTCAATATTGTGGTTGGCGTACAACTTTCGGAAAAAATCGCTGCCGAAGGCGTGCCTTCCGCCGTCAAACTCGTGCTTGACGTGGATTCCCTTGCCATCATCGAAGTTGACCGTGGAATCCGTCTTGCGTAATTCATCAATAAAACAAATATCGGGGCTTGCTCAATGCAAGCCCTTTTGTTTTCCGTGAAAGTACACTCAAAAACTCCCGACAAACATTTTCTCGTGTCTGCAATTACGCTTGCAGATTTTCAATGGTTGCATGTGGTTGGCAAGTTACCGAAAGTTCAACAAAATTTTACGCCGTATGGTTGTTTTTTCCTGTTTTGGCACATTGGGGCTTTGTGTTTTGTAAAACGTCTTGTATTTGTATTTTGAAAACGGTCTTTTGGGAAAAATAATATTGGCACCATTTTAAGTGCAGAAATTCTGCGACAAAACAAGTTGAAAACGTCTTTTAGTTGCAGGTTGCATGTAGCACGGTTATTGAGGGATTGTTTGGCGTGGTAAAAGTCAATTCACTGCAAGTTTTTCAGGCGTTTGCCGTTTGTTGTCATTGTTGCCACACGGCGGCGTAGTGCCGTTTTAGGCGGTGTGTTGCAGACATTCTCTATAAAACAAGTTGAAAACGTTTTTTTTATTGCCGTTGCATGTAGCACGGTTATTGAGGGATTGTTTGGCGTGGTAAAAGTCAATTCACTGCAAGTTTTTCAGGCGTTTGCCGTTTGTTGTCATTGTTGCCACACGGCGGTGCGTTGCCGTTTTAGGCGGTGTGTTGCAAAAATTTTGCGACAATAGGCGTGCGTTGCCTGTTTTTTTACAACGGTTGTGCAAATTCCGTCAATAAATACAGCCTGCGGTTTGATTTTTTCCCTTGCGAAAAGTTGTCGGACGGTGTTTCATACTGTTTCATATTTGCGAACGATTCGGGCGAAAATTATTTTTTGATTTTTTGTTTTTACAGTCTTTACAAATTGCCCCCGTAGTGGTAGTCTATATGTTAGACATAGTATGGAGAGCAAAAGATGAAAGTTATTTCCAGCGACCTTTTGAGGGGTCACATTGACACGTTTGTGTTGTCCGCCTTGATGAGCGGAACAAAGTACGGCAACGAAATACGCCGTCACATAGCCCAAAAGACAAACAATTTGTACATACCCAACGAGCAAAGCCTGTATTCTTCCTACCACCGTTTGGAAGACATGGAGTGCATCAAGGGTTTTTGGGGAGAAAACGTGGGTGCAACACGCAAGTACTACACAATCACCGACAAGGGAAGAGAGTTGTACGAACTGAACAAGCGTGAGTGGCAAAACGCCAAAAAACTGATAGATTTTCTTATTGGGTAGGCACAGATGAAGTATTCGGAAATCACCGTTCTTACAAATGCGGAAAACGCCGAACTTGTGGCGTACTTTTTGCAGGAAGTGTGCATGGACGGGGTGAGTATCTACGACAAAAACGATTTGTACAACAACCCTTCGTGGGACTACAAGGACGAATCGGCGGAAGCCGTCTACTGCGACGAAGTTAAGGTTAAAGGATATTGCAACAAAGAGGACACGCAACGTGTTCTCAATTTTTTGCATAAAAACCTTGCCCACCTGAAAGATGCAGGCAGTCTGTCGCTGTTTGTCGACGAAGTGGAAGGGGACGCATGGGTGGAAACGTGGAAAAAAACTTTCCGTCCCATAGAAACGGAAAAGATTGTAATCTGTCCCGAGTGGCAAAGCGTGCAGACGGACAAAAAGGTGCTTTTGCTGGACACAGGCATTGCCTTCGGCACCGGTCAGCACGAAACGACGGCAATGTGTCTTGCCTTTGCGGAAAATCTGCCTTTGGAAGACAAGCGTGTGCTGGACGTGGGCTGCGGCAGCGGTATTTTGGGATTGTCCGCATTGCTTCTGGGCGCACGTACGGCGGAACTTGTGGACATAGACAGTCAGGCAACGCAAATTGCCCTGCACAATGCAAAAATAAACGGGCTGGAAGGCAAGTGCAGCATAAAAACAGGCAACCTCACCGAGCAGACGCAGGGTAGTTTCGACGTTATTTTCGCCAACCTCACTGCGGACATTCTGCAACTGCTGTTTAGCGGTATCGACAAGGTGTCGGGCGAAGGTACGCTGTTGGTGCTGTCTGGCATTCTGGACACAAAGTTGCAACAGATTTTGCAACTGTACGGTGAAAAATTCGACATGTTGCAAACAAAACAGATGGGCGAGTGGCGTGCGCTGTTGTTGCGTCGCAAACAAGAAATGGGTGAAGCCAAATGATTGTTTCGGTTTTCACATTGGGCTGTAAAACAAACTTGTACGAAAGCGGACAGATTATTGCGGCACTGCAAAACGCCGGTCATGAGGCGTTTCACGGGCTGAAAAAGGCAGATGTGTTCGTGCTTAACACCTGCGCAATAACGCAGGAAGCGGAAAAGAAATCCCGTCAACTTGTGGCGAGGGCACGCAAACTCAACCCCGATTGCCGTGTGGTGGTTGTCGGGTGCGCTGCGGAAAAAAACCGCAGTCAGTTTGAAAACATTGCCAACGTAACTTTCATCAAGGGTGTTGCCAACAAAACAAAAATAGTACGGGAAATTTTGCAAAATGGCGTTGACGTGGAGCAAATCCCTTCGGTGTTTTGCGAAGAGGGCTTTGCCACGCAGGAGCGTACCCGTGCATTTGTGAAAATTCAGGACGGTTGCAACAATTTTTGCAGTTACTGCATTGTTCCCTATCTCAGGGGACGCAGTCGAAGTCGTAAAATTGCCGATATCGTTGCGGAAACGGAACAGGCGGACTGCGCCGAAACGGTGCTGATAGGCATCGACATTTCGCAATTCGGCAGGGACACGGGAGAAAGCCTTTCCCAACTGTTGCAGGCGTTAAAAAACGTGCGCACACGCATCAGGCTGGGCAGTCTGGAAGAAAGCGTGGTTACCGACGAATTTTTGCAAAGTGCATCGGAGGTCAACTTTTGTCCGCATTTTCACCTTTCGTTGCAATCGGGGTGCGACACCGTGCTGAAACGCATGAACAGAAAGTACACTTCGGCGCAGTACATGGAAGCGGTGCAAAAAATACGCAAAGTTTTCCCCGACGCAGGCATCACCACCGACGTGATTGTTGGCTTTTGCGGCGAAACGGAGGAGGAATTTGCCACCACTTGCGAATTTGTGCGCAAGGTGGATTTTGCCGACATACACGTCTTTCCCTATTCCCCTCGTGAAGGCACCGTAGCCTACGGTTGGCAGGACGTGGAAAGCGGCGTAAAAACCCACCGTGCGGAAGTGTTGGGACAAATCAAACTGCAACTGAAAAAGCGTTTTGCCGACAAGTTTGCGGGAAGAAGCGTGGAAGTGTTGTGCGAACGCAAGCGCAACGGCTTTTTCGAGGGGTACAGCAGAGAGTATCTGCGTGTTTACTTCACGGGAAACTGCAATATCGGCGAAACGGTAACGGTAAAAATAATACAGCCCTATCTTGACGGGGCAAAAGGAGAGGTACAATGAAAGACTGTCTTTTTTGCAAAATAATTGCGGGGGAAATTCCAAGTTACAAAATTTACGAAGACGAATTTGTCTACGCTTTTTTGGACATAGCCTGTGATTGCTACGGACACACGTTGGTTGTTCCCAAAAAACACTGCACAAACGTGTTGGACTGTGACGCCGAAACGTTGCGCCACGTAATTGACGCCGTTGGCAAAATTGCCAGCCATTACACCGAAAACTGCGGTTACGACGGGGTGAACATACTCAACGCCAGCGGGGCAAGCGCCGAACAGTCGATTTTTCACCTGCATTTTCACATCATACCACGCAAAACGGGCGACGGTATTCACGCATGGCCTTTCAACGAGAAACACGATTTCAACCTTGCCGAGGTGTGCGAGCAACTGAAACTGACAAAGTAATGGCAATGGCGACAATCTGAAAGGTTGCTTTTTTGCCCGACAAGAACCGCATCTGAAAGGCAAATCAGGCAACTTGCGCACAGCGTGAAAAGCATTTTTGCAACAGGGCGAAAAGGCTGTTGCAAAAGAGTATTTTTCTCGCGTGAAAGGGAAATATTTGTCGTAAATAATTGACTTTTTGCTTACATTATGCAATAATATCAAAGCAACGGAAAGCGTTGCGCAAATTCTACCTTTGATACAGGAAAGGGGGCGAGAAAAATGGCAACAATCAAAGTTGGTGAAAACGAAACATTGGACAGTGCATTGCGTCGTTTCAAAAGACGTTGTTCCCGTGACGGTATCATTGGCGACCTTCGCAAGAAGGAACAGTACGAAAAACCCAGCGTAAGACGTAAGAAAAAGGCGGAAGCCGCAAGAAAACGCAGCAAGATGTAGTTTTCGTTACCTCACACAAAAGATAAATGCACAGGAAAAATTGCTTACCGCAAAAATGCGGTAAGCAATTTGCATTTTTAGGCAATTTTCGACATCAGAAGAGTTTTTCAGTCAATATCTGCGTGGGAGGACAATATGAGTACATTCAAAGAATATGCACGGCGTGCCAAAGAACGTATGAAAAGCGGCTTTTGGGAAAACGCACGGGAAAACCTGAAACACGAAAAGGAAGTGGCGGCAACGCTGGGACTCAACCAGCGTCAGGTGTGCGAGCAGCAACATCAGAAACTGCAACGTCAAATTTACGACTACGACGGCTTTTGCGAGGAGCAGGAATTCTACGCCAAAGTGGAAGCCATTCTGGACAGCGACGAGGTGATAAGCAATCCCATCATGCGCCTTGCCGACAAAGCCTACATGGAAACGCTTTCCCCACGGGAAAAACAGGCGTACATTTCCAAACTTGCGGCAAGGTACCGTGAAGCGGTGGAAAAGTATCATCGCCTGCGCAGTTGAAAAATGCTTTGGGACGTGGTATAATGTTTCAAAGGAGAAAGCCGCACATTCGGCGACAATCGCAATGCCAAAGATAACAGACTTAAAAATTCAGAAATCCGACAAAACACGGGCAAATCTCTACATCGATTCGCAGTTCGCTTTCGGTGTGGAAATGGTAACGGTGATGAAGTTGGGTTTGAAAATCGGTCAGGAAGTTTCCCAACGGCAGTTGGAGGAAGCAATTTTCGACAGCGAAAAAAGCGTGGCGTTCGGCAAAGCGGTAGACTACCTTTCCCGTGGCATGAAAACGGTGTCGCAAATGAAAACCTACCTTGAAAAGAAGGGATTTTCTTTGCCCGTGGTGAAGTACGTTTTGGAAAAATTGCAGGAGTACCGCTATCTTGACGACGTTGCCTATGCCGAGGCGTACGTCAGGCAAAACAGTGGAAACAAGGGCAACAGACGTTTGCGTGCGGAATTGGTGCAAAAGGGAGTAAACAGGGAACAGGCGGAAAAATCCGCCGATTGCGACAGCGAAACGGAGCAACGCAACGCCTCTTTGCTTGCGGAAAAGTACCTCAGAAACAAGCCTTGCGACGTAAAAAATTTGCAAAGGTTGCAACGCTATCTGCTTTCACGGGGTTTCGAGTTTGACACGGTAAACGCCGTGGTGCGCAACTACCGCAGGGGGCAGGAAGATGACTGAGAAAATACAGGCAATATCAATGTGCCTGACTTTCCCCGACGTGTACGAGGACTACCCCTTCGACCTCAACTGGACGGCAATGAGGCACCGTTCCAACCGAAAGACTTTTGCTTTCGTCTATCGTCGCAACAACGCTCTGTTTATCAACGTGAAAGTCTTGCCGGAATTGGGTGCAGTGTGGCGTCAGCAGTATCCGCAAAGCGTAACACAGGGCTACCACATGAACAAGTTGCATTGGGTAACGGTGGCATTGGACGGCAAATTGCCCGACAGCGTCATTTTGCAATTGCTGACGGACAGTTACAACCTTACAAAAAGCAAATAGATTGCATTTGCGTTACACGATTGTGTAACGCTTTTTTGTTACCGTATCATGCTTTTTTGTACACGCACCGAAAACACTTGTTGTTCACAACGCCGTGTACTTTGGAAAACAAAAAATTTTCAAAGGTTTTGCAGGGCGGCGTAGTACGTACAACTTTACACCGAAAATTATCTGAATGTTACTTGCGTCGGCAAAGGGCGGACAATCGTTTCAGCATACACACGCCGAGAATGGTGTTTCTGTTTGAAATTGCGGAATGTTGCACAAAAGGATAGCGGTTTTCGACGCAATGTAACAAAAAAGCCGTAGTGTAACGGCTCTTTTGTTTTTACTGTTGTTGACTTTGTGCTGTTTCGGACGTTGTTTCATGGCGTATCGGAAGTGTTTTTTGTTGCAGTCAACAGATATTTTTGTGTAGTGAAAAAGAGCCGTAGTGTAACGACTCTTTTGTTTTTACTGTTGTTGACTTTGCGCAGGTTGTGTTGTTGCCGCAACTTTGGAAATTTCTTCCCCTATCGCCTGACAGAGGTTGTTCTTTTCCATGTTGTACGCCTGTTTTATGCAGTTGTACACGGCTTTTGCTTTGCTGCTTCCGTGCCCTTTCACTATGGTTTTTGTGGTACCCAAAAGTACCGCCCCGCCGTAGTTGTTGTAGTCCATGGTATCTTTTACTTCGTACATTTTCTTTTTGCAAAGCAACGCCCCCAGTTTGGAGGAAAAACTGCTCATCAGCGAACGTTTAAGCAATTTCATCAGTTGCAGACAGGCTCCCTCGGTGGATTTCAAAAGTACGTTGCCGGCAAATCCGTCGCACACCACAAGGTCAAATTCCCCCGAAAGCAGGTTGCGGCTTTCCATGTTGCCCACAAAGTTGATGGAAGAAGTGTTTTCCAGCAAAGGATAGGTTTCCTTGCGTAAAGCGTCCCCCTTTTCCTCTTCGACGCCAATGTTAAGCAGTGCCACTTTCGGGTTCTTCACGCCGTATGCCTTTTGCATGTACAAACTTCCCATTATGGCAAATTGTTGCAGATAGACGGGGTCGCAGTCTACGTTTGCGCCGCTGTCGCAAATCCCCACAATACTACCCGCCACTGTTGGCAAAATGGGGCAGAAGGCAGGTCTTTTAACGCCACGAATACGCCCCACACGCAACACTGCGCCTGCAAGCAACGCTCCCGTGGAGCCGAGGCTTACCATTGCTCTTGCCGTGCTGTCGGTACGCAACAGTTCGAAACTTTTGCTCATGGAACTGTCTCTTTTGGTCTTTATTGCTTCGGTGGGTTTGTCGTTGCAGGAAATGACGTCGGGTGCATGAACAATGGAAAGTCTTTGCTTGTCGTACTTTTCCTCTTTAAGCAACTTTTCCAACTCGGGCTGATTTCCCACAAGCACAATTTCCATGTCGTCAATTTCATTCAACGCTTTTACCGCTCCGCTGACATTAACCACGGGGCTGTTGTCGCCACCGTAGGCATCCACAACAATTTTAATCATTTTGTTCACCTCTGTTTTATTTTAGCAGTATTGCACAAAATAGTCAATAATCGGCGTGCTTTTGTGTAACATTTGCTCTCTTTTCTCAAATTTTCCTCCAAACCGTCAAAAAAACATTTAACTTTTGTTTACTTTTTGCCTTTTTGGTTGTATAATGTGTAAACAAAATCCAAAGCACAGGCGCACATTGCGTAAATGCGTAAAGGTGAAACATGGTAGAGGTAAAACAGGTAATTACAAAAAAACAACAAAGGGAGTTTCTGAACTTTCCGCTTAAACTTTACAAGGGCAACGCTTATTTTGTGCCTCCTCTCTACGCAGACGAAAAGCAGATTTTCAGCAAAGACTACATGTACTACGATCAGGCAGAGGCGGTGTACTTCAACGCCTACCGCAACGGCAAAATGGTGGGACGTATTTCCGGCATTTTGCAACGTGCCGCCAACCGCAAGTGGAACCAAAACAGAGTGCGTTTCACACGGTTTGACAGCATAAACGACCAGCAAGTGGCAAACGCCTTGTTTGAAGCGGTGGAAGATTGGGCAAAACAAAAGGGAATGACGGAAGTTGTGGGACCGCTGGGCTTTTCCGACCTGGAAAGGGAAGGTTTGCTGATAGAGGGCTTCGACCAACTTTCCACCTTCGAGGAACAGTACAATTTCGACTACTACCAACAACTCATTGAAAACTGCGGTTACGGCAAGGACGTGGATTGGCTGGAACACAAACTTTCCGCTCCCAACGGGTTGGAACCACGGATAGAAACGGTGAGTAACCACATGATGCAGCGTTACAATCTGCATTTCGGCAAGGCATCCAACACCAACGAATTTCTTAAAAAGTACGCCGACAAAATTTTCGCCGTCTGGGACGAAACATACAACAACATCTACGGCACGGTACCGTTTACGGAAAAAATGAAACGCAGTATCATTCAAAATTTCAAAATGATTATTGACGTAAAATACGTTTCCGTCATTTTGGACAGCGATGAAAATCTTGTTGCGTTTGCCGTCATGTTCCCGTCCATTGCCAAAGCGGTGCAAAAATCCCGTGGAAGATTGACACCGGGGTGCATATTCCGCATTTTGCGTGCCGTAAAAAAACCGGAAATAATGGATCTGGGTGTAATCGGCGTTGTGGACAAGTACAAAAACAAGGCGATAAGCACGGCAATGATTGCCCACCTCGGCAAAGATATTGTCAAACGCATCGACCACGCCGAAACAAACCTCACGTTGGAATACAACGATCGCATCAACAATTTGTGGAAACTGTTTGACAACGAGTGCCACAAACGTCGTCGTTGTTTCATTAAAAAATTGTAGTCGGTTCTTTGACGCAATCTGCAAGACATATTGCAGTTGCAATACAACGGCGTTCTGTCTGAATTGTGCAGGCAGGACGCTGTTTTTTTGTCTGTTTTTGAAAGGCGGTGAATGTTACATTCTCGTTTGCATCGTTTTGCAACTTGTTGTTTTACAGCAAAAACAACTGTATGCCTGCCTTTTTACTTACAGAAAATTTGCTTTTGAGGTGTAGTGTTCACAAGAAAACGGTGCGACATTTTGCGCTTGACAGTCAACGGGCATATTGATATAATATTAAATACGTCATATAACTTTTTGCACGTTGGATAAAATTGTACCTTTTCGTTTAACTTTTGTCAAACCTTGAGTTCGTCGAAGTAATAAAGGAGAAAGATGGCAGAATATAAAATATATAAACGTAAGTCGAAAGAATACAAACAGTACATCGAGGGAATAATTAACACCTACAACACCAACGGCAAAAAAACCTTGCTGATAGTGGGGGACAATGCCTATCCCGTTGTGGACGGCGTTTGGCGTGTTTTGGAAAACTGCGCAACGGTGCTTGTGCGTGATTACCCTGACTACAACGTGCTGTTTATGGGTCCCGATTACAAAGGCAACGTGTATGTGGGAAACTTCCCCGTACTTTCGGTAAACAGCAAATACATGAAGAGCATGCATTATCAGGTTGCATTGCCTCTTTTCGACTGTCGTCTTAAAAAGTGGCTGAAAATGTTGAAAATAGACATTATTCACTGTCACTCGCCTTTTTTGTGCGGATTTCTTGCAAGAAAATTGCATAAAAAACGCAACGTGCCAATGATAGCAACTTTTCACAGTCAGTACAAGCAGGATTTTCGCCGTGCCACGCACAGCAATGCGCTGACGTCGCTTTTGCTCAAAATAATAATGAAGGTGTTTAATTCCGCCGACGAAGTGTGGACAATGCACCGTGCCAGCCGAGAAACGCTGTACTCCTACGGCTACCGTGGAAAGTGCCGTCTTGTGCCCAACGCCACCCGAATGAAACCGTTGGAAAAATACGACGAGGTGCGCAACGAATTTCGCCGCACCCACAATGTGCAGGACAAAACGGTGTTTGTGTTTGTAGGCAGGCTCATTTTGCAAAAGGGCATAATGTTTTTGGTGGACGTTCTTGCAAAACTCAAACAACGTGGCATAGACTTCAAAATGTTTGTGGTGGGGGACGGTCCGGACAAAAAACGTATGATGGACAGGGTTGCCGACAATCATCTCAACGATTTTGTGGAATTTGTCGGAGAAATAAAGGGTGGCGACGGCATTGTGCCTTACTACGCAGGGGCGGACTTGTTTTTGTTCCCCAGCAGATACGATGTTTCCAGCATTGTGCAGATAGAGGCAGCCACCTACAAAACGCCTACGGTGTTTTCCGAAGGAAGCGTTACAAGTTGTGCGGTTACAGGCAATGTCAACGGCTACCTTCTTCCCTACGATGTGGACAAATACGCCGACGGCGTGGAAGACATTTTGAAAAATGGCGATATTGTTAAAGTAGGCGAGCAGGCTTTCAAAGATTTGCACGTGGAGTGGGAAGACATAGTGGCGCAAAGCGTCAAAGTGTACGACCAATACATCAAACAGTACGCCGATGAAAAAAAATAAAAAATAAAACGGAGATTTGTTTTGGAAAAGAATGTACACGGCAGCGACCGTGAGGAAAAAATAAAAGACAGGAAAAACGCCCGACTGGAAAGCGCCATAGAAAATTTCCAAAACAAGGAGATTCCCGAGCGGACGGAAAAGAAAAAAAACAAGTGGTTGGGTCCGCTTGTTTTGCTTCTTTCCATCGGCATAGGCGTATTTCTGATAATTCAGATGTCCTCTTCCCTTGGAGAGGAGCAGTTGAGTTTTTCCGAGGTGTTTGCCTCGGTAAAGTGGCAAAACGCCGCCATTGCCGTTGTTGCCCTTGTTGCAATAATCCTTTTGGACATTTTCAAATATATAGTGGTGTTGCATGCCACTACGCACAAGTTACATCCGCTAATCGGCGCCAAAACGGCATTGTTGGGCAAGTACTACGACAACATTACCCCGTTTTCCACAGGCGGTCAGCCCATGCAAATTTACTATTTGTACAAAAAGGGCTTTGGCGGGGGACTTTCCAGCGCAGTGGTGATGATAAAGTACTTTTTCAACACTACGGCATGGCTTCTCGTCGCTTTTGTGGCAATGGTTTTCAATACCGCAGTTTTGCAACGTGTGGAAACGGGCAACGTCTTGCTTATTGCAGGCTGGATAGGTTGGGCGCTCAACGTGTGCCTTCCCGTCTTTTTGATTTTGTTTGTAATAATGCCCAAAATGGCAAAGAAACTCACCGCTTGGCTTATCAGGGTTGCCTACAAGTTGAAAATAGTAAAAGACAAGGAACGTGCAATGAAAAAAGCCCTGTCGGTAGTGAGGGATTTTCGCTCTTCCTTCGTCATCATGGGAAAACGCCCCGTGCATCTGGTGTTGCTTTCTTTAAGTTGCATTGCCGAGTTGGCATTGACATTTGCCTTCCCCTACTACATCATAAGAATGTTCAACGGGTTTCAGGTGGATGCCGGTCTTTCCACAATGTTTGAGGTCATGGCGCTTAACGCCTATGCCGCATTTGCGGCATCGGTGGTGCCTACCCCGGGCAACAGCGGTGCAATGGAAGGACTAATCACCATGGCATTTTCCGCAATGGCGGGCGCAACGCTTATGTGGGTGATTTTCACATGGCGTTTTGCAGTGTATTACATCTACATCATAATAGGCGTCGGACTCACCGTCTTCAACTTTTTGCGCAACGTCGTGCGTTCCCGCAGAGCCGCCAAACAGCAACAACTTTCTTCGGGAAACGCCTTGCCTGCCAAGACAGATACGTCGCAACGCTCGGTGCAGGTGATTGTCGATGAAGACACAGTTTCTTCCACGCAAACTGCCGAAAATCAACTTTCGTCGGAAGAAAAGGCAACTTCTGCACAAGTGTCGGAACACACGCCAAACAAAAAGTGATTGTTTCCTCTTGATATCCTGCCTTACCACAACGCAAAAAACGTCGCAACTGCGGCGTTTTTTTATTTTGCAGTGCAAGCAAGGCTTTGCCGTGTCGGTGTTTTAGTGGCATATTTTGGGAAAAATTTGTAATAGTCATTGACAAACACAAACAAATGTTCTAAAATACTAATCAAAGGAGAGGGCTATGGACATTTTGCACTGCGATTTGAACAACTTTTATGCCTCGGTGGAACAGGCAATAAATCCCCAACTGAAAGGCAAGTTTGTGGCTGTTTCCGGCAATCCTGCCACTCGCAGCGGCATTATTCTTGCCAAAAACACTGCCGCCAAGCAAATGGGGGTGAAAACGGGCGAGGCAATTTGGGAGGCAAAACAAAAATGTCCGCAACTGGTGTGCGTACCCCCTCACTTCGAGTACTATTCGCATTTTTCCAAGCGTGTGAGGGAAATTTACGAGCAGTACACCGACAGGGTGGAAGGATTCGGTTTGGACGAGTGCTGGCTGGACGTTACGCACAGCAAAATTTTCGGCACGCCCTTTGAAATTGCCGAAAAACTGCGCAGTGAAGTCAGGCAAAAAACGGGGCTTACCATATCGGTAGGGGTATCTTTCACCAAAACGTTTGCCAAGTTGGGCAGCGATTTGAAAAAGCCCGACGCTACAACCGTAATTTCTCGTGAAAACTTCAAAAAAGTGGTGTGGCCGTTGAGCGTGGGCGAAATGCTTTTCATCGGACCGCACACCTCGCAAAAACTCAACGCAATGGGCATATTCACTTTGGGCGACCTTGCCATGGCGGACACCGACTTGTTGCGAAAGCGTTTCGGCATTGTGGGCGAACGATTGAAAAACTGCGCCTTGGGGTTGGACTGCGAAGAAGTGCGTCGTGCCGACGTTCACCGTGAAATAAAAAGCGTTGGGCACGGCACAACGGCGCTTCGGGACATGACCTGCTACAAGGATGCCGAAACGGTGCTGTGCGTTCTTTCCGAGATGGTGGCAACACGCTTGCGTCGTTACGGCATGTACGGCAGTGTAGTGCATGTAGACATACGCCGCAACGATCTCACACACGAAGCAAAGCAAAAAACTGTACCCAAAACTTTTGTCGCAAAGGAAATTTACAACGCAGGAAAGGAATTGTTGCACAGCATTTGGCGTGGAGGTGCCGACAAGCCCCTTCGTTCGCTGTCCGTCAACGTGTCTGCCCTTTCCGACGTGTCGTCGGGGGTGCAAATGGCATTGTGGGAGGAAAAGAACGAAAAACAGCAACAGTTGGAATTTTCGCTGGACAAAATACGCAAAAAATTCGGGTTTGACGTCATCGGCACAGCAAACACTTTGCACAACGACCTTGTAAGCAAAAATATGGCTTCGGAGGAAGATTTGTTACCCTTCAAAAGGTAGCGTTGTGCAGGGCGAGTTTTGCAAATTCCGAAAAAACTTTCAACTGCAAATTTGCCTTGCCGTTACCTGCGTGTTGTGTGCCTTGAAAAAAATGCGTCAGGCAACATGCCTGTTGACCTTTCGAGTAGTTCCCCATGTTTTAGTGCAAAGCATTGCCTTGCCGTGCTTGTTCAAAAAAAACCGCAACACATCAGACATGCGTGCACTTTTTTGATTCGGCTTTGGAGTACAGACCTGAATTTCAACAAGTGGCAAAAGTGCAGTCAAAAGCGAAAACAAAT
>ERZ1643251.1769-NODE-1769-length-23711-cov-6.530605_pt1 | contig 23711 bp, 19 predicted proteins | sample MGYA00579261_ERZ1643251 | MGnify/ENA primary metagenome ERZ1643251 (study PRJEB29033, sample SAMEA4952267) | chicken gut metagenome | biome: Broiler Chicken; feature: Gastrointestinal Tract; material: Caecum | place: Ireland | collected 2018 | study: Broiler... | reverse complement strand
CAAGAGTAACATTATTGACCTTGTTCCTTAAATATTTAATTTCTGCTTTATTTGGTTTTCAATTTCATCCAGTACTGCTGGATTGTCTTCTAGATACTTTTTGGCATTTTCTTTACCTTGCCCGATTTTTTCATCATTATATGAAAACCAGGAACCTGTTTTCTGGCAAATACCATGGTCTACTGCCATATCCAAAATACAGCCAGTTCTTGAAATACCCTTTCCATATATGATATCAAATTCCACAGTTTTAAATGGTGGTGCAAGTTTATTTTTGACAATTTTAATTCTTGTCCTATTACCCACAAACTCATCACCATTTTTTATGGTGTCAATTTTTCTTACATCCATTCTAACGCTGGCATAAAATTTTAATGCCTTGCCACCAGCAGTCGTTTCAGGGTTACCAAACATAACACCAATTTTTTCTCTCAACTGATTGATAAAAATGATGCATGTTTTACTTTTGTTTGCTATACCTGCAAGTTTTCTAAGAGCTTGACTCATAAGACGAGCTTGAAGACCTACATGGTTTTCACCCATATCACCGTCGATTTCTGCCTTTGGCGTCAATGCTGCCACTGAGTCAACAACAACAACGTCAACACTTGCAGTTCTTACAAGGGTATCACAGATATCAAGTGCCTGTTCACCATTATCCGGTTGTGACACATAAAGGTCCCCAACGTTTACACCTAGGTGCTCGGCATAAACTGGATCCAGTGCATGCTCAGCATCTATAAATGCTGCTGTGCCACCCATTTTTTGAGCTTCAGCAATAATGTGTAATGCTATGGTTGTCTTACCAGAAGATTCAGGCCCATAGATTTCAACAATTCTTCCACGTGGTACTCCACCTATTCCAAGTGCAATATCCAGTGGCAAGCAACCAGTTGGTATAACATCAATTTTTTGAACAGGCGCATCGCCAAGTCGCATAATGGCGCCCTTGCCAAATTGTTTTTCAATTGCCAAAATGGCTTGATCAAGTAATTTTTTCTTATTTTCGTCCATTTTTCCTCCAAAATTCTACTTTCATTATACAGTAATTTGTTCAAAATGAAAATCATTTTTTTTCAATTTTTTTATTAAGTAAAAATAACTGGCCGAACATATACTATCAACTATTTGTTCATGTGATCCTTTGAAGATATTTTTATAAACATGAACTTCATTACGATCTCCAATTGCAATAAATGATAGCCCTGCCTTGATATTTTCTTTGCTTGTCGTTGTGCCCACGGTGGCTATGACAAGATCCGCTTTGTTGTTTTTCAAATATTCAACTGCCAAGGTATATGCAACATTAGCATTTATATCTCCTGATTCATCAAATAAATTTTTATCAATACTAAACTTAGTAATTTTATCTTCTATTTTTGTAAGAACAAAACTAGGTGCAATATATTTTTTTGCATCAGGAGCCTGTTTGTTAAGACGTGACATCAATTCACCACATGTTATATCTTCAACGAATCCAACGGTGATATCATTTAACCTTAATAATTCATACAAGACACTTTCTATCGGCACATCTTCAACCGCATATATAAATTTATCTAGTTTCAACAAAATGCTTTTTGCTATATTTTCTAGGTGTTGATTATCAGCCAAAGCTTTTATAACTATATCAACCTCAAAGGGTTTGGAAAAGAAATTGATAGTAACCTTATCCTTATTTTTCAATTCGTTATAAAGCACTTGCGTTATTCCGTTTTCAGATAATCCAAAGGTTTTAAATGTATAACTTTTGTATTTCTTTTTTTGATTGTCCAAAAGAAAATTCAATACCACGTCATCAAACATTTCCCTTGCTTCTTGGTAGTTGTTTGGCAATACACAAAATATATTATTTTTAAATGATAATAAATAACCTTGAACCATTCCGTTTGGATTTATTACTGCATGAGCAAGCGAGGGAATTTTCCATCCATTTTCCTCATCTTTTGTAGGTACTTGATTATGTTTTTTATAATATTCCTGCAGTGCTTGTTTTATATATGGGTTTTCAATCATCTGACAATTACATAATTGTGATAAATACCCATTCAATGAAAGGTTTGCTTTATCTACTAAAAAAATATAAATGTTTGAATTATTTAATGTGATGTTAAGGTCTTGATTAAAATTTGTATCTGAAGGCAAAATACATTGCTTTTCAATTTTTAAATTATTTTTAAAAAAACATTCACTCAAATACGCTGGTAAAATATTAATTTGTTTACCAGTAAGCGCTTTATCTGAAATTGTATAAATATATACCATTTTTTAATCCTTGCTAAGAACTTTTCGATTTTTGATGATGTAATTTAGCATTGACCATATCGTCAAAATAACTGCAATTCCTAAAATAACATAAGAAATTATTGAATAGATATTAACAAAGGTTGCATTGATTACTATGGTATTAAAATAAGCCAAAAGCATAAACATTATCATCGCAATGTCGGTAAATATCGCTTTTATTTTCCCCAATTTATCAGCTGCCATTACAAAATTTTTTGATGCTGCAATCTGTCTAAATGCACTGATTACCATATCCCTTCCAATAATTATAGTTGCAACAATAACTCCATAAGGTGCCATTATTGTACCATCACAAATAATCATTAAAAGCGCGGATAAAACAAGAATTTTATCAGCATTTGTGTCCAATAGTTTACCAAGATCAGTAACGAGGTTATATTTTCTGGCAATATAACCATCCAAAGTATCCGTTAAAACTGCTATAACAAATAAAACAACGGCGACTATCTTTCCCCAAGTCCAAAATTGTTGAAGATAAAAAAACATCACAAAAGGTATAAAACATATTCTTAAAATACTTAACTTATTTGGCAAATTCATACTATTTCTCCTTCAAATTCGTCATCAATATAATCAATAATTTTCACATTATAAAATTGTCCGACTACAAGGTTATTATCTTTTAATTTTATATAAAAATCAACTTGTGGTGATGAAAATTGGTCTCGTGCAATAAAACATCCAAGATTTTCATCGTAATAATCCACAACGGCCTCTACAACTTCTCCAATTCTTTTTTTGTTGAGTTCGTCACTAACATACTTTTGAACTTTCAAAATTTTTTTGAGTCTTTTTTGTTTTTTATATTTTGGTACCTGTTTTAGGTAATAAGCTTTTGTTTTGTCTTCCCTATAATACGGAAAAAAGCCTACATTGTGCATTGGATTTTGCTCAATAAAACTCACAAGATTATTGAATTGCTTTTTGGTTTCTCCGGGGAAGCCTACAATAAAAGTACTTCTTAATACAAACTTTGGATATTTTTTATGAATATTATTTATTAATTCTCTTGTCTGCTTTTCGTCGCATCGTCTATTCATTTCATGAAGAATTTTATCATCAATGTGTTGCAATGGAATGTCTAAATATTTGCATATTTTTTCATTTTCATATATGTACGTCAATAGCTCATCATTTATCATTTCGGGATAAAGATAATGTAGCCTTATCCATTTGATATCTTTTATCTTTGTCAATTTTTCCAGCAGTGGTATCAGCATGAATTTGCCATACAAATCTTCACCATATCTGGTTATATCTTGAGCTACTATAATTAATTCTTTTACACCTCTTTGAGCCAAAAGCTTTGCCTCTTTGACCAATTCATCAATTGGTATCGATTTATATCTTCCTCTTATTCTTGGAATAGTACAATAGGCGCATCCATTGTTACATCCATCAGCAATTTTTAGAAAAGCATAATGAGAAGGAGTAGTAAGCAATCTCCCCTCATTTTTAAATCTATCTTTAATTGGTATTTCATAAAGATTATATATAACTTTTATTATATCTTCATTGTCTTTGACCTTTAAAAAAGCATCAACTTCTGGAAATTGATTTTTTATATCTTCGTAATAACGCTCATTGATACAACCTGTTACAATAACCTTTTCACATTTTTTTTGTTTAAGTTTGGTTGCAAGCAAAATGTTCTCAATGCTTTCCATCGTCGCAGGAGTTATGAACGCACAAGTATTAACAATGATTATTTGTGCTTCATTAATATCACTAATAATTTCAAACCCAAAATCAGCCAAAGCGCCAAGCATATGCTCTAAATCCACTCTGTTTTTGTCGCATCCTAAGCTTATTGCTGATATTTTTTTATTCTTCAGTTCATTTATCATCAGTCATCATCTCCAAACATTTCTTGATATTGTTCCATTGTTATTAAAACAGTTCTAGGCTTGCTGCCATCCTGTGGAGAAATAAAGTTATGATCTTGCATTTGATCAATTATTCTTGCGGCACGAGGATAGCCTATGACAAGCCTTCTTTGAAGCATAGATATGGAAGCCTGACCATTTTCAATTACACATTTAAGCGCCTGTGGCATAAGTGGATCAAAACCATCACTAACTGTATCCGAATTGGCATTTGACATAATATCTGTTGTTGGTGGATTTATAATCTGAGTTTCCACTTTGTCATCGTAATCATAATCTTGATTATTTTCCTTAACAAAGTCCACAATGTTTGCAACTTCCGTAGATGTTACAAAACAACCTTGGATACGCCTTGGTTCTGGAGCATCATTTGGTTTATAAAGCATATCTCCTCTGCCAAGCAACTTCTCTGCTCCACCTTGATCCAATATAGTTCTACTGTCTGCAAAACTCATAAGCTTAAATGAAATTCTAGATGGGAAGTTATTTTTCATAGTACCAGTAATTACATCAACGGAAGGCCTTTGCGTTGCTAAAATAAGGTGAATTCCCGCAGCTCTTGATTTCGCTGCCAACCTTGTAAGTCTTTCTTCAACATCTTTTTTAGATGACATCAAAAGATCTGCAAGCTCATCAACAATTACAACAATATAAGGCATCTTTTCACTGTTACCTTCAAGCACTGCACTGCATGAATTGTATTCAGTTATATCTTTTGTACGAGTGTCTTTAAATAATGTGTAGCGACGTTCCATCTCTCCTACTGCCCACGAAAGAGCATTAAGAGCCTTGTCCGGATCAGTAATGACATTTGGAATTAACAGATGTGGTAAACCATTATAAATAGAAAATTCCACTTGCTTTGGATCGATTAAAATCAATCTAACATCATCTGGACTGGTTTTGTAAATCAAACTTAAGATAATGGCATTCAAGCAAACAGATTTACCACTACCGGTGGAGCCTGCGACCAATAAATGTGGCATTTTTGCCAGGTTGCATAATCTAACACTTCCTGAAATATCTTTGCCAAGTACAAATGTAAGTGGTGCCTTTGCATTTTGGAATTCATTAGAGGCCATTATATCATGAAGCCCAACCGTAGCAATTTTCTCGTTAGGTACTTCAATACCAACTGCACTTTTCCCAGGGATTGGTGCTTCTATACGTATGTCGCCATTTGCAGCAAGATTTAAAGCAATATCGTCTGAGTGTGCCAAAATTTTCTTTACTGAAATTCCAGCGGGCATTTCAAGTTCATATCTAGTAACTGCTGGTCCAACTATAACATCAATGACTTTCGCCGGTATACCAAAAGTATCAAGAGCATTTTCAAGTTGTTGACGTTTTAGCATTACATCGTCATTAAGTTCACTAAGATCCATTGATCTTGTGGTGAGTAATTCCAAACTTGGACGATTATAACGCAAACTCTTCTTTGGTTTTAATGGTTGTGTTTCTATTTTTTGTTGTTCCATTTTTGGCTTCTGATATTCACTGTTTAGACCAAGTCCCCTTAACCCTCTCCTATTATTTTCTGGTTTTAAAGGTTTTGTTTCGGTATCTAATTTGGCATCTTTAATAAGAGATTCCAGTGCATCAGCAAAATCTTCTGTATTTTGGTTATTATTGGTTTTTTGGTTTTCTTCCTCTTTATTAATAGCAGAAATCACTGGTGCTATATATGATTTTTCTTCATTATATTGAACTGGTTGCTCATTTATTGCTGAAAAAAAATCATGCACTATTTTTGATGGTGCACCACTTGGAGCTTCTTGCTTTTTCAAAATATTTATATTTTCTTGAATTTTATTGGCTGATATATTTGGCTTTTGTCCTTTGTATTTCGCCATATCAATTTTTTGAGTATCATCTCTATTGAATAGATATTTTTTCAATGCTTCTTTATCATTAAGTGCAGGCAAATCTGTGCTTTGTTTGGTTGCTGTATCTTCAATATTTGTTGCGATGTATCCAATCTTCCTTTTTGAACCATCTTCTAAAAGTTCATTTTTTAGTTTTGCGTCAAGTACTATGTTAGGAGCTGGAACTTTTATCTCTTTTTTAGATTTTACATCATTTTCTATTTGTGGTATTGGTGAAATATTGATAGGTTTTTTTTGTGATTGCGATTTATTTAAGTAAAATATATAATCGGCCAGTAATGCACCAAAAATTATTAAAACAATACTGTAAATAATGTATGCACCCGCATCATTTAACAAAAATATCAGTGGTGCAGTTAAAATGCCGCAAAATATGCCACCAACCGTCATTTTTTGTGTGTAGCATCTGCCTAAATATTCAAAAAATGTACCGCTTTTATCTATAAAAAGCATATGAAGAATGCAAAGTAAAGATACTAGCGCACAAAGCAAGTAGACAATATACTTTGCAGTCATTACATATTTTTTATTATTTACAAGCGCTAAACCAATAACAAATACAGTTATAAAAAGTGGATATGAAAATAAACCAAAAACACCAAGCAAAAATGATTTTAAAAATTCTATAAAGCTTGTAAGAAGCGACAAAAAAGCGATAGAAGAAATAACAAGCAAAATTATGCCTATTATTTTGTTTCTATCCCTTACTGTTTTTTGCTTTTTGGGCTGTTTAGATAAATTATAAACTGTCACGATATACTCCACTTAATACTATACACTAAGTGAAAGTTTTCCGCAAGTTTTAATTATAAAATATTTTCTGAAACAGTTGTCAATTTATATCCACTTTGAGTATAAAAAGTAATAATTTCGGGAAGCGCTTGCAAAGTGGCATTTGTCGGATGCATTAAAATAAGATCACCGTTACTAGGATTTTTAATTGCTCTTTGATAGATTATATTTTTATCTTGATCTCTCCAATCTATGGTATCTTTTGACCACATAATTGTTTTATAGCCCATGTCCTGTGCAACTTTTAATGTATTTTGTCCATATGAGCCACTTGGCGGAGCAAATAATGTCATTTCGTAGTCAAGAAGTTGTTTTATGACTTCATGCGTTAATCCAATTTCACTCATATTTTTTTCTATACTCAATGTTTTGTGATCTTTATGCCAGTATCCGTGATTACCTATTTCGTGACCATGCTGCAAAATCTGTTCTAAAATTTCGCTATTTTTAATAGCCCAACTACCACCAACAAAAAAAGTTGCTTTTGCATTCCCTTCATCTAAAACTTTTAGTATATCCTCAATATATTGCTCTCCCAAGTACACATTGAACATCAAAGATACGTTGTTATTATTTTCATTTCCATGGTAATATGCAGAATAAGTGTTGTTTCCAAAAACTTGTGTTGATGTACCAATGACGGTTATTGATGCAATTAAAACCAACATAACAACCAAGCATGTATTTACGAAATATGTACGAAATATCTTTTCAGAAAATTTTTTCATATCATATTTTATGCGCTAATATTTCCATATATTAAAAAAACCACAGCTTTTTGCCATGGTTAGTTTAAATAAATTATTCCTTTGCAACAAGTTTAAAATCCACTCTATTTTTTTCATCAATCTTAATGACTTCAACTTGTACATTGTCTCCAACTTTGACGACATCTTCTACCTTTTTGATTTTTTTATCGCTAAGTTTGCTAATGTGGATCATACCCTCTTTACCCTGTGCCACCTCAACAAAAGCACCAAATGTTGTAGTTTTAACCACTACACCAGAGTAAATTTTACCGACTTCAAAATCTTCGGCTATATTCAAAATAATTTCTTTTGCCCTTTGAGCCATATCGGTATCAGGAGTTGCAATGAACACTCTACCATCATCATCGATATCAATTTTAACTTTGGTTTCAGCAATAATTTTGTTGATTACCTTTCCACCACTGCCAATGACGTCTTTGATTTTTTCTGGGTTGATGTTAAATGTTATGATCTTTGGAGCATATTTTGAAAGCTGATTTCTTGGTTTTGATATAACCTTAAGCATCTTGTCCATAATGAATAATCGCCCTTCTCTAGCTTGATTTAAAGCAGTTGTGAGTATCTGCTTATCAATTCCCTTAATTTTAATATCCATTTGGATAGCTGTAATGCCTTTAGTTGTACCTGTTACTTTAAAGTCCATATCTCCAAAAAAGTCTTCGAGGCCTTGAATGTCGCTAAGAACTGCAATTTTGCCATTTTCGGTATCTTTTATAAGTCCCATCGCAATGCCGGCCACAGGAGAAGTAATAGGTACACCGGCATCCATAAGAGCCAAAGTTGAGCCACAAGTTGATGCCATTGATGAAGAACCATTTGAAGACAAAACCTCACTTACAAGTCTTATTGCATATGGAAATTCATCCTCACTTGGGATAACAGGAACCAGTGCTCTTTCGGCTAATGCACCGTGCCCTATCTCACGTCTTCCAGGTGAACGAAGCTGTTTAGCTTCTCCCGTTGCATATGGAGGCATATTGTAGTGGTGAATATAACGTTTAACTTCCTCATCCTCGTCAAGCACCTCTATTTCCTGAGCTTCAGAAATTGGACCTAAGGTACAAGTCGTTAAAACTTGAGTTTGTCCCCTAGTGAATACTCCAGTACCATGAACACGTGGCAAGACCCCAACCTCACACCAAATAGGTCTGATCTCATTCAATTTTCTACCGTCAGGTCTTATTTCTTTTTCGGTAATCTTTTTCCTTACAATCTCTTTTGTTAATGCGTATATCGCATCAGAAATTTCGCTTTCTCTTTCAGGAAAAATTTCTTCAAAATGCTTTAAAACATCTGCATTTACCTCATCTTGATTGTTTTGCCTTTCATGTCTGTCGAAAGTATCTAATGCTTTAACTAATTTTTCATAAGCATATTCTCTTACAGCATCGCAAACATCTTGCTTTGGAAGGAAAGAAGTATACTCACAAACTGGTTTGCCTATCTCTTTTTTCATCTCAAGTTGGAATTCAACTTGCTTTTTTATTTCCTCATGCGCAAACATAATTGCATCAATCATCTCATTTTCACTTACTTCATTTGCACCTGCCTCAACCATCAAAATGGCGTCATGTGTGCCACTTACTGTAAGGTGCATGCTACTTTGTTCTCTTTCTTTTTCGTTTGCATTTACAATAAACTTTCCATCTACGCATGAAACTAAAACTGAACCTGTTGGTCCCTGAAATGGAATATCTGAAATTGTTAATGCTATTGACGACCCCAGCATTGCAAGAGGTTCAATCGCAACATCAGGATCAACAGACAAAGCCGTAGCCACAACTGATACATCGTTTCTAAAACCTTTAGGAAACAAAGGTCTAAGAGGTCTGTCAATCAATCTAGAAATTAATATTGCCTTGTCAGCTGGTCTGCCTTCCCGTCTCTTATATCCACCAGGAATTTTGCCAACTGAATACATTTTTTCTTCAAAATCAACACCAAGTGGGAAAAAGTCAATCCCCTCACGTGGTTGTTTGGACATTGTGACATTGACCATAACAACAGTTTCGCCGCATCTTACTACGCATGAACCATTTGATTGTTCACAATATTTACCTGTCTCTACTGTGACCTTTTTGCCTCCAATCTCCGTTTCAAAAACTTTTGCTACATTACTCATATATACCTCTTTTATAATAAAAATATAGGGGGAAAATCCCCCTTTGAATATCAATTATCTTATATTCAATTGTTTTTTGATATCACGATATGCTTGGATATCTCTTTTTTCAAGATAAGATAAGAAACCTTTTCTCTTACCAACAAGTTTCAAAAGTCCGCGTCTTGAATGGTTGTCTTTTTTGTTTACTTTCAAGTGTTCTGTAAGTTCATTGATTCTCTCTGTCAATAATGCAATTTGAACCTGTGCAGAACCAGTATCATTTTCAGATTGTGCAAACTTTGAAATCAATTCTTGTTTTCTTGCTTTTTCCATATGTCCTCCTTCAAAAATTTCTGCCATAGACAAAGAATACCGATAGAGGAAGTCGCATACCTGTGCCTAAGGACCATTAAATAATATCATACGGACCAACTTATGTCTAGTATTTTATGAAAAAAGTTTTACTTTTTTATCAATCATTTCATCTATTCTATCAATATATTGTTTTATATCTTTGACATTTGCCTCTCGTTCAATCCTGTTTTCAATGTTGAAAATTCTTTTTGAAATACCACCCGCCCCACAAGCTATGACAGACAAACATTCTTCCATTGTGTCAACATTAAATAGACAGATATTTTCCTTAAAATAACCAACATTTTCTTGTCCATATAATTGATTTTTTTGTCTGTATAGATAGTATGGTTTATAGCCATTATCATGCAAGATTTCCTGTGCGTATTTTATCATTTTATCTACAATTGGATTGTCAGTAGTCTGATGTTCATCTTTTAAAATGGCACCTCTTTTTATTGCAAGTGTGTGAACGGTAATATTATCTGGTGCAAGAAGCATCAATGTATCAATACTTTTTTTAAAACTCGCCAGCGATTCTTTAGGAAGCCCGGCGATGACGTCCATATTTATGATGAATTCATAAGGCAGTGCAATTTTATATGCATTGATTATGTCTTTTACAGTATGTTTTCTTCCTATTCGTTTCAATGTAGCATCGCTGAAACTTTGTGGGTTAATGCTTATTCTAGTTACGTTGTGTTTCTTTAGTACATCCAGTTTTTCTTTTGTTATAGTATCTGGACGGCCACACTCAACGGTGAACTCAGACACTGGATAATTAATTGTATCAAGTAACAAATCTAGTTTTTCTGCAGATAAAACAGTTGGTGTTCCCCCACCTATATAGATTGTTCTAAGTACATAAGCATTATCCTTGATAATTTTTTTAGTTGCTTCAATTTCTTTAATTAATGCATTCAAATAATCGTCAATAAGATTTTCAACTGCACTATATTCAGAGGAAATGAATGAACAATAGCTACAACGAGTTGGACAGATTGGAATATTTATATACAAATCAACCAACTTGTCATTTCTAATTATACATTTTTGGTTTTGAATCACATTTTCAACCAGCCGTGCTTTGTCAGGTGCTAGCAAAAAATTTTCCATCAAGGCCTGTTTGAGCATATAAGGTTCAACACCCTGGTTTATCAAATCATAGCCAATTTTAGTTGGCCTTACACCGGTCAGCGAGCCCCAAGGCATATTTTTATTAAAATGAATTGAAAGCATTTTATAAAGGCTCAATTTTGCAAATCTTTTTAATTGCCTTTTCTCATCAAGTGAATCACCACTTTTTTGATTTATGGTTCTACTTTCTGAAAAATCAAAAGTTTCAGTTTCATCTTCAATAACATAACTATTCTTAACAATATTCTTATCTCGAGTCATTATATGCTTTAAGTAAGGCTTTTCCTCACTTTGCTCTTGGTTTGGATAATACAAATGCATTACATCAAATAAATCATTTTTTATTGTTTCATAATTTGTAATAATTTTCATTTAACTACCTACCCTAAATACTTCATCAACTTGGCTAATATCCCTAATTGCATTAATTACTTTTGTAACATCATCACGTTTATGAACTTCAATTTTCAAAATTGTATGTGCTTTATCTCCAACAACCTTACTTTCAAGTCCCAAAATCTTAAACCCTGTACTTATCATTTCTTGTGTAAGCCTTGCTAAAAATCCATCGTAATTTTCAGAAATGATTTTAACCAGAACCGACGTCGTTTTAGATGTCACACTGTCATCCCACATTGCATCAATTAACCTCTCTTGTTCTAGATACTTAAGATTTGAACACTGTTTTCTATGAATTGTAACTCCTCTCCCACGAGAAATATATCCAACAATTTCTTCTCCATATACAGGTGTGCAACAACCGGCATACCTAATTAGCATTCCACTATCACCATCAACCAAGATACCATCTTTGTTTTTCTTTATGAGCAGAGATGATTTATTTTCATTTTGATCAGACGAAATATTTTCTAACCTATTTTCTTGTTCATAGAGTTGACATATTTTATTACAAATATTATTTACAGGAACACTACCATAGCCTATTGCTGCAAACAATTCTTCTTTCGTTTTAAAAACATATTTGAATTGATCTAAATCCAAGTATTTGTCTGTAAGCAATTTTGAAGGCGAAAGTCCTTTGTTCTTTATCACTTGTTCAAGCATCGATATTCCCATTCTTATATTTTCATCTTTTAATTCATGCTTGAAAAAACTATTAATTTTGGATTTAGCATTGTTTGTTGCAACAATCTTCAACCAATCTTTTGATGGCCCTTTTGAATTCTGTGAAGTAATTATTTCAACAATATCTCCATTCTCTAGTTTTGTACTAAGTGGTTTTATTTTCCCATTTACCTTAGCGCCGACGCAAAAGTTACCAACATCAGAGTGAATTGCATACGCAAAATCTAAAACAGTTGCACCCTCAACAAACTCCAAAACTTTTCCTTTTGGTGTTTGAACATAAATTTGTCCCTCACAGAGATTTGTCTTTAAAGTATTAATAAATTCTTCACTGGAAAGTTCTTTTGAACTATCCATAATCTCTCTAAGCCATGAGATTTTTTTATCCAACTCGTTTAAATTGTTTTTCTTTTCTTTATAAAGCCAATGTGCGAATATACCAAATTCGGCCAATTTATGCATTTCAAAAGTACGGATTTGTATTTCTAGGGGTCTTTTGTTTTCTGCTATGATTGTAGTATGCAAAGATTGATAGCCATTAGGTTTTGGAGATGCTATATAATCTTTAATTCTGCCTTCCATTGGTTTGTAAATAGAATGAATTTTCCCAAGCACAGCATAACATTGATCAACATCATCAACCAACACTCTTAGGGCTATAAGATCATATATATTTGCTAAATTTTCCCCTTTAGTTTTTATTTTCTTGTATATGCTTGAAAAATGCTTTTGTCTAGCCATAATAACTGCATTTTTGAGATTTAATTCTTTTAATATTTCCAATAATTTTTGTTTAGTAATATTTATTTGTTTTTCATTTTCATCTTTTTGCAACATTACACTATTTGCAAGGTTTTCATACGTCTTTGGACTTAAAAATTTTAAGCAATAGTCTTCTAATTCTGATTTCAATGAATTTAAGCCAAGTCTTTCTGCAAGCGGTGCGAAAATATCTTTTATATTAATCAAGTTTTGTTTTTGCTCTTTTTTTAATGGTAATTGATACATAGAAATATCATAAAGCATAATATATAATCTTATGACGATTACTCTAACATCACTACTCATTGCAATGAACATCTTACGGATTTCATCAGCCTGGCCTTGCGAGGTCATACCTTCTGAAATAACAAACACATCACAAAGCGTTTTATATATTTTTAATATATCATCATCCACGATATCATCAAATTTGTAACCGAGTTCGTAGGCAACATAAGCTATTACGGAATTAAAATCAAGTCTAAAATTTACAAGATTATTAACGATATTAATTATTTTATCTTCTTTTAAAGTCATAAATTCATGAACGCATATTTTATCAACTAATTTTTTATCAGTATCTGATAAATCAAATTTTTGTCGGAGCAGGTTTTGTAATTTATTCATACAGCCTCCTAATCAAATTTATAGTGTTGTAAATTTTAGAATCATTTAAATTAGTTTTTAAATTTCTATTTATATCAAATGAATACAATCCATTCACAGTTTTAGGGGTTAAAATTTTTAATTCATTTAATATATTGTAATAAACGATAAAATTAATGAAACTAATATTGAATTTTAAATCGCGCACAAGCGCTGAATATACTGCAAAAATTCCTGTAAATTCCATCTTTTCGAGTTTAATAATATTTTTATAATATTTGGACAATTCCGTCCGATTTAATTTAATTAAAGATAAATTATTAAGACTTATTTTTTCCAATTTTGGAATGTATATTTTTACATCAGAAATATTATTAATTTTTGCAATAAAACTAGCATCATAAATTTCATCTAGAAATATAATTTTTTTATAATTTTTAACAAAATTTAAATCAGTAGGACACAATAACAATGCATTAAAACCAGTGCCCTCACCATGTAGAATGCTTACTTCAAAAATATTGGATAAATCATAATGATTTATAAAATTTCTATATGTTTGAGTATTGTATGAAACGAAAGCAGTACCAAACGTGCTTGTTGAGCAATCAACAATAAAATCTAGAAGTTGGCTTTCTTGATAAATATCATAACCAGGCATATCTTTACTTTCATCTACATACTTAAATTGCTCCATTTTAAAAGCATCCAAGTATTTATCGGCACTTTTACGAATATCATGAGAAGTTGTAAATGTCTTAACAATTCCCTTGTACATGCCTTTTCTTTTCTCTTGAAATTCAAATACAAATTCATAATTTTGTGAAAAATTCAAGTTGCCAATATGCTTAAGATAATTGAAAAATAATAGAGATAGTTTTGAAAACACCCCAACATAAGCATGCAAGGAATTCGGCTTTAGTGGATGTAAACGCAGTTTATTTGTTTTAACCAAAAATCTAGGCTTTTGATTTTCACAACCACAAGGCTCTAAAAGTTTAAGATCGTTATAAAATTTTTCCGTCAAATCGGTTTCTTGAAGTTCTAGATCATAATATTCAATAGGTATGAATGCGCGACCATTTATATTTTCAAACATATATGCGGTTGTTCTATTGCAAAAATCGTCATAATTTTTGACATTAAGTGTTAGACCCGCAGCAACTTTGTGTCCACCGAAAACATCTAAAATATCGCGCACAGAACTTAGCACTTGATGAATATTTACATCTTCAATACTTCTAGCAGAGCCCTTTAAAATATCCCCACTTTGGGATAATAAAATGACAGGTCGATTGTATATATCCAACAGCCTTGAACAAACAATACCCAATATCCCACTGTCCCACTTTTCGGATTTTAATATAATAATAGGTACATTTGACATATTTTTGTCTTTAAGCATGTTTTGACAATCATCAAAAACTTCTGTGCACAACTCCTGTCTACGCGAATTACAATCATTGATCTTATTTATCAACTCTCTAACCTTGGCGGGATTGGTTTCTAGCATCAACTCTAAAGAGATTGAAGCATCCCCCATTCTTCCCGTTGCATTAAGTTTTGGAGCTATTTTAAATGCAATGTCGTCGGCGTCAACAAAATCTAAATTAAGTTTGTTTTGCTTAAACAACATTTTTAAACCATATGGCAAATATTTGCCTAAACATCTAAGGCCCTTTGTAACGATTATTCTATTTTCATTCTTCAAAGGGACAATATCGGCAATCGTCGCAATTGTAGCGATTGGTAAAAATTCTTCACATGACTCGCCAAGTACTCCCTGAGCTACTTTAAATGCAACACCTGTTCCACATAGTCCATCAAATTTATATTCTTGATCAACAATTTTTGGATTAACGACTATTGTATCAGGCAAAACATCTGGCAGCTCATGATGGTCTGTTATAATTATATCAATTCCTAATTTCTTGCAATGTTCCACCTGTTCAGCACAAGTTATACCACAATCGACAGTTATTATTAGTTGTGGCGAAAATTGAGCAACAAGTTTATCAATCACTTCATTTGTTAGCCCATACCCATCAACAAAACGATTTGGAAGATAATAATTAGCATCGTTCCCTAATTTGGCAAACATTTTCAACATTATAGCAGTAGCCGACATACCATCAACGTCATAATCACCAAACACCAAAATCCTCTTATTTTGTTCAACTGCATCCTTTATTTTTTCTACACATTGTTTCATGCCCGATAACTTAAATGGATCAATAAAAGGTTGTTTTGATGACGACAAAAAATCAGCTATGTCATCATAAGTTCTATAACCCTTTGAAAAAATAATTTCCATAACTTTGCTGTTAATATTAAATTGTTTTGCATATTGTGAAATAAGAGTGCTATCTGCACTATCGTTAAAATATTTTATTAGTTTCATAATTCAACCCTTCTGCGAAACAGCAGAAATCACCTTATGTTAATATTATACATTATAAAGAGCAAAACTCAAAACGATATCTAAAGCATAAAAAAAAATTTTCGCAAACTTGCGAAAATTTTAGTTTTCTTTTGCTTCAGTTTCTACAATTACTTCAGGTTGTTTTGTCACTTCTTCAATAGTTTTTGTTTCTACAACAACCTGCTCTTCTTTTTTCGTAGTCTTAACCTTATGTTTTCTTTTAATATAAGTTAAAGACCACAATCCTGGAGTGATAAACACAGATGACAAAAAGCAAACTAAAACTCCAACGAGACATGGGAGTGACAATGCTCTGACGGAAGAAGTTGGAACAACTCCTAAAAGTAAAGTGAAAATCAACAGAATACAAGCAAACAACAGATTAACATTTAAAATGCTTTTTACAGTCATATTCGAGATTTCTACTTTTGAGTCTTTGGCAAATTTTTCTTGTTTTAAATTTGAATTTACCTTGTTTACAAACAAATATGTGTTAAACAAAGAATACATAGCAACAAACGCCAATGAAATAATAGTTGACATATCTACTGGTATCCTTGTTACGCCGATGATTGAGATAGTCATAATAATGTCAAATAAGTATATAAACAACGATAAAAATCCAGCTGTGGTTCCATGCCTAATCCACATATATATCATTACAACAAGAATTCCCACAAGTACGGCAAGCACTGTCGATGTCAAAACGCTTGTCTGAACGTTAGGACCAAAATCATCAACTTGAACAAATCTCTCTAAGTCATCTTGAGAAGTCGAGACATGAAATGTCTCAATTAAATCAGCACGTAGTTGCTCGGCTATTTGTTCATCTATTTTGCCAAATCGAACAATGATAGCATCACCATAATAATTTGTTGTTTCTTGCTGATAGTATAAGCCTTTAATATTATTTTCGCTAAGAACATCGTCCAACTGTGACTTAACAGAGTTATAATTTTCTTGTACAGTCAAATCTTGTTCAACTACAACTGTTACCACCGTTCCACCAGTAAAATCTAAGCCCAAATTAAAATTGAAGCAAAGTATCAAAACTAAAGATAAAACTAAAATGCACAGTGGAGCAATCAAGTGATACCAAAAATTTTGTACAAACCCATATTTGCAATTCTGTATTTTGTTACCTAAACTAGTCCTCATTTGCCACCTCCCTCTTTAAAGCCAAGTGACTTTCTTTTGTGCTGTTGAGTGGCAAATACCACTTTGTGAATAATCTTGTGACACAATAAACTGAAAAGATTGACAATACACCACCAATAAACAAACCAATGGCAAAAGATTTTAACATATCAAATCCGACAAAATAAAGTACAACACTTCCAAGCAAAGCAATGGCCATTATATCAAGAATGGTAAATAGTGAATCTTTATATGCCAATTTGAAAGAAAGCGAAATTTTTCTTCCCATTGAATATTCATGTTTTATTTTTTCAAATAAAATAATATGACACAATATTGTTAATACATATCCAAGGACACATCCAACTATTCCACTTAAAGAAAGTGTTACAATTGGAAGCGCCTGCAATAAGAACAAATACAACACAAGATTCACGAGTGACGTCAACATTGAAATCAAACCCAAATCTCTGTATCTGACAATCATAATTACTGACAAGCATACAAATGCTATCAACAATGATATACCTATATAGGACACACAGTTGTAACCTAGATAAGCAGTCGTTACTCCATTTTCCGTCATAGTAAGCTCAACATTCCTTGAACCCATCAAAACGTTAACGGCATATATATTTGCATCGTTTTGGGTTGTTATGGATGATATCGGCATGAAAGTCGCCCCGGATGTTACCTCACGCGTAATTCCAGATAGTGAACCCAATTGTTCTCCATTTAAATTGTAGAAGTAAATTGTGTTACCATTATCAGCAACATAGTTTGTTAGATTTCTAAATTGAGTAGAACCCAAACTATCAAACTCAATGTAAACACCATATGAGTACGATGCAGATGTGGTGCTTGTTGCCTGATATGTTCCTAGACATCTTGATATCCTGCTGGCAGATATGTCGTAGTCAGTGGCATCAGAAGTTGCCTCACCCCTGATAACAATCTCTGTACGTGTACCAATGGCCTCCATCAAGGCAGAACTTGTCTCAGATTGAAGAGTTTGAACTCGTATTTCATGTTCATTTTGTAAACCAACTTGATTATATTGTCCACCAAAATTTGCAAGCACATTTCTCACAAACTCTATCGTCTCATTCATCTGCTCATCAGTTACACTATCAGCTTGAGTATCCACGGGAGTCACTTCAAACACAGCGGTCTGTCCAGAACCAATGTCATAAGATAAGGATATAGCCCCTGCAAACCCCGCGTAATCGTTTACATAAAAAGGTATTTTAAAAGTCGCAAAAGATAAAAATAATCCAATCGTAACCAAAAGTGAAACGAGAACATAGTTTATAATAGAAAATCTTTTAGCCATCATATCTCCAATTTTACAAATACTGAAATATTATAAAAAAATACTTCTTATTAGTCAAATACTTTTTTTACTTTATATAATTTTAACCATAATTTTCTTCAAACACACATAAAAAAAGCAACTAATTTCCATTAGTTGCATCTTTTTTAACATAAATTATTTTTTTCTAAGATTGACTGAAATTATTCCGCATATTCCACCTACGATAGCACCAAACAAGCAATCATTTAAAAGTGATATTCCAAATTCAAAATGGCCATCAAGTACAGAAAAGGCAACAAAAGCAATTATTGTGAACATAAATCCAATAATTAATCCAGAAATCAAGCCCATATCTTTTGACTTTTTCAATGCAATAAAAGTTCCAATCAATATTGATAATGTTTTTATAACTTGATTAATAGGCTTAATGAGGTTATCTCCGACAGCTACAAAGCGCAAGATAAATGCAAATATTAAAATTCCAATCAGGCACACTGAAAGTGCGTATAATGCACCTTTTAATGTTGTTAAAAAAAATGATGCTTTGCCTTCTGTTTCCGTAAGTTGTTTATTTTTTGTTTTTACCATAAAAACATCTCCTTGTCCACATCATATAAATATGAACAAGGAGATGATATTATGATTATTTCTTTTTAGACTTTGAATTTTTTGTTTCTGCGACTTTTGCAGTTTCTGTTGGATTGTTCTCAGCATTTTCAACCACGTTCTCTTTGTCATGAGGGACATCCTGTGGCATTTCAATCACATCTTCAACTTTATCTGGTTTTGTGTCGTCGTGACTTTCAGTTTTTGTTGGTTTTGTTTCAACATTCTCCACTACTGGATTGCTTAAGTTATAATAAATCGACCTAATATCTACACAAAGATAGCCTTTATGTTTTTCATCACCAGTCTCAATTGTCAAAGTTTTGTAACCTTGCTTATTGTTGTCAATGCCTACGACTTTACCGATAACGCCAGCCGATGTAAGCACTGTATCTCCTTTTTTAATTGCATTCATCATTTTTTGTTGACTGTCCATCTCTTTTTTGTTTTTTGCTCTCATTAGAAATGGTGAAACAATCAAAATCAACAAAAGTACTCCCAAAAGAACCCAAGAGCCAACACCAACATTTGATAAAATTAAATTCATATTACCTCCACTATGAATAACATGACAAAATTACAATAATAATCAAAATTATCAATGGTATAAGTATTTCAGCAGCAGTAGCAAGTAAAAGTGCCATATTTTTCTCCTATTAATGATACCACAAAAAAATTAAAAAACAAATAATTTTTTGTCTATATTTTATAATTTTTAAGGTATTCTGCCTTAAAGTCTAAAAGTCGGTCCTCCCAAATGGCTTGTTTAATTTGTTCTGTCAATCTTATTAAATGTCTTAGATTGTGAATTGATAATAATTGGGCACCCAACATTTCTTTAGCATTAATTAAATGCCTTATATATGCTCTCGTGTAATGCTTACAAGTGTAACAATCGCAATCGTCTTCTATTGGTCTGAAATCTTCTTTAAACTCAGCATTTCTTATAACTAATTTACCGTTTTTTGTAAATGCAGTCCCATTTCTAGCGATCCTTGTTGGCAAAACACAATCCATCATATCTATACCTCTTGCATAACCTTCAAGCAAGCAATCTGGACTTCCTACACCCATTAAATATCTAGGCATATTTTGGGGCATAAGTGGCATCATATAATCCAACATATCATACATAACTTCTTTTGGTTCCCCAACACTTAGCCCACCAATTGCAATACCACATTTTGCATAAGGCACACAATCTTCTATGCACTTTTTTCGCAAATCTTTATAAAAATTTCCTTGGACAATAGGAAACAACATTTGATTTTCATTTTTTTGTACATTATAGCATCTTTCTAACCAATTTTTTGTAATTTCCGCTGTTTTTTCAGCTTCTTTATGAGTTGCTCCATAGTTGGAACAAATATCAAAAGCCATTATTATGTCAGCACCCAAATCATTTTCAATCTGCATCGCCTTTTCAGGACTAATAAAAAGTTTTTCGCCACTCAAATGAGAATTAAAATAGACACCTTCTTCAGTTATTTTTCTCAACTTGGACAACGAAAATACCTGAAAACCTCCACTATCTGTCAAAATTGGTCTATCCCAATTCATAAATTTGTGTAAACCACCTGCTTTTTTTACGATATCTTCGCCAGGTCGTAAAAAAAGATGATAGGTATTTGAAAGTATTATTTGTGCACCAACCTCTTTTAACTCTTCTACCTTTAAACCTTTTACTGTGGCTTGAGTACCAACAGGCATAAAAACAGGCGTTTCTATGTCACCATGTGGGGTATGAAAAACTCCAATTCTCGCTCCCGATTGTTTACAAACTTTTTTAACTTCAAAACTAAAATTCATAATTCTCCTATATTATAAACATAGCATCACCAAAACTGAAAAATCTATATTTTTCTTTGACGGCAATGTTATAAATTTGTAATGTTTTTTCCACTCCGATCATGCTTGCCACCAACATAATCAATGTTGATTGTGGCAGATGAAAATTTGTTATAAGAGCATCGACCACTTTCATTTTATATGGTGGATATATAAAAATGTTAGTATCTTCACTTTTTGCACTTAAAATACCATTTTCATCGCTAGCACTTTCCAGCACTCTAACACTTGTCGTTCCAACTGCAATAATACGTCTTCCCTGACTTTTTGCCAAATTTATATAATCTGCAACCTCTTTTGTAATAACGTAATATTCAGAATGCATTTTGTGCTCTAAGATATTATCCTCTTTAACAGGTCTAAATGTTCCAAGCCCAACATGAAGCATAACTTCAAGTATAGTTACACCTTTTTGTTTAACTTTATCAAGTAAGTCCTTTGTCCAATGGAGTCCAGCAGTTGGTGCAGCACTTGAACCTTTTTGCTTGCTGTATACTGTTTGGTACATATCTTTATCTTTTAAATCAGTTTTTATATAATGAGGCAAAGGCATAGAGCCCAGCTTATCTAAGATTTCTTCAAATACACCATTATACACAAACTCAACTTCGCACAGCCCCTCTTCCTTTATTTTTCGAACAATGCAAGAAAGTTCATCACTAAATTTTATCAGTGTTCCGACCTTTAATCTTTTTGTCGGCTTTGCCAAAACTTCCCAATTATTTAAATTAAATCTTTTCTGTAACAGTATTTCAATTTTTGCACCAGTTTCAACTTTAACTCCAAACAACCTTGCTGGAATAACTTTGGAGGTGTTTAAAACTAAAACATCGCCTTCTTTTAAATAATCCAAGATGTCTCTAAAAATTTTATGTTCAATTTTATCAGTTTTTCTATTGTATACCAACAAGCGAGCACTATCTCTTGGCTCTTTGGGAGTCTGCGCTATCAATTCTTCTGGTAAAAAGTAATCATATGTCTTTTTGTTCAATAGTTCATTCATTATCTTCACTTACACTTTTATATACTTCTAATGATCGTCTTTTCTCATCACTTATTGTCAATCCCAAATGCTCATAAGCTTTTGGAAGTGCCACTCTTCCTCTTGGTGTTCTTGCAATAAAGCCAAGTTGTAATAAGTAGGGTTCATAAACATCTTCTATTGTTGCATTATCCTCACCAGTTGCAGCACTTAAGGTATCAAGTCCCACAGGACCGCCACCAAATTTTTTTATTATATTTTCCAAAATTCTTCTATCTACAAAATCAAGGCCGAGCTCATCAATTTCCATAAGTTGCAAGGATTTTTGTGCTATGTCCTTAGTTATTTTTCCTTCGCCAATAACCTGAGCGAAATCACGAACACGCTTTAAGAGTCTATTTGCCAATCTTGGTGTTCCACGACTTCTAGAGGCAAGACAAAAACATGCATCTTCATCAATATCAATGCCTAATATTTTGCTTGATCGTTTGATTATAACCATTAATTCTTCTGGACTATATAATTCTAGTCTACAAATCACGCCAAATCTGTCTCTTAATGGACCAGTGATCATTCCCGCCCGAGTTGTGGCTCCAATTAAGGTGAATGGTTGTATTTTTAAACGCATGTTTTTTGCAGAAGGGCCTTTGCCAACTACAAAATCTAGTGCGAAATCTTCCATTGCAGGATAAAGTATTTCTTCAACAGATTTGTTTAATCTGTGAATTTCATCAATAAATAAAACATCACCTTTGTTTAAATTAGTTACAATAGCCGCAAGATCTGCAGCATGTTCAATGGCTGGGCCAGATGTTATCTTTAGTTGCGAGCCCATCTCATTTGCTATGATATGGCTGAGTGTAGTTTTTCCCAATCCTGGAGGGCCATATAAAAGTACGTGATCGAGTGTATCATTTCTTTTTTTAGCCGCTTCAATATACACTTTGAGCGTGCCTTTTATTTTTTCTTGCCCAACATAATCATCCATACTACGTGGACGCAGAGAATTTTCAATTTCTAATTCGCTCGGATTTTTAGTGCTTGTGATAAATCTGTTATCTTGTGCCATTAATTACCCATTCCTCTTAAAACTTTTGTTATTATTTCCTCGACTGAAGTACATTGTGAGGCATTCTCACGTGCAAGCCTGTATGCTTCATTTTTCCCAACACCAAGGCTCACGAGCGCGTCTGTAGCCTCGTCAACATATGACATATTAATATTTTGATCTTCCTTCGTTTGTGAAGATGGCAATGTTTTATCTTTTAGTTCAACCAACAATCTTTCTGCTGTCTTTTTACCAAGACCTTTAACGGTACAAAGCATTTTAACATCTTGTCTAAATATTGCATTAGTCAAATCAAAGATAGAAATATTTGACAATATACCAATTGCCATTTTAGGACCAATTCCGCTAACAGAAATTAATTTTAAAAACATATCTTTTTCCTCTTTTGAGGCAAACCCATAAAGTGTAATACCATCATCTCTTACACTCATAAAAGTAAAAAGTCTAGCCATTTCATTTTCATATGCTAAGCTATTAAGTGTATAATCGCTGACATAGATTTCATAGCCAATTTGGTTATTCTCAATAACCACATAATCTTCTTGCTTTTCTACAATTTTTCCTTCAATAAAATTTATCATAGTTTCATACCATATTATTATTTAAATTTGGATTAATTTGCGCATGGCATATTGCCACGGC
>ERZ1643251.1767-NODE-1767-length-23765-cov-5.208984_pt1 | contig 23765 bp, 13 predicted proteins | sample MGYA00579261_ERZ1643251 | MGnify/ENA primary metagenome ERZ1643251 (study PRJEB29033, sample SAMEA4952267) | chicken gut metagenome | biome: Broiler Chicken; feature: Gastrointestinal Tract; material: Caecum | place: Ireland | collected 2018 | study: Broiler... | reverse complement strand
CGGTTGGTCGCCTTATAAGGTCCCGCGCCGACAGGCACCTGGATCTGGCGGAGCTGATCAAAGAAATCGGAATCGGCAAACGGAACGCCGACGTTGCCCGCGGCGTAGTCGAACTGCTCCGGCTCCTTTCCGGTCACTTCATAATAGGGCGCGGAATAGTAGTCGCTGGGGGCGACGGTGAAGGAGAAGTTGTAAATCGCCTTGGGGTCGACGCCGTCGATCGTGATTTTCAGGACGTCGTAAGTTCCGCCGAGATCGACCGGGTTGGTCCTGCCGATGGAGGAGACGTCCTCTTCGATCTCGATACCCGAAATATTTTTAACGATCTTCTCAGCGCCGATCGCCGACTGAATGACGGCGCTCTTGACGTAGTTGAGGAGGTTGGAAGAGGTCTGCCAGCCGCCGCCCACGATCTGCAGAATGCCCGATTTGTACGCCACCGCGCCCAGCTTGTCCCCGACATATTTATTATAGACGAAATCGATCATCGCTTCCTGCGAAGTGTCGGCGGGATTTTCGTTACCTAACCAATCGATGTTGTGGGGATACTCCTTGTCGTCGTCAAAGGCGATCAGCCCTTCCATCGCCAGGAACACCTGCCAGGGTTCGGTGAAATGATATTTGATTTCATAATCCGAACCGGTTTCAAAATTGCCGACCAGCGTCGTGGAAGCCGTCGTCCAGTCGGAATTGAGTTCTTCGCGGAAGAGTTCCTTGGCGCGGTCGATGTAGTCGAACAGAGAGAAGCCGCCGAGATAGCCGTTGCCCTCCGTGGGCGTGACGTTCTGATAGACGTCCATCGCCTCCAGTTCCGCGATCGCCTCCGCGCGCGTCTGGTTATCGGTATCGCTCTGCGCCCAGTCGAGAATGGGCTGCAGGCGGAGTTCGGCAAACCCTTCGTAATACGAATCGAAGTTGTCCTGGATGTTTTCGTCGTAGGACTGCGCGCGGTATGCGTCAAGCCCCTTGATATTGGTGGAATACAGCGTGGACGACCCGGTATAGGTGGGATCGAGCAGGACATACAGGCTGAAAATGACGTCCTCTATGGTCAGATCGCTCCCGTCCGAGAATTTGATGCCGTTTTTGATGGCAAACCAATACTCGGTGTAGTAGTTGTCGTAATCTTCGCCGTTTACTTCCTTGCTGCCCGTCGTCTCCATCGTATAATTTTCCACGACGCACGGTTCGTCCTGGCCGTAGACGATCTTGCCTTCCTTGTCCGTGGAAAGCATGCCGATCTGCGTCTGCCCCACGATGGTGCCGTCCGGCCCCGTCGTATAGAAGAAGGGGTTGAACACGCCGTCCAGCGCCTCCGAACTGACGACGAATGCCGTGTCTTCGTTGCTCACCGTCTGGTTGTGGTTGCAAGACGACAGAAACATCGAACTTGCAAGGGCGAGACAGATCGCACTCGTCACAATAACTGATTTCTTCATAATTCCTCCTTTTTACGGAATGATTTTTGATGTCGTTGGGTCGATTATTCCCCTTCCGAGCCGGTCGGGGCGGGATAATCGATGTTCTGCGTCAGGGTGGGGAAGGCTGCGGCAAACGCGGCTTCGACCTCTTCGTCCGCATAGCTGCCGTATCCGCCGTAAGCGCCGTGACACAAAATCGTGCGCTGCGACGTGGACACGTTTTCGTAGACCACCGTGCCGCCGATCGACACGTCCTCCACGCGCACGCCCGCTTCCCAGACGCCGGCGAGAAGGCCGATGCGGTCGGTGAGGCCGGCGTGGATAAATTCGGCGCCGAAATCCACCGTGAGGCGGATATTTTCAAAGGTGACGTCGTGGATATACGCCGTCGACGAAAGGGTATCGAACAGGCCGCCCACCGTCGCGATCGTACGGGAGGTCTCCCGCGTCACGGCGATATTGGAAATGGTGTGGCCGTTGCCGCGGAATTCGCCCGAATAGGAGCGCAGAGGCTCGTATTCGACGTCCGTCATGTCGATGTCGTCCATCAGCCAGACGTCGGAGTTGGGACGCATCCCCAAAAGATCTTCCGCCGTATAGACGAAGATCCAGTTCCCTTCCAGGAAATCGGCGTACAGCCGGGGCGCCTGCGTCCCGTCCCCCGCCGTGGCGATGGGCTGGGTGCAGTCCGCGTCCGAATACAGCATCTTATCCCGATAGTAGAAGGGATAGGTGACGGGCTGCGTGAGTTCTTCGTCGAAGTACAGTCCGCGGAAGGTGTAGCCGCTCAGGGAAGGATCGGAAATCTCCCCTGCCGTGAACACGTCCCAGCCCTCTTCGTCCGGGCGGAGTTCCACGGAATTGATCACCTCGCCGTCAAAGCAGATGTCGATGGTCTCGTACTGCACCCAATTGATATACAGGGTGATGTCCTGGGTGACGCGGTCGGTAGAGAAATCCCATTTCTCCCCCAGGGTGACGTTGCCCTCTTCGTCCTTCGTACCGAAATAGTAGCCTTCGATGTAGTACCCCACCCGGCTGGGAACGGAATACTGGGTATTGTCCGTCACCGTGCCCGGCTCGACGAGATAGCTGTTCTCCTTGCAGTACAGCAATTTGTTTACGCTGCCGTTCGCCTCCGTGGCGCCGTTGTAGTCGATCGTCACGAGAATGGGGTATTCGTTCGTGATATCGTCGAGCGGGATGGAAGAATCGGCGCACCCCGCCGCCGACGACGCCAGCGCCGCAAAAGAGAGGAGACACAGAATTTTCAACAAAAATTTCTTCATTGCCGTCCCGTCACTCCAATTCGTAAATGCTGTCCGCGTATTCCGCCCAATAGCTGCGGGCGGTGTAAAGGGTCGGATTGTAAACGCCGATCGCGGGAATCGCCGAGCCGTAGAAACAGTTGCGGGCGATATTGCCTTCCGAATACAGTTCTATGGAAGGTACGTCCGCCGCGCTCTGCACGTCTTTATAGATGTTGAAAGACGAGAGCTGCGTGCAGCTGGCAAACGCGATGCCGCCGATCTCTTCGAGAACGCTGCCCTCTTCCGCGCTGCCGAAATTCACTTCCGAGAGGAAGGGGCAGTTTTCAAAGGAACTCTGTCCCACCGTCCGGAGGGAAGCGGGCAGATCCAGCCGGGCAACGCCGCTCGTCGCAAACGCCCCGTTGCCGATTTCCGCAAGGCGGCTTCCCGCCGCGAAATGCACCGTCACTTCGTTCATCTCGTTTTCGCCCGAAGAGGAATCGAAATTATAGCCCGCATAGCGGAAAGCATAGTCGCCGATCGAAGTCACGCTGGCGGGGATGTTGATCTCCCGGAGAGAGGAATAGTACCGCGTCTCGATGACCGGGTTCGCCGTCGTGCCCGTGTTGACGTTCTGCGAATACCCCGCCGCAAAACTTTCCGGGATAGAGGTGATCCCCTCTTCGAAGGTGAGGGTTTCCAGCGCCACCGCGGCGAAGAGGACGTTTGTCCCCATCTCCGTGATCCTGCTGGGGATGACCGCCTCCGTCAGAAGGGAGAGATTGGACAGCGCATAATCGCCCAGACGGGTCACGCCGTCCCCCAGGGGAAGGGTCGTGAACGCCGTATTCGCAAAGGCATATCTGCCCACCCCCTTCACCTCTTCGCCGTACGTCAGCGTATTCAGCGCCGTGCAATAGGTGAAGGCGAAATCGGGAATGTCCGCCGCACCCCTGTATTCCACTTCGGTCAGCGTGGAAGGATAGTTTTCGACACCCGAGAATTCCAAACCCGAATAGCTGCCGCCGAAAATGTACAGGAAGAAGGTGTTTTCCGTGCGGCTGCCGCCGATGAAGGGCACGCTCATGTACGAGAGGGAGCGGCATCCGGCAAACGCCGCACTGCCGATCGTCTGTACCGAATCGGGAATGGTCACTTCCTCCACCGCGCTGCCGCGGAAGGCATAGGCTTCGATCGTCTCCACCCCTTCGGCAAATTGAATTTCCGTCTTTGCCATGGGCACCGCTTTCAGAGAGGTCAGCGATTTATCGTACAGGCAGCCGTCGAAAGAGGCGTATTCCGCATTGCCGGCGTCCACCGTTATCTCCGTCAGCGCCGCGCAGCCCGTAAAGGCGTCCGCCCCGATCGAAGTCACCCCCGCGGGGACGGAAAAGCTCTGCAATGCCGTATAGGCAAAGGCATAATCGCCGTAGGACGCCGCGCTTTCGATGCCCGTAATCGTTTCCAGGCCCGTGCAGCCGTAAAAGGCGTAATCGGGCAGCGCCGCCACCGGCGAAGCGATGCTCACCGAGCGGAGGGACGCGGGCACATAGACCCCTTTGGAGCCGTTGGAGAAGGCGCTCGGCGCGCCGAACGCATAGGCGAGAAACAGATTGTCCTCCCCGTCGCCCAGGAAGGGCAGCGCCAGCGTCTGGACATTGTCCGCGCCGCGCAGCGCCCCCCGCTCGATCTCCGTCACGGCATTGCCGATCGAAATCGAAGTGAGCGCGCCGCCGCCCGCAAAGGCGCCCGCGAGAATTTTCGTCTCCGTGCCCGTCGTATAGGAGGTCTCCCCTTCGCCGGGCAGGTACAGCACCAGCGTCTGTCCGCCGTCCGCGTACAGGCTGCCGTTCGTCAGAGTATAAGAGGTATTCCCCTCTCCCACTTCCACCGAAGAGATCGGGCAGTCGAGCAGCGCGCCCGAGCCGAACGACGTCAGAGAAGCGGGGATATAGAAGGAATCGATCAGGGCGCAGCCGGCAAAGGCGTAATCGCCGATCGTCTGCACCGAATCGGGCAGCGCAATCTCCGCCAGCGCGGCGCATTCCGAAAAGGCGTAGTCGCCGACATATTCCGCGCCGTCGGAAAGGGAGACGGAAGTGATCTGCGCGCAGCCCAAGAAAGTGCCCTCTTCGATACCGCTTACGCCCGAAAGATCGCCGAAGCTCTCCAAACGTTCGTTTCTGTAAAAGGCATATTTGCCGATCGACCGGACGGACGGGCCGAGGTCGATGTTCACGAGATACTGACAGTCGTAGAAGGCATATTCCCCCACTTCCGTCACGGTGTCGGGCAGCACCACTTCCAGAATGGAATGGTTGCCGCGGAAGGCGCCGTCCGCGATCGAAGTGACCGCTTCGCCGCCGTACACGGCGGGGATGACCACCGTCTCCGACGCGCCCGTATAGCCCGTCACCGCGCCGCCCGCAAATTGCAGGCCTTCGGTATATCCCGACGCGTACAGCGTGATGTCCGCGCCGACGGGGGTGTCGAAATCGTAGGGCGAGGAAAGGGTTTCGTCCGTGTGCCAGCCGTCCGAGACCAACCCCTGCATATCCTGCGCCGTCGCCGTCTTTCCGTTTTCCACCGGCTGCACGGAAACCGTCTCTCCGTTCAGCACATAGGTGACATAGCGGTAATCGGCGTCCTTATCCCACTTCGCGTACAGCGTGATGTCCGCTTCGGGCGCGGGAGAGGAAAAGTCGAACGCCTGTTCCAGCGCCGCGTCCGCGTACCAGCCGCCGAACACATAGCCGGTACGGACGGGGTCGGCAGGCTCGCTCACGCTGCCGCCGATCACGGAAATCCCCGTTTCCACGGCGCTGCCGCCGTTGGATTCGAAATAGATGCGCACCGAATGAACGGGATTCCATTTTGCATAGACGGTCACGCTGCCGCTCGCCGCGCCGCCGAAGGTATATTCCTGCGTGCAGGCCGCGTCCGCGTACCAGCCGCCGAAGGTGAAATACTCTTTGGTCGGATCGGCGGGCTTTTCGATCGTCTCCCCCCGTTCGAGCGCGAGCGAAGAAATCGCCGTGCCGCCGTTCGTCTCGAACGTCACGATGCAAAGCGTCTCATCTCCGCCGCTCTGTCCCCCGGAGGAGGTGGCGGAAGATGGATCGCCGGAGGACGAACCGCCGCCCCCGCCGCAGCCGGTAAGCGCAACCAGCGAAGCCGTCAGACAAGTCAGAAAAATCAGCAGTGTCTTCGCCTTTTTCATATTATTTCTCCCTCCTGGATTTCAGGACAACCGTCCCGCAAGCCGCCAACGCGAACAGCACAAGAACCGAAACGCCCAAAGCGCTTCCGCAGCCCGATCCGCCGTCCGACGACGAAGTGCCGCCCTGATTGTCGGTGCTGTCGGTGCTGTCGGTACTGTCGTCCGGCGTCGTGCCCGGATCGTCTGCGTCGATGCCGAGCGCGTCCTCCGCCGCTTCCAGCCTGGCGATGTTGGTGACAAAGCCCTGCTGGGTCGAATCGTAGGAATTATACAGAGTGCGGCACTGTTCGACGAGCGCGCGGTCGGATTCCGTCACCGCGTCGGGAATCGTGTCGATGAGGGCGACGAGATACATCGTGTTCTGCGTGGGCGACGCGGTATCCGAACGCACGAACTCCGCAAAATAGGAAGTCCAGACGCGGGTGTCGTAACCGGTCGCGTTGGAGGGGATCTCCGCCGTCAGGTCGGGCACGGAGCCGATCCCTCCCACGAAATTCTTGTAAGCGGTGCCGTCCGTTCCGTCGTACTCCCCTTCGAGAGCGGGCGCCTGCGCCGACAGGAAGGTCGCTTTATAGAGATAGGTGCAGCCTTCGAAGGCGGACGCGCCGATGGACTGCAGCGTCGCGGGCAGCGTCACTTCTTCGAGATAGCTCGCGTCGTAGAAAGCATACGGCGCGATCCGCAAGGTGTCGTCCGCAACGGTGTAGGCGGCTTCGTCCCGATAGGCGGGATAGGAGATGAGTTCGAGATATTCGAACGCCACCGTCCCGTCGTCCACCGTCAGATGTCTGTACAGAACGCCCTCGACCGCTTCGAACACGCCGTTCCCCTCCGCGACCGTAAACTCTCTGAGACGGCTCGCCCCGACAAACGCCGTGGACACAAGCCCGCTCTCCGTCTGAAGATCGGGATCTTCGGGCAACAGGGACGCACCCACCTCAAAGGAAGTGATCCGCGTACCGGAAAAGGCGCGGTCGCCGAGCGTCGTCAGCGCGGGCAGGGAGACGGAAGTAAGATTGCCGTTGTCGGCAAACGCATACGCCCCCGCCGTTTTCAGCGTGTCGGACGAGAATGCGGAAATCCCCGTCCCCGCGAGCGCATAGGCGCCCAGCGTCTCCAGCTTGGGAGCGCTGAAATCGGTCAGCGTCACGCTGTCGCGGAAGGCATAGCTGTAAATCTCGGTCGCTTCGGGCAGAGAAACGCTCGTAAGAGAAACGCCCGCAAACGCCGCCGAGCCCACCGTTTTGAGAACGGGCGCGGAGAGTTCGGTCAGGTTGGTGCCCACGAACGACTCGATGCCCGCCGCCGTGATGGTTTCAAAGTCGAACGACGTCAGAGCGCCGCAGCCGTAAAACGCCCTCTCCCCGATCTCCGTCACGGAATCGGGCAAGGTCACCGTGCGCAGAGAGGTACAGCCGAAGAAAGTGAACGCGGGCAGGGCGGACAAGCCGTCGGGCAGGGTCGCCGAAACGAGCGCCGTGCTGCCCTGGAACACGCCCAGCCCCAGATCTTTCACCGTGTCGGGCAGGACGACGGCCGTCAGCGACGTGCAGTTCGCAAACGCTTCGTCGCCGATCTCCGCTATGTTCGCAAAATCGATTTCGGAGAGATCCGCGCTGCCGTCAAACAGCCCTGCGGGGATCTCCGTAAGGACGGAATTGAACTGTACGCCCGTAATGCCCGCGGTGTCCTTAAATGCCTTTTCCCCGAGCCAGGTCAGGGATTCGGGCAGGACGAGCGTGCCCGCCGCGAGATTGGCGCAGCCTTCGAAGGCGGACGCGCCGATGTATTCCACCCCTGCGGGCAGCGCGCGCAGCGCGATGTCCGAACCGGCAAACGCTTCGTCGCCGATCCGCCGGACGTCGCTGCCGAGCTGAATGTCTTCGCAGGCGAAGTCGCAGAAGGCGCCCGTCCCGATCTCCTCCACGCCCGAAAGGTCGACGGAGGTCACGTTTTGCAGCGCCGAGAAGGCATAATCGCCGATCTTCACGACGCCGTCGGGCACATCCACCGCCCCGGAATATCCTTCCGGAACGAGTTTGAGTTCCCGCATCGCCTTATCGTAGAGGATGCCGTCCGCAACGGCGAGGTAAGCCGAGCCGCCTTCCAGCGTGAAGGAAGTCAACCCCGAATCCCCGACGAAAATCGCGTTGCCGAGCGAAGAGAGCTTGGCGGTCTTGGAGACGATGACTTCGGCGAGGGAGACGCAGTTTCCGAAAGCGCTGTCGCCGAGACCTTCCAGGCCGTCCGGAATGCGGACGGAGGGAAGGGAGACGCAGTTTACAAAAGCCAGACTGCCGATCACGCGCACGCTCGAACGGAAGTTGACCTCCCTGAGATATACGCAGTTATAGAACGCGGCGTCGTCGATCGTCTCCACGGCGTTGTTGAAGGTCACGCTTTCGAGCGACGTACAGCCGTAGAAGGCATATGTGCCGATCTTCGCGGAATTGATTTCCAGATCGGTGAGCCCGGTGCACTGCTGGAAGGCAAAACTTCCGATCACCGTATTCCCGCTCGTGACGACGTCGGTGAGACCGTTGCAGAGCGCGAACGCGGACGGGCCGACGTACACCGTATTGGAGAGGTCGACGCTCGTGAGCGCTTCGGCGCCGACAAAGGCGCTTTCGCCGATGAACATCGTGCCCGAAAGGTCGATGTTCTCCAGGCTGGGACAGTTATAGAACGCGAAGTCGCCGATCGTGGGGATGGTGCCCGTGACCGTTTTCAGCGACGGATTCCAACCGAGGGCGAATCTGCCGATCTGCGTGACCGAATCGGGGAATACCACCTCTTCGAGATTTTCGCAGGCGTAAATCGCCGCCTCTTCGATGACTTCCAGCCCTTCGGGCAGAATGATCTTGGTGATGTAGTCGTTTCCGTAGAAGGCGTATCTGTATATGTAGGTGATGCCGAGATCGTCGGGGATCTCCACGACCCCGTTCTCGTCCCCTCTGCCCGTATAGGAGCGCAGATAATGCCCTTCCATTTCATATTCTTCCTCGACGGTCACCTGGCAGCGCGCGGAGATACCGCTCGCGGAGACCATGATGGAGCCGCTGCCCGACTCTAACGCGGTGATCGTCGCCGACATGCCGTCTTCGCTGACGTCCACGCGGAAGTAGGTACTCGTGGAGTTCCAGTTGAGGCGGAAGTCGTCGGGCGGTACGAAATTGTACGGCTTCAATCCCACGGTAAGTTCGTAGCTCTCTCCCCTTTCCAGCGTGACCGCGTTGGTGTTCAGCTCCAGGGCGGAGAGGGTGACGGAATCGCTGCCCCCCGTCTCCGAAACGGTGATCGTGATCTGCACGCTGGCGTTGCCCGCCGCATTGGTCACGGTGATGACCGCCGTACCCGCTTTCAGACCGGTGACGAGCCCGTCTTTGACCTCGGCGACTTCCGGATCGGAAGAGGTCCAGATGAGATCTTCGACATAGGTGTTTTCGGGCGTCACGTCTATGAAGGTATTGAGATTGATCTGACGATTGATGCGCAGCGTGTAGGAATCTCTGTTCTCGTTGCTCAGCTGGATGTCGGTGACCGGCTTGGCGAGGGTATTCAGATCGATCGTGTACGTCGAGCGGTTTTTCGCATAGTCGATAAATTCGACCATCACTTTGCCGCCCTTTTTCAGGATATCGTTATAGATATTGGTAATGTTGAGAGAGACGGCGGTCGTCGTGTTCCTCTCGCCGTCCACGGGGATGCAGCCGTCGATCAGCGCTTCCTGATCGTTGACCGTCCCGTCGGCGGAAATGCTCGAATAGGTATAGATGAAATACCCCTGTATGTAGTGATTGTCGTACACATACATGTTCAGCGAGCGGGAGGTGATGTCGCCGTTGGAATTGGTGTTCACCCGGATACGGGTATCCTCCTCCACCATCGTGGGCGCTTCGTTGTCGATATAGAAGCTGAACGAGAAGGTATTTTTCAGATTGTGCTGCTCGTGCTCGTCATAGTCGAGATAGCAGACCATCGAATAGGTGTACTTGCGGTTGTTTTCGAGATTGTATTCGTTGACGTAGAAGCCGACGTCCACATAGCCGCCCACCTGCGAGCCGCCGTTGGAATAGGACTTGCGGTTGTTCTCCGAAACCTTGCTGAACACCACTTCGCCCGTCAGCGAATCGACGATCTGCATCTTGGCATACTTTGCGTTGCGCAAAAGCCCCGCCGAAATGCAGTACAGCGAATAGGTCGCGTCCATATTATTGGAGATCGCCGCCTTGTCCTCTATGATCGCGGGCATCTCGTACCCGTCGGCGAGCGTGTAGCCGAAGCCGCCGAGATAGTAATAAGTCTCTTCGTATTCGTCCGAGCTGACCGCATAGCGGAAGCCGCCCATGGGCACGGTCGCGTACACGTCCGGCTCGAGTTTGTCCTCTTCGAGGACGGAATCGTCCTCCTGAGAGGCGCCCACTTCATACGCCGTCACGTCGAGAAGGGGAGCCTGCGTCCAGTCGCCGTAGAAGGCGAGATAGGGAATGTTCAGCCCGATGCCGTCCGCGTTGAGGGACAGGAGACGTACATAGCCTTCGACGTACATGCCGTTGACGAAATGTTCGTCGAGATAGTCCTTGTCCGCCTGGGACAGGGTGATTTTGACGGTGATGACGCATTCGCCGTAGCCGCCCACCGAGACGACGTCCCCCGAAAGGGTGCCGTTTTCGACGGAATATTCGTAAGAGGCGTCTTCGAAGAGGTACGCCATTTCCGCGACCGTCATATCGTCCGAAGACATGCTCTCCGTCATGACGATGGGATCGATGCGGTAGGAAACCGCCTGTCCCGAAAGGTTTTTGAGGTTGAAGGTAAGGGTATATACGCCCGTCTTATCCACGTCGTCGCCGAGGCTCAGTTTGGTCTTGTTCTGACCGGGGACGTAGAGATACGCCTTGGTGTCGATGGCGCTGGCGATGTCCGCAAGCCCCGCCCCCTGCTTTCTCGGGGAGTAGGGATTGCCCACTTCGTTGCGGGCGATGGTCGCCGTGCTCATCATCAGCTGATAGGTGAGTTCGGTGATCTCGTAGTTGGAAAGTTCGGGATAGTTCTGCTTGACGTATTCGCGCACGAGAATGGTCGCGCCCGCCATGTTGGGGCTGGCCATGGACGTGCCCGAATAGGTGTCATACCCGCCGCGGACGGCGGAATAGATCTCGCCGCCGTGCGCCGTGATGTCGGGGGAAAGTTCCAGCTCCGCCTTGGGCCCCCAGGAGGAGAAGTTGGACATGAAGGGACCGGCGAGGTACTCCGTCGAGAAGTGCATCGTGCCAGAACCCTGTTCGGCGAGATAGTTGCCGTAGTCCATCTGAATGGAGCAGGCGGGGATCTTCGCGTCGCCCACGGACATGCTGATGACGCCCGAGACGTTGTTATATATAATGACGCCCGCGGCGCCGTTGCGCTCCGCCGCGTCGATCTTTTCTTCGAAGGTGTTGCTGCCGCGGCGCACCACCGCGATCTTGCCTTCGACGTCGATGCCGGTATAGTTGTTGTCGCCGCCGATGCCGGGAACGACGACGTATTCGAAGGTCGCCTCCGTCTGCCCGCCCAGAAGTTCGCCGACGAAGTCCTTGGTGTCGCCGTTGAGCAGCGCACCTTCGGTGAAATAGATCTCTTCCGTGCCGTCAGCCACGAAATACTTGCTCTTGACGCCGCTGATGGAGGCGACGGAGATCGCCGCGTCATACGTCGACGGGGAGCCGATGGTCGCCGAGTCGGGATTGGAGGCGAGGTTGGTGTCGCCGTTCGTCGATCCCTGCGCGGAACTGTAGGAGTTGCTCGCCGCGACGATCAGGCAGATGCCCGATTCTTTGATGGCGTCGTAAATTTCGTTGGTCGCGTCTTCGTCCGTGGCGCGGGAGAAGCCGCAGGAGGAGCCGAGACTCATGTTGATCGCGTCCACGCCCAGGAGGATGGCATCGTTGAGCGCGGCGAGAATCGCTTCCTGGGGCGCCCCTTCGTCCTCGTTTCCGAACACCTTGAAAATGGCGAGCTGCGCCTGCGTGGCGACGCCCGTGATCACGTCGTCCTTGCCCGCGATGACGCCGGCGACATGCGTGCCGTGGTCGTTCACGGGATAGACGTTGGAATCGCTGTCCGCATAGTCGTACATGAAGGGAACCTTGTCGCTGTAATAAAGGTCCTCCGCACGCAGATCGCGCACGTTGTTCTCGTTGGCGGCATCCAGCTGCTTCGCCGCGAGATCGTCGAACACGGCGTTCACGTCGTCCATCGTCAGCGCGAGATTTCCCGTCGGCTGATTTTGGAACGCCGTATGCGTGTAGTCGAGACCGGTGTCGAGAACGGCGACCACCGTGCCCGAGCCGTCGTAATCGATGTCGCTCGAATCGTAGATACCCGTCTCGTACACGTTGACGTCGTTCTCCGTCACCACCTGCGGTTTGTCGTACTTCTCGCTGATGAGGACGCTCTCGACGTTGGGATCGTTTTCCAGGGCGCTGAGGCTCTTGTAGTAAATATCCGCCGCAAAGCCGTTGAAAATGGTGGAATACTCGTATCCGACCGAAAGCAGCTTGGCGGAATTGGAACGGATGAACCCGTCCCTGCTCTTCTGCAATTCGAGATTATAGCGTATTCCTTCTTCGGTGAGGGCATACTCGTCCACGTTCATGCCCGCGTCGTAGGTCGCTTTGGACAGCATGGATTCGTCCTTGAGCTTGACGATGACGGTGACGATGTCGTTGTCGTCATACATGGTCCCCGCCGTCTCCCCTTCCGCGTTGAGCACGTACTCGCTCGAAAGGGACACGTCCGAGATATTGGTCATCTTCTGCACGGCCACCTGTTCGCCGTCAGCCGACGCCGAAGCGGACGCGCTGCCGTTCCCCCGCAAAGTCTCCGCAGCCTCCGAATACGAGCGGTACAGCCCGCCCATCGTCGAAGCGGAAAACACGCAGGTCATCGCCAGCACAAGCAGTTTTTTCCAGCCTTTTTTGATTGCTCCTTTCATGAAGTCTCCTTGGGTATCGAAAAAAATCCGTAATGAAAAATACAGTAAAACGCCTTTCGCCGGACATATCCGGAGCAGCCGCTTCCTTCGGCATCCGGTTTCCGTCTCCCGACGGGAGTGCCGAACTTTGTCAATCGCTCATCTTCGACCGAACACGAAAAATCGGACTTGACCGGGAACCCCTTCCGGAATTTCCCCCGCCAAGTCTTTCCTGCGGCTTTTCCGCGGGAATCTCCCGCTTTGAAAACCGCCTTCCCCCATATCCCGCCCGGCGCCGAATTTTATTCATCGAATGCGGATTCGGATATTTCCCTAATTCGATTCGGCAACGACCCTGTAATTTTCAAAATCGATGACAGACCGCCCGAACTTTTCATCTGTGTAATATCCGTTCCCGCTTTTCGGCAGCAAAGCGCCGCGGCGCACCCTCTCCCGCCTGCGATGCGGAAAAGTAAAAATTCTCTGCGCCGCTCATTTTTCCTTATATGGATATATAAGTATTCCTATTTTACAACAATTCGACGGATTTTGCAAGCGTTCGGAGTTATAACACGCAAAATTTTTATCATAATTTTTTATAACATACATAAGTCGCCCTTATGCTTTTCGCCGATTTTTCGCACAATCGCACATTTATGCGCCATTTGTATAATTTATACATATTTTATTCGCCCGGACAAAGAGAAAAAATCCTCCGGCGCAGAAAAAAGAGGGCATTATCTGCGGCAGAGAGGGCGGAAGAGAAAGGAGAGGAGCAGGGAGCAGAGGGAGAGCAAGAGGGATATGGCGAGAAAGTAATTCATAAACCCCGCCGCCTCGAGAAAATATCCCGTAAAAACAAAGAGCAGCTCCCGCCCGAGAAGCCGCAAAACCGCGTCCGCCGCCGCGAACAGCAAAAGGAGAAAGAGCAGCCCGCCCAGCGCCCCCTTCACGTCCTGGCGGCTGAGGCTCATATGCAGACAAAAGAGCATGCCGACGGCGAGCAGTATCCACCACCGCCCTTCCCCGGCATAGGAGAATATCGCCCCGAATCCGCGGACAAAGGCGCCGAGCGCCGGGAAAAATCCGTCCGAAAAATCGGCGGAAAACAGCTCGTCCCGCACGTCAAAAAACATTTCCGGCAATACCAGGTATGCGACGAACGCCAAAAGCAAAGAGATGACGACGATGGGCGCCGTGCCGATGAAAAAATTCCCCAGGCGCTGATAAAAGCTCTTGGGGTTATAGGAATGCCGCACATAGCCCAGAACGCCGTCGTCCGGATCGAGAGAAAAAAGCCTGACTTCCACAATCCGATGTCCGAAAAGCAGACAGGCGAGGGCGTGCGCCCCTTCGTGGACGGGGGTGCCGATCAATCCCGTGAGGACGGAGACCGCCCTGCCGTGCCGCCCGAAATTCGCATAAAAGCGGCGGTTGCAGAGCCCGATCAGGTATCCGAACAGGAAGATGCCGCCGACGAAAAGCAGGCTTTGCAGCAAAAAGCACACGATAAAATCTCTCATCTTCTCCCTCCCGTCCGGATTTACTTTCCGAAAGGAAAAGAAATGACGTTTTCCCCTTCCCCGTCCTTTTTCTTCCTGCCCTTGTCCGGCTCCCCGCCTTCGAGGGATGCAAGCGCTTCGAGATACCTTTCGTACTCCGATTCCGTGTCGATGCAGACGATCGCCTCCGTGTCGATTTCGGTGTAGCCGTCCGGTCTGCCGTTCTCGTCCATGAGGCGGATCTGCACGATGTTCCAATCCCTGCCTGCCACATAGCCGCTGATTTTCTCGATGGAGTCGAACCCGATCTCCATCGTGCAAAGCCGCCTGTTCCGGGCGAGGGAATCGATGAAACTCTCCAAAACGTTCTTGGACGAGATCTTGAAGGGGGGCAGCGCCTCCCCGTAATGGCGGTACACTCTGGCGAGGTTGGAAAGATACTGCGTCCCCGCGTCCATTTTGAGGATTTCCTCCTGCCGGATGCAGTGATAGCCGTCGAACTTCCCGACGGGAGAGATGAATTCCATCGCCAGAAATTCGTCGTCCGCCTCCCGGACGAACCCCGTACAGAACCCGCCCGTCGTCTTATAATAAACCGCCACGGGCGTGCCGCTTCCGCGCAGCCGCCTGAATAATTCCGTCATATTCTTCTCCTTCCGCGGCAGAACGCCGCCGTTTGCATACGCTTACTATTATACCACAGAATGGATTTTTGTCAAGACATTCCCGCATATGCGGACAAATTCGGCAAAAACGGAAAAAATTTCACAAACATTTCGCCTTCTCTCCGTCCGGAAAACGCGCGGATGCGGCATACTGTACTCGGGTGCAAAACGCGCCCCCGAGGAGAATTTTATGTCGGAACGGATTTATGAAAACGGCAGGATTTTTGCGCTCGACGCAACCCTGCCTGCCGATTATCTCTTATGTAAGGACGGAAAGATCGTGAGCGCGGGCAGAGGAGAACCTCCCCCGCTCTCCGCCGGCGCCGAACGCGTCGACTTAAAGGGCGGCGCCCTCCTGCCCGCCTTCATCGATTCGCACAGCCATCTGTCCGCCGTGGCGCACCGCCTGCTGCAACTCTCTCTGGACGGGCTTTCCGGGCGGGAAGTCCTCTCCGCAATCGCCCGGTTTATACGGGACAACAACCCGGAAAAAGGGGAATGGATCTCGGCGGGCGGATACGAACCGGAGGGCGGGCGGCTGACCGCGAAGCAACTGGACGCCGTATCCCCCTCCCACCCGCTCGTCCTGCAATACCCCTCCGGGCACATGGGGATTTTCAACTCCGCCGCCCTCCGCGTTTTGGGCGTCGACGCAGACACGCCCCCGTCGGAGGGCGGATTCATCGAAAAGGACGCCGACGGAAATCCCACGGGCTACATGGAGGAAAACGACTTCGTCTCCCGGCTGAAAAAAGTCCCGCCGCCCGCCGCGGACAAACTTCTCGCCGCCTTCGGCAAAGCGCAGGACATCTATTTTTCCCACGGCGTCGTCCTCATCCAGGAAGGGGTTGCCCTGAAAGAACTGCTCCCCCTCTATCTCGCCCTGCGCGAAAAAGGGCTGCTGAAAGCGGACGTCGTCCTCTTTCCCGATCTCCCCTCCTATCCGGAATACGCCGCCGCCTTTCCCGAAAAGGGCGGAAAACTGCGGGTGGGCGGAGTCAAACTCATCTCGGACGGCTCCCCGCAGGGCAGGACGGCGTGGCTGCGGCAGCCCTATCTGGACGAAGAGGGCAACCCGGACAAGAGCGGCTATTGCGGCTATCCCGCCGTAACGCGGGAAGTGCTGGAAGAACACGTCCTCTTCTGCGCCGGAAAGGGTCTGCAGTTACTCGTCCACTGCAACGGAGACAGAGCGGCGGACGCCTTCATCGACGCCCAGCTGCGCTTCGGGAAACCGGAGACCCGCCCCGTGATGATCCATGCCCAGATGCTGCCCGTCGATCGGCTGGACGACGTGCGCCGCGCGGGCATCATCCCCTCCTTCTTCGTCGCGCACGTCGGGCGCTGGGGAGACGTCCACCTGAAAAATCTCGGAGAGCGCGCCCAAATGATCAGCCCCCTGCGCTCGGCGCTCGACAAAGGCATTCCCTTCACGCTGCACCAGGATTCTCCCGTCCTCCCGCCCGATATGCTGTACACCGTCTGTTGCGCGGCGGAGCGCAGAACGCAGAGCGGAAGAGTGCTCGGCGAAAGGGAGCGCATCGACGTCCTGTCCGCCCTCCGCGCCGTCACCCGCAATGCGGCATATCAGTATTTTGAAGAAAATTCGACGGGCGGACTTCGGCGGGGGATGCGGGAAAATCTCGTCCTGCTCTCCGACGACCCCTTCCGCACGCCGCACGACCGGCTTCCCGAAATCCGCGTCGAAAGGACGATTCTGGACGGCAAAACGGTCTTTTGCCGATAATCGCCCTCAGGGATTCAGATAATACCTGTCCTTTCCCTGCGTCTTTTTGCCGTACTCTATCGCCGACTGCGGGCACCCGCCGATGCACGCCATGCAGCGGACGCAATTCCCGTTCCACGTCGGGTGTCCGTCGGCGAAGGAAATGTTCTTCATCGGACAGCGCCTGACGCATTCCTTGCAGCCGTCGCATTTTTCCGTGGCATAAAACCCCTTGTCCCCGCCGCGCAGCTTCATGCGCAGGGGCGCAAACAGCGACGCCGCCTTCCCCTCCGGCGTCTCGTACCGCAGGATCTCGTCGTGCAGGATCGCCTGCGCCAGCGACGCGAGTTTTTCGTCCGCCGCCGCAAGAAGTTTTTCTATCTCCGCCCGCGCGTCCGCTTTCTTCCCGATAATATCGTTCTGCGGCATCCGGACGGAAGCGAAGCCGCGGAAAAGAAATCCCTTTTTCTTGTACAATTTCAGCACGTAATTCTGCGCGTCCGACGGACTTTCCGCACAGGTCACGACAAAATACGCCTCCTTACTCCCCCGGAAGGGAGTTTTCAGAATGTGCTTTTCCACGACGTCGGGAATTCTCCCGTCGTGGACGGGGCACACGAATACCAGAGGGCGCTCCGAACCGATGCTCCCGCAGTCCCCCCGGCGCAACCTCTCGTTGATGGAAATTACGGTGTCCTCCGTCAGTTCCGCCAATTTTTTCGCCGCATAACGGCTGTTTCCCGTTCCGCTGAAATACAGAATCATAAAAAAATCCTCCTTGGTTTTTCATATATCCATCCGGCCGCGGAAAGTTCCCCTTCCGCCGACGCCCGATAAATTTTCCGCCGTTTGTCCCCGTCGCCTCCGCCGTTTGTCTTCATATCGTTAGAATTCTAACTATATGGCGGCAAAAATAAGCCTTCGAAGTGTATGCGTGCCCGTGCGCCCCCGAAACAAGGTACGTCTTCGGATATTTTATATATACCGCAAATACATAGAATTCTAACAATCTGAATAAAATTTTTCACTGCATATTGTCGATCATCTTGCACAGCACGGAATAAAAGACTTCCCGCTCTTCTTCGGGAATACCGCGAAAGAGGCTGTACATATATCCGTTTACCCTTTCGACGATGTCTTCTTCGATCGCGTATGCCTTTTCCGTAATCGCAAGTTTTTTGAGTCGACCGTCATAGTCGACGGCTTCCCGGCGGACATACCCGTTTTTTTCGAGATTGTCCAGGATGCTGGTGACGGACGAACCCTTGATTTCCAGATACTCTTCCAGATCTTTCTGAAATACATCCGTTTCCCGATTCCGGAACAGATAATCCAGAACCAGCCCCTGTATGCTCGTGATCGGAGAATCGGCAAAAAAACTGTCAAAATAGCGTTTGAGCCGCCTGTTCATCGCCGCGTATTTTTCCACCAGGCTCTTTTCGTCCAACATCTCTCTTCCCTTTATTTTTCAATCATTAGGATTCTAATTAAATAATAACACGCTTTTCCCCGTTTGTCAAAGGAAATTCCGCGATAATCGGATGAAAATTTTTTCACATGTACTGACCGGACCTATATACCGCCCGAAGAGCGGCGGAAAGCCGAGAGACGGGGCGCGGCAAAGCCGCGCCCCGTCTCTCGTTCAATAACTCATAAAGAGGAAATCTTGGATGATCTTTTTCAGTTTGCGCGATAGACGACATTGCCGTCCCGCACGGTGAGAAGCACGTCGAAATTCCCGTTCAGCACGGCGAAATCGGCGTTCTTTCCGACCTTGATGCTCCCCGCTTCCTTCTCGATGCCGAGCGTCCTCGCGGGATTGATGGTGGCGTAATCCACCGCCTGCAAAAGGGATACGCCCGCCTTCTGCACCATGTTTCCGACGGCGCGGTTCATGCGCAGGACGCTCCCCGCCAGCGTGCCGTCCTCCAAACGGGCTTCGCCGTTTTTGACGATGACCGTCTGACCGCCCAGCTCGCTGATGCCGTCTTTCAGCCCCTTGGCGCGCATGGCGTCCGTGATGAGGATGAGCCTGTCCAAAGGCTTGCACTTGACGAGCAGCTGGATGGCGGGCACGGAGACGTGAATGGTGTCCGCGATGAGTTCGGCGTGCAGATCGTCGTACAGAAGGGCGCTGCCCACCGTGCCGATCTCCCTGTGATGCAGGGGGCTTTGCGCGTTGTAGGTATGGGTGACGTTGCGCGCCCCCGCCGCCATCGCGCAGCGGATATCCGAGCATTTCGCGCTCGTATGGCCGATGGATGCGACGATGTTCAGGGATACCAGGTGTTTGATGAGCGCTTCCGCGCCCTCTTCTTCGGGCGCCAGCGTGACGATTCTGATCGCCCCGCCCGACGCGGCGTTATATTCGTCGAATACCTCCGCCGAAGGCTTGGCGATATATTCGAGAGGCTGCGCGCCCTTGTGCGCCGCCGCGATGAAAGGCCCTTCCAGATGGACGCCGCCGACGCGCGCGCCCTCTGCGAAGCCTGCGGCGCGGTACTCCTTCACCGCCCGCATCGCCCCGAGTATGTTCTTCGGGCTCTGCGTCATCGTCGTGGCGAGAAAGGTCGTCGTCCCCTCCGCCGCCACCGTGGTCGCGATCGTCTTCAACGCGGACACGGTGCCGTCCATGGCGTCCGCGCCGCCCGCGCCGTGAATGTGTTCGTCGATAAATCCGGGCAGAACGACGGCGTCGTCGGGCAGGGAAATCACCTCCGCGCCCGCAATGTCTCCGCCGATCGAAGAGATCTTGTCCCCGAAGGCGAGATTTGTCTTTTTCAGTCCTTCGCCCTCCACGTAGACGAGGGCGTTTTCAAATGCTTTCATGGTTTCACTCCTTGCTTACAAAAGGGACGCCGCCGCCTTGTCGCAGACGAGCGTGCAATCGGGATGCAGCTGCAAAATGCTGGCGGGCACATTTTCCGTGACCTCTCCCTTTACCAGCCCGTACACGGCTTTCGCCTTGTTTGCGCCGTTGGCGAGAATGAGGATCTTCTTGGACTGCATGATGTTTTTCAGCCCCATCGTGAACGCCTGGCGGGGCACTTCGTCGATGCTCGCGAACATGCGGGAATTGTCCTTGATCGTGCTTTCGGTAAGGTCCACGATGTGCGTGACGCTGCCGAAGGGAGTGCCCGGCTCGTTGAAGGCGATGTGCCCGTTGGAGCCGATCCCGAGCACCTGGATGTCGCGGGGCAGCTCGTCGAGCAGGGCGTTATAGCGAGCGCACTCCGCCGCTCTGTCCGCCGCCTTGCCGTTTTCGATGTTGGTGTTTTTCAGGTCGATGTCGATGTGATCGAACAGGTTGTGCCGCATGAAATAGACATAGCTCTGATCGCTCGAATAGTCCAGCCCCGCGTATTCGTCGAGGTTGACCGTTTTGATTTCGCGATAGGAGGTGCCGTTCTTTTCGTGGTCTTCGATCATGTTCTTGTACAGTCCGATGGGGGTGGAGCCGGTCGCCAGCCCCAATACGGCGCGGGGATTGTTCTTGACGACCTCCGCCATCACTTCAAACGCCTTGCGGCTCATCTCTTCATAATTTTCGGCAACGATGACTTTCATCTGATTTCTCCTTTCCGATTTTCTCGTTTTTTATGTTCTGTTTTCTTGTCGTCTTTTTATTGCCTGTTTTTTTGCCGTCATTCGACGTCGCGGGGCAGGGACGCCGCCGCGATGCTCTGTCCCACCCGCCTGTTCTTTTCGTCGGGCAGCGAGATGTCCAGCGCCGCAAAGGAAGGATATTCTTCCGCCAGCACCTTTTTGCAGGTTTCCAGCAGGATGTTTCCGCCCTTGCCGCCCGTCACTCTGCCGAGCAGCAGCACGTGCCTGATGTCGTAGAACTTCGCGTAGAAGGGAATGGTATAGGCGAGATACACGCCGATGTCCCGATAGATCTGCGCCGCGAGCGGATCGTCCTTCTCCATCAGCGCCTGGATCTCTTTCAGCTTCTCGGCGGGCGTGCTGCCCTCCTTGAAGGTATAGCCGCCCTTTTCGGCGAGCTTGATGACGGCGTCCTGCGAGAAATATTTGCAGCCGACGCCGACGTCGCCGCTCCATTCGTCCCGCATGGCGTTCTCGTTGAAATCGACGGGCGCAAAGGCGAGTTCGGACAGCCAGCCGTTCAGCCCTCCGTCCTTATTGATATACCCCACCGCTTCGCTCGTGCCCATCGCGATGCCGAGCACTCTGCCGTCGTTCAGATCCATGCTTCCCGCCAAAGCCGTGACGTCGCCGTCGTTGGCGACTTCGAGAGGGACGTTCCCCATCTCTTTGGCGATATTTATGTACATGTTCTTGACATAGTCCCCGTACTTCTGCTTGTCCACTTTGAGGAAGAGGGACGCGACCATGATCTTGTTGTCGACGTACACGCCCGCGGACGAGACGCCGATGCAGTCGACGCGGGGCATCTTGGACGCCGCCGTCTTCATCGCCGTCAGAATTTCGTTGTAGTGATAGGTCGGATCCTCCGTGGTCTTGGGATGCCAGACGACCTCTTCGCTGTACACGACCTCGCCGTCCACGACGGCGCTGACCTTCCGGTCGCTTCCGCCCGCGTCGAACCCGATGCGGCATCCTTTGAGGAATCCGCCCGCCCTGACGGAATTGTTCTTCTGCACGGGGATCTCTTCGGGAGAGACAAAGACCACTTCAAACGGCTTTTCGTAAACGCCGCTCATGAAATCGGCGTCGAACGCCCGCGCCCCTTCCGGCGTATATGCCGCTTTCAGCCTCTCGTAAATGCGCCGGCTGCCGGAAAAATAAATCTTGTAGCCGCCGACCACCCACAAGACGCTCTTGACCAGCCGTTCCGCGATGCGATAGTTGAGCTCGTCCTCCACGCCGTCGGCAAACGCCGTATAGCGATACACATAGTTGTATCCGCCGCTGCGCTCCACGGCAAAGGCGATCTCCGTCCTGTCCGCCGCCTTCGCCGCGCGCACTTTCGCGTCGAAGGATTCCAGCGCTTTGATCATGGGTTGAAATTCTTTGTCCAATGCGGGCACCGTCATGATAAAAAGCCTCCTGTTCCGCCTGTTTGGTTTCGTCATTATTATACTACATTCCCCGAAAAGCGCAATAGAAAATTTTTCTCTCTTTTTATAAAATATTTCTCAAAAACAAGGGGCGAAATATTTTACAAACGGCGGCGTGGTCTGCTATAATATAGGCATGGGAAAAGCAAAGACAAAGCGGTTTTACATGCACCGCATCGCCAATCTTCTGAACATCCAGAAAATCGTGACCATCCACTACCAGGAACTGCCCGAAGGATACGTCTCCAAGGAGGAGACGCACGATTTCTGGGAGATCATCTACGCGGACAAAGGCGGGGTGGACGTCGTGCGGGACGGAGGGCGCAGCCGTCTGCGGCAGGGCGAAGTCGTCTTTATCGAGCCCAACCGCCCCCACTACGTCGAAAGCGGCAGGACGGAGCCGAATATCTTTATCGTCTCTTTCGAATGCCGTTCGGAAGGGATGGGCTTTTTTCGGGACAAAGTGCTTTCCGTGCCCGAAAACTACCGCTATCTGCTGCAAAACATCATGTCCGAAGCCACGGAGACCTTCGTCATCCCCGATTTCGATCCCGACCTCAACAAGCTGGAGCTTCGCCCCCACCCCAATCTGGGCGGCGAACAGGTCATCAAAAATTCGCTGGAACTCCTTCTCGTCTACCTTTTGCGCGCGGCGTCGGGGCAGAGCGCCCCGCAGGAATTTTTCATCTCCAAAATTTCTTCCTCTTCCGATTTGCAGGACGAAATCGTGCGCATCCTCTCCGAACGGCTGTACGACCGCTTCGAACTGGACGACCTCTGTTCCCGCCTGCACTACGGAAAGACCTATCTCTGTACCTTCTTCCGGGAAAAGACGGGCATGAGCATCTACCGCACCTACCTCAAACTCAAAACGGACGAATCCAAAAAGCTCATCCGCCTGCGCTATTCCTTTTCGGAGATCGCGGAAAAGCTGTGTTTCGACTCCCTTTCCCATTTCAATTACGTCTTCAAAAAATACGTCGGCATGACCCCCGGCGAATACAAGGCGAGCATAAAGTAACCCCCTTTTCCCTCTTGCAGAAGGCGGCTGAGCGCAAAAAAAGACGAGCGAAATGCCCGTCTTTTCTGTTTAGCTTTTTTCGGTCGTCAAATCCCTGCCCGCCCCGTTTACCATCGCCAGAGGGCATACCTGCCCGCAAAACGCCCCCGCGCGAGCGCGGTGACGCGCCGGACAAATTCCGATTTTGCCGCCGTATATCCGTCTCTGTCGAACTCGTATTTCCGCAGCAAAGTCCTTTTCAAAGCGGCGTACTCCTCCGCCGTATCGGGAAACGCCCGCAGATAATCCCGGAAATACAGTTCGTCGGGATCCCCCGCGGGCTGTACGTGCAGATGAAAGACCCTGTCCGCAAAGCCCTGCGGCGTATAGCCCTTATTGAAGGAGAACCTCTTATCCGAACGGGACATGAGCAGCCACTCCGCCGACAATTTTTCTTCTGCCTCCGCAAGCTGTACGCCCGGTCTGAGTTCCAGCAGAATATCCACCGTGGGCTTGGACAGCAGCCCGGGCACCGCCGTGCTTCCGATATGCGAAATGCGGAAAACGTCCGCCCCGCCGACGAGCGCCGTCACCCTGTCCCTTTCCTCTTCGTACCAAACGGGGTACTGCGGGTCATATTCCCGCAGCCGCACGGGAAAAAGCCGCCAAAGCTCTTCCAAGCTCATTTCCTGCAATTTTTTCATCTCTTCCGTCTCTCCCGTCCATCCGGGTTCGCCGCGGCAAAACAAGCGCAAATAAACGCCGAAAACGGCTTGCGGAAAAACCGCAAGCCGCTTTGTAACCAAAAACAGATTATTTGTCGATCTTGGTGATGACGCCGGAACCGACCGTTCTGCCGCCTTCGCGGATAGCGAAGCGCAGACCTTCTTCGATGGCGACGGGCTTGATCACGACGACTTTCATGTTGATGTTGTCGCCGGGCATAACCATTTCGACGCCTTCGGGAAGTTCGATCGCACCCGT
>ERZ1643251.1766-NODE-1766-length-23771-cov-62.574928_pt1 | contig 23771 bp, 27 predicted proteins | sample MGYA00579261_ERZ1643251 | MGnify/ENA primary metagenome ERZ1643251 (study PRJEB29033, sample SAMEA4952267) | chicken gut metagenome | biome: Broiler Chicken; feature: Gastrointestinal Tract; material: Caecum | place: Ireland | collected 2018 | study: Broiler... | reverse complement strand
GAATTTGTGGAAGGAAATTATGTTGTGGTGCTTTTTTAAAAGAATTTGAAAGTGTATCAATAAATATGGCTAAAAATCAAGCAATAGCATTAAATCCTACAAAAATTAATGGAGTTTGTGGTAGATTGTTATGTTGTTTGAAGTATGAAAATGAGTTATATTCTGATTGTAGAAAAAAATTACCTGAAGTAGGAAAGTTTGTAGAAACAGACGAAGGAAATAGTAAAGTAACATCAGTTGATATATTGAATCAAAAATATACTGTTATAACTCCTAAAAATAATGTTAAAGAAGTAGATGTAAAAAATGGAAGTAAAGAATAGGTTATTAAATTTTAAAAATGTTTACATATATCAAAATGATGATTGGTTTAAATTTTCTTTAGACTCTGTGCTATTAGCCAATTTTGTAACTATTAATTTTAGAACTAAAAAAATATTAGATTTAGCAACAGGTAATGCGCCAATACCTATGTTACTTACTTATCGTACAAAAGCCCAGATATATGGAATAGAATTGCAAAAGGAAATACATGAATTAGGTTTAAAGTCTATAAAAGAAAATGATATGTTAGAACAAATACATTTAATGAACATTGATGTAAAAAATGTAAGCAAATATTTTAAATTTGAACAGTTTGATGTTGTAACTTGCAATCCACCTTATTTTAAAACTAAAAATAAAGAATTATTAAATGATAATCACATTAAATCAATTGCGCGTCATGAAATATGTCTTGATTTAGATAAAGTTTGTAATATTGCATCAAACAATTTAAAAAATAAAGGTGTTTTTGCAATAGTCCATAGACCGGAAAGATTATTAGAAATTTTAGATACAATGAGAAAATATAAAATAGAACCTAAAAAAATTCAATTTGTATATCCAAAAATTGAAAAGGAAGCAAATATTGTGTTAATCGAGGGAATGAAAAATGGAAATAGTGGTGTTAAGCTATTAAAACCAATAATTGTCTATGATGAAAATAACAATTATAGTGATGATATAAAAAAAATGTTTGAGGAGTGATTTTTATGTGGCAAAATAGTTACGATGAAACTCCAACTTTGTATATTGTGCCAACACCAATTGGCAATTTAGATGATATTACAATAAGAGCAGTTAATATTTTAAAAGAAGTTGAAGTTATTTTTTCTGAAGATACTAGAGTAACATCTCTATTGTTAAAACACTTTGAAATAAAAAAACATTTAATATGTTTGCACGATCATAATGAAGATAAAATTAAAGAAATTGTATTGGATTATTTAGAAAAAGGTAAAAATGCTGCAATTGTAACAGATAGAGGTACTCCAATAATTAGTGATCCAGGATATAAAACTGTGGAGTATATAGTAATGAAAGGATATAATGTTGTATCATTACCTGGTGCTACTGCTTTTGTTCCTGCTTTGACATCTTCTGGATTAAATCCTAAACCATTTACATTTTACGGATTTTTAAATAGCAAAGAAAGTAAATGTAAAAAGGAATTAGAAGAATTAAAATTTTTTAAAAGCACCATTATATTTTATGAAGCACCTCATCGATTAGAAAAAACGTTAAATTTAATGCATAACGTTTTAGGCAACAGAAAAATAAGTGTATCAAGAGAAATATCTAAAAAATATGAAAGTATTTTTAGGGGAACCATTTCTGAATTGTTAGAAAATTTGGGTACAATAAAAGGAGAATATGTGTTGGTAGTTGAAGGTTATACCGAATCTGAAGATGTCAATAATTTGACAATTATTGACAATGTAAATTTATATATTAGCAATGGAATGAAAATTATGGATGCAATAAAGTGTGTTGCAAGAGAAAGAAATATTCCAAAAAATCAAGTTTATAAAGAGTATCATACAAGGAGGAATAAATGAAGTTAATTGTAGGTTTAGGTAATCCAGGGAGTGAATTTGAAAATACAAGACATAATGTAGGATTTGAGTTTTTAGATTATATCTGTGAAAAGAAAGGTTTAACTTTTGATAAAGAAAAATTTAACGCGAAATATGTATTTACAAAAGTTGATGGAGAAAGAGTTTTATTGATAAAACCGCTTTCATTCATGAATTTATCAGGAACTGTTGTAAAAAAATATGTTGATTATTTTAAGTTAGTACCTGAAGATATTTTAATTATACATGATGATCTTGATATGCCACTAGGAAGAACAAAAATTGTTTTTGATAGTAGAAGTGGTGGGCATAATGGTATAAAAGATATAGAGAAAAGTTTGAAAACAAAAAAATATGTTAGATTAAAAATAGGAATTTCAAATAATAAAAATATAGAAACTAAAGATTATGTTTTAGGAAAATTTACAAAAAATGATAAAGAAGTACTTAATAATACATATGAAAGACTATTAAATGTAATAGATGATTTTTGTTTTATTTCTTTAGAACGAATGATGAATAAATATAATCACAAGTAATGGATTATTTTGAAAAAAATAAATTGTAGTATTTTAATATAAAAAATGGTATAATAATAATGATTTTTTATACAATGTAATCGTTTTGATTACATATTTTTGCTTGTAAGGTGATAAAATGAAATTTTTTGATAATTTATTTAAAATACCAAATAATAACTATTATGGTGTTTCTGGTTTAACTGTTGAATTAAATTGTATATATATATATGACACTTTCGTTAAACAAAATGGAAGTGTTTTAGTTGTTGCTAACTCATTGTATGAAGCTAACAATTTTTACCAAAGATTACAAAATTATACTGATAAAGTATTGTTTTTTCCAATGGATGATTTTATTACTAGCGAAGCAATTGCAATAAGTCCTGAATTTAAAGTTGAAAGAATAAATACTTTAAATAAATTAATAAATAATAATAATAAATATATTGTGGTTTGTAATTTAATGGGAGTACTTAGATATTTACCAACTAAAACTACATGGAAAAATTCAATTTTAAATTTAAAAAAAAATCAAGATTTTGAACGTACAACATTATTAGATAAATTATATGATTTAGGATATGAAACCGAAACTATAGTTACAGAAACTGGTAAAGTAGGAGTAAGAGGATATGTAATTGATATTTTTCCAACTGGTGAAGATAATCCTATTAGGATAGAATTTTGGGGCGACACAATTGATAGTATAAAATATTTTGATGTTGAAACACAATTAACTATACAAGAAGTGTCAGAGATAAATATTTTTCCATATACGGAATTTATATTAAATAAGTCACAAAATAATATCGAAAAAAAACAAAAATACTTAAAACATTATTCTGATAAAATATCTGGTATTTGGGATTATATAGATCAAAATATTTGTTTTTTTAATGATTATGGTCAACTAGTTAATAGTTATTATCTTTTGCGAAAATCTATATTAGAATACAATAAAGAAAATTATACATCAATAAAAACAGATTATATGCATGATTTTGAAAGTATAAGTTGCAATAATCAAATTTTCTTAATGAATGTTGATAATTTGTTGGAAAATTTAAAAAAGCATAAGAATTATAAATTTTTATCATATAATATAGAAAATTATGATGGTAATTATAATTTGGTTAAACATGATATTGAGAAATACAGTAGTAAAAAATATACTATAATTCTCTGTTTAAATTCAAAAAATTCTATTGATAGAGTATGTAAATATTTAGATTTTAATGATGTTTATATAACGGATGAGAATCATATTTTAGATAATAAAATTAACATTATCATAAAATCTATAGGAAATGGTTTTATTTTTGAAAATTATTTTATAATAAGTGAAAATGATTTATTTAAGATTCAAGAGAAAAATAAAAATTATAAAAATAAATATAAAATAGGTACTAAAATAAGTAATATAAATAATATATCAAAAGGTGATTATATTGTTCATGAACAACATGGTATTGGGATTTATGATCAACTATGTACTATAACTAAAAATGGGCTAAAAAAAGATTATATAAAATTAATTTATGCTGGTGGAGATGTATTATATATACCAGTAGAAAAAATAGATAGAATAAGTAAATTTTCAGGAAAAGAAGGGGTTAATCCTAAAATTAATAAATTTGGTACTGATGAATGGAGGAGAAAAAAAGCAAGAGTTCGTGGAAGGATTGAAGAAATTGCTGGTAATTTATTAAAGGTATCTGCTGAAAGAGAAGCAATGAAGGGATTTGCTTTTAGTGAAGATGATGAAAATCAAGTATTGTTTGATAGTCAATTTGATTATAAAGAAACTCCCGATCAAATAAAAGCGATTAACATAATAAAAGATGAAATGGAAAAAAGGAAGCCAATGGATATGCTATTGTGTGGAGATGTGGGATATGGAAAAACAGAAGTTGCATTTAGAGCAATATTTAAAGCTGTTAACGATGGAAAACAAGTAGCTTATTTGTGCCCTACAACAATTTTATCTAATCAACAATATAAGAATGCTATTGAAAGATTTAAAAGTTTTCCAGTAAATATAGCGCTTTTAAACAGATTTGTGGATAGAGCAAAACAAAAAAAAATAATTGATGATTTAAAAAATGGTAAAATTGATATTTTATTTGGCACACATAGAATATTAAGTAGTGATATAGAATTTAAAGATTTAGGACTTCTTGTTATTGATGAGGAACAGAGATTTGGTGTTACACATAAAGAAAAGATTAAGCAATATAAGTCAAATATTGATGTTTTGACTTTATCTGCAACACCTATACCAAGGACTTTACAAATGTCTATGTTTGGAATTAGGAGTCTTGCACTAATTGAAACAGCTCCTGCACAAAGATTTCCTGTTCAAACATATGTGCTTGCAGAAAATAAAAATGTAATAAAAGATGCAATATATAAGGAATTATCAAGAAATGGGCAAGCGTTTATTTTATATAATAAAGTAGATAATATAGAATCAAAAGTTAGAGAGATAAATGAATTGGTTCCTGATGCTAAAGTTAATTATGCTCATGGTCAAATGAGTAAAACTGAACTAGAAAATATAATGTTAGATTTTATTGCTCATAAGTTTGATGTGCTAGTATGTACCACTATTATAGAAACTGGTATAGATATACCTAATGTTAATACTTTGATTATCATTGATGCGGACAAATTTGGCTTATCTCAATTATATCAAATAAGGGGAAGAATTGGCAGAAGTAACAAAATTGGATATGCTTATTTAATGTATGATAATAGAAAAGTATTGAATGATATTGCTATAAAAAGATTGAATACTATAAAAGAATTTACAGAGTTGGGTAGTGGATTTAAAATTGCTATGCGTGATTTATCAATAAGAGGAGCTGGAGATATATTAGGAAGCGAGCAATCTGGATTTATTGATACAATTGGTATAGATTTATATTTAAAAATGTTAAATGAAGCAGTTTTAAAATTAAAAGGTCAAGAACTACCAGATGAAGATGATATTAATGATAATAAACCTTTAATTGAAATAGATACACATATTAGTGATTCTTATATTGCTGATGAGGATTTGAAAATTGAAATACATAAAATGATTAATAAAGTAGATTGTTTGGAAAAAATGCTATCTATAAAAGCAGAATTAGAAGATAGATTTGGTAAAATTACAAACGATATGGAAATTTATATGTATGAAGAATGGTTTGAAAAGTTGGCTAAAAAATTGGAAATAGAAAATTCAAAGCAAACAAAAACATTTATAGAATTGGAATTATCAGAAAATATTAGTAAAAAAATTGATGGTGAAAAGTTATTTTTTATGGCATATAATATAACTAAAATGTTTAGATTTAGCTTTAAAAACAATAAAATACATATAATTTTGGATACAGTTAAATTAGATAAACACTTTTTAATATATTTAATCCAGTTGTTAGAAAAAATTAATACTGAACTAATTATTAAAGATTAGTTCTTTTTTGTATAAATTTATATATTTTTAACACAATAATATTAGAAATGGAGGAATATATGAAAACAACAGGAATAATAAGGAGAATTGATGAATTGGGTAGAGTTGTAATTCCAAAAGAAATAAGAAAAAATATGAGAATAGATAATGGCGAAAGTCTTGAAATATTTGTAGATGAGGATAATATAATATTAAAAAAATATTCTCCGATTGAAAGTCTAAATACTGTAGCAGAAAAATATGTAGATATTTTTAATCAAGTTATTAAACATAATATTATTGTTACTGATAGAAATAAAGTAATAGCAATAGCAGGTAATTTAAAAAAACAATATTTAAATAAAGATATTAGTGAATTTACATCACATTCAATAGATAGAAGAGATAGTTTTGTAGAAAGGCAAAAAAATTCTTTTGAAATAGTGAAAGGCATTAATGAAATTGGTTATTATTCATTTAGTTCAATTGTTAACAATGGTGACGCGATAGGTTCTGTAATAGTAGTTTCAACAGATTATCCAATATTAGAAGCAGATGAAAAAATGGCAGTAATATTATCTAAAATATTATCCAAACATTTTATAAATTAATAAATTAATAAAATGTTTTATTTTTTATTAAAATTTGACAAAACTACAATAATGAGTATAATATTTGGTACTTAATTTTGGAGGGAAATATGAATTTTAATAGTAGAATAGAAGCAAGTAGATTTTTAAATAAACCACATATAAAATTTTTAGATTCGGGTTCTTGTGGTCAATGCTTTTATGATATGGTTAGTAAAAAAGTTTATAAAATCTTTAATGATTTTTTTGATGATGAATATTACTCTGATTATAATGCAGAAAATATACTAAAATTTAGCAATGTTACAAATAGTACATATATATGGCCAAATGAAATTATAACTGTTGGTGATAGGGTAATTGGATATATTTTACCATATATTAAAGGTGTAGATTTGTGTAAAGTAAATCCTTTAAGTGTTAATTTATCTAAACTAGTTGATGATTTAGATAAAGTTTATAAAGATAATATAATAATTTCTCAAAATGGTATTATTACATATGATGTTATGTATAATATTTTATATGGTAGAAATGGTATTAATATAATAGATTCAGATGAATATAATTTTAATTGTTTTGCTAGAAGTTATGAAGAAATTTTAAAAAACAATAACAGAAATATTAATTATGCATTTAAAGTTTTTTTAGTTAATAATTATTTTGATGATTTTGTTAAACAATTTAGTGAATTAAAAGAAATGTATGAAGATTTAGATGTTGAATCAACAATTTTCATATTAAATTTGCAAAAAAAATTAAGTGAATTTTTAAGTTTTGAAGTAAATTTTTTAAATGATGCATTAAAATTAAAAAATAAGAAAAGAATTAAAGAAAAAAATATTAAATTTAAACGATTGCTAGATTAATTGATGTTGCATAACTTTTCTTAATATGGTATAATACATATGATTTTTAAAAAATTATGAAGGAAAGAGTAATGATTACTTATTATAGAGATTCTATGTTGGTGGAAATTAGAAAAAAAGGATTATTATAAATGGTTCTGGAATTGTTTAATTGATATTTAGATTAAAACGGTAGTGCGTTATAACTTTAAGAATATAATTATATTATATGAAATAAGGTGGTACCGCGGTAATTTATCGCCCTTAGTGCTATCTTATTTTATTTTGAGGTGGTTTTATGAGAAAATTTGAAAAAATATCTGAAAAACAATTTAGAGATGATTTTGTTAATTTTAATGTAGAATATAATGATATTAAGTTACCAGTAAGAAAGACAAAAAATTCTGCAGGGTATGATTTTTATATACCTTTTGATGCAATCATTAATCCTAATGAAACAATTTTAATTCCTACTGGTATTAAAGTAATTATGAATGAAAATGAGTTTCTTGGCATTTATGTAAGAAGTGGTTTGGGAACTAAATATAATTTACGGATGTGTAATCAGGTAGGGATTATTGATGCGGATTATTATAATAATATTGAAAATGAAGGACATATTTTTATAAAAATGCAAAATGAAGGTAATGAAACAGTTTATTTGAAAAAATCGGATAGAATAGCACAGGGAATTTTTCAAAAATATTATATTACAGATTTTGATCAAGTAGATGAAATAAGAGAAGGCGGTTTAGGAAGTACAAATTAAGGAGATGATATAATGAAAAATAAATTTTATATAACGACCCCTATTTATTATCCATCAGCAAATTTTCATATTGGACATTGCTATACAACAATAATTGCCGATGCTATAGCAAGGTATAGGAGATTAAGTGGCGATGATGTATTTTTCTTAACAGGAACAGATGAACATGGCCAAAAAATTCAAAAGAAGGCGGAAGAAACAGGAGTAACTCCACAAAAATATGTGGATGAGATTGTAGATAATGCTAAAGATTTATGGAAAAGCCTAGGAATTAGTTATGACAAATTTATAAGAACAACAGATAAAGAACATGTAGAGGTAGTTCAAAAAATATTTAAAAAGCTATATGATAAAGGAGACATTTATAAGGGTGAATATAAAGGATTATATTGTACACCTTGTGAATCATTTTGGACAGAAACACAACTTGTAGATGGAAAATGTCCAGACTGTGGAAGAGAAGTTAATGAAGTAACAGAAGAAGCTTATTTCTTCAAATTGTCAAAATACCAAGCTAAATTAATAGAATATATTGAGACACATCCTAATTTTATAGAACCTGAGTCAAGAAAAAATGAAATGATAAATAACTTTATAAAGCCTGGACTTGAAGATTTATGCGTATCTAGAACAAGTTTTAATTGGGGAGTTCCAGTTACGTTTGATAATAAACATGTTGTATACGTTTGGTTAGACGCTTTAAGTAACTATATATCAGCATTAGGTTATTTGACAGATGATGATTCACTCTTTAAAAAATATTGGCCTGCGGATTTACACATAGTAGGAAAAGAAATTGTTAGATTTCATACAATTATTTGGCCTATTATGTTAATGGCATTAGATTTAGAACTACCAAAACAAGTATTTGGTCATGGATGGTTAGTTATAAATGGAGGTAAAATTTCTAAAAGTTTAGGTAACTATAAAGATCCAAGAGAATATATAGAAACTTATGGAGTAGATGCTGTTAGATATTTTGCTTTAAGGGAGGTTCCTTTTGGAAACGATGGTAATTTTTCAGAAGAATTATTAATAAGTAGAACTAATGCGGATTTGGCAAATATATTAGGAAATTTAGTAAATAGAACAATAGGCATGGCAAATAAATATTTTGATGGAATAATTGAAAACACTAATGTATGTGAAGATATTGATAATAATTTAAAAGATTTAGCGTTAAATTTAAAGAATAAGGTAGATAGTAATATGAACAATTTACAAATATCAGATGCTTTAGATAATATTTTTGAATTGTTTAGAGCATGTAATAAATATATTGATGATACAATGCCTTGGGTTTTAGCTAAAGATGAAACAAAACAAGATAGATTAAAAACAGTATTATACAATTTAGTAGAATCTATTCGTTTTGGAACAGTTTTATTACAAGCATTTATACCAACTACTACTGAAAAAATATTTAATCAACTAAATACAAATATTATTGATTTTAATAGTTTAGATAAATTTGGATATTATAAATCAAATACTAAATTAAATAATCCTGAAGTATTATTTAAAAGAATTGAAACTAAATAGATTTACATTTAATTGTAAATTTATTTTTTTTATTTTAATAATATTTACTGTAAAAGTTAATTTTGATAAAATGATACTAGTTGTTAGAAGTATTGCAGTAAATATTAAGAAAGGAAAGACTAGCAATGCCTAATAAATTAAGTGAAGAAAAAGTAATAGGAGTAACTTTAATTTCATTAATTATTTTAATATTTATAAACATAATTATTAATTTTAATTTTTTGGATTTAGGATATTTAGTAGTTTTAATTGCAAATTTTTGCAAATTTTTAGTAATAAAAAGTAGAAGTTGACAAATTATACTTGAAAAAGTATAATTTTTTTATGGAGGTAAATATGATAGATACTCATTGCCATTTATATAGTGAATATTATGATAATTTAGATGAATTAATAGATAAACTAAAAGATAGTGATATAAAAGCTGTAATTGTTAATGGATGTGATATGAAAAGTAATAAAGAAGTTTTAGAATTGACTAAAAAATATGATATTGTGTATGGTGCATTAGGTTTTCATCCAACTGAATTAAATGATATTGTTATTGAAGATTTGATATGGTTAGAAAAGCATATTAATGATCCTAAAATAGTTGCAATAGGGGAAATAGGACTTGATTATCACTATGATGATACCGATAAAGAAAAACAAAAATATTTTTTTAAGAAACAATTAGAAATAGCAAAAAAGTATAACAAACCGGTAATAATACATACAAGAGATAGTATACAAGACACATATAATATAGTAAAAGATAGTAAATGTAAAGGCTCTATTCATTGTTATAGTGGTAGTTTAGAAATGGCTAAAGAATTTATAAAAGTCGGATTTTGTCTAGGAATAGGTGGCATAGTTACTTTTAAAAATGCTAAAAATATTATTGAGGTAATAAAGAATATAGATGAAGAATATATTTTATTAGAGACAGATAGTCCATATTTAACACCAGAACCATATCGTAAATATAAAAATGATTCATCTTATTTGAATATAATTTTGAAAAAAATATGTTCTTTAAAACAGCAAGATTATGAATATCTTAAAACAGTGACTACTAATAATGCTAATCGAATATTTGACTTTAAGTAAAAAGTATGCTATAATTTTTATTGCCTGGAGAAAATAATAAGAGGTGATTAAATGAAAAAAATAGTTGCAACAATAATTGTGGGAACACAATTACTAGTAGGCGGACTATTTTTAGTGACATTATTTACAGGAAAAGAAGTAGATAAGAAAGTAGTTGTCGTTGAAAACAATAACTTGAGTAAAATGGTAGATGTTGTTTCAGGCCTATATATGGAAGACTTTGTAAATACTATTACTACTCAAGAAGTTGAGGTCAAAGAGGATGAAAAACAAGTTGAAATAGAGGAAAAAACAGTAGAAGTTGCTGTACCTGAAGTTTCACAAGTAGAAGATTACGAGGTATTAAATACTTATGTTGGAACGATAACTGGTTATGGTCCAAATTGTGTTGGATGTTCAGGAGTTACAGCTAGCGGTTACGATGTAAGAAATACTACAACATATATGGATAGTGAGTATGGTGAAGTTAGAATATTAGCAGCTGATAGAAGTATTGAATTATATTCAATTGTTAGAGTTAGTAATATACCTAATATGGAGCCATTTATAGCTATTGTTTTAGATCGTGGTGGTAATGTAGGTTTTGGAAAAGGTACGTTGTTTGATTTATTATTTGCAGATGAAAGTCAAGCACTTCATAAAACAAATGATGTAACTTTCGAAGTCTTAAGAAATGGAAAATAACTAGGCAACTAGTTATTTTATTTTATAGAGATTATATATAAAGGGTGAGTATATGGAGAAATTTAAATTTAAAAAGAAATATGGTCAAAATTTTATAACTGATGAAAATTTAATTAATAAAATAGTAAATAGTGCAGAAATAAATACTGAATCTTTAGTTATAGAAATAGGACCGGGAATGGGAGCGCTTACTACCAAAATTTTAGATAAATGCAAGCAAGGAATTATATACGAAATAGATACAGAACTCAAAGAATATTTAGAACACAAATTAAATAATTATGATAATTATGAGTTATTATTTGAAGATTTTTTAACTACTAATGTAAAAGAGGTATTAAAAAAGTATAAGTATAAAGAACTTTTAATTGTGGCTAATTTACCATATTATATTACTACTCCTATTATAAAAAAAATAATAGAAGAAGAAATATTAGCAGATAAAATAGTGATTATGATTCAAAAAGAAGTTGCTGATAGATTTTCTGCTAAAGTAAATACAAAAGATTATAGTTCTTTAACGGTATTTTTAAATTATTATTACGATATAAAAAAATTATTTAATGTAAGTAAAAATATGTTTTATCCTAAACCTGAAGTAGATTCTAGTGTTATATTAATGAGTAAGAAAAAAGAAAAAGAAAATATAGAAGACATAAATATATTTAACAAACTTGTAAAAGATAGTTTTAAGTACAAAAGAAAAAATTTAAGAAACAATTTAAAACAATACAATTTAGAAAAAATAGATTTGATATTACAAAAATATAATTTATCTTTAAATAGTAGGGCAGAAAACATTCCATTAAATGTATTTGTAGAAATAGCAAATAATATATAAGTCTATTTCTTTTTTTTTTGCATATATTTAAGTGGTGATATGTATGTTTAAAGTAGGAGATTTAGTAACTAGAATATCTTATAATAATGATATAGTATTTAGAATAGTGGATATTAAAAATAACATTTATTATCTAAAAGGAACCAATGTAAGACTTAGTGCAGATAGTCCCAAAGAAGATTTATTAAAATGTGATGAAGAAAAAATTAATGATGGTTTTTTACCAGTTTTAGAAGAATATAGAACTTTAGATAGAAATGAATATTTTTATCTTCCAGGAAAAATATTGCATATTGATGCAGATAATGAATATCTTGAAAAATGTATGAATTTTTATAAAAAAAATAAAATAAAAGCATATGGTGTATTTTTAAAAGAGGAGGATTTACAAGATAATATAACTAAATATTTAGATATATATAATCCTGATATATTAGTGATAACTGGTCATGATGCATACTTTAGAAAAAAAAGAGAAGGAAATAATTATAAAAATACTGAAAATTTTGTAAATGCTGTCAAAGAGGCAAGAAAATTTGAAAAATCTCATGAAAAACTATTAATAATTGCAGGCGCTTGCCAATCAAATTATGAAGAATTAATAAGGGCTGGTGCTAATTTTGCATCAAGTCCTAAAAGAATAAATATTCATGCATTAGATCCTGCAATAATTGCGGGAAGTTTGTCTTTCTCTGACAAAAGTAAGAGTATAAATCTTATAAATATATTAGAAAAAACTAAATATGGTTCTGATGGAATAGGAGGGATAATAACAAATGGTACTATGTATATAGGTTATCCAAGAGAATAAGGGGGAAAAATGACAATTCAAAAAATAAAAAATACAATAGATAATGGTATCGGTAAAAAAGTAAATATAGTTTTTAATGGTTCAAGAAACAAAAAAGAATATTATAAAGGTGAAATAATAGAAACATACAATTACATTTTTATAGTTAAATTAGATTCATTAGAAAAGAAAAGTTTTAGTTATTCTGATGTGTTAACTAGCACTATAAAATTATATTTTGATAAATAATATGTCAAAATATAGTAAAACATATTGACTTTTAGTAATTTGTTAATATACAATGTAATTAGAAAAGTTATTTTCTAGAAGGAGTTGAAGTATAATGAAAATTACTTCTGTACGTGTAATTAAAAAAGAAAATTCAAGAATGAAGGCTATTGCTGAGGTAGTATTAGATGATTGCTTTGTTGTAAAAGGAATTAAAATAATTGAAGGTGACAATGGATTATTTCTAGGTATGCCTAGCAGAACTATTGTGGTAAACAATGATGGTAAAGAAGAAATAGTTCATGTAGATATTGCTAATCCAATTAATAAGGAAACAAGAAAAATGTTTACTGATGCAATTTTAGAAGAATATGAAAAAATAAAATAGACTTTATGTCTTTTTTTTGTTATATATATATTCTTTTATCATATATTTTATCAGGAGGAATATATATGGACAAGGTAAAAGAAATTGAATCTAGTTTTAATCATGGTATATCTATATCTGAAAGAAAAAGTATTGTAGTATCAGGTGTAAAAAAAATAGAAAGTTTTGATAATGAAGAATTTTTAATGGATACAACATTGGGATTTTTAGTAATAAAAGGTGAAGAATTAGAAATAATTAAATTGGATACATATCAAGGAAATGTTTCAATAAAAGGAAAAATAGATAGTTTAAATTATTTAGATACAAACATGAAAAAAGATAAAGAAAATTCCTTGTTAAATAAATTATTTAAATAATGCCTTTAATTAATCAAATATTAACTATTGTTTTTTCTTTTATTTATGGAATAATATTTTATTTTTTATTAGAAATAAACTACAAATATATATATTATGGAAATAAAATATATAGAATTATAGTTACCTTTTTATTTGTGTTATGCAATACATTAATATATTTTATAATGTTAAGAAAAATAAATTATGGAATAGTCCATATTTACTTTTTATTCTGTTTGTTGACAGGTTACATTTTATCTAATTTTGTTTGTAAGAATTTAATTGTAAATCGTAAAAAACAGTGATATAATGTATATGAAAAGTAGGTGATAATATTAACAAGAATACTAAAAATGTCAAGAAAAAAGTAAAAAGAAAAACTAAAAGGCGTTTAATATTAGCATTTTTTATATTTGGACTAATTTTATCTACTTTAGGTTATAATTTAATTTTAAATATAAATTCAATATATAAAATGAAAGCACAAAAAAAACAATTAGAAAATAAAATTGCTTTATTAAAAGAAGAGGAAAAGATTTTAGAATCTGATATACAAAAATTAGAAGATCCTTCTTATGTGGCTCGATATGCTAGAGAAAAATATTTATATTCAAAAGATGGAGAAATTATTATTAGAATGCCCGATGATGATGAATAAAAAAAGATACTTATTTTGAATTTGTATCTTTTTTATTATTATTTTTTTCATTATTGTTGTTATCATCTTTTTGTTCTTCTTCTTTAGGTAGATGACCATGTTCTACTAAATAATCAATTTGTTCTTTTGTAATAGTTTCTTCTTCTAATAAAGTATTAGCTATTAAATCAAGTAATTTTCTATTTTCAATAATAATATTTTTAGTTATTTCATATCTTTCATTAATAATTTTACGCATTTCTTCATCTATTTCATGAGCAACAGTGTCAGATATGTTTCTATTTTTTGTATAATCTCTACCTAAGAAAGTATTTTCAGAAGGTTCCTCTAACATCATAGGTCCTAAATCACTCATACCATATTCAGTAACCATACTTCTTGCAATTTTAGTTGCTTTTTTAAAGTCATCATGTGCTCCTGTAGATATTTCATTAAATACTACTTCTTCAGCAACTCGACCAGCAAGTAATCCGGAAATTGCTTCCAGTAATTGATTTTTTGTATAATTGAAACTTTCTTCTTTAGGAGTCATCATAGTATAACCACCAGCATGACCTCTTGGAATAATAGTAATTTTTTGAACATCGTTAGCACCATCAAGTTTTAAACCTAATACTGCATGACCAGCTTCATGATATGCTACTAATTTCTTTTCTTTGTCAGTATATTTCTTTGTTACTTTAGCAGGTCCCATCAAAACTCTATCAGTAGCTTCATCAATTTCTGCCATAGTAATTGACTTTTTATTTCTTCTAACTGCTAAAAGTGCAGCTTCATTAAGTAAATTTTCTAAATCTGCTCCAGAAAATCCCGGAGTTCTTTTAGCTAAATATTCAAGAGTAATACCTTTATCTAAAACTTTATTTTTAGCATGTACTTTTAAAATTTCTTCTCTTGCATTTTTATCTGGAAGAGCAACTGTAACTTGTCTGTCAAATCTTCCTGGTCTAAGAAGTGCTGGGTCTAATACATCAGGTCTGTTTGTAGCAGCAATAATAATTATTCCTTCGTTTGCTCCAAATCCATCCATTTCAGTAAGTAATTGGTTTAAAGTTTGTTCTCTTTCATCATGTCCACCACCTAAACCAGTACCTCTTTGACGACCAACAGCATCAATTTCATCAATAAATATTAGGCAAGGTGCATTCATTTTAGCTTGTTTAAACATATCTCTTACACGAGATGCTCCTATACCTACAAATAGTTCAACAAAATCTGATCCACTTATATAATAAAATGGAACTCTTGCTTCACCTGCAACGGCCCTTGCTAGTAATGTTTTACCTGTTCCTGGGGGACCGACTAATAATACTCCTTTTGGAATTCTAGCACCCATACTTTGGAATTTTTTTGGATTTTTTAAGAAATCAATAAGTTCTTGAACTTCTTCTTTTTCTTCAGTTAATCCAGCAACATCTTTAAAAGTTGTTTTAATGCCATCTTCCATTAATTTAGCTCTGCTTTTTCCAAAATCCATAGACTTATTATTTCCACCAAGTTGTCTTGTAAACAACCAAATAGTAGCACCAATTAATAAAACATATGGTAGTACATTAACAACAATTAACAACCATGAAGCAGCTTCTGGATCTTGTTTTGTTTCTACTGAAAAACCATAGTCGGCTTCTCCACTTACAATTTTTGAAATAAACTCATCAGAAAGTGGTAAATATAATGTAAATTTTTCATTTTCATTATAATCTTTCATTGAACCTTCAATATAGTATAAGTTACTTCTTGTTTTTGGGGTTATTGTTAATTCTTCTATTTCATTGTTACTCATACTTTTCATAAATTCATCATATGATAATTCGTTAATTTTAGTATTCATACTATTTACTAATATTAAACAAGTAACAATAAAAATAAATAAGAATACATAAGGAAATAATCCTTTTTTCATATTTTTATTCATTTATTTCATCCTCTCTTTCATAGTACTTTAGTATTATATCATACTTTTCTTCTTTTTTCTTATTAAATTTAGATTTTTTTAAGTTTGGAACCCATAAAATATTATCATTACTATCCACAAGTATAGGATAGCTATTTCTATCTTTAGTGGGGATTTTTTTTTCTATAAATATTTCTTTTACTTTTTTCTTTCCGTTTAGTCCTAAAACTTCAATAAAATCACCATCTTTTTTATTTCTTATATATAATGGTAATTTAATATCTTTACTGTTTATTCTACAAATATTATTGCCATCATTATCAGCATTATTAATAATTTCAATAACATGATTGTTAATAGTGTTATTTTGTTTTAGTTCTATTTTATAATCATAATTTTTTTCATTTTCATGTTCCTTAAATATTAAATAATCATATTGTTTTAATATCTTCATTTTTTTTGGAAGATTTAAACTACCATTACTGTTATTAGAATCTATTAATTTGATAATATTATTAACATGTTTTTCTGTAACAATATTGGAAACATTATTATACAAACTATTAAGAATACAATAAAGGATATTTTTTTTCATAAATTTTTCTAATTTGTTAAATTCTGTAATATTTAGCATGTTTTTTTTATAAATGTTATCAACAATATTTTTTGTCTCTTTTTTTATGTAATTATCATATTCTAATAATGTTTCAGAATATTTTAAAAATTTTTTGTGTATATTAACGTCTTCCTTTTTTAAGAATGGTAATATATATTTACGATATCTATTTCTTGTATATGCAGTGTCTTTATTACTTTTATCAATATAATATTTAACATTATTATTTTCTAAATAATTTAATATATCTTTTTTTGTATAATTTAGAAGTGGTCTAACGATATAGTATTTATTTTTAAATAAAGATAATTTTTTTATTCCAGCATATCCTTCTAGATTTGAACCACGTGCTATTTTCATAAGTACAGTTTCTATTAAATCATCTCCATGGTGTGCTAGAAATAAATATTTACAATGATATTTTTTTAATACTTCAAAATAAAAGTTGTATCTTTTTTCTCTAGCTTCTGCTTCAAAATTTTTACCACTATATTTTTCAATTTTCATTTTTTCAAAAATAATATTATTATTTAAACAGTAATCTTCTAAAAATTTTTCTTCTTTAGCACTTTCTTTTCTTACATTATGATTAATGTGAGCACATATAATTTTTGAATTTATATGTTCTTTTAAATAATGTAATAGTGCCATTGAATCAGGTCCTGCAGAGACTCCGATTACTATATAGTTTTCATTATCTAAATTTAAACTTTTTAATTGTAATTTCATATTTTCTCCTTTGTTGTATATTATAACATCAATTAATATATTTTCAAATAAATTTGTTTTATATACTTTAATATATGTAAAATATTGTTGTTAAATAGGATAAGTTATGTTAAAATTAGTTTAAGGTGATTATATGGATTTTAATGTGATTAATGAAAATGGGGATAAAGTAACTTGTGATGTTATAGGAATGTTTGTTCATAATAGCAAAAATTTTATTATATATACAGACAATGAAATGGTTGATAGTGAAAAAGAAGTATATGCCTCTTTGTATAGATTAGATGGAAATAATATGGTTTTATTACCCATAACAGAAGAATCTGATTGGGATTTAGTAGATAAGTATTTAGAGGATGTATAATGGATTACATTGATTTTCAAATCATAGAAAATGAAATTGTATGTACCACAGTTTATAATGGTAAAAAAATAAAGTTATCTATTGAAGAAGCAAAACTATTTTTTAGAATATTAGTTAAAAATAATTATAATTATCGTGAATTATTGGTAAATGATATAAAAACTTTAAGATATTATGGTGTAAGTCAAAAATTATTTTTGCAAGTAAGGAAAAATAGGCCTAAAATTAAGAAAAAGGTAAATAGAAAAAATAAATATGTTGGTACAACTTTAGCATTAAGTGGTTCTTTAATATTGCTTTTAACATTAAATTCTATAGGGTTATTTTGTAATGATAAAGAAGTTGTTTCTACTAATAATAAAGAAACATTTAGTGTAATGAATGATAATAAATCAAGTTCTAATATAGAAATGGAAGAAAATATAATTATACCTGATAGTATTTTTAATTTTGAATATGAAGATAGATCTAGTAGTGATAAAGCAAATTTGGCTAGATGTTTATATACTGATGTAGTTACAAAATATTCTAATATGTATGGACTTCCTAGTAATTTGATGTTAGCGGTAGGAACACAAGAAAGGGGAACTCATAGTACAGAAGTTTCTCAAGGAGGAGGATTTGGACTCTTTCAAATACAGGTTGAAGGTAGTTGGAATTGGGTAGGGAAATCAGTTTCGGCATATAATTTTGAAACACAGCAAATGGAAACTATTGTTGTATGTCAAAATGAAGATGGTGTTATTGATGTAAATATGTTAGCAGATTTAGATTATAACACAAAAGTAGCTTGTATGATAATGGCATCTGATTTAGTATATTGTGATTATGATATAATTGCAAGTTTGCAAACTTATAATTCGGGAACTAACGTGATAAATTTAAAAAAAGAATATGGGGAAGATTGGATTAATCATAGAGAAAATTTGCCTGGTGATACTGAATATGTAGAACATGTTCTATCTTATTTATCACAAGAAGATAATTTATTACAATATAAAGATATGAATGGAAAAGAATATACAGTTGCTATAAATAATGTTTATGCTAATTCTTTAAACAAAACAAGATAATAAAAAATAGATATAATCTTTCTTTTTTTATTAAAATTTGATAAAATAGTTAATGTAGGAATAAGGTGAATGTATGGGAAAGATAATTGCAATAGTAAATCAAAAAGGTGGAGTAGGGAAAACGACTACAAGCATTAATTTATCTGCTTCTCTTGGTATATTAAAAAAGAAGATATTATTAGTAGATTTAGATCCTCAAGGCAATGCCACTACGGGTGTAGGTTTAGAAAGAGGTGACATAAAAAACAGTATATATGAAGTTTTAGTAAAGAAATGTTCTGTAAATGAAGCAATTGTTAAGACAAAAAGTAAAAATTTAAGTTTGATACCGGCATATTTGAATTTAGCAGGTGTTGATATGGAACTTGTCGAATTAGAAAGAGAATATAAAGAAAGAAATGAACATTTTAATAGAGTAACTAGATTAAAAGAAGAATTAGATAAAATAAAAAATAACTTTGATTTTATTATTATAGATTGCCCTCCATCATTAGGTATTTTAACAACTAATGCATTAGCGGCAGCAGATTCGGTATTAATACCTGTGCAATGTGAATATTTTGCATTAGAAGGGATAATGCAACTTATAAATACAATAATGCTTGCACAGAAAAAAGTAAATCCTAATTTAGACATAGAAGGAGTTTTATTGACAATGTTGACGGCTAATACTAATTTGGGATTAGAAGTTATTGAGAGTATAAGAAATTTCTTTAAGGAAAGAGTATATGATACTATTATACCAAGATTAATAAGGTTAGCAGAAGCCCCATCTCATGGTAAACCTATATTAGAGTATGAACCAAGAAGTAGAGGGACACTTGCATATCTTAATTTAGCAAAGGAGGTTATAGAAAGAAATGGAACAAAAGAAGAAAGCGTTAGGTAGAGGACTAGAACAATTATTTTCTAGTGAGATACTTGACTTTGATACGTTTGAAAATAATATAATGGAAAATGCAACTGAATCAGATATTAAAGAGTTGCCTATTTCTGAAATAAGACCTAATCCATATCAACCGAGAAAAACATTTAATCAAGAAGCATTAGATGAATTAGCTGAATCTATTAAAAATTATGGTGTATTTCAGCCTATTATAGTAAAGAAGTCAATCAAAGGATATGACTTGGTGGCAGGTGAAAGAAGGCTTAGGGCATCTCAATTAGCAGGACTTACTACTATTCCTGCAATTATAAAAGAATTTTCTGATAGTCAAATGAGGGAAATTGCTTTACTCGAAAATTTACAAAGAGAAAATTTAACTGCAATTGAGCTTGCTTGGGCTTATAAAGGTATTATTGATAGTTTACATATTAAGCAAGAAGAATTAGCAGAAAAAATAGGTAAAAGTAGAAGCCATGTTACTAATACTTTGGGATTGTTAAGATTACCTACTGATGTACAAGATATGATTCTTGATAATAAAATATCTATGGGACATGCAAGGGTTTTAAGTAAAATGGATGATGAAAATCAAATTGAAGAATACGCACATAAAATAATTGATGATAATATGAGCGTTAGGGATTTAGAAAATATAACTTCATCAAATACAGAAATAAAGAAAAAAATGCCAATTAACAGAAAAAGAACTGTAAATACAAATTATAAATATATTGAAAATGAGTTACAAGAAGTTTTAGGAACAAAAATAAAAATTAATGAAAAAAAGATTGAAATCTATTTTGAATCATCTACAGATTTAGATAGAATTTTGGAAATTATGAATATAAAAATAAAATAAATAGTATAACGCTATTTATTTTTTCATTTAAGATAAATTCTTGTACATATAAAGAATAAAAAATAATATTAATAATAATTATGTTATTCTAAAAAGGTAGTAAATAGTAGGTCTCTTATATAATTTTGTCGTTTTTTGTCGTTCTAAATATATTGAAATTTAGCATCAATAAAAGGTATAATTATTATATAAGAGTAGTACAAGAAGGTGAGGTGTGTAATGAATGGACGCGTAAAATGGTTCAACAATGAAAAAGGATATGGCTTCATTGATCATCAAACTGGTGAAGATATCTTTGTTCATTATTCCGCTATTAAACAAGATGGCTACAAAACTTTAACTGAAGGTCAATTAGTAGAGTTTGATTTAATCGAAACTCCTAAAGGTTTACAAGCAATCAATGTTATGGCAACAAGTGAAGCAAAAGTTGAGCAATAATTAATGAGTTAAACTGTTATATATGACAGTTTTTCTTTTTTTATTTATAAGGAAATTTCAATTTTGTTCATTATTTGTTAAAAAAATATTGACGAACAAGCGTTTGTGTTTTATAATGCAATTACAGGTGGTGATTGGTAACATGAAAATATATAAGTCTTATAAATTTAGAATGTATCCAAATAAATGCCAAGAAGAATTAATAAATAAAACAATAGGTAGTTGTAGATTTATTTATAACTATTTTCTAGATAAAAAAGTTAGTAATGCATATAGTGGAATAAAGTTAATTCCAAAACTTTCAAAAGAAAAAACATTTCTAAAAGAAGTAGATAGTTGTGCCATTAGAAATAGTGTATTTAATTTAGAAGATGCTTATAAAAGATATTATAACGGAAGTGGATATCCTAAATTTAAGATAAAAGGGATTCATAATAGTTATAAAACAAATAATTTAAAAAGTACTTATAAAGGAAAAGAATATAATAGCATAAAATTGAATTTAAAAAATAAAATTATAACTTTACCTAAATTAAAAGAAGTATCAATAAGAGGATATAGAAACAAAAGGACTTTTATTGGATTAATAAAAAGTGCTGTTATTAGAAAAGAAGCAAATAAATATTATGTAAGTGTACTAGTGGAAGAAGAAACTACCATTCCACCATTTAATCCAAAGACTGTAGTAGGAGTAGATTTAGGAATAAAATTTTTTTTAGTAACATCACATAATGAAAAAATTAAAAATACTATTAAATTTAATGAAAAAAGATTAAGGGGTTTGCAAAGAGGATTATCAAGATGTAAATTAGGTAGTAAAAATAGATATAAAATTAAATTAAAAATACAAAGATTATTTATGAAGGTAAAAAATGCTCGCAAGTTTTTACTTCATACTATCACAAATAAATTGATTAAAGAAAATGATATCATTGCTGTAGAAAGTTTAAATGTAAAAAGTATGCAACAAAATCACTATATAGCTAAATGCTTAAATGAAAATCCTGTCTCAGAGATAATTCGTGTATTTGATTATAAAGCATTATGGAATAATAAAAAACTAATCCAAATAGATCGATATTATCCAAGTAGTCAATTATGTAATGTATGTGGTTACCAAAATAGAAAGGTTAAGGATTTAAGTATAAGAAGTTGGCAGTGTCCTCAATGTGGGCACACACACGATAGAGATTTAAATGCAGCAATAAATATTATGTTAGAAGGATTAAAAAAGTATATACTCCAAACTATAAAAAACTAAATACACCATAAATTTTGACAATTTAATATAAGTAGGGTAGCGACTTATCCGAATCTGGTCTATGGAGGAATATATATTCCTATGAAATAGAAAAAACTTACCGCGAGATAAGTTAGTCAAAATTTATTTTGATATTTGTCCTGACAAAATAAATTTCTTTTGTTATAATATAATTATTAATGAAATAGTAAGAAGGTTGTTATATATGAGCAATTATAATGTATATGTAATAATATCAGCAACAGAACTTAAAATGGGCAAAATAATTAGATTTATTACTAGATATAAATATAATCATGTATCAATAACTATTGATAATGAATTAAAATATTTGTATTCTTTTGCTAGGTACCATAAAAAAACATCATTATATGCAGGATTTGTTAAAGAATCAATGTTAAGATATAAAGATAGCAAAATTAAAATTTATAAGATACCAGTTGATAAATATACATATAGAAAGATGAAAAGATATTTTAAATTGTTAGAAAAAACAAAAAATAAATATTTATATAACTTATTTTCAGCATTATTTTTTGTAATTCATAAAAAAGTAAAAATAGATAAATCATTTACATGTATAGAATTTACTTTATATACATTAAGTAGATATGTTCCTAAATTAAATATTACAGATTATAAGTTTTATTCAATTAAGGATTTGGATAATTTATTAAATGAATATTTAATGTATGAAGGTAATTTTATTATGAGTGATAAACTATCTTGGAATAATGATAGTTATCTTGATAATACTCATACATTTACAAATTATATTGGTGTTATAAGAAATATATTTATATTAATATATCGTTTTGTAAGATATTAAGGAGGAAGTATGTTAAGGATAGAAAATTTAACTAAATATTATGGTAATATAAGAGGAGTAGAAAATTTATCATTAGAATTAAAAGATGGTGAAATATTTGGTTTTATTGGGCCAAATGGAGCCGGTAAGTCTACTACTATCAAATGTATAATGAATTTTATTAACAAAACAAGTGGTAATATTTATATTAATGATA
>ERZ1643251.1765-NODE-1765-length-23776-cov-6.192488_pt1 | contig 23776 bp, 31 predicted proteins | sample MGYA00579261_ERZ1643251 | MGnify/ENA primary metagenome ERZ1643251 (study PRJEB29033, sample SAMEA4952267) | chicken gut metagenome | biome: Broiler Chicken; feature: Gastrointestinal Tract; material: Caecum | place: Ireland | collected 2018 | study: Broiler... | reverse complement strand
CACTCAAAGCAGGCTACTCTGCACACAGCCGTTTTTTAACCGCAATGCAGGTTCTCCCCAAACAGTACCAAATTTGGCACCAATTTGGGTCTCCACGAAAACTGGGTCGGGGGTTATATGCCGTTATAACTCGCCCAATAATCTTAACTCCCAGCACGCACCCCAATTTGGGCAATCAAAGCACGCACCAGAAACTTCACAGTTGTGCCCTTCGTTGCTTGTTTTATCAACTTCCAAGTGATCTAGCCTGACTAGAATACTGCACCTTCAAGATAATTATAACATAAATTATATTATTTTTCAACCATTTTGTTATTTCATATCTTTTTCAATTATAGTGTCAAGCTCGGTGCTTAGTTCAGTGATTTTGCCTTTGTTGTCATCTAACAACTTCGCACAACTTTTTGCGATTTGTTTGCCTTCTTCGAATAGCGAAGTGGCTTCATCAAAAGTACATTCCCCACTTTCAAGTTTTAACACTATTTCTTCGAGTTTTTTAAGTTGTTGCTCAAAATTCATTCTTCTTCTCCTTCTATTCTTGCTTTAACTTCACCATCTGAAAATTTTATTGTTATCATGTCACTAATATTTAAACTTCTAGCAGATGTTATGTAACAATCATTTCGTTTAACGACAGAGTAACCAAGTTTTAAAATCTCATTAGGGTTTAGTTTCGAAAGTCTATTTTGCAGTATGAAAAATTTATTATAATTATCACCATAAAATTGGTTTATCAAATATTTAAATTTAACCAAGTTGTTTTTTAGATCACTTTTTGATCGTGAATTTAAATCTGAAAAGTTATATATCAAATTTTTTACAAGGCCCACGAATTGAGTATGCTTATCAATATACATATTTTGTATAGCCGGTTTAAGCCTTATGATCAAAGAATTATAAGTTCTTTTTTGTTCATTAATATCTGCGCACAAGAGCTCAGCGGCTGCACTTGGCGTTGACGCTCGCATATCACTGCAAAAATCGCATATTGTGTAATCAGTTTCGTGACCCACAGCAGACATAATAAATTTTTTTGCATTATATACTGCATCCGCCACGACTTCGGTATTAAAAGGTGCCAAGTCTTCAAGTGAGCCACCGCCTCTTGCCACTATTATTGCATCAACATCATAACCATCCAGTGTTTTAATACCTTTGGCAATTTCATATTCGGCACCAATTCCCTGAACTTTAGCAGGATATAATACGATATCGATGTAAGGGTTACGACGCGTACGAATGTTAATTATATCCTGGATAACAGCGCCTTCCTTGCTCGTAACAACACCTATCCTTTTTATTGTAGGTGGCAAACCAATTTTGTGCTCTTGGTCAAAATAACCTTTAGCTTCAAGCCTAGCTTTCAATATTAAAAATTGTTGGTATAAATCACCCAGTCCAAACTTTTCAATCCTCTGCACATTAAAGTTGAGTTTTCCACCCTTGACATAATAACGAGGTGTGCCAGTTAAAATTACTTTATCTCCGTTGCTGTAAGAGAAATTTGTTGTTTCAAAGCATACACAGGACATTGCTGCATTTTCGTCTTTCAACACAAAATAAGCGACATTTCTGACCACGCTCAGTCCAGAAATCTCTCCAACAACTCTTATATTATACAACAATTCCTCAGCATCAAAGATTTGCTTGAAGTACATTGAGATCTGAGTAACTGTTAATGGCTTCTGCTCCACTCAATTTTCCTCTACAATATTTTTTAAAATGCCATTGACAAATGAATAGCTTTTTTCAGTACCATATTTTTTAGCCAAATTAACAGCTTCATTTATAACTATCTTAAAAGGCGTTAGCTTATAATATTTTATCTCTGCGACAGCAAGGCACAAAATCGCCCTATCCACTCTATATAACCTTTGCAAACTATAATCTTTCAAACAGGCTGAGATAGTGTCCTCTATTTCATCTTTATGTTCTAGACAAAGATTTAAAAGTGTAGTCGCAAATTCTCTATCCTCTTCATTGTTAAGTGAAGTAAAATCATAAATACCATCCACATTTGTTGTGGAATCAAATAAAGATTCAAATACTTTACAAAATGCCATCTCTCTTGCGTATGTGCGCATATATCCTCACTTTTAAAAAAATCCACAAAAGTGGATTTAGTTTTGGTCTTCTGTTTTAAAGTCAACACCCACAATGTGGATATTTATTTTATTTACTCTCATCTCCACCATTGAAACAATGTTGTTCTTTATGTTTTCTTGCACCCTGTATGCTATATCAGGTACACTGTTTCCACTAAATATTCTAATGTAAACATCAATTAATAATTGTCCATTTTGGGCAATTTTTAATTTGACACCAGTGGAGTCAGACTTTGAAAATAATTTTTTTAGTTTCATAGAAAAACTATCTTGCAAAGACGATACACCACTGATTTCCTTTGTCGCCAAAGAGATGATTGATAACAAAATATTTCTATCGCAAGTTATTTTTCCTTTATCTTCACCAAGCTCGCTATAAAGTTGTGTCACAAATACCCTCACTTTGTTATATTTAGGTTTTCACCAATTGGAAATAATATAACATATTTAAAAAGGTTTTGCAATTATTCTACAGGAATTATTTTGATATTATCTATGGATTTTTGAGTTTGCTCTTGAACAATTGCAACTATTTGGGCAACCTGTGAGCTCTCAAGGCTAGCACACTTGACAATGACGTTTATATTGTTAGCTGAGTTTGTAACTATTGCATCCTCAAACCCTTTAGCTTTTATCAAACCTTCCATGACAAGTTCAGATTCCATTTGGTTTACTATTTCAAGCTTTTTTGCTTCTGCATTGCTTTTGGCCTCTTCTGTTGAGTCTTCAGAATTTATTATAGCATCATAATACAATAATTCCTGATCGCGAGTCGTTTGTCTATCCTGCCTATAAGTATCAAAATAGTTCATCTGCGTGACGGTACCCGTAGTTGGAGTTGTTGCATTGTTGTTTAAAGCAATATTCAAATATCCAGTAACTCCCAACAATAAAACCATCGCTACTAAAATAATAATTTTTGTTCTTTTCTTTAACATAATAAACTCCTTTTATTTTCCTACCAAAATTTCTATATCTTCTGCATTGACTTCAAGTAATGCCATCACTGCTTTTTGTAGTTCAAGCATTACACTTATGTTGTTTGCTCCACTACTCACAACAACCACACCGCTTACTTTTGGCAAATTTTCTCTTATAATTATTGGAGAATTTTTACCCGAAACCGATACCAAAATAATTTCTTCTGTTTTGGTTGTCTGTGTGGTGGTCGTACCTGCAACGGTTTGAGTTGTGGTTTCTTCTGTTGTATTTGTCGCATAAACATACTCTATTCCACATGATAGCGTAATCATTACACTAACATTTCCGGCCCCATTTATTTGCGAGAGTACATTTGATAATTTATTCTCAAGGTAGTTCGCATATTCCTCTGTTGTAAGTGCTGTTAATGTATTTTCTTGTTGATTATCAGAAGAGAATGTCGAACTGTAAATAAGAAGCAAAATTGCACAAAATGCTACAACGATAATAATCTCGAAGTGCTTTATGCCTTTAATCTTGTCCCAAAAATTTTGTTTTTTTTGCTTAGTATCCACTGAATACTATATTCTCCTTTTTTATCTCAATAAATGAAGTTATCACATCAACAGCCTCATTCTCTATATCTATATGCTCTGCTTCAGTGCGTATAACTAAATTACTAAAATCGACATAAATCGTCTCAATTTGCATAACGGTAGTAAAAATATCGGCAGAAATTGATACATCAACATTCTCTAACCCTCTGCTATCCAGAGTTTTTTCAATCCCCGTTTCAAGCATTGTAAGTTTATCTCTGTTTAATTGATAAATATAATCTTCTTGAAGGACAATTTCTGTTTCGGTGAACAAAGATGAGGTATCAAAATCAGATTTAATGAGTGCTGGTAGCGGCGCAATTATTACAAAAATTATCACATAGTTAAAAACAGTTTTGATGTGTGAGTTTGTTTCGCCGTTGGGCAAAAACAAGTCTATTAAAACTGATAAAATGCTAATACCCGCTATTGACAATATCCAACCTGAAATACTCATTTTTTTCTCCTTTTAAAAGAAGTTGGCAGTGCACATTATCATACCAGTTAAAAGCAAATACATAAATGCACATCCAAGAATCAAAACAATAAGAAGTGAAATACTTTTCGCAAGCATTGATATAAAATTTGATATTCTTGCATCGGTTATAGGCTCTAATATTGCTGAAACTAATTTAAGGCTAAGCATAAACACGATAAGATTAAGCACAGGAACAATGATTGTAGCAAACATCAATATAAGCCCACCTGCACCTACAGCATTTTTAATTAAAACACTACTTGCTATGATAAGATTAAGCCCATCGGAAAGATAAGAGCCCAATAATGGTATTGAGTTTTTGATAGCGTATTTCGCTGTTCGAAAAGATATACCGTCAACACTACCCGCCGTTATTCCCTGAATTGCCAAAAATGCTGAAAAGATGGTAAATACTCCACCTATAATCCACTTAAACAGACTCGAAAAGAATGAAGCAAATTTATCTAATTTAACATTGTTTGAAAGATTCCCAACAATTGAGAATACTAAACGAAAAATAAAAATTGGCATTAATATTTTGGTAAAAACATTAATAATTGTACCACTTAACACTGCCACAGCGGGTTGATATACACTTACAGAAGTTACACCACCTATAGCAGTCAATATAGTTAAGAGTATAGGAAAAGCAACATCCATTTGCAGTTTTATATTTTGAAGAGTATTGGAAGTAAGTGTAAGCATGTTTACCGTATAGCCGACCAAAACTACTATGATTGCCCCATAACATACGAAATGGATAATATCTCCAATTGATTTATTTTTTGACGACGGCTTGGATGCACTAACCAAACTAAACGTAACAGCAATTGCAATCACCAAAGACAAAATGGGCAAAAATGCCAAAACATCTTCAAAGAATAAATTTAATATACTTGTCCAAATTGATTGTTGTCCTTGGGCGAATTCCCCAGTAATAATTTGTTTAATTTTATCTAAAAACGAATCGTTTCCAAATATTTCTTTTCCGGTATTGTCCAATGAATTTAAGGCCTCTTCCAATTCGCTAAAATCCAAATCACCCAGTTGTGATTCAACACTGTCTTCTATGATGTCCTCAATTTCAGAGGAAGTTAGTTGATCATCACAATAAACAGTTTCGTTGACATTTTGTGCAAAGACAAAAGGAATCGCGACAAAAACAATGAGAATAAAAAGCGCAATATATTTTTTCATGGCAAAATCTCCATGATTATTTCTATAATGCTTGTAACTATTGGTAAAGCAATAACAAGTATTATAATTTTTCCAGCGAACAAAATCTTATCGGCAATACTGCTTGATCCAGCATCTTGGCATACGTTTGCTGAAAATTCTGTCAAGTAACCTACCCCAATAATTTTTATTAACGTCTTTAAAAGGCCAGTATCTAATCCAGTTTTTTCAACAATACTGTAAAATGCATCGACTACGTCTACAATATAATTCACTGTTTGAAGTAGAATTAAAATTCCACCACATAGACCAATGATAATGCTTACTTCGGGTTTTATAGGTTTTACGAGCATTGATGCAACTACAGTAACAAGTCCAATTCCTACAATTTTGATAATGTCCATAATACCTCCTTAAAGGCCAAATAGATTACGTACAGTATCAAAAAGTGCACTAATGAGGTCCAATACCATTAGTAATACAATAATTAAACCAGCCAGTGTTGAAAATGTAGCAATTTCTTCTTTGCCACTTTGTTTAAGTATTTGTCCAACCACAGTTGTTAAAATGCCAACGGCAGCTATTTTAAAAATTACTTCAACACCCATATTAACTCCTAAATTATGAGTAAGCAGACCAGTAGTCCCATTATTATGCCAAGTTTGATAAATAAACTTGAATATTTTTTACATTCTTCCTCTGCTTTCACATTCATTCCAACAATAGCAGTTTGATAACTTTTTATCTCCTTACTTTGAGCTAAGACATCATACCTCCCCAAAGATGAAAAAAATTTGTATAATAATTGCTTTTCATCAGCCTTCAATATTTTGATATTCTCAAACATTTTCGAATCCACGGTCTGTTTATTTTCAATCGTTGAAACTATATTTTGACAAAGAGATGCCAAATCCTTGCTAGCACAAATTTCTATATTTTTTTTTAATATGTTGGATAGTTTATCTCTACTGAACACCACATCGGCTTCCATATTAGACATCATAAGGACTAAAGATGAAAAAAACTTTTTTCTATTTATGTAATAAGATGAAAATTTAAAACCTATTAAAGCAAAACAAAATATAATAATTACAATTAAAATTATAGTCATATTTCACCACTTAACTATTTTTGCAAATTTTTCATTATATGTCCCCTCATAAGTTCCTGGACCATCTCTTTTTGACAACAGTACATATCTTTGAAAATAATGTTGAGGCAAGTCACTGAAAAAATCCTTTCTTTTTAGTTCTTCTATACTGGATGCATGTGCAGTTGCAATAACTTTAACTCCACAATTCATTGCATCAATTAAGCATTTTGCATCCTCTTTATTACCGATTTCATCAGTGACAATTAATCCAGGATTCATTGCTCTAATGCATTGCATAAAACCAATTGGTTTGCTACAAAAACTTACCACATCACAAAAATTTCCTATATCCAATTTGCTATTTTCTCCACCAGCTATTTCTCCCCTTTCATCAATTACACAAACATTAAGACAATAATTGTGTGCAGATAATTGATATAAAAAATCTCTAAGAAAAGTAGTTTTTCCGGCACCGGGTGGGGATATTATCAGCGAATTCTTTATGCCAGTTTCATCAACAATATCTTCAAAGGCGCATAGAGACATGTTTTTTATTTGATGCGGAATTCTTATGTTAACACTGGACCAATTGACAATTGTCTTTACCTGTCTATTTTCCTCTACGACATTTCCACACAATCCAAGCCTTACACCATTTGACATTGTGATATAACCATTTTTGATTTGTTCATTAACGGAGTAAATAGAGTAATCACTTGCCTTATAAACCACATCTGCAATCATTTCCTGAGTACAAAAAAGAGCATTGTCAATATTGCAACACAGGCCTTTTTCGCTTATGTAATATGGTTGTCCTTTAACGAACACCACTATAGGCTTATTGGCTCGAAGACGAATTTCTGATAACTCATTTATAGAAACTTTATAATTTAAAATATTGGATATTTGTTCGGATAGTATTTCTTGTAACATAGTTTACTCCTATAACAATTTATAAAAACCCGTTACAAAAAATAACCAATTACAAAAAAAATACGCAATACATCAAAGTATTGCATATTTCGACAAAGAATTATTATTTATTTTACACGTTCCATATAACTTCCATCTCTTGTGTCAACTCTAATCTTCTCACCATTATTGACAAAAAGTGGAACCCCAATCACATAGCCAGTTTCGAGAGTTGCTGGCTTATAACTAGATTTTGCAGTGTCCCCTTGAATGCCCGGTTCACAATCAACTATTGTAAGTTCAACAAATGTTGGTGGTTCAACAGAGAAGGCCGTACCTTTATAAAACTGAACCGCTGCCATCATATTTTCTGTCATGAAATTCATGGCTTCTTCTACTTGAGATTTATTAAATGGAATTTGGTCATAAGTCTCCATGTCCATAAAATAATACAAGTCACCCTCATGATAAAGATATTGCATTTCCTTTCTTTCAATCACAGCAACTTGAAATTTGTCCGTTGGATTGAAAGTTCTTTCAATAACCTGTCCTGTTATAACATTTTTAAGTTTTGTCCTGACAAATGGAGAACCCTTCCCCGGTTTAACATGTAAGAACTCAACTACGGTGTAAACATTACCGTCCATTTCAAATGTGACACCTTTTCTAAAATCTCCTGCAGTTATCATAAAATCTCCTTTAATTTATCCAAGTTATATTAACATATTAAAGCGGACCAATGCAACTATTTTTTAATGACCTGGAAATAATTTATACCCATTATCTAAGTATGGCTTAATTTTTTGTATACTTTGCATTAATTGTTTATAGTCACCATCATAAAAATCAGTTCTACCAATACCATTTTCAAAAATTATATCACCACTAAACAAATAATTATCGATAATGTAGCAAACACTTCCTGCGCTGTGACCAGGTGTATGCAAAATCAATAATTCAAAGTTCCCAATACAAAGTTCTCCTTCTTCTATGGTCCTATTTGCAAATAACTTATCAAAATGAATGCCAAACATGTTGGCCAAATTACCATCGGTATATAGTTTATCTGCGTCCAAGCTATGAATATAGACCAAAACTCCATTTTCTTGAAAACTTTTGCATGACATACAATGATCAAAATGACCATGTGTAAGTAAAACTGCCAACACGTTTAGATGTTTATTTTTAACAAATTTTATTATAGAATTATAACAATTTCCCGGATCAATAACAATTGCATTTCCATCGCTATAAATCAAGTAAGCCTTTTCTTGAAAAATATCACTAACAAATACTTTTACGTCAGGCCTTTTCATAAATCTCCTTTAAAATCAAACTGTCAGTCGCCATAAAGTCCTTTGATTCACAAATAATTGTTGGTGTAAATTTTAAGTCTTTAAGTGCTTTTGCAAGAGGCATAAAATCAGGTCCATAAATGTTATCATCATAATTCAAATGCCTGATTTCGCCCTTTGTACCATATTCAATTTTAGAAAAATGAATGTGACATGTTTTTGCCCGATCACCAAGTTTGTCCAAAGCATGGTCCAGAATTTTTCTATAATCATCATAGGTTTTCAAACTACCGCCCGTCAAAGCATTAATATGCCCAAAATCAAAAGTGGGAACCAAACAAGGATGGATACGACAAAGATCTATAATTTCTTCATATGTGCCTATTTGCTGAGGCTTCCCCATAGTTTCTAAGCACAATCTTTTTCCATTGGTTAATAAATTGTCTTTCTCTAGTTCATCAATAAATTTGACAAGATTACGTCGAACATTATTTAAAGCCTCTTCTCTTGTCAACTTACCACATGAGCCTATATGAACAACATAATCAATACCACCAAAACAATCCAATAACTGTAAACCACGTTTAACATATCCAAATGACTTTTGGATCATTTCAGGGTCAGGGTTTGCTAAATTTATATAATATGGCGCATGACAGGAAATCAAAACATCATTTTTTCTAGCCTCTTCGCCAATCTTGGATGCGGTTTCTTCCTTTATAGTAAAGCCCCTGCCAAAAGAAAATTCATATGCATCAAGTCCCATAGACGCAAGCCATAAAGGTGCTTCTATACTGTGTTTGTGTCCTTCATCATAAAATAGTTTTTGGTTTCCCGAAGGACCAAATCTTGTTTTGTTATTCATTTACTTTTACCTTTTTTGTTTCTATGAAATTAAATGATCCCACTTTGATATCTTCCAAAGTGCAACTCCTAGAAATATCATATTCTCCACATCTTGTGCGTATTATCGCAAGCATAGTAGCACATGTTGATAATTTCTTTGACATATCTCTGCAAATACTACGAATATAAGTCCCCCCAGAACAAGTGATTTCAAAAGCGTACGTGTTACCAGCCACCATTCCCAAATTTTTTATGTCATAAATCGTAACTCGCCTTGGTCTCAGTTTAACTTCCTCCCCCTTTCTTGCAAGTTCATATGCTTTTTTTCCGTTTATTTTTTTTGCACTATAAATTGGAGGAAGCTGATCGAATTCTCCAATAAACTTTTTACAAACCAAATCTACATCACTAATTGAAACTACTCTATCGCAGGTGTTGATTATTTTACCCTCACTATCCAATGTATCAGTTTCTTTACCAAAATAAAATATTGTTCTGTATGTTTTCGTTTCATTTAAAAATCTATCAAATAATTTTGTTCCCTTATTTATTCCCAATATCAGCACTCCGCTCCCCAATGGATCAAGTGTACCCATATGTCCAATTTTTTTGGGTTTTAACATACTTTTCACTATTTGAACTGCTTTATTACTAGACATTCCAGTAGGCTTATTCAATACAATAATTCCGTCTTTATCGAACATCACCAGTCTCCTTAATGAGGATATCAAGTTCATTGAGTATCTTCTCTACATTCTTTTCTACACTTCCCTTAATTTCGGCACCACATGCCTGTGCATGCCCTCCACCACCAAAATGTTGTGCAACTTTAGCAACGTTGTATCCTTTTATACTCCTAAAACTTAATGAATAAATATTGTTTTGTTTTTCGGTCATGACAAATGAAATTTTTGTATTTTCAAAGTTTAAAAGATAATTGACATAATCTCCGATATCCGACTTTTGAAATCCGTTTTCATCAAAAAACTTTTTTCTTATAACTACATAATTTATATCATTATGCCTTTGGCGAATATCATCCAAAAGTTTTTTGACTTTATATGATTTTTCTGTAACGAGCTTAAAAAGATGATAATTAACAGTTTTAAAATCAGCACCAAAACTCAATAATTGTGAAGCCACCAAATGTGAATGTGCACTAGTGTTATCATGCAAAAAACAGCCTGTATCATCTGCAATCCCCATATATAAGAATGTGCTGACTTTTTTATCCAACTTTTGTTTTGATGTATTCAAAATTTCAAAATTTATTTCACAACACGAAGCATAATTAATGACAACATTGAGATCACTATTTAGGTTTCTGATATAATGATGATCAATGACTATTTTATTATCAAAATTGCAAAAAGCAGCTGCATAACTTCCCAGCTGCTTTTTATCAGCAACATCTGTAGAGATTAATAAATCATAATTTTTTTCATCGAATGTCTTGCCGTTTATGAATGAAGTATCTATAAAATTAAATCTGCAAGATATTTCATCATCAACAAAAGCATCAGCATTTTTACCAAGCGCTTCACACAAAAAATGTATGGCAAACATACTGCCAATACAATCACCATCAGGCGATTGATGTCCGAATATTGCCACATTTTTACTATTTTTAATCCTCTTGATTATCGCTTTGAACAGTTTCTTCATCCACTTCCTCTGGAATATCTAAAGTACTTAGAATTTCGTTTATTTTATCACTGTGTTTTGCACCTTCATCCAAAACAAATGTCAATTCGGGAGTATAAGGCAATTTCACCTCTTTAACAAGCTCGCGCTTAATATACCCCTCACTTTTTCGCAGTTGCTTAATCACGACATTCTCATCCCCCGTATAAACACTTATACCAACTTTGCAGTGCCTAAAATCCACAGAGAGATGTGCATAGGTAACAGTAATGAATTCACTTAGACGTGGGTCATTTAATCTGTTTTGAATTATGTCGGCCAAAACTTTTTCAACCTCAGAATTGGCTCTTTGAGTCCTAATATTGTTCATATTTAACCTCTTTTTATTTCTACTTTTTGATACACTTCTAGCACATCCCCTACTTTTACACCCTGTGAGTCTTTAAGTTTTATGCCACATTCAAAACCATATGAAACTTCTGCTTTATCATCTTTTTGTATTCTTAGGGCAACAATACTCGTTTCAAGAATTTTTTCTTCGCCACGATAGACATTAACAAAAGCATTTCTAGTTATTTTACCGTCTGTCACATAACTACCACAAACTACTCCACTTGTTGAAAGTTTAAACATCATTCTTACTTCAGCATGACCTATTATTTGTTCTTCGTATTTTACAGACAACATACCATTTAGCGCTTTTGTAATCTCATCAACAACTTCATAGATTATTTTATATGATTTTATTTGAACTGACATTGATTCAGCAAGTTGTTCAATTTTTGATGATAATTTCAAATTAAAATTAATTACAACAGCAGCACATGCCTGAGCCAGCAATAGATCAGATTCGGTCACAGGGCCTGCTCCACTGTGTATACAAACAACCCTTGCTTCTTCATTTTTTATAGCTGTTAGCGATTGTTTTAATGCTTCAACAGAGCCTTGAACATCTGCCTTGATGATAATATTTAAAGCCTTTAATTTGCCTTCATTAACTTTGTCCATAAAGTCTTCAAGTGAAACACCACTAGTAGATTTTGAACGTAATTCCTTAGCCTTTGCAATTCGTTCATCAATAACTTGTTTTGACAATTTTTCATCAACAGCAAAAACTCGATCACCAGAATTTGGAACACTATCCAAACCAAGAACAGCCACAGGCATACTTGGTTCAGCAGATTTAACCGGCTTTCCATTCTCATCAAACATCGCTCGCACTTTACCGAATGACGTTCCACTGATTATAGAGTCACCTACTCTCAAAGTACCATTTTGGACGAGAATTGTGGCAACAGCACCACGGTTTTTATCAAGTTCCGCTTCCAAAACTGACCCCGTTGCACTTGTGTTAGGGTTTGCCTTTAACTCTGAAACTTCAGCCACAAGTAAAATAGTTTTCAGCAAATCATCAATACCTAACCCCTGCTTTGCAGACACGGGAACTAAAATCGCATCGCCACCCCATTCTTCTGGTAAAACACCATTATCTGCAAGCTGTTGTTTTATTCTTTCGATATTTGCTTCGGGTTTATCTATTTTGTTAATTGCCACAATCATAGGAACGTCAGCTGCTTTTATATGATTGATTGCCTCTATAGTTTGTGGCATTATTCCATCATCAGCAGCAACAACCAAAATTGCGATATCAGTTACTTTTGCACCTCTTGCACGCATTGCTGTGAAAGCAGCGTGACCTGGTGTGTCAATAAAGGTTATTTTCTCCCCTTCATATTCTATCTGATATGCACCTATCTTCTGCGTAATGCCGCCAGCTTCTCCGGCCACAACATTTGTCTTACGAATAGCATCAAGAAGTGAAGTCTTTCCATGATCAACGTGTCCCATAACGGCGACTACAGGAGGACGCTTAACCATATCTACATCATTTTGTTCATGTTCTTTGACGTCATCCATCAGTTGTTCTTCATAGGATTTCTCAATTTTTTGTTCTAGTTTAACTCCCAATTCTCCGGCAACCAATTCTGCTGTCATAAAATCAATAGAACTATTGATGTTGGCCATTATCCCGAGCATCATTAACTGTTTGATAATTTCTGTTACAGGTCTTCCGGTTTTCTCAGAAAGTGTTTTCACTGTTACATCTTCTGTTGTAATAACAGCATTTTCAATTTTGGGAGCAACAAAGGTCTTTTGTTCTTTTTTCTTTCTTGCAAGTTTTCTGTTACCCATCCTTTCGCCATCAAAATCTACACTATCATCAACAATAAAGTTTTTTCTTAATAAAGATTTTTTGTTAGTTTGCCTTTTTTCATCAAGAGTCCTGTTGGATTTATTTTTATTACCATAGTTCCTTTCTGGTTGTGAAAGTACACTGCTACTTTCCATAGGTTCAAAAACTTTGAATGAATTAGCTTTTGAACTAACAAAATTTTTGGTACCCGTTCTAGTGCCAAATGGCCTATTGTTTTGGTTGTAACGATTCTGGTTTGGTCTGTTTGTATTTGCATGTTGCATTTTATTATTAGCATTTCTATCTTGTTTTTGAGAAAAATCTCTTTTTTTGTCGAAAACCGTCTTAATATTTTGATTTTTGTTTAAACCATTATTATTTACATTGGCATTTTTTTCATTCTGAGCCAGACTACTAGTTTCTTGGCTTTCTGTAATCCCTTGTGCATTATTATCTAACGTTGCACTAAGCTTTCTTTGTAACTCATTATTTAATGAATTTATTAACTCATCTAATTGAGATTTTGACGACCTTAAATCACGAAGCAGAATTTGCACTGTTCCGTTTCTTTGAAGCCCAAAGATAGCTTTTAAATTGTTTAATCCATTTTGTTGTTTTTCCGTTTGTTTAGCCAATGTTTTCACCTCTTATACATTCTATGATTTTTTCTGACAATGCTTTATTTTTAAATGCAACTACTTTACATGCAGGAATATTCGTTATCGTTGTAAACTCATCATGTTTCAATTTTATTTTTTCATATTTTGTTTTAGTTTTTAAATTATTTATTATGCTAATCAAGCTTTCACCACAATCGTCTCTAAATAATACTAAATATATTTTTTTGCAATATTTTTTTAAGTTGTCTTGACCAATTATAGCAAAACCACCTTTTCTTGCTATGTTGACTATTCCTTTAATGTCGTTAATTTGCTTTATTGTCAATAGTTACCTCTTTGATATTAATCAGATTTTCTTCACTTACGTTAAATCTAAATACTTTATTTAATATTTTCGTGCTAAGTGAAGACAAACAATTTTTACAGACATAAGCACCTTTGCCATTTAGCATGCGTTTATTGTCGACTACAAGTTTGTTGTCAACTTTTACAAGTCGAACAAGGTTTTGTTTAGATAGTCTCTGCCTACAAGCAATACACATTCTTTGAACATCCATCACTCACCATCAATATCGTCAATATCTTCAAGACTTTCAAAGCTGTATTCATCATCACCGAGATCGGTAAGCTCGTATTCAACTTCTTTAACCTGAGATTCAGATTTAACTGAACTTTCCGGTTTAACATCAATTTTCCAACCTGTAAGTCTGGCAGCAAGGCGCACATTTTGTCCACCTTTTCCTATTGCCAAAGACAATTTATCATCTGGAACAATAACTCTTGAAGATTTTAAACTTTCATTAATCTCCACACTTAAAACTTTTGCAGGGCTCAGCGCATTTGCTATATATTCCAAAGGATCTTCAGAATAAGGCACGAGATCAATCTTCTCTCCGTTGATTTCACTCATTATGGTATTAATTCGAACTCCCCTGTTACCGACACATGCACCCAATGCATCTATGTGAGGCTTGGTTGCCATAATTGCAACCTTACTTCTGTTTCCAGGATCTCTAGCAATGTTTTTAATAACAACTTCTCCAGTTTCTATTTCTGGAACTTCAATTTCGAATAATTTTCTAAGAAATCCCACATTACTTCTTGAAACTTGAATCTGCACACCCTTAAAACTTTCTTTTATTTTTTTAACGTAAACTTTTACTCTGTCATTGACATGAAAGACCTCGCCCGGTATTTGGTCTTGCTCAAGCATAACTCCTTCTGTGTGTGAGCCTGCAATTTGAACATAAACCACTTTTTGGTCAATCCTTTTTACAACTGTAGTCAACAACTCATCTTCTTTTTCGGCAAGTTCGCCAAGAGTAATTTGTTTTTCAATTTCTTTTATTTTTTGCATAACAACTTGTTTAGCTGTTTGTGCTGCAATTCGTCCAAAATCTTTCGTATTTTCCTCTTGCGTGACTATGTCACCAATTTTGTAACTTGACTTTATCTTGGTTGCATCTTCTAAAGAAATTTCTTTGTCCGGATTCTCAACTTCCTCCACCACTGTTTTATAACTGAAAATTTTAATGGTGTTTTTTTCAGGGTTGAGTTTAACCTGTGCACTTTTAGCCTCACCATACATCTTTTTGTATGCAGAAGTAAGAGCAGATTCCAAGGCCTCAATTAATTGGTCTGGATTGATTTTCTTTGTTGTTTCAAGTTCTTCTAATGCTTGAAAAAAATCTTTGTTTATCATGTTTTTCTCCTTAAAATTCAATAACTGGACTGATCAAAGCGACATCTGAAAGTGGAAATGTTACTTCTTTTTCATCCACACTGATCACAACATCACTAGCTGTGTAATCTTTCAAATAGCCCACAAATTTTTTGTTGCCGTCTTTTTGTTTGTAGAGAGTGATCTCGACCTTTTTATTTTTATTCCGAACAAAATCATTGTAGTTTTTGATAGGTCTATCAAGCCCTGGTGAACTTATGTTTAAAATGTAAGGTGCATTATCAGTCGGATCCAATTCATCAAGTAAATCTGAAATGGCATCATTTACTTTTTCACAATCTTCTACAGTTATGCCATCTTTAGAGTCAATATAAAAAGTCAAGTTCATCCCATCAACTTTCTTTTTATATTCTACCTCAACCACCTCATAACCCAGTGATTCAATGATCGGGCAAACTTTTTCATTACACAATTCAACAACTTTACTTGGCATTTTTCTCCCTCTACAATTAAGAGTGGGCAAGTTTTGCCCACTCTTAATCTAGCAAGTATAGTCTAGCACATATGATATTAATAATCAATCATTTTTTTAAAAAAATTACATTTCATTGAGTTTTAAAAATACTTCAGCAGTTGCAATTGCATCGGCAATTGCCCTATGCGCATTTTTTAGGGTGAGACCCAATGCATCAACAACATTGATTAGTTTATATCTTGACAAATACATTTTTTTTCTTACAATATCCATTGCATCAACACTTTCATTATAAAAATGCAGTTTGGCTTTTTTGGCAGTATTCTGAATAAATCCCAAATCGAAATCCACGTTATAACCAACCAAAACACTTCCTTCACAAAATTTATAAAAGTCTGTTATTGCCTGACTTGAGTTTGGTGCATCTTTGACCATATCATTTGTAATGGTTGTAAGTTTTGTAATCTCATCTGGGATTTCATTCTCTGGACAAATAAAAGTCTGAAACTGTTCTTTTATTAGCCCATCTACAATTTTTACAGCTCCTATTTCAATAATTTCATTGTAAGTACAGCTTAGTCCAGTAGTTTCACAGTCGAAGACCACAAAGGTGTTTTTGGTGATATAATCATTGTATGAAGGCTTGACATCAAACAAATTTTCTTGACGGTCGAGAACATATGGAGATGGCTTAACATATTTATATTCTTCAATATGTACATTTTTCAATATTGGTTCTTCGATATCTTGTTCTTTTGTTTCATTTTCTTTTATTAAAGATTTGTCAATTTCGCATAAAGCCATACTTTTTACATATAACTTTTTCTTATCATAGTCTTTTTTTATGTCACCTACAATTAAAATATCGTCACCATCTTTGAGTACACTAACCTTTTTATAACTACTTTTATTTGCAAAATATATTGCATCAATACTAGACGTGTGATCTGTGAGTGTAAAAGTTAAATAGTGACTTTGCTCACTCAATCCCTTTTGTTTGTTGCGTTTCGAAATATATGTTTTGTCACTCAAGTTTGAAATTTTCCCAGCCAAAATAACTGCAATTTTTGATTCTGATTGGTTTTTAATTGGCTCGGGCATTGGAGTAATTTCTTGTCCACACAAAAGTACTGGATCAAAAACTGGATATCTTTCAATTCTTTTTTCCTGAGGCAGATGTTCTATCACAGATTTTTCGTGCATTGTTAACTCTTGTTGGTCAATCTGTGAGTCATCCATGACAATCTCAACACCAAACTGTGCAATAAAATTTTTGTTTAAATTATCCGTAATTTTTTCTTTTATATTGTTGTCCATAAAATAGTTGTATACAACATCTAAAAGTGAGATCTCGATATTTATTTTATCATCATGTCTTTCTACTTTTATCTTTTGTTCATCATAGTATGCAAACATCGATGGAAAAGTGGTTTTTAAAAAATCTATTAAATTTTTCTTAATCAGCCATTCATCTAAATAGCTTTTTTTGAATTTGATTTTAACATCACAGGATAAATTTAATTGGTTTTTTACGAATTCGCTCAAACTTTTTTTTTCATCGTCACTAAAATTTTCACAACTTTCTGGATATAAAAAAATGATTTCCACAAAAGAGCCCATAATGTATTTAACACTAAGCACTTTTAAGAAATCATATTTATTTGCAAATTTTGCATTTATCCTTTTTAAAATTTCCACCTAAAGCCCCACGACGGCAATGTGAACTATGTCCACTATCACCACAAACAATAATAACACAATCAGGCCATAAAAGTGAATATAATTTTCAACTTTTCTGCTAACTACTGGTTTTCTAAATATCAATTCCAAAAGAGTAAATACTGCATGACCGCCATCTAAAGCTGGTATTGGAAGGAAGTTGAATACCGCCAAATTGGCAGCAAGAAGCGGCAACAAAATTAGGAAGTTTGCAAAACTTGTTTGCATAATTTCCGACATCATACCAATTGTGGAAATTGATCCACCAAGTTCTGAAAATGCAATTTGGCCAGTAATAATTTGCCAAAATCCTTTCAGTACCACCCAAGCAAAGCCTGCGGCAAGTTCAAAGCTTCGACCAAGAGCCTCCCAAAAATTATGGACATAAGCTTCAGTGGTGAAACCAGCAACAAGTCTTGTTTCCTCTTCACCATTGTCATTCGTTATGGTTTCTTGTGCCAACCTTATGGTGACTTCCATTCTTTGATTGTCGCGTTCAATATCTAATACGATATCTGTGTCAGGTCCTGCCTCGCTTAAAAGTTCAGATAGTGTGCCGGAAAACGCAAAACTAATTCTTGTACCGTTCACACCCCAGATTATATCACCCTCTTGTAAATCTTGATAGAGATTTGCATAATTTGTGTCTAGAGTTTTAACCCTTGGAATATCATAACCGTATGAAATTAAAAGAATAAAAGAAAACAATATGGCACTTAGGAAATTGAAAGCGACGCCTGCCATATAGACAAGCAATCTTTTCCAAGGTTTTTGGTTGATAAAGTCACCAGTGTGGTCCTCCACTTTTTTTGTGACCTTGTCATCAGTTATGTCGTTAATTTCTTTTATAATGTCATTTGTCTGTGCGTTTTTGGTTGTGTTATTTTCTTTTGTTTTTTCTTTTTTATCTTCTTTAATTTCTTCGGTCTTTTCTTCTTTAACCTCTAAATCTTTTTTGTCATCTTTCTTGTCATCTTTTTTATCTTCCTCATCGTCATCTCCCTCTCCAGCAAATGCACAGTAACCGCCTAGTGGAAAAATACGTAGCGAAATCTTTTCTCCACGTTTGTTGACTTTGGAAAATATAGCCTTACCAAATCCAATTGAAAATTCTGTAATTTTAAAACCAAGCCACCTACCAACACAGTAGTGACCAAATTCGTGTATTAACACCATCAAAAGTAATACACATATGGCTAGTATAACATAACCAATCGTAGTTAAAATTCCCATTTAAACTCCTTACAACATTATCACTAAAAATATAAATATAAGTGGAGCGCAGACAATATGACTATCCATGCGATCCAAAACACCACCATGACCTGGCAATATGTCACCAGAGTCTTTAACATTGGCTCTTCGCTTCAAGTAACTTTCAAACAAATCCCCTAGTTCGCAAACTATAGAAACGACAACTCCAACTATGATAAACTGCCAAAAAGCGAAGCCAGCTTGTACAAAAACGGTGTTATATTGTGGAAAGGCGTTAAAGATAAGATATAAAATGACTGCTGAAATAGCTCCCCAAATCACACCACCAATTGCGCCAGAAATGGTTTTATTTGGACTTATTTTTGGACAAAGTTTTGGCCCCTTGAACAATGAACCAGTAAGATATGCAAATGTATCGGTAAATACTGGTATTATGAATGCCAATATCAATCCAAAGGTACTAATCAAAAACAAATCACTATCTGTGAAAGTGGAAAAATAGACCGACATCTGTGATATATCGTTAATAAATACAAAAAACAGCATGAGTATGGCTGGATAGAAATAGATATACATGGTTTGTATAGCTTTGTAAATTGAAAAACTTTCCACCCTAAGTTTTAGATTTCTTGTGGCTATCTCATTTTTAGTACGCTTATAAGTAAACAAACTGAAAAACCACTGTGCCATAACAAAAACTATTATTAAAGCAAGTTCCAAAAGTAACAGCATATACCAACGCATATCTAAATTAATGCATAGAATGAATAGACCATATGCGAACAGTGGATATGCAATAGCAAAATATTTGTTGTTGTAAACTCCCATTTTTGCAAAAAGATTGCTTGTCTCATAGCATGCATACATGGCAATTATGAGTATGAAAGCATCAAAAATGTATGTTGATAATTGTCTTGCAAGTAATACAAGTATCAAAACGGCAATCAAAGTTGCACCTGTTATTATTCTTTGTTTCATTGATTTTTCTCCTGTTTTACGTTACCGAAACGTCTGTCTCTCCTTTGGTATTCTATTATGGCTTTTTTTAAATGCCTTTCATCAAAATCAGGCCAATGTATTTTAGGAAAATATAATTCCGCATAGGCATTTTGAAACAACATAAAATTGGAAAGTCTCATCTCACCACTGGTTCGAATTATTAGGTCAGGATCTGGGAGTTCATTTGTATAAAGTTCAGATCTTATATCCTCCTCAGTGATTTCAACTTTACCCTTTTGGGCAAGATTTGTAAAGGCTCTTGCAAGCTCACTTCTAGAGCCATAATTTAAACCAATGTTGACTATAAAATCAGTGTTGTTTTTTGTTTTTTCTGTGACATCAAGTAAAAGGTCATACAATTCTTTTGGTAATTTGGATATGTCACCCATTGTCATAATTTTTGTATTACCTTTCACAAAGTCATCATAATTTTCTTTTAGATGTTTCAAGACCAAATCAAATATGCCATCAACTTCTTCCTTGCTCCTTTTCCAATTTTCAGTGGAAAAGGCAAAATAAGACATAACTTTAATACCTAAATCCTTCGCAGCTTGAGTCACTCTTTTTAAAGCATCAACTCCCGCTTTATGTCCTGCAAGCCTTGGCAAAAGGCGTCTTTTTGCCCACCTGCCGTTGCCATCCATAATGATGCCTATATGCTTAGGCAAATTTTGCATATCAATTTTTTTGTACATCAATCTTCCTTTAAATTAAACAAAAATTCGCCATAAGTTATAGTAGCACTATCACCACTATGCGAAACATTTGTAACGAGGTAAGTATCACCCTTTATGTTGTAATTGTTGCACACAGTGCGGCATTTAATACCCTTATCTCTCAAAATGGTTAGCACGGTGTCTAGTGGCATTAAAACATAGTCCATTATATTTCCATAACCTCTTTTTCTTTTGCCTCGCACTCTTCGTCACATAAGCCAATATATTTGTCTTGAAGTTTTTGAACATCGTCTTCAAGATTATTATATTCATCTTCGCTCAGCATGTTGTCTTTTTTCATTTGTTTGAACATATCCAAACAATCACGTCTAGCAGAACGCATGGTTACTTTAGTCTCTTCACTAAGCTTTTTAACCTGCTTTACAATCTCACGTCTTCTTTCCTCAGTCAATGCTGGAAATATCAACCTTATAATCTTTCCATCATCTGTTGGCTGAACACCCAAGTCTGCCATCTGAATGGCTTTTGAAACATTTTTAAGTTGACTTTGATCCCAAACATTTATGGCAAGCACCCTCGCCTCTTGAACCTGAATATTTGCCATTTGATTGAGTGGAGTCATAACCCCATAATATTCCACCATAACCTTGTCAAGTATGTGTGGGTTTGCCCTACCAGCACGAATTACTTGATATTCGCCAATAAGGTGTGCATGTGCCTTTTTTAAGTCCTCTTCATAGCCATCAAGTACATCGTTTACCATTTGTTCGTCTTGCATATATACTCCTTACATTATTTTAACTAAAAATTATATTACAACAAAACAACAATAAAATCAAATGAAATAAGGTAATTTAGCATTTTGTCATATTCCACCGCATTTGTGTTATATCCAGCAATATACTCCTTGTCATGTCGAACGAAGTGAGACATCTCAAAGATTCCTCGGAACTAAAAGTTCCTCGGAATGACAGGAAGTTATGCATCGCATCTCGGAATGACAGGGGTATTGTGTTATGTTGAAACACACCCACCTGTCATCCAGAACAAAGTGAGGGATCTCATAGATTCCTCACCTGAAGGTTCGAGATGACACAGTGGTGAGATTCCTCGGAATGACAGAAGTAACATATGTCATGGCATAAAACAAAAAAAATGCCCAACAACATGTTGGGCATTTGATGTTATTTTTTATTTGTCATTTTTGCAATTTCTTCAGCCAAGTTATCTTGACGTTTCTCAAGTCCCTCTCCCATTTCATAGCGAACAAATCTTCTAACATTGATTTTTTCACCAATGGCGAGAACAGCTTCATTAATAACTTCTTTTACAGTTTTTGAAGTGTCTTTTACGAATTCCTGTTCCAAAAGGCAAATCTCTTTGTAGAATTTGTGTATTCTACCCTCAACCATTTTCTCAACAACATTTGCTGGTTTGCCTTCATTTAGAGATTGTTGAGTAAGAATTTCTTTTTCTTTTTCAACTTCTTCTGCTGGAACATCTTCAATTCGAACATATTTTGGATTGGCTGCAGCAATTTGCATAGCAACATCTTTAAGTAAAGTCAAAAATTGCTCACTTCTGGCGACAAAATCTGTTTCACAGTTAATTTCAACCAAAACGCCAATTTTGCCCCCCATATGAATATATGAGCCAACTGCACCTTCTGCAGCAATTCTATCAGCTTTTTTAGCAGCCGCAGCAATGCCTTTTTCTCTTAACCAAATAACTGCTTTGTCAAAATCTCCATCACTTTCGGTAAGAGCTTTTTTACAATCCATCATACCAGCACCTGTGCTAGCACGTAGTTTAACAACATCTTGAGCAGTAAACATAGTTATTCTCCTTTTTCTTCTTTGTTTTCAGTCTCTTTAATAGCTGTTTCTTCGGCAACTATTTCTTCAGCTTTAGGTTCAGCAGATTTTTCTGAGTCAACTGATTTTGTAGATTCTTTTTCTGCTTTTTTAGATGTTTTTTTTGCCTTAGCTTTCTTTGGCTTTTCTTCATCTTCTTCTTTAATTTCTGTTGGTTTAACTTCTGCCAAAACTGCACTTATATCAACATCTTCATCCTCTGCCTGTTCCTTATTGACTGAAACTCCTTCGCGAGCCTCAATAACAGCATCTGCAATTGCACTTGCTATAAGTTTTACTGATCGGATAGCATCATCATTACCTGGTATAACATAGCCGATGTCTGAAGGGTCACAATTTGTATCAATTAAACCCACCATTGGGATATGGAGTGCCTTGGCTTCCTTAACGCAAATGTGTTCTTTTGTTGAATCAACAATAAAGATAACGCCTGGCATTTCGTGCATATCTTTTATGCCACCAAGATTAGTCTCAAGTTTTTCCCTTTCATGTTTGAGTAATGCAACCTCTTTCTTAGGCAAAAGTTCGAACTCGCCAACTTTTTCCATTTGATTGAGTTTGTTCAATCTCTCAATTCTTTGTCTAATGGTTTTGAAATTTGTCAAAGTGCCACCAAGCCAACGATTGTTGACATAGTACATACCACAGCGAAGAGCCTCTTCTTTTACTGCTTCCTGTGCTTGTTTTTTTGTACCTACAAAAAGTACTGATTTGCCTGAAGCAACTACATCTCTTACGAAGTTGTAAGCCTTATCAATAAGTTCAGAAGTTTGCTCAAGGTTTATGATGTGGATATCGTTTCTAGCTGTAAAAATGTATTTAGCCATTTTTGGATTCCACTTTCTTGTCTGATGTCCAAAATGAACACCAGCTTCAAGAAGTTGTTTCATTGAAATAACTGACATTAATTTTTCCTCCTTGTTTTTAGTCTTCCCCAATGTTTTAACGCTCTTTTTGCAACCTGCAAAACTGCATCGGCAACGGCAAAAAAATATACACTGGGTGTTAATTTGCCAATGAATGACTAAAAAAATATATCACAACAACAAAAATATTGCAAGTATTTTACATAAATAATATTGAAAGTAAATTAAAAACGTCCTGTTAGTTTTTGTTTGTTTATATCAATTTTCCTTGTATTCTTTTATGTTTCTTTATTTTTATTTATTTTTATTATTTTTTTTTATAAATTATTAATAATCTTCTGTTATTTTTATTTAATTTTGTATTATATCATAATTTATTTGAATTAATTT